>Ga0210402_10002544_pt1 | contig 17681 bp, 16 predicted proteins | sample IncBWC7MmetaG_FD_161055 | JGI IMG/M metagenome (GOLD analysis project Ga0210402, IMG submission 161055) | Forest soil microbial communities from Barre Woods Harvard Forest LTER site, Petersham, Massachusetts, United States - Inc-BW-C-7-M | ecosystem: Environmental > Terrestrial > Soil >... | reverse complement strand
GTCGAGAACCGCGCCGGCGCGAACGGAGCAATTGGCCTGCAAGCGCTGATGCAGTCCGATCCCGACGGCTACACCATTGCGGCCTCGTCGGACACCCCGCTCGTTGTTAATCCTTGGCTTTACGAGAAGCTGCCGTACCAGCCCCTGCGCGATTTCGTGCCCGTTGCGACGCTCGTAAGATTTCCGGGGATGCTGGCGGTTCACCCTTCGCTTCCCACCCATAGCGTGGCCGAGCTGATCGCGCTGGCAAAGGCGAAGCCCGGCAGCCTCGCCTACGCGTCAGCGGGTGTGGGCAATTTCAGCCATCTCGCCATGGAGCTGTTTGCGCTTGCGGCAGGGGTGAAGCTCCTGCACGTGCCTTACAAAGGCACGGGCCCCGCTTCGCTCGCGCTCATCGGCGGTGAGGTGCAGATGGGTTTCAACAACGTGCAGACGCTTCTGCAAAACGTGCACGCCGGCCAGCTGCGACCCCTCGCCGTGGCCGAGCCGCAGCGCCTCGCCATCCTCCCTGACGTTCCGACGGTTGCCGAGACGGTTCCAGGCTTTGCCATGGCGCCGTGGGTCGGCATCATCGTCCCAGCCAGGACACCTGCCGACATCGTGAACCGGCTCGCGCATGCGAGCCTCGCCGTCATGAGCGATCCCGCAGTCATCAGGCTTCTGAACGATCAGCAGGTCACCCCCATGGCGATGAGAACGCAGGAGTTCGAGCAGCTCATCAGGAGCGATCTCGAGCGCTGGGCCAATGTGATCAAGACCGCCGGCATCCGGCCGGAATAACCTAATCGGGGGAGCGCAATGTACAGCCTTCACCTTAGTCCCGAGCAGCGTGACATGCGCGAGACCGTCCGGGATTTTGTGGCGCGCCAAGTCAAGCCGGTTGCGCTCAGGTCCGACCGGCTGGAGGCGCGCGAGCGTCCGCTCCCGACCGATCTCCTCGATCAAGCCTCGCAGCTCGGATTGCGCACGCTTGCGCTTTCCGAAGACGCAGGCGGCGCGGGTGCCGATACGCTCACCTGCTGCATAGTGTGTGAGGAGCTCGCCGCCGGTGATCCCGATACTGCCGCAGTGCTCGCCCAAACCTGGACGCTGGCGCATGTCCTGTTTGACCGCTTGATGGCGCCGGACCAGCGCGAGCGATTCCTGCCGGCATTTCTTGCGGACCAGCGGTACCATCTCGCGCTTGCAAGCGATGAGCCGGGCCGCGATGTCGCGCTCGGGATTCATTATCACCGCAGCGATATTGCCGACGCGAGCTTCAGGACGAGCGCCAAGCGTTCCGGCCACGGCTGGATCATCAACGGCAGCAAGACGCGGGTGGTGAACGCGCCGCTTGCCAAGCTTTTCGCGGTCGCGGTCACGACCCCGGAAAACGTGACGCGCACGGTGCTGGTGCCGCGCGATGCGCCCGGGGTGCGCGTGGAGATCAGCGACGCGAGCGCGGCTTGGCAGCATGGCGCGCCCGGCAGCATCACGCTCCAGGACTGCCAGGTCCCAGCCGATCATATGCTTGGTCCCGACGAGGGAGCTACGCTCGCCTTCGAGCTCGGGCAGCGCATGCCGCAGGATCTGGCGCTCAATCTGGGGATAGGGCGAGCCGCGTATGAGGCGGCCCTCGACTATGCGCAATTGCGCGTGCAGGGCGGACGCCGCATCATCGCGCATCAGGCGATCGGAGCAAAGCTCGCGGACATCGCCATCCGGCTGCAGGTCGCGCGCACGGCGATATGGCAGGCTGCCTGGGCATCCGACCATCCGTCAGCCGTTGAAGACGGGAGCCTGCCGGATCTTCCGCTCGCCAGAATGGCCAAAGTATTCGCGTCGGAGGCCGTCTACCAGGCCACGAAAGATGCCGCGGAATGCTTCGGCGCCATGGGCGTCATGCGTGATATGCCGCTGCAGAAATACGTGGGGGATGCCCGCATCTGCCTGCATTCGGGCGAACCCAACAGCGACACCAGGCTGCGCGTCGCCGAAGCGATCGCCGGATACCAGCGTATCACGGCGCCGGCGCTCGCCGCAGAGTGAGGATCGATTCCATGGATTTCACGCTGAGCAACGAGCAGCGCGCCTGGCAGATGACGGCGCACAAATTTGCCGAGGAAGAGGTCCGTCCGATCTCGCTCGAGCGCGATGCGATCTGCGATCCGCGCGAGACCTTCAATTGGGACATCATCAAGAAAGGCTCCAAGCTCGGGTTCCGCACCATGGCGGTCCCGAAGGAATGGGGAGGCCACGGCACCGATTTCGTCACCCAGGCTCTGGTCATGGCGGAGCTTGCCAAGGGCGACAGCGCGATCTCAAAGACGTTCACCCAGTGCTGGAAATGGAGCCACCTGATCGCCGCTGTCTGCACCGACGAGCAGAAGCGCCGGTTTCTCGCCCCCTTCCTCGAGGACGATACATTCCTTCTCGGCAAAGGGATCAGCGAACCCGGCGCGGGCTCGGACAACCGCCTGCCGCCGCCCGAGGATATCAAGGCGGGGCTGAAGCTGCGGGCCGAGCGCAAGGGAGATGAATGGGTTCTCAACGGCGAGAAATGCTTCATCGCCAATGCCAGCGTCGGCAAGCTGTTCTTCATCGATGCGCGCACCGATCCGCATGCCCCGCTCAGGCAGGGGACCACCATGTTTCTGGTGCCGCGCGATACGCCGGGCCTGCGGATCGGCAAGGTGTTCAACAAGAGCGGCTGGCGCTTCTATCAGAACGGCGAGATGATTTTCGAGAACGCACGGGTCCCGCACGCCAATGTCGTGGGACCGGTAAACGGTTCGGATATGAAGGCCCACGAGGCCGGCGACCGCACCGGCGGGGATCTGTTCGGCGATCTCGAGCTCGCTGCCAATGCTCTCGGCGTCTGCGAGGACGCCTGCGCGATGGCGCTCCGGCTGGCGCACACCCGAAAGCAGGGCGGCCGCGTCCTGTTCGAGCAGCAGGGGGTGCAGCTCGAGCTCAACAGGATGCACCTTCTCACGGAAGCGCTGCGCTCTTTCGTCATGCGCGTGGCATGGGAGCACGATCACAAGATGCATTCGGCCAATCCGGGCCTGTGCATGAACTTCTCGACCGACGTCATTCAAGAGGTCACCGAGCTCAATTTGGAGCTCTACGCTGCTGCCGGCGTGATGGATGCGCGCGCGGACAAGCTCGTTCGCGATGCCATCATCTGGACGCATCTCGCCGGGGATTCGGTGCAACGCATGAAGGCGACCCGACGACTGGCCAAGGAGGCTCAGCGATCGCACTGATGCAGGCTCCCAAGCGGTGCAGCAGACACCGGCCGGCTCCCTCTCCCCGTTAAGAACGGGGAGAGGGAGCAGACCGAGTTTGCCGCGCTGCTGATCGCAAATCACCGGAACGCGCTGGGGCCGGAACCAATGTGCCCGTCCGCGGTTAGCGCGTGCATGAAGAACCCCGCCAAGCTTATCTTCCAACGCGAGCTCCACATCCGGGATGGGCGCACCATTCGCTCCGTGGCCGATGCGATTGCGCTGTTGCGCGAGCACGAGGCGCGGCCGGGCGTGGATGCTCGGGACGAGGTGCTGCATCGGCTTGAACGCGCGCACAATGAGCAGGAGATCCAGCACGCGGCAGAAGCTTTCCTCGTGTGGGCGAAGGAATTGGACCTGCTTCTCCCGACGCACGAGGCAGCCCACCAGCGGGCTTGAGCAGATTTACTCGACGACGCCCCTCGCGCCGCCATCCTTCGAGGCTCGCTCGCTATGCTCACTCGCACCTCAGGATGACGGCACCGAGTAGAGAATAGAGGCTTGAAATATCATTTTGCATGCTGTAGCGATCATATTCTAGCCATAAAACGCTACATTTGATGTTCCATGATCTCAAGTGCGCAGCTTCGCGCGGCGCGGGCCTTGCTTGGTATTGACCAGCGTAAGCTCGCGGCCCTGTCGGGATTATCGCTTCCCACAATCCAGCGCATGGAGGCGAGCGAAGGGGTGATCCGGGGCAACGTCGATTCGCTGATGAAGCTCGTTGGAGCACTCGAGGCGGCCGGCATCGAGCTCATCGCGGAGAATGCGTCGAGCACCGGCGGCGGGCGCGGCGTGAGGCTCAAGGCGACGCCGTCATGACCGTCGTCATTCTCGTCTGCGCGGCTTGTTGGCTGGTGCTGGCTGGCACAGCTGTCGCGATCGGGCGGTCTCCCGCAGGGTCGACCATCATCTACGGCGGCAGCCTGCTGCTCGCGGTGGTTTCGCTTGTTGTCGGGACGATACACTTGCTCGGCCACGCTGCGCCCGCGGCGGTGACCTTGCCGCTAGGGCTTCCCTGGATCGGCGCGCATTTCCGCCTGGACGCGCTCTCCGCGTTCTTCATCGTAGTGGTCGACCTCGGCGCCGTTACGGCAAGCCTGTTTGCCATCGGTTATGGACGCCACGAGCAGGCGCCGTTGCGCGTGCTGCCGTTCTATCCGGCTTTTCTGGCCGGCATGAATGTGGTGGTGCTGGCGGATGATGCCTTCAGCTTTCTGGTCGCGTGGGAGTTCATGTCGCTCTCCTCATGGGCGCTGGTGCTGGCGCATCACCAGGTGCCGGACAATATACGGGCGGGATACGTGTATATCGTCATGGCGAGCTTCGGCACGCTCGCGTTGCTGCTCGCCTTCGGTCTGCTCGCGGGTCCGGACGGCGGCTATGCCTTCGCTGATATCCGGGCCTCGCATCCATCCGCCGCGGTCGCCGCTCTGGCGCTCTGTCTTGCGCTGCTCGGCGCGGGCTCCAAGGCAGGGCTTGTGCCTCTGCATGTCTGGCTGCCGCTCGCCCATCCGGCCGCGCCCAGCCATGTTTCCGCGCTGATGAGCGGGGTGATGACGAAAGTCGCCGTCTACGGCTTCGTGCGGATCGTCTTCGATCTCCTCGGCGAGCCTGCATGGTGGTGGAGCATGGTCGTGCTCACCCTCGCCGGTCTCACCTGCGTGCTGGGCGTGCTCTACGCCCTGATGCAGCACGACCTGAAGCGATTGCTCGCCTATCACACGGTAGAGAATATCGGCATCATTTTCATCGGGCTCGGTCTGGGTCTTGCGTTCAAGGCTTATGGAATGGCCTGGGCCGCCGCTCTGGCGCTCACCGCCGCACTGCTGCACGTATTCAATCATTCTCTGTTCAAGAGCCTTTTGTTCTTTGGAGCGGGCGCGGTCCTCACCGCCACCGGCGAGCGCGACATGGAGCATCTCGGCGGGCTCATTCACCGCATGCCGCAGACGGCATTCACGTTCCTGATCGGCTGCGCGGCTATTTCGGCGCTGCCGCCGCTCAACGGATTCGTATCGGAGTGGCTGACCTTCCAGGCCATACTGGTCAGCCCGCAGCTGCCATCATGGGGACTGAAATTCCTCGTTCCCGCCGTGGGGGCGCTCCTCGCCCTCTCCGCTACGCTCGCGGCCGCCTGCTTCGTCAAGGCCTTCGGTGTGACGTTTCTCGGCCGTGCCCGCACGCCCGCCGCGATGGCCGCGCAGGAAACCGACCGGTTCTCGCTGGCAGCAATGTTTCTGCTCGCGGCGCTGTGCTTGGCTGCAGGAATTCTTCCCGGCCTGTTTATCGACGCACTGGCGGGCGTGGTGCAGACTCTCGCCGGCGAACGCATGCCGGTGCAAAGCGGCGTTGAATGGCTTTCGATTGTCCCGATCGCGCAAAGCCGCAGCTCCTATAATGGGCTGCTTGTTTTCCTGTTCATGGTGATCTCAGGCGTACTGGCGGCGTTCGCCATTCATCGTCTTGCGTCCGACAGGCTGCGCCGCGCGCCCGCGTGGGATTGCGGCTATCCCGATGCAAGCCCCGCTACCCAGTACACCGCGTCGAGCTTCGCCCAGCCGATTAGACGCGTTTTCGGCAGCGCAGTCTTTCGCGCTCGCGAGCAGGTGACCATGCCGCCGCCCGGCGATACCGGTCCTGCGCGACTGCACGTGGTTCTGCACGATCCGGTCTGGGAGGGGCTGTATCTGCCCCTCGCTGCCGGCATCAGCTTTACCGCGGAGCGGCTCAATGGGCTGCAGTTCCTGACCATTCGCCAGTTCCTGAGCCTCGTCTTTGCGGCCCTCGTGATCCTGTTGTTGGTGCTCGCGCTGTGGCCCTGATCACGGATCTTTTCGTCCAGGGCGGCCAGATGCTCATCGTGCTGCTGCTTGCGCCGCTGCTTACCGGGTTTGTGCGCGCGACAAAAGCACGGATGATGCGGCGCCGAGGACCTCCGCTTGTTCAACCATATCGCGACCTCGTGCGACTGATGCGCAAAGAGGTCGTGCTCGCGGACAGCGCCTCATGGCTGTTCCGTGTGATTCCGTATCTGATCTTCGCCGCAACCTGGGTGGCGGCATCGCTGGTGCCTACGTTCCGCACCGGGCTCCTGTTCTCCTGGTCCGCCGATCTCATCGCGATCGCTGCGCTCCTGGGCAGCGCCCGGTTTTTCCTGGCGCTCGCCGGGCTCGACGTCGGCACCAGTTTCGGAGGCATCGGATCGAGCCGCGAAGTCATGATCGCTTCCCTGGCGGAGCCGGCCATGATCATGATCGTGTTTACGCTCGCCCTGCTCGCCGGCTCGACTCAGCTCTCGACCATTGCGGAGTTGATGGTCGCCCCCGGCGTGGGGCTGCGTGTCTCGCTCGGTCTTGCCTTGATCGCGCTGATCATGGTGGCACTTGCGGAGAACGCGCGCATACCGGTCGACAACCCGGCAACCCATCTCGAGTTGACCATGGTGCACGAGGCCATGGTGCTGGAATATTCCGGGCGCCATCTCGCGCTCATCGAGCTTTCCACGTTCCTCAAGCTTCTGCTCTATGTATCGCTGATCGCCTGCATATTCGCGCCATGGGGTGTCGCGGAGCAGGGAGCGACCTCCGCGGCACTCGCCGTCGGCATAGTCGCCTATGTCGGCAAGCTTGCCGGCGGCGGCCTGCTGCTGGCAGTGTTCGAGACATCCATCGCCAAGATGCGCGTGTTTCGCGTGCCCGAGTTTCTCGGGGCCGCGCTGATGCTCGGCCTGCTGGCAACCCTCCTTCTGTTCGTTTCGCGGAGCCTGTGATGAGCAGGTTGACATTCGATGTCGCCCATATGCTTGCAGGCTCGCTGGTGCTGGTCAGCTTCCTGCAGCTTTATCAGGATCGCCTCTATGCGCTTCTCAATATCTATGCGGTGCATGCCCTGGTCCTGGCGCTGTCGGTGGCATGGCAAGCGTATGCGCAGGATGCGCCGCACCTATACGTGACTGCGGCGATCGCGCTGGTGTTCAAAGCCATCATTATTCCCATTGCGCTGCATCGGATCATCGTGCGCCTCGGGATTCATCGCGAGATTGAAAAAGTGGTGGGAGTGGGACCGGCGATGCTGATCGGAATGGGCCTGGTCGCATTGGCAATGGTGGTCATGCTGCGGGTAACGGCCGAGGCGGATCCGCTGGCGCGGGAGGACCTGGCCTTCGCGCTCTCTGTTGTCCTCCTCGGACTGCTCATGATGGTGACCCGGCGCAATGCCGTGAGCCAGGTCGTCGGCTTCATGTCGCTCGAGAATGGGCTCGTCCTCGCCGCCACCGGAGCCAAAGGAATGCCGCTGGTCGTGGAGATCAGCGTCGCATTCTCCATCCTGATCGCTTTCATCGTGATCGGCATCTTTTTGTTCCGGATCCGCGAGCGCTTCGACACCGTCGATCTGCAGGTGCTCGACAGCTATCGCGGAGAGCGGCGATGACGTTCGATCCCGTCATCGCCGTTCTGCTCATTCCCGCAGGGGCGGCAATGCTGCTCGCCGCCCTGCCGGGCTATCGCCTCACCGCCCGCATCAATGTGCTCGCGGCACTTGCCAGCTTCATTGTTGCCTTTTCACTGTTCTTCCATAGGCCCGGTCAGGGACCGTATTTCCACGTCGATGATCTCAATAACGTCTTCATCGTGCTCACCACGTTCGTGGGATTCACGACGAGCGTGTTCAGCGCCAGCTACATAGGGCATGAGCTGGAGATCGGGCGCCTCACGCCGGTGTTTCTGCGGTTCTATCACGCGATGTACCAGGTGCTGATGTTCGCCATGAACCTCGCGCTGGTCGCCAACAATATCGGGCTGATGTGGGTCGCGATCGAGCTTGCGACACTGACTACCGTGCTGATGGTCGGCATCTACCGCACCCACGAGGCGCTCGAAGCGGCTTGGAAATATTTCATCCTGGGAAGCGTCGGCATAGCGCTCGCATTGTTCGGTACCATTCTGGTCTACATGGCCGCCCGGCCTGTCATGGGCGAAGGCGCCGATGCCATGGTCTGGACCAGCCTGGTTGTGCGCGCCGCCGAATTCGATCCGGCCCTGCTCAATCTCGCTTTCGTTTTCCTCTTGCTCGGCTACGGCACCAAAGTGGGGCTCGCCCCCCTGCACGCCTGGCTGCCCGACGCCCACGCCGAGGGGCCGACCCCGATCTCGGCAGTGCTGTCCGGCCTTTTGCTCAACGTCGCACTCTATGCGCTGCTGCGCTTCAAGATGCTGCTTGCGGTCAATCCGGCAGCACTCGCGCCCGGGCCGCTCTTGGTGACGATGGGGCTCATTTCGCTCGTTTTCGCCGCTTTCATGTTGTACCGGCGGCGCGACATCAAGCGCATGTTTGCTTACTCCTCGATCGAGCACATGGGCATCATCGCATTTGCATTCGGCATGGGCGGCCCGCTCGCCAATTTTGCCGGGCTGCTGCACATGACCATGCATTCGCTCACCAAGTCGGCGATTTTCTTTGCAGTTGGCCACATCGCCCAGGTCAAGGGCACACAACAGATCGCCGAGATGGGAGGACTGACGCAGACCAACCCGGTGCTCGGCTGGGGATTGGTGCTGGGCGTGATTGCGATTGCGGGCATGCCGCCGCTCGGAATCTTCGCGAGCGAGTTTCTGGTTGTGAGCTCGACGTTTGCGCGCGCGCCGTGGCTCGCCATCATTCTGGTCTTCGGTTTGCTGGTGGGCTTGGCCGCGCTGTTCCTGCGGCTCAATACCGTCGCGTTCGGCGAGCCACGCGGCAAGAGCGGAGAGACGCACGCCTCCTACGCCCCGATGTTTGCCCATCTCGCGCTCGTCCTGCTGGCGGGCGTCTATATGCCGCCGGCGCTGGTCGGCTGGTTCCAGAACGTGGCGAAGCTCCTGGGATAGCGATGTCAAAGCTGATCGACACGATCGAAGGGCACAAAGTCGAGCGGCATCGCCGCTGCCCCCGGCTGATCGTGGAGGAACACACTTGGCGACTGCTTTCGGGCGAATTGGCCGCCGGGCGTGCTGTTTTGCTCGGCCTATGGGCCGATGCCGCTGCCGTGCACATGGCCGTGCTCGATCAAAACCAGATCGACGTGCTGGTCGTGAGCTTGGAATGCAAGGCCGGCCGCTTTCCTTCCGTTGGCGCGCTGCACCCTCCGGCGATCCGGCTGGAACGCGCGATCAGCAGCCTGTTCGGCTTCGAGCCGGTGGGCGCACCGGATACGCGGCCCTGGCTCGATCTTGGATTTTGGGGGCTGACGCATCCCTGCTCGGCAGACGTCAAGGAGAAGTCGTCTACTTCCGCATACGCCTTTCTGCCCACGGAAGGGGAAGGTCTGCACCAGATTCCGGTTGGGCCGGTCCACGCGGGCATCATCGAGCCGGGGCACTTCCGTTTCACCGCGAACGGCGAAACGGTGGTGCGACTGGAAGAGCGGCTGGGGTATGTGCACAAAGGCATCGAGCAGCTCATGGCCGGTGCAACGCTCGACAAGGCGTGTCGGCTTGCCGGCCGCACGTCGGGCGACAGCACCGTCGCTTATGCGCTGGCCTTTGCGCATGCGGTCGAATCCGCGTGGGATATGCAGGTTCCCCCGCGCGCGGTGCATTTGCGCGCACTCATGGCCGAGCTTGAACGGCTTGCCAACCATTTCGGCGATATTGGCGCCATCTGCAACGACGCGTCGTTCTCGCTCATGCATGCGCAGTGCGGCATCCTGCGCGAGCACACGCTGCGCACCGCGGACGCGTGCTTCGGCCATCGCTTGATGATGGACTGCGTCGCTCCCGGCGGGCTGGCGGTTGATCTCGCGGCCTCAGGGCCGAGCAGCGTTCTGGCCCTGCTCGATCGCATTCGGCGGATCTTTCCGCAGCTGATCGAGCTCTATGACAATACCGCTTCGCTCCAGGATCGCACCGCGACGACGGGCGTTCTTTCCGCCACATTGGCGCGCCAGTTCGGTGCCGGCGGTTATGTCGGGCGTGCGAGCGGACGCGCGTTCGACGCTCGCAAGACACCGGGCTATTCCCCCTACGACGCGCTGGAGTTCGAGGTCCCGATCATGACGATCGGAGATGTGAATTCCCGGGTCTGGGTGCGCATCCGCGAGGTGGAAGAAAGCATGGGTCTCATCGAGCAGATCCTGAAGCGTCTGCCGGAAGGTCCGATTCTGCAGCCTCTGCATGCGAGAGCGGGAATGCGGGAAGGTCTGGGGCTCGTCGAGGGCTTCCGCGGCGATGTCTTTGTGTGGATCAGGCTCGATGGGGATCGTGTAGCGCGCTGCCATTTGCGCGATCCGTCATGGTTTCAATGGCCGTTGCTGGAGGCGGTGATCGAGGGCAACATCGTCGCTGATTTTCCCCTCTGCAACAAATCGTTCAATTGCTCCTACTCCGGTCACGACCTTTAGGATCACATGCGGCGCATCCTGCTCGACAGCCTGGTTCGGCGACCGCTCACCGAACCACGTCCGGCAAAGGACGATGCCGTTGCGGCGGAGCTTGCCCAGCGCCTGGATCGTGTTGCACGGCGCCGCCTTGGCCGCAGCTTGTCGATCAGGCAAGTCGACGCCGGCTCATGCAACGGCTGTGAGCTGGAGATTCACGCACTCAACAACGCGTTTTACGACCTGGAACGATTCGGCTTGCGGTTTGTAGCCTCGCCGCGGCATGCCGACGTGCTGCTGGTGACCGGACCGGTGACCAAGAACATGCGGGAGGCACTGGAACGCACATATACGGCGACGCCCGATCCCAAGTGGGTGGTTGCGGTGGGGGATTGCGCCGTTGACGGCGGGGTCTTCTCAGGAAGCTATGCCGTCGTTGGCGGCGTCGAGCAGGTGATCCCGGTCGACCTGCACATCCGCGGCTGCCCACCGCGGCCGATCGAGCTGCTGAGGGGATTGCTGGCATTGCTGGACGCGGCCTGAGAGCGGCGCCGCCGTAAACATCTTTGCCTGTCATTCCGGCCGAGCGAGCCGGGCTTCGCCCGGCGAGGGAGAGCCGGAATCCAGTAATCAAAGCGGTTTGGGCATTTACGCCGGCCGTGGATTACTGGGTCCCGGCTCGCGCGAGCCCGGTTCAGCCGGGCTCGCTTGGCCGGGACGGCAGCCCATAGGCGATGGCCTGCCTCTGACCGGATGCCGTCGGCCAGCGGATTCTTTAATCCCGCAATAGGACCTCTAATAACTCTACATTTGACACCTCCTGCAGCCCTCTCCGCGTCATCCGCGTCCCTGGACTTGATCCGGGGATTGACCCGCGCATCCATCTTCTTGCGAAAAAGATGGATTGCCGGATCGAGCCAGGTCGAGCCCGGACAATGACGACCGCGATTTGATCAGAGCGGAATTCGCTGTAGTCTCCATCATCAGGAACAGACATACGCACTGCACGTTGGTGTCGCGACCTGGGCACGCACAGGGAAACTCGCATGTCATTGACATTTATTGTCCTCGTGGTTGTTGGCGCGATCGTCTTGGCGGCGGTTGCGATTTACCTCGCGAGAGGAGGGGCGAACCGCCGCAGCAAACGGCTCAATCCCGCACCTGCAGGCGTGACGCGCGCCGCTGCAGAAGCGCGAGAGGGTGCGAGCACGCCCATTCCAGACGCGCTAGATCCGATGACCCTGGGAAAGCTGCGATCCGGGCGTGAAGGCGACCGTTCCAGCGAGGACGACATTGCGCGACAGAAGATGGCAGCCCGCGGCCGGCCGGGTGAAGATCCGATTGCAAACGAGCTCAGAGAAAGCGAGACGGAACTTCCAAAGCCTCTCGACCCGGGTCATACGGCGTGATTCTGGCCTTCGTAACGTCCACGACCAAATTAAACCTAGGGCGCGTACTCATAAATCCGGTTCGGTAAGCGCTGCTCGCTGAATGTCCGCTTCGCTCCGAAAGCGACCGAACTGCCGTATCGCCACGAAATGACGCGATGTGTCAAAACGAGAATCGCTGCTTTACGCGCACGTGTCAGCTTTGCTGGCTGTGAACATGCCTGCTGTATTGGCTTAGGCCGCCTTGGCCGAGTAGGCCCGGGGAATTTCACCCCGAGCCTCTCAACAGATCCGGACTTGACACTCTCGCCTCATCCGGCTCGTGCCACCGCACGAGGGCTGCCGCCTTCCATTGAATATCGGGTTCCTCCCGTTGCCGGTTGACCCGATCTCAAAGGCGATGCACTTGGCCACCTCGCGACTAAGCTGTTGCAACATTTCGTCGCGATCGCTCTTTTGAATAACGCGCTCGACCCCTCGATTGAGGCGGTCGCGGTCATCATCAGTCAGTTCCTTTGCGACGATGACCACGATTTTCTTGTATAACAACAGCGTAACAACAGCTACACGCCGCGTAAAGTTCTTGTATCGCGTGATCTTTCTCTGCCCTCTTTCGGGACACAATCAATCGCGTGCAATCAAATGGTCGTTATCGAGAAAGCAATCTCGAGGAGCCAGACTTAAGATCTGTTGTGTGATTCCGAATCACAACAAAGGAGGTGTCTCTATGAAGAAGATTATCGCAAGCCTGCTCGCAGGGGCGACGCTGCTTGCCGGCATCAACCTCGCGAGTGCCCAAGCCCTCCCCACAAATCCACCGACCCCCCAGGAGGGCGGCCAGCCGCCTCCCGGCGGCAACGGGCGGTAAGCTAGGATCTATAAACCAAACTCCTAACTGTCTCCAAAATGGCCCGAGCTGCATCAAAGTTCTGAGCGGCTCGGGCCGATTCGCACACGTTAATACGCGGTCTCATACCCCTGTTGAGAGCCCCGCTGAAGCGAGCTGCTCACCAGGCAAAGCCCGGAAATCAAGGAGCTACGGGAGGCCGGTTGTGAGTCGCTGCGAGCCATTGCAGTGGGACTGGGGGAGCGCGGCATTCCTGCGGCGCGGGGCGTAAGTGGTCCGCGATACAAGTGGCACGGCTGCTGGAGGCGGCCGGTCTCCCCATCAGCGGAACCGCCGCCGTCGCCGTGGCGTGACTCGAAAATTACTGGACTCGCATCAGGTGTGCTTCACCCACGGTAAGCAGACCTGATCGGCGAACACTGAGCGAGTCTCTTTCGCGCCAACAGCGAACTAATGCACTACAACAAAATAGCGCCTGTCGCACATGTCTCACGCGTGAGGCGGGGTGACGACGCGGCTGCGCATCGCGCATCTTTCACTCCGACTGAAGATGTTCCAGTTCGGAAGCTTTGGTCATCAAGGTAACAGCGATTTCTTCAAGTCCATGCGACGTCGGCAAATGCGGGCAAGCACGTGCCAGGCGCGTGCAAGTCAACGCAACTTCGCGGAGATAGCTAGTAATTTCACGAATCATGATGGCCATGAAAATTTATTGCGCCATCATGTACGAGGCCTCGTTCCCTAAAACTTGCGGAATTGAGACAAATAATTGCTTCAATAAGTCAAAAAGGAATAACCCATCGGTTGCCACACCCAGTCAGGCGCCTGCCGCAACGCGGTCCCCAATGACCCGTAGGGAGGAAATAATCGGGCTCTTGAGAGCCAATGCCCAAAACTCCAGTATGATCGCTCTAGCGGCCTTCAGGCGATTAGCTTCTTGGGCCACTCCGACAAACCTGCGACTCAACGCGATCCCATGACCCAAAGATTTCTGAGGACGGGCGTTTTTCTCGCTCCGTTTCATCCACTGGCCGAAAACCCGTTGCTCGCCCTCGACCGCGATATGGATCTCTTGATCCACCTCGATAGGCTTAACTATCACAAGGCCGTCGCTCGGACTCATACTCGTCATACTCCTCAACATCTTCTCTTGCAGCTGTTGACCCAATATCGGCTTAAATTTCTGGAATCGTGACTTCTTCAATGCGCTTGAGTGAAAGGATGGAATGGAGTCTCCGCCCGGCGAACTTCGACACCGAGGACCTGTACCGCGCATCGCGCCGAGCGGCGAGCGAGCTGCTGCGGCTCCACTAGAACTCAAGGAGCTGAACAAGCTCGCGATGCGCAGCCCCTCACAGGGAGCGCGCCTCCGTCCGTTTCATTCATCGTCAAGGTTATCTTGTGGCCGGCGTGCGGTAGAGGCGAACCACCACAACAGCAAGGCAAAAGCGATGGTGATAATGATGGCAATGACAACGTAGACCACCATGCATGGCTCCTGAACTGCCCCCCGGCAGTGACGGGCGTTTGCCCGTCGTCGCCGGACACGCGCGCGAAGCGCACACCCCTCCCCGCTAAAGTAGCAGACGAACCGGCCGGCGTCTTAGCTCGGTAATTTGCGCGGCGTCTGCGCGCGTACGACGAGTGGCCACGCCGCCGCGGCACTGCCAAGCAGAAATATGAATTGTCGCCTTCGGACGTTGATTGCCATGCATCCTCCCCATGAGGCCGTGCCATGCAACGCCGAAATGATACCTCGTGTTGATTGCACTGTGACCTGGAGAGGCACCTAAAGTTTTCGTAAATTCGCAAATTACCGCATTGCAGCATCGGCAGCCGCTTCGTCAGCAACGTCGATTCCGGCCCCTCCCGGCGCAGGTCCGGTTTGTTCTCTGATAGCCGACGTAACCGGGTGGTGTCGGCAACTTCCGGGTAGTGCCAATTCCGGATGTGAGCAGGTGCAGCAAACCCTGCTACTACTCGATCACCTCGTCGGCAAGGGCAGGCAAGGTCGGTGGCCGTCCGAGACCGGCAAGCGGACATCGAGCGAAAACGACGTCCGCCTGCCTTCGAAATTGAACCAGGAGTGCGTGGCGTAGTCGAACAATTTGCACCGCGCGCAAACCGCGGCGTACTCGCGGAAGGAGAACCTCCAAGTCTTCGGGCCGTGCCGTTCGATGCGCTCCTGCATATCGCCGAGCTTATAGAGCGGGACCCCGGGCGCGTAATGGTGCGCCGTGTGTTCCATGATATGCAGAATTATCTTGCGGAAGACGTAAGGAAACTCGACATGCACCGTGCCGCGCACGCCGCCGCCGTCCGCTTCCCATTCCTCGACCGAGGCATACCAAGGCACGTCGTGGTGAGTGTGGTGCAGAAAAATGGCTACCGAGAACATCATCTGGAAGATCAGGAAAGGCAGCACGAACGCAAGCACGAACGCCTCGAACGCGCTCTTGCCGAACCAGCCCCCGACGTCAATAAGCAGCAGCGACGCTGCGACGAATGCCGCGAGCAACACGCTGTCCGCGATGTACGCGGGGCGAATACGGCCGACCAAGACGCGGCGCGGCCAAAGCTTACGTTGCGGCCAGATTTCGAGCAGATAATAGAGCAGGACGCCGGCGGGATTCCGGTACAGACGATACTTCAGCCGCTGGAAAAGACTGGCGTGCGCATACTCCGCAGGATCGAGAGGGATCCAGGCGTAGTCGAGGCACCTGATGTTGTTGAAGCGGTGATGGCGATGGTTGTGCTCGCGATCCCACAAGCTGAACGAATGCAATGCGGGAAGAAAAGCGACGCGACCGATCACATGATTGAGAAAGCGTGAGCACGTATAGCTCTGATGGCAGGCGTCATGCCCAATAACGAACAAGGCGATTACCAGCATCCCGCAGAGTGGAACAAGCATAAGCGCGGCGAGCGTTCCGGTCACCAGGATTCCCAGCACCGTGGCGCAATACGCTCCGACGACAGCCAGGAAAAGCAGCAACGGCGCAGCGAGGCTGCTGCATCTACTAAGCACCAGTCGGTGCTGCCGCAACTCGATCTTGGCCTGGCTCGTCGGGGCGTACATGCGGGTCATTATGACCAGCATCCTGCCCGGGAGCTGTGACGGCTATCACAACTTCTCGCTTTTCCTCGTGCGCCTCTTGGCGGCTTTGCTGAGTTTGAGAGGAGTTAATCGCAAAGACCTGCGCTTGGCGTAGTACCCATGCGTTACAGAGTTCGGCGACTATCCTTATCTCGCCCTATTCGATCGCCTTCATCTGCTCCAGAACTCGTTTTCCAAGGTGTCTCTGTTCGACCTATCTCCATCCTTTGATCCGCACTTGCTAACGATTTGCTTCAAGCTGCGCTGCCCGTCGGCGATTGTTCCTGGCGTGGCCTGCCAGAAGGCAATATTGTCCGTGCAATCCACCTTGACTTGAATCGAGGTGACGGGCAAGTCAGGTAATGACCGCAATGGGTCAAAACCAGCCTCGCTCCAGATCAATCGTAGGTCAGCTCGACAAATTCAATGAACCTGGAGGCCAAGGGTTTTAATCAATTGCTCCATCTCCTTGACCTCGTGAGCCACAAGCCTGCTCATCTCTTGCGGTGTGCTGCTGGCTACAATGTTACCGTTTTCGGTCAACTTGGCGATCAGATCCGGAGTATGCGCGGCAATCACGAATTCCCTGTTTAGCCTGTCGACAATATCGGCGGGTGTTCCCGCCGGCGCCAAGACGCCAGCCCAGTCGGCGACCCTGTAGGCGCCGAGCCCAGCCTCAATCAAGGTCGGAATGTCAGGCAGCGCGGGAAGCCGCGTCTCGGCGTCGACCGCCAGCGCCCGAAGCTTCTTGGCGTCCATGTTCGACCGCGCGCTGTTGAAGGTGGCGAGGCTGAAATCCAGGCGTCCGGTGATGAGATCGGCCATGATCGGCGCGCCGCCGCGATAATGGACGTATTGAATCGGCGTATTGGTGGCGAGCGCAATCTTGGCGCCAAGCAGATGGCCTGGGGTACCGGGACCGGGAGAGCCAAGCAGCAGGCCGCCAGGTTTTGTCTTTCCCCAGGCGAACAGCTCGGCCACGGTCTTTGCTGGGCTGTCTATGGGCACGATGAGGAGAGTCGGAAGCCGAAACGTCAAGCTGATCGGCGCAAAGCCCTTCACGGGATCGTACGGAGCAGGCCCCATGGCCGGGACCGAGCAAAACTGCGAACCGACCGCTGACAGCAGCGTATATCCGTCCGGGGCTGCACCCTGAACGGCGGCGGCGGCAACCGCGCCGCCGGCTACCGGACGGTTTTCAACGATGACGTTTTGGTTCAGGTTTTTAGACAGGAGCGCCGCGTACTGTCGCGTGGTGACATCGGTGATGCCGCCGGCCGCAATACCGACCAGGGTGGTGATTTGCCGGTTCGGGTAGTCCTGCCCCAAGGCGGGACCGGACGCAGTCAGGGCGGCTCGCACCGTCGCCACGCCGCCCAGCGCGACTATGAATTCTCGCCGCCGGATGTGGATTGCCATGACCCTCCCGTAGGGGTCCATGCCCAAGCAACGGGGGGACTTATACCACGCTTTGATCGCGCGGTCCGTGACCCAGTTCACGCTCGGAGCCAGCGGTCCAGCGCCGGAATTCTAATGTCCGAGAGTCGTCCGCTTACCCCCTAAAACTCTCCGTGAATGCGGACATCCCGTTCCGCAGCCTAGTGCGGTGAATTTGAAGTTCCTATCATTACTGGCCGCAAGCTCGTTTAGGAACTTCAAATTCAAAACCGCACTAGAATCATAAAGTTGCTAGTGGTCCTTAGATTCCGAAGTTCGCACCTGA
>Ga0210402_10002543_pt1 | contig 17685 bp, 15 predicted proteins | sample IncBWC7MmetaG_FD_161055 | JGI IMG/M metagenome (GOLD analysis project Ga0210402, IMG submission 161055) | Forest soil microbial communities from Barre Woods Harvard Forest LTER site, Petersham, Massachusetts, United States - Inc-BW-C-7-M | ecosystem: Environmental > Terrestrial > Soil >... | reverse complement strand
CGTTGACGCGATCGACATACGTAATGAAGTACATCACACACAAGAGCCCCAGCACTCGGGTTGTCGAGCGGCTCAGCATGAAATCCTCCTTGTCATTTTCGGACGCAGGTTGCAATGTCTCGCCGGCGAGGAAACATTGCTTCCTCGATGCGTGCCCGGTGAAATTCTACTGTTTTTTCGCTTGACGCAAAGCTCGGCCACAATCATCCGGCTTTGTTTGCCATCCAGAACATGATGGAGGACTTGGCGCTCGCAGCTACGCCTCACGACAAGGCCACAAGCCGCACATCGAGAACAAACGATGGATACTTCTTTTGACTTGTGATTTCGTATCTGTCAGATTGCAACGAGCGCCGCAACGAGCTTCAGACTCGAACGGCAATGGGCTATCCTGTCCGATACCGCCGCCCCCTCAACACGGGAATAGATCAGTTGGCTATCGCATCAATCTCGAGCGCGTTAGATGTTCCAGCGAGCGCCACGGCCAATCGGGCGCCCGTCGACACCGTGACCGACGCCGGCGCGGTTCGGCAGAGGATCCGATCGGGAGTCTTCAGTGGCCATACCTCGGGCCTTGCACCCCGCCATGTTCAAGGCAACGTCGTCATCCTGCCGGCCGATCTGGCAAGCGATTTTCTGCTCTTCTGCCAGCGCAATCCCAAGCCCTGCCCGCTTCTCGCCGTCTCCGAGCCCGGCCGGGCGTCCCTGCCGGCGCTGGGTGCGGACCTCGATATTCGAACCGACGTCCCGCGTTATCGCATCTGGCGCGATGGCACACTCGTCGACGAACCCACGGACATTGGAGCTTATTGGCGGGAAGATCTTGTCACCTTCGTCATCGGCTGTTCATTCTCGTTCGAGCAGGCGCTGATCGACGCCGGCCTTCCGCTGCGGCACATGGAGCTTGGACTCAACGTCGCCATGTACCGCACTTCCGTCGCCACCGAGCCGGCGGGCCGCTTCCACGGGCCGCTGGTGGTGTCGATGCGGCCGTTCACGCCGGCGAACGCGATTCGCGCCATTCAAATCACCTCACGATTTCCTTCAGTGCACGGCGCGCCCGTGCACCTCGGCAAGCCCGAGCTGATAGGCATCGCGGATTTGTCGAGGCCGGACTATGGCCAGGCGATTCCCGTGGCTGCCGATGAGCTGCCGGTTTTCTGGGCATGCGGTGTCACTCCCCAAGCGGTCGTAGCTGCAGCTCGTCCGACATTCTGCATAACGCATTCACCGGGCTGCATGCTCATTACCGACCGGTTGAATCACGAATTGGCGGCATTTTGAGGGACCGTTCGCGCCTGAAGCCGGTGCGCCGGCATCGATGTTTCTTGAACCAGGGAGCCTGTGACGAAACGTCTTTGGCACTTGTTCGCGCTTGACCTCGCGTCTTCGCTTTCGCTGGTGCGGCCGGCGCTCGCGCAGGGTGAGATTCGCATCGGCGTCATTGATACATTCTTGCCGCACCGGATAAAGCTGGGTTAAGCGAGATGCGCTCCTTCGTTGGACAGGCGCCACGCGCTCCGGTGTTTGCGGCCAAGCTGAGAACACCGTTCGCGGTCCTGGGTATCCGCGTCTCCGGCTCGGCTCTCACTGGCGTCGAATACCTGCCGCTAAGCGAAAGAGCGATGGCACCGGTGAATGCGCTCGCCGAACGCACCTGCCGCCAGATCGAGCGCTTTCTCGATGATCCGCTGTTCCGCTTCACGCTGCCGCTGGCACCCGCGGGCACCGCGTTTCGGCGCCGGGTCTGGGACGCGCTGCCGGCGATTCCGGTCGGCGAGTCGCGAACCTACGGCGAGATCGCGCGCCAACTCGGCAGCGCGCCCCGGGCGATCGGCGGCGCATGCGGCGCCAATCCGATCGCGCTCATCATTCCCTGTCACCGTGTCGTCGGCAGTCAAGGTTCTCTGGGCGGGTTCATGGGTGTGACCGAGGGCAACCCGATCGATATCAAGCGCTGGCTGTTGACGCACGAGGGCTATCGTTTCGGCCGGTAGTTACCTGTCATTCTCATTTCATAGCGACTTTTTAGGCATGGCAAGAGTGCGTGCTACCAGGATAAGTTCGTCATTCCCGCGAAGGCGGGAATCCAGTGTCGTTTTGACGAACGCCGCTGGGTCCCCGCTGAAGCCTGCCCTCGAGTGCTTGAATCGGGGGCGGGGACGACGCGATGTCTTTGAGAGCTGTCCGCCATTGCGGTAATCCTCAGCAAGTGCCGAATTCTTCCGCGTTGATCGATGCGTTCTGCGACCAGGTGTGGCTGCAGGACGGACTTGCCGCATCGAGCCTCGCCAGCTATCGGCGGGATCTCATAGCGTGGGCGCGCTGGCTCGAGGATGACAAAAACAGGACCGGCAAGGGACTTCTCGCGGCGACCCGTGGCGACATCGAGGCGTACCTCGCGATGCAGTTCCAGACCGGGGCAAAGGCGTCGTCGATCCATCGGCGGTTGTCGTCATTGCGCCGCTTCTACCGGCTGCAGCTTTTGCTCGGCGCTCTGCGGGACGATCCGACGCTACGCATCGAGGCGCCGAAACTACCCAGACACTTGCCGAAGAATCTGTCGGAGGCGCAGATCGGCGCGCTTCTCGACGCTCCCGATCCGGAAACCACGCTGGGACTGCGCGACCGCGCCATGCTCGAGACGTTGTACGCGACCGGCTTGCGCGTTTCCGAGCTGGTCGGGCTCACGCTGGCTCAGGTCAGCCTCGACATGGGCGTCGTCCGCGTTCTGGGCAAGGGCAACAAGGAGCGATTGGTCCCCATGGGCGAGGAAGCCATCGGCTGGCTCAAGCGCTATCTGGCGACCGCGCGCGTCGAGCTGGCCGGTTCGGGCAAGAGCGACGCGGTCTTTCTCACCGCTCGCCGCGGGCCTCTCTCACGGCAGGCGTTCTGGCAATTGATCAAGCGCTATGGAATGAAGGCGGGTATCGCCGGCGCGACCTTGTCGCCGCATACGCTGAGGCACGCATTCGCGACGCATCTTCTGAATCATGGAGCCGATTTGCGCGTCGTTCAGCTGCTGCTCGGCCACGCGGATATTACGACGACGACCATCTATACGCATGTGGCGCGCGAACGATTGAAGCAGCTGCATCAGCGCCATCATCCCCGCGGATGACCACCGAAACGGATGCGTGGCAGGAGTCTCGCGCCACCATCGATCCGATTGCCGGAGCCGTGGTCAGTTCCGATGGTCGCGTATGCGTGACGCGGACGGATTGCTCGCGCGGGAGCTTCAACTTCGCGTGCCGCGTTCGATCGCCACGCCGATCTGCTTCACCCCGGGGAGCGGCGCGAGCTTGCAGACTCTGACGCTCGCCCATGGCGCTCCAAACTCGCGGCACAAAATTTCCGCGATCGCTTCGGCAAAGCGCTCGAGCATCTTATGCGTATGGCCCGCGGCGAGGGCTTGCAGGCGCTTCACGACAGCCGAGTAATCGAGCGTATCCTCGAAGCGGTCGCTGCTGAACACCTGCGCCGAAGGCAGCTCGAACTCGAGATTCACCAACAGCGGCTGTGCCAGATGCTGTTCCCACTCGTAGACGCCGATGCGCGTCTCGATGCGCAGATCGTTGATGAAAATTCGGTTCACGGTCCGTGGAAAACGAATGGGAGTCAAAGAAAGATGAAGGAAGACGTGCCAAACATGGTGGCGGGCGTGTTCGCGGCGCTTTGCTACAATCGACCGCGCCCGAATGCCACGCATTGTAGATGAATCCCCCGCTTGCCACCCTTGCTGTCATCGTCGCGGCGTACCTGATCGGTTCCGTTTCGTTTGCGGTTGCCGTCAGCAAGCTTTTCGGATTGCCGGACCCGCACAGCTACGGCTCGGGCAATCCAGGAGCCACCAACGTGCTGCGCACCGGCAACAAGGCAGCCGCGCTGCTGACGCTCCTCGGCGACGGCGCCAAGGGGTTTGCCGCCGTCGTGATCGCGTATCACCTGGGTGTCAGTTGGGGAGACGCGTCGCTCGCGACCGCGGGAGCCGCGCTTGCGGTTTTTGTCGGACATCTGTATCCGATCTTCCATCGTTTCGCGGGCGGTAAAGGTGTCTCGACGGCGGCAGGCATTACCTTCGGTCTGTCCTGGCAGCTCGGGCTCGCAGCACTGGTCGTCTGGGTCGCCGTCGCGTTCGCCTTTCGCTTTTCTTCGCTGGCCGCGATTGTCGCTGCCATCGCAACACCGCCGCTGGGTTTTTATTTCCTCGGCAACTGGCCGGAAGCGTGGGCGCTGATTCCGATCGCGCTGCTCCTGGTGTGGCGGCATCGAGCCAACATCCGCAAGCTTCTCGCCGGCAACGAAGCCAAGATCGGGGCCTAAAGCCCTGGTTCTTGTCCGGCTTATGGCGGCATAGAGAGATCGGCGAGCTCCCACCGCGGCCTGACGGTGAACGCGTAATCGTCGACGGCGCCGCGTCGTAAACGTAGCGCGCCGACCAGCGCAATCATTGCGCCGTTGTCAGTACAAAATTGCAGGTCCGGGTAGAACACTTCGGCGCCGCGCCTGCTCGCTGCCGCGCTTAAGCGTTCGCGCAGCGCGCGGTTCGCGCCGACGCCGCCGCCGACGACGACCCGCGAAAATGTGGTCCGGTCGAGCGCAGCGAGTGTCTTCGCGACCAGCACGTCGACGATCGCGTCTTCGAACCCACGCGCGATGTCTGCTTTTTGCGCGGCGAGCGCGTCCTGACCGCGGACCAGCGTCAGCACCGCGGTCTTCAGTCCGGAAAAGCTCATATTGAGGTCGCCGCTGTCCTTCATCGGCCGCGGCAGTGTGACGGCGCCCGATCGCCCGGTCTCGGCAAGCTTCGCCAGGGCGGGGCCGCCCGGATACCCGAGGCCGAGAAGTGTCGCGGTCTTGTCGAACGCCTCTCCGGCGGCGTCGTCGAGTGTATCTCCCAGCAGCGTATAGTCGCCGACCTCCGCCACCGCGTAGAGCTGCGTGTGCCCGCCGGAAACCAGCAGCGCGACGAACGGAAACGCGGGCTTCGGTTCACCCAGCAGCGGAGACAGCAAATGCGCCTCGAGGTGGTGGACCCCGAGCGTTGGCTTGCCCAATGCAAATCCGAGCGCCGTTGCCACGCTTGCGCCCACCAGCAAGGCCCCGGCAAGTCCCGGTCCCTGCGTGTAGGCGATGCCGTCGAGGTCGGCGAGGACGGTCCCCGTCTCGACCAGCAGGCTCTCCACCAACGGCACCACACGACGAATATGGTCACGCGCGGCGAGCTCCGGTACGACGCCGCCGTACGCCTGATGCATCGCCATCTGCGAATGCAGCACGTGCCCAAGCAGACCCCGAGCGCTGTCATAAAGCGCAACGCCCGTTTCGTCGCAGGAAGTCTCTACGCCCAAGACCAGCATCGGACCAGTATATCTGTGGCACGCGGGCGATCGGTCCCGTGGCGAGTGTGCACAAGTTGCGCGTGCCGGTTGCCGCCATCGCCAGTGGGATTTGGCATTGCTGCGCCTTGCGTAGCTGCCATGGGTTTGTTAGACTTATGGGCTTTCCCAGACCATCGTTGTCCAAAGGATTCGATAAACATGCCCAGCGTTCGTGTTCGCGAGAACGAGCCTTTCGAAGTGGCCCTGCGCCGCTTCAAGCGCACCATCGAGAAGACCGGTCTCTTGACCGAGCTGCGCGCTCGCGAGTTCTACGAAAAACCGACCGCCGAGCGCAAGCGCAAGCTCGCCGCCGCGGTCAAACGCCATTACAAGCGCCTGCGCAGCCAGCAATTGCCGCCCAAGCTTTACTAGCGCAAAGCGCGCCGAGTGAATCTATCCAGGGGCGAAGCGATTCGCCCCTTTTTGTTTTTCGCGGGGCGGCGCGAGCCACCCGGCGTCGCCAGTCGCCCCGCACCCAGTGCGGGGATCGACGGGGAATTGCGAGTCGCCGCGGCTACCAAACGCGCCAGCGCATCGCGCCCACTCGATTCGTTCACGGAGGTGTGGCGCGAGCCACCCGGCGAGGGGCCCCGCGTAGCGGGGATCGACGGGGAATTGCGAGTCGACGCGGCTACCGACGCGCTAGCGCATTGCGCCCGCTTAGTTCGTTCACGGAGGTAGCAGATGACGCTCAAGGCACGCATTACCGAGGACATGAAGAACGCCATGCGCGCCAAGGAAACGACGCGCCTGTCGACCATACGCATGCTCCTCGCTGCGATGAAACAGCGCGAGATCGATGAGCGCATCGAGCTTGCCGACGCGGACGTCGTCGCGATCATCGATAAGATGATCAAGCAGCGCCGGGAGTCCATCGTCCAGTTCGACGCAGGAAGCCGGCCGGACCTCGCGGCGGCGGAACGCGCGGAAATCACGCTGTTGCAGGCTTATATGCCCCAAGCGCTCTCAGACACTGAGATCGATGCGCTGATCGCCGGCGCCGTGGCGGACGCCGCACAGGCCGGCGCCGTCGGCATGGCGGCGATGGGCAAGGTAATGGCGGCGATCCGGCCCCATTTGGCCGGCCGGGCGGACATGGGGCTGGTTTCGGCCAAGGTCAAAAGCAGGCTCAACGGCTGACCAAAAACGTGGATCTGGCAGTCGCTCGCAGTTTTTCGGCAGACCCGAAATCGTCGCCTATAATGTATTTCATGGGCCCCGTGGTGTGTGTCAGCTGAGCCATGGTCCGGCGGGGTTAAGACCATGATTCCTCACGAATTTATCCAAACGCTGCTGAGCCGGGTCGACATTGTTGCGGTGGTCGACCGGTACGTGCCGCTCAAAAAAGCGGGTACTAACTTCGTTGCCTGCTGTCCCTTCCATAGCGAAAAGACTCCTTCCTTCACGGTAAGCCCGACCAAGCAGTTCTACCACTGCTTTGGGTGCGGTGCCCACGGTACCGCCATCAGCTTCCTGATGGAGTTCGGCGGCAAGCCTTTTCCCGACGCGGTCGAGGAGCTCGCTCGTGACGCAGGCCTCGAAGTTCCACGCACCCAGGTCGCGCCGGCGGCGGGCGGGCGCGAGGAAGCTCTCGACCTGTCGGGTGTGCTGTTGCAGGCCGCAAAATTCTATCGCCTGCAGCTCAAGGAGTCGGAGCGGGCGATCGCCTACCTCAAAGGACGGGGCCTGAGCGGACCGGTCGCGGCGCGCTTCGGGATCGGCTACGCGCCCGACGATTGGCAACCCCTGGCCGGAGCGTTTCCCGACTATCAGAGCAAGGTGCTGGAGACCGCCGGGCTGGTGATCGCGGGTGACGCCGGGAAACGCTACGACCGCTTCCGTGATCGCATCATGTTTCCCATCCACGACGGCAGCGGGCGTGTGATCGGCTTCGGCGGACGCGTCCTGGACAAGGGAGAGCCAAAATATCTCAACTCGCCGGAGACGCCCGTGTTTTCCAAGGGTCGCGAGCTCTATGGGATGTTTCAGGCACGGCCTGCCATTCGCGCCGCGGCCCGGGTCGTCGTGGTCGAGGGCTACATGGACGTGGTGGCCCTGGCTCAGCACGGCGTGGAGTTTGCGGTGGCGACGCTTGGCACTGCGACCACAGCGACCCATGCGCAAAAACTCTTCCGCGTCACCGACACCGTCATTTTCTGCTTCGACGGCGACGATGCCGGACGCCGAGCGGCATGGCGCGCGCTCGAAAACACGCTTTCGGTACTTGCCGACGGCAAGGACGCGAGATTCCTGTTCCTTCCCGACGGCGAGGACCCCGACGACTATATCCGCCAGCGCGGCAAGTCCGCGTTCGAGGCCCTTCTGAACCAGGCCACGCCCTTATCCGATTTTCTCCTCAGCGAGCTCGCCGCGCGCCACCCTCCACGTTCGGCAGAAGGACGCGCGGCGCTCGTCCATGCCGCGAAGCCGCTCCTCGCCCAGCTTAACGCGCAGGTATTCGGCGCACTCCTCCGGCAGCGGCTGGCAGAGCTTGCCGGGTTGCCCGAGCGGGAGATGACAGCGTTGCTGCCGCCCCAGAAAGCCGCTCCCGCCGCGCCGCCAGTGCGCGGAGGCGGCCTCTCCCGCCCGGCCCCTTCGCTGATCCGCGGCTTGATTCAATGCGTGCTACTGCAGCCCGAGCTCGTGCGCCGCATTCCCGTACCCAAGCCGCTGGGAGCCAATGTCGACGGCGCCGCATTGGCGGCGCTGGTCGCATTTTGCGAAACGGGCAAGGCACCGCTGACTACCGCCGGCGTCATGCAGCACTTCGCCGGCGGGACCTACGAAGACTTATTCGTGGCGGCGCTTACTTCGGCCGAAAGCGAAGGCCTGACTGCCGAATTACTGGAAACCGAGCTTGTCGAAGCTGTCAACCGGTATTGGTTGAACGCACGAAAACGCGGCGATGACGCCGAATCGCGCCGCGGACCACCGGTGGATCTCTCTGTGGAAGAGACCGAACGTGCTCGTCAGCTGCAGCTGGCCCGCGACCAACTCGGTGGCGGCGCCCCAAGCTGACCCCGTTAAGCGCATGTTATAATTTGAAGTTTTCCCGAATCGCCCCAATCTCGGGAGAATCCAGACCAGCGGTGCGCTCGCTAGAGAGTCGCGCCCCAACAGTAGGACGACCATGGCCAGAAAAGCCTCGAAGCCCATGAAGAAATCTCGCGCCAAAGCCAGCCGGAAGGCGAAGCCGGCGCGGAAGCGGCCGACACTCAAGTCGCGCGCGCCAAAGTTGCGTTCGGCCAAGCCGTCGAAGGCGAACGCCGCAGCGAAGAAACCGGCGAAGAAAAAGTCGGCATCCGCCACGTCGGGCCGCGCGTCGAAGCGCGCCGGGAAGCCTGTCGCAAAGAAGAAACCGTTAAAGAAGGTCTCGAAGAAACCTTTGGCGAAGACTTCACGCCACGCGGCGGGAAAGATTTCGGCCAAGTCGATTTCGTCGTCTGCCAAGAATGTCACCCTCAAGACCGCCGCAATTACGAGCAAAACGGCAGCGAAGGCGGCAACGAAAGCGAATGGCAAAGGGGGCAAGGCGGCCGTCGCGGCTCCGGCCGTGGTCAAGCCGTCCCCGGGTGAAATCGCGGCGCGGCTTTCCGCCAAGCGGACAGAAAAAGCGCTCGCCGAAGGCAAGGTGCGAAGCGGCAAGAACGGCAGCGTTGAATTGCGCAAGCTCGAGTTGTCGCCGGCCGAGGCGGAAGCGCGCAAGACCCGGCTCAAGAATCTGATCGTGCTCGGCAAGGAGCGCAGCTACCTCACTTACGCCGAAATCAACGATCACCTGCCTGACGACATTCTCGACGCCGAGCAGATCGAAGGCATCATCTCCATGATCAACGACATGGGGATCCAGGTCTACGACGAGGCACCGGACGCCGAAACGCTGCTGATGTCCGAGGCGGCGCCCACCGCCGCCGCCGACGACGTCGACGAGGAAGCCGCCGAGGCTGCCGCCTCCACGCTGGACTCGGAATTCGGCCGCACCACCGACCCCGTGCGCATGTACATGCGGGAAATGGGCTCGGTCGAACTCCTCACCCGCGAAGGCGAGATCGAAATCGCCAAGCGGATCGAGGAGGGACTCAAGTACATGATCATGGCGATTTCGGCCTGTCCGATGACCGTCGCTCAGATTCTCGACCTCGCCGCCAAGATCGAGCGTGACGAGCTCAAGATCGACGACGTCGTCGACGGATTGATGGACTTCACCGAGACGCTTGCGGCGATCGACGATGACGAAGAGGAAGGCGAGGAAGGCGAGGACGACAGCGGAGCGATTGCCGCGGAAAATCTCGAGCGACTGAAGGTTGCCGGACTCGAGCGCTTCGCGGTGATCCGGCGCCTCTACACGCGCATGCTGGCCGTTCTGCAGAAGGAAGGCCACAAGGCGCCGAAGTACCTCGAGCTGCAGAAGAAGATCTCCTCCGAACTGATGCAGATCCGCTTCGGCGCGCGCCAGGTCGAGCGGCTTTGCGACAGCGTGCGTTGCGAGGTCGACAATATCCGTCAGACGGAGCGCAAGATCCAGGACCTCGTGGTCAACAAGGGCGGGATGCCGCGGCCCGAGTTCATCAAGAAATTCCCCGAGCATGAGACGAGCCTGCGCTGGATCGACCGCGAGATCGCCGGGCACCACCCTTACAGCGAGACGCTGACCCGCTTCCGGCAAGCGATCGTCGAGCAGCAACACAAGCTTCTCGATCTGCAAAAGCGGGTGATGATCCCCTTGAAGGATCTGAAGGAGATCAACAAGCAGATGTCGACCGGGGAAGCCAAGGCACGCAAGGCCAAGCGCGAGATGACCGAGGCCAACCTGCGGCTGGTCATCTCGATCGCCAAGAAGTACACCAACCGTGGCCTGCAGTTCCTCGACCTGATCCAGGAAGGCAACATCGGCCTGATGAAGGCCGTGGACAAATTCGAATACCGCCGTGGATACAAGTTCTCGACCTACGCGACGTGGTGGATCCGGCAGGCGATCACGCGCTCGATCGCCGACCAGGCACGAACGATCCGGATTCCCGTGCACATGATCGAGACGATCAACAAGATGAACCGGATCTCGCGGCAGATCCTGCAGGAAACCGGACAGGAGCCTGATCCGGCGCTCCTTGCCGAGAAGATGGAAATGCCGGAAGAGAAAATCCGGAAGATCCTGAAGATCAGCAAAGAGCCGATTTCGATGGAGACGCCGATCGGCGACGACGACGACTCGCATCTGGGCGATTTTATCGAGGACGCGAGCACGGTGGCGCCGATCGACGCGGCGGTCAACGCGAGCCTTCGCGACGTATGCAAGGACGTGCTGGATACGCTGACGCCACGCGAGGCGAAGGTCCTTCGGATGCGCTTCGGGATCGAAATGAACACCGACCACACGCTGGAGGAAGTCGGCAAGCAGTTCGACGTCACGCGCGAACGTATCCGGCAGATCGAAGCCAAGGCGCTGCGCAAGCTCCGTCATCCTTCGCGGTCGGAGAAACTGCGCAGCTTCATCGAGGGGGAAGGCTGACAGTAACTCCGTCGCCGCACCATGAAAAACGCCGCGGTCGCGGCGTTTTTCTTTGGTGCTCAAACTCCCGAGCCCCAGGGGTTACGGCCGCCCGAGCTCGAGGGTGGCGATCAGGTGTCTCGCATCGTCGGGGTCGACGTGCATGGAAAAGCCCAGTGCGGTGGCGAGCGCCCGCATCGGTGTATTCACTGCCAGGATGCTTCCGACCAGCCGGAGCAAACCGCGCCGCCGCGCGCCGTCGATCAGCATTTCCATCAGGGCGCGGCCAAGTCCGTGCCCTTGCCAGTCATCGGCGAGTACGATCGCGAATTCGGCGCTTTCGCCCTGTTCGGTTTCGGCAACGTAGCGCGCGATTCCGACGATCGTCTCGTCCCCTGAGGCATCGTCCAGCGCGACCAGCGCCATCTCCCGCGTGTCGTCGATTTGCGTGAATTGCTGCACCAGCCGCGGCGTGAGCTCCGCCAGATGCTGCATGAAGCGCATGTAACGGCTCTGCTTGGACAAGCCCGCGAAAAACGCGCGGTCCATGTTTGCATCAGCGGGGCGGATCGATCGCACCCGCGCGCGCCGACCGTCGCGCAGCGTCAGCGTCGTTTCGAGCTTCGAAGGATCGGGATCGATCGCCATGATCGGAGGTTAACGCGAGTTGCGCGACGCGCACAGCGCACGGTGGCTATCAACACCGAGTCTACCGGAACGCGGCCGAGTGCCTTGTCGCCGGTTCGCTATAATCGACGCCGAATCCGCGTGCGGGCCTGTAGCTCAGTTGGTTAGAGCAGAGGACTCATAATCCTTTGGTCGCTGGTTCGAGTCCAGCCGGGCCCACCCAGTTTTTCAAAGGATTGGCGCGAAGTTCTTGCGTCTATTCTTGCTCCGACGTAGCCAAATCGTAACCACCGAACAGCGCGTCGAGCCGATTGGCAGCTTTCGCGAGATGGTCGGGCGCCAGATGCGCATAGCGTTCGACCATGACCGACGAGCGCCAGCCGCCCAGCCGCTGCAACTCGTGCGTCGGGGTACCGGATTGCCGATGCAAGGAGGCCCACGTGTGGCGAATGTCGTGCCAGCGGAAATTCTCAATGCCGGCGCGCTTGAGCGCGTTTCTCCAGGCCTTCGTATTGGCATTCGCAAGCGGCTTCCCAGCATACGTAAATACCCTTTGTGAATGCTTGCCCAGTTGCCGGCGCAACACCTCCAGCGCGGTCGCGTTCAGCGGCACGGAAATCGGATTGCCGTTCTTGGACTGATCCGCATCAACCCAGGCATGACCCGCCTTGAGGTCCACGTGTGACCACTCCAGACGAAGCACGTTGGACTGCCGCAATCCGGTCGCCAACGCGAAGAGGACGACGTCGCGTTGATGTTTGGGCAACTCGCCGAGGAGCGTCTCTGCTTCTTCCAAGGTAATCGAGCGTTCCCGCCCCTGACCCTCTTTGAACAACTTCACCTTCGGCACCTTGTCGATCCACTCCCACTCGTCTCGTGAACGAAGCAGAATCGCTCGGACGAGCGCCAAATAGCGGTTCACCGTGGGCTTGTTCACCGTCTTGAGCCTCTCGCTCTTAATCCGGTCGATGACGTCCAGCGTAATCTCGTCGAGCATCAAACCGCCTAAGAATCTATCCAACCAGCGAAGCTTCCCGATGTCCTGGTGATGCGTGACCTTCTCCGAGGTCTCGGCAAGCCAGCGAACGACCGCTTCCTTCCATGCACGACGCGGCTTGACGCCGAGCCGTTGTTGCTCCCACAGCGATGCTTTCAGCTTGTCGTGGTACTCCCGGGCCTGAGATTTGTCTTCAGTCCCAGTGCTGCGCTGTATTGTTGTTCCGCTGTGGCTGATCTTGATCCACCAATGCGGTGAATCCCCGCGTTTGTAGAGTGACATGGTTCCAACTCCTTTTCACTCTGCAACACACGCCGCGGATATTGTGCGCGGATGTGCTCGACGAGGTCAACGTCGACGAACACCCAGCACTTGCCGATCTTGGCGCCTGGAATCTCTCCGGCGCGGGCCTTCTCCTGCAGCGTCACCGGATGGATGTGCAGAAACGCGGCAGCGGCTTGCAGATCGAGCGTGTTCATGCGCGAACCCTATTGGCGTGTGTTGCGAGCAACCCTATCGACCTAAGTAAACCGCCGTCACCTGTTCGCGACCGTGACCCATCTCGTGGCTGATTACCTCCCGCGCCTCGCGATCGATGGCTTTCTGCTTCGGCGTGAGTTGCTTTGACTTAGCGCCGCCCCGCGCTGGGCATTCCCGGCCGGTCAATTCCTTGTAGCGACATTGCGCATAGAAATGGCGATGCCCGTGGAAGCCGTGAATACCGATTCGCGCACACTCGGCACGGAAGTGCTGCAGATACTCGCGGTAGGTCGTATAGCCGGGTGCAACTAGGCTCCTACCGTTGACAAGCGCCTTTGCCTCATCGACGAGTTGCCGCTGTTCGAGCGTGCGGATCGGAATCTCGCGCTCGCGTCCTCCCTTGGTCCAGGAATCCTTGAGCATGAGGGAATGACCCCGATCCGCCCACTTCGGGACGATCTTGATCGACTCCTCCCGGCGGAGACCGAAGGCGGCCTGCAGGCGTAGCGAGATGCGGATGCAATCGGTGCGGATTTGTTGTAGCTGATCCATGGCGAGCTCCTTAGCTTTGGAATGGTCGGTTACGTACACCCGATCCGGAATGCCGTAGGCGGCATTGGTCCGAGCGATGATGTTCTCCTTACCGATCTTCTCGGCCCACCACCTAAGCGCCGACATTCGGTTCTTGATGGTCCCGGAGGAGAGGTCCTCGGCGAGCCAGCGCTCGACCAGCTTCTCAACGTGCTTGGGCTTCAAGCTATGGGCGTTCATATGCCGGAATCCCATCTCGTGGAGCTGGTCGGCGATCAAATCGAGGATGTGTTCCCGATCCGCTTGGGTGGCATAGCTACCGTCGCGGTTGTGCCGGCAGAGCTGCTTCAAGTCGTAGTTCAATCGCGCATCGGTACCTCCTTTCGTTTCCTTTCATCAGGCGCTCTAAAATCGTCTAGAGCGGTTTCTTTCTTGCTGCCTTGGTGTATTCATGTCCGGTAAGTGTTTCTGCTCGCCTGGGGCGCCAGTGGCAGCCACAGGGGGTACTCTGAGCACGGGACACCACTCCCGTTGTGTGCGGTCGTTTGTATTGATCGCCAGCGCCGCACGGCGCTTTACTCAGCGTCGCGACCGCGCTCCCCCGGGGGAGCGCTTCATCGCGAGAGTCATTAACCCAGGACTCAAGGAGCGCCGTTAAGGCGCGGCTGTTTGATCCCTTACGGGAATCATTCGGCGAGGAGCGTTGCGCTCCTCGCAGAGCTGGCGTGATGGCCTTCAAGGAGGCCATCACGTGGTTCTGAGCCCTCGATCACGCGACGGGATGCCGCGTAGACGCAGAGACGGTGCCGATGCGCGCGTACGTCACTGGCAGTGCCGACGCGCAAACCAGCGCCATGCGTGCGCGCTACGGCCTCACGCCACGTCGTGTGGCGAGCTCAAGGCTCGCGGGCACACACGCGGCGCGAAGGCCTCGCGTAGCAACACCGTACGGGGCGGCGATCTCGGGGTGTGGCTCGGATGAAGGCCGGCGACGCCTGAGCTGTTCTGCAGGCGCGCGGCCGCTCCGGTGGCAACGCTCAGGGCAGCGGTGGCGCGATGGTCCCCGTCGTTCGACGGGGACACGCGAAGGAAGCACGCGCACGGACAGTCGCGCCGCTCCGCTACATTGACGTTGCTGGATGTACCGCTCCACGTCTGGCGCGGAGCGGTACTGGTACGGACGCGTAGCGCCGTCCAGACCGGAGCAACGAACCACGTTGCTCGGTCTTCTGAAGGTCAGCCGTTCACGACTGGCATGAACGCCTGGCCGGGCCTTTCGAGGCTGGTGCAGGTCCCAACATGGCAACCTGCGGTACTGCATCGCCGTAAACGCCGACGATTACTTTCGACCGTCGCGTAGACGGCCCTTGCTGCAGTGTTGTAGACGCCTTGCGACGCCGTCTTCAGTCGCTTTCGCGACAGATCAGATCTACCGATCGCTTCAAGGGGCGGGTAGGAAGGACCCGTTGCCGGAATCCCTCCCCCCCAAGAACCGTGCGTGCGACTTTCACCGCACACGGCTCACGCATAACAAAAGCTTCCTACATGGAAGCCGGTTTCACCACTGCCAAACCAAGACTGTGAACTCGCTGGTGACAGGTTGGATGAAGCAGGACGCGATTGCTAAAAGCATTGGAACCGCCATCGGCTCGATGGACGAGATGATGATCGTGCCATCCAGTAGCGATGTCCATCGCGTAACCGCACAGTCCGCACCGGCCCTGTTGGTCCGTGTATAGCTTGGCCCACTCCTTTCGATATCGCATGTTGCTTACCATACGAGTCTGTCGGAGCTGCTCGCGCCATACATTTCCCATTTCGGGTCGTAGGGGTGATATAGCCCTTGGACCTTGCGGTGCCGTTGGATCGGGGTGGCGGATAGCGAATACAGCTCCACTATGCCTTTGCCACCATTTTCCGAGCGGACATCCGCCGCAAATACCCAATTGCGATCGCCCGCGGAGCGCCAGTATTTCCGGCGTATCCATTGGGCGCTCTTGTTGGGATGTCGGCGTTTGGCCCATGCCCAGAGCCGCCAATACAGCAGCGACTCCAAGCGTGCGAACGTTTGCTTCGCCACGGCGTGACGATGGTATTGCGCCCAGCCTCGCAGCATCGGGTTCAGCAGGCGAACGAGGTCCTCCTGCTTCACGGTCAAATGGTCGCCGATCGATTTCCGCAGCTTGTCATAGAACGCTTGTACGTTCTTCTTACTGGGCTTGATGAGCAGTTTTCCCGAGTACATCCGGAAATTCCACCCCAGGAAGTCGAAGCCTTCGTCAATGTGCACGATGCGCGTCTTTGCCGCCGACAGTTGCAATCCCCGCGTCGCGAGGAAAGCCTCGATCCACGGCTTGACTTCTGTTTCCAGCAGCTCTTTTGAAGCGCCAGTCACGATGAAGTCATCGGCATACCGTGTAACACCGACTTTGAGCTTTTCCAGTTTGGCGATGCCCCACTTCGCCCGTAGATGGGCGACGAGTTGCGTTTCCAAACCGTTCAGCGTCCAATTGGCCAACGCCGGGCTGATAACGCCACCCTGCGGCGACCCTTCGCTCGTTGCTTGCAACTGCCCGCGGTCAATGACCCCGCACTTCAACCACTGTCGGAGGATCGACTTGTCGATACAGACGTGATCGACCATCCATTGATGATTGATATTGTCGAAAAAGCCAGCAATGTCAGCATCTAAAATCCACCGCGCCGAGACTTTCCGGCACGTCTGTTTAAAGATTTGCTCCATCGCATCAGCGGTGCAGCGCTCTTTCCTGAATCCATATGAATTCGGATCGCTCACCGATTCCAACACCGGGTCGAGGGCCAACAGATACAACGCTTGCATGGCCCTGTCGCGCATGGTCGGGATTCCCAGCGGGCGTTCCTTCCCATTCGATTTTGGAATGTAGACCCTCCGTAGCGGCAAGGGTCGATACCGCTGCTTCTTCAACTGGGCAATGGCCGCAACCTTGATCTGCGGTGTGTCCCACAGTTCTCCGTCTACACCAGCCGTTTTCTTGCCTTGGTTCTCGGTCACTCGTTTGACTGCCAGTGCTTTCGCACTGAACGAGCGGGTCAGCATCCGTTGCAAGGCTTTCACCTTGCGCCAGTTGCCTTCCTGTGTTGCCTTCGCTAAGCGTTTCTGCACGACCCTCACGTTCCGATACACGAGCTTCCAATCGATCAAAGCCCATTGCTGCGGTGCGTGCGAGGACGCAGAACCGACCTGACTGCTATCAGTTACTCTCATGCTGTACCTCGATAGATGAACCCGTCGAGGACGCATAGCTCCCCCGAAGGGATAGCAGCATCCCCTCGGGGAAATAGATAGACATCTACTAAGCCGACACAGTCGCCTACGACTGTTACACCCGGCGGACGTCAGCACCCTTTCAGGTTCGGACATGGAGTCCGTATCCACGCCATTACAGCGTGACCTTCGCTTCTTCCGCCATCCTATGCCCGCTCCATCATCAGCGTTCCTCGCGGATTGCCTGCCGATTTCCGATGTTCTGGAATGCTCGGCGATGAATCGGGGTTTCCTCGTTCCCTGCGATGCCAAGCGCGTCCAACTGCGACGCGATATGTCGTTTAGGGCCGGTCTCTCCCTCGGTGGCTTGATGGCGACGTATTCCCGACTCGCATAGGAATACCAACCACATACCATTTTGGTGAAGGCCATAAGCAGCTTAAGCCTTTTGGTCGTCACGAAGGTTTCACACAACCGTTCACGTTACATTGCCCATGCGACTTTCCCTTAGCTCCTTAACCGCTTTGCTGCTAGCAGTCTCCACCGGTTCGTTCGCACGAATCCGATGCCACCGAAGCGGGGATCATTGTCCTCAAGGCTTCCCACCCCGCCGTCACCGGCGACGCAGGCTTGAGTAAGGGACGGACGGTCGCACGTCCGGTCATGGCACCATTTGCTGTGATTAACAGCGCGTGGGCACGACAAGACACCGCAGAGCTTGACGCTCTTGGTATTGCCTTCCTAAGAACCGAACTGTTTCCGGTTCGTGCTCACCTCTCCTTGTTACATGAGAGGTTTGCTGCTACGTCTGGTCATGCCAGACTTGGCTGCCGAAGCAGCCAGCTTCTAGGGCTCGATGATTAAAGAGATCCAGCTCTCTCTAGAGCGCACGACACGAGTCGCACGCGGGTAACGACCGCAACGCCAGTGCCCG
>Ga0210402_10002542_pt1 | contig 17687 bp, 14 predicted proteins | sample IncBWC7MmetaG_FD_161055 | JGI IMG/M metagenome (GOLD analysis project Ga0210402, IMG submission 161055) | Forest soil microbial communities from Barre Woods Harvard Forest LTER site, Petersham, Massachusetts, United States - Inc-BW-C-7-M | ecosystem: Environmental > Terrestrial > Soil >... | reverse complement strand
GGCAGCTATCTATCTATCTAACGTTAGGTCGATGACCTACGTCTTGCTCATCCACCCGTCAAGGACTATCTAACATTAGGTAGATTTGGGTTGGCTTGGATGGAAACCAATAACAAGCGAGACGAGATACTCGACGTTGCGGAGGCGATGATCCGCAATGCGGGGTTCAACGCCTTCAGCACGCGCGACGTAGCCAGCGCGGTCGGCATCAAGGCATCGAGCGTGCACTATTACTTTCCGACAAAGGTCGACATCGGCGTCGCCGTAACCGAGCGCTACACGGACCGTTTTCTGAAGCAGCTCGGCGATCCCGGCAGGTTCAAAGGCGGTGCCCGCGAGGCAGTGTCTCTCTACGTCAATACGTTCCGCGAGACGTTAGTCCGGGACGACAAGCTTTGCCTCTGCGCCGTTCTCGGTGCCGAGATTGGCGGCTTGCCGCAGGAGGTCGGCGGCCATACGCGAATTTTCTTCGACCGAAATATCGCCTGGCTACGGAAGGCCTTCTCGGGCTCATCGAAGATGAACGCCGCCGAGGCCAATGCCTTTGCCGTTCATATTCTGGCAGCACTCGAAGGCGGCATGATATTGAGCAAGTCTCTGGGCAAAGAGAAGATCTTCGAGAGTGTGGCCTCGATGTTGAAAAAGCTTTGCGACACCGTTAGCGCACCCTCGGACCGACAGGTGTAGCTGCGACGCCGCAGTCGTTTCGGCTTTCGTCGCAAATTAGTTTATAGTTTTGCAGTCTTCGGCTTCAACGCGGCCGCGAAGTACCAGCAACAAATTTCAGGCTGGACGAAGCGGGAGGGATCGAACCTCCGAGTGACGGAATCAAGACCCACGCGCCTAGTTCGTATATAATGTGAGCGCGAAGCCAGAGGCGGATCGGAATAAGGTTCGCTTCTCGCTTGCGAAGCATTTCGTCGCACCAGTTTCGCATACTGGGATGTGCTGCGCTCGCTCGGCGTGGAGACGCGGGCGGCCTAAGCCGCGATCGCGGGTGGATGACGGCGCCAAAGGCAGTGCGGACACGGTCTGGCGGGAATGCTTGAACGGATCGGCTACCGGCTCGTCCCCGGACCGGCCTTCTGCACCCAGAATTGATACATGCGCCCGAACATGGCCGGGTGCTCCGCCTCGAACCTGTCCCACCGGTTGAGGTCGGTCGCGGCCGGGTCCTCGGGAAATCGCTGGCGGTAGCGCCCAATGACGGCGCGGTCGACTACGAAACCGAGGAATCGCAAATCGTGCGCGGTGAGGAAAGCCTTGATCTGCGGCAGCATGAGGCGATGCTCCTGGACGTGGAAGAGGAGGTCGCGGCACTCGCTTGTGCTGAAGAAATCCTGATACTCGGCGACATGCGCCAGCAGCGGGTCGCCTGCGGCGAGGAGATCCTGGCGGCAGCGCCGGATCTCCTGCGGTGTGCTGCCATACTGGCGTGCAGCGATGAAAGCGCGCGCCGCAACCACGCTTGCGCTCGCGCGCTCGTTGTAGAGGCCGAGCCGCATCACGCCGCCCGGCCGCATCACCTCGAGGAGGGCGCGCCATCCCGCTTGCCAGTCGCCGAGATGATGCAGCACACCGGTCGTATCGACGAAATCGAACTGCCGCCCGATCGATCCGATCTTGAGAATATCGGCCTGCGCGTAGTCGATCGTGTCGATCGCAAGCTCACGCGTCTTGCGCTGCGCGTGGGCGAGGCTCGCCAAGCTGAGGTCCACCGCAAGCACACGGGCGCCCGCCAACATGCGCGCGGCCGTAATCGGGTTCTGCCCGCTGCCGCAGCCCGCCACCAGAATGTCGATCCCGTTTCGCGCGCTGAGCGGAGCAAACGTCGCGGACGGAAGCGTTTGCCGCAGCCAGTGCTCGAGCGTTGTTGGCTCCCGCGGCGGCTCCAATTTGACCCAGCGCGGATAGGGGTTTTGCTCGTACTGCTCGCGGACGCGCCGCGACACCTCGTCATCGATCTCGGTCAACCGCGGCAAGCTCGCCGCGAGCCGCCGCTCCTCGAGTGGCTCGTGCACCTGCTGCCTTACGATGCCGGCAACAGGCTCGGGCCACGGCCTGTCGAGCATCTCGGGCGTGATGACCGAGTGCAGCGGACGGTAGCTGGCAACGAGCACCAGTGGCAGCATCGCAACCGCTTCGCCTGCGCGCAACGCCGATGCGACCCGCTCGGCGAGCGCGGCCACGCGAGCGGATTCGTCATCCGTGACGTCGAACACGTACTCGTTGATCCAGCACTGAGCAGCGAGCGCACAGCAGAAGCGCAGGGCGCCAGCCTGCTCCAGGTCAGGACTGGTGTGCCGATCCTCGGCTGCGGCAAGCAGCGCGCAACGCACGACAGTGAGAAAGCGCTCGAGTTCGCGATCGCAGACATGTGTCGATTCGAGGAGCGCGACGAGCAGCGTGTCGGCGGAGATCGCCGCAAGCCCCGCCGCTGCGAGCAACTCGTCGAACGGAAGACGTGCCGGCCAAGCCGCAACCGCACGGGCGATCAGCGGTGCCAGCCGTGCATCCTGCTTGATGATCGTCGTGGCGCCCGGCGCGATGATGCGCGGGCGGTCCCATGCCTCCGCGATCGCTCGGGTGACGAAGCCACGCAGCTCCTGCATCAACGGCGCCGACGCAAGGTCGCGGATCGAGCGCGCAAACAGACTGCGTGTCGCGGGCGTCTCCTTGATCTCAAGCGCGCGACGGGCGGCACCGAGCGCCCGCGCCGAGTCGCCGCGCGCGAAATGGACGACGGCGAGATTGTGCAGCGCTTCCGCATCGTCAGGACGCAGCCGCAACGCAAGCTGGAAGGCCGCGGCCGCCGCATCGAGGCGCCCTTGCTGCTCGAGTACTATGCCGAGATTCATGTGCGCCTCGACATGCGTCGGCTCGAGTTCGATCGCCCGGGCATAGCGCGCCGTTGCGTTGGCGAGCCGGCCGACCTGGTGCAGCACGCGTCCAAGCACGAAATGCGGCTGCGCACGGCCGGGATCGAGCACGATCGCGCGCTCGATCAGGGCAAGTGCGAGCTGATGGCGCTGCGCGCGTTGCGCTGCGATGCCGAGCGCGCACAGGCTGCCGACGGGGTCGCGAGCGATCGCGCGTGCGGATGCCGCAGAGGCTGCGACGGAGGGTTTTCCCGCGTCGACAATGCAGCGATCGCCAAGATGCATCGACTCCTTGGCCGCTGTCTGCGTGCCCGGTACGGGCGCCCTCACCTCCGCCCGAGCCTCGGTTTTCGGCGCGCTGCCGGCGTCGTTTCGATCCATGCGACCAGCTCCATCGTGCTGCGCGGCGATCTTCCCTGTGGACCTTATGCGACCGACGCGTGGCGTGCATTTGTCGAATCGATGTCCCGAAGGGATCACCCTGCGAATTTTTCGCGGCGCATCGGGGCCCCAAGCGTCGAGCCAGCCTGGACGGCGATACATACCCTCGCCGGCGCGCGCCGCGCTTGCCGTCGGCAGGCAATGCTACGGCATGCTACCGGAGATACGCATTCCGGGATCATAAAGCGTCGCAGACCGCCGATTGGAGCGTGCAGCAGGCGCCGGCAGCGCCACGGCGAAACAGTCGTGCCCATCTTCATCGACCGTGGCGCGCCAGTTTCTCTTTGTTTTACAGCGCGGCTTCACGCTTTAACCGAAATTCCACTTCAGTCTCATTCGAGCGAGTAAGCAGTCGCGCGTCCATCACTGCGGCGCGTGAGGTAGAACTGCGTCGGGCCAAGATACCGCAGCTACTGTGATTGGATCGGCTTCATTGCCAAGACCGGGCCTTAAGATCCCGCCGAGAGTCATAGCTTCCGTATTCCTTGCGATTTGCGGCATGCATCATACGAAAATTCTGATCGGCCGAAACCCTTGGGCAGTTCCGCTGCCGGGAGCTGATGCAGCGAGCTTCAACGCGCGCGCCTCCTGCACGGTCGCCCCGATTCATAAGTGACAAACCGAATTCCAGTCTGGGATTTGAGCGCGCTCTCCAAAAGGCCGTGAATTCTTCCCACCGCGTTAGTCCAGTTCAACAATGGCGCAGCCATAGCCATCGAGTGAGAGGCTGCCCGTCACCGGCGCGTTGTTGTCGAGGAGATTCCGGCCCGCCGGCACTTTTTTCAGCTCCGTCTTCCCGTCAAGGCAGTTCTGGATGAAGAGCAACCGCCTGTGGCCGTTCTCGCGCATCGTGACTTCGACGCCGTTGGGAAGATCGACGAGCAACGGCTCAATGCCCGCTTCGGCAAACGTGCGATCGGCCAGAGCCGCGGTCAGTTCCTCCGTCAGATAGGTGCCGACATACAGCACGCGCCCCTTGCCGATTTTGCGCGATACGGCCATCGGCGTGCCCGCTGCATAACGATTGGACCAGCGGGCGATGATCTCGACATCGCCATCAACCGCGATATCCTCGAACAGATGCGCGGCCGCCAGTTCGCGATTGCCAATTTTGAACTTGCGAATGCGCCGGTGCGATTCCGCCGGGTGATCCGGCAAGACTATGGGTCCTCCAGGGCGCCCGATCACGCTGGAAAGCCCGTTGGCGCCTGGCACTGCCAGCCTGCCGAAATCCTCGACGTGCACGCCGGTCAATTCCGAGGCCGAGGGCCCTGGTGCCGAGGTGCGAATGACGTGGTTGTTGGTATCGCGGGTGCCGGTACGGGCGGCAATGATGACGGTGCCACCGTTGCGGGCGAAAGCCTCCAGGCGCTCGGTCCAGCCTTCCTGCCACATGATCCAGTGCGGCACGTAAAACAGTTTCAGGCGCGACAAATCGTCTTCCGGGTGGATAAAGCCGCAAGCAATGCCGCGCTCATAGCAATACTGGTGCAGCAGCGTACCGTCCTCCTGTGGGCTGGGCAGGCCGATCGGGTAGGTCTTGTGTGCTTCCTGATTGTCGAAATCTGCACCCGCAATGCCGACATCCATTCGCACGTGTGTGCCAAGGATCTTATCCTTCAGCGCAGTCATCTCGCCGGCAAATCGCTTGGCTTCCTCGTAGCGATAGCGCAGCACATCGTCGTGATCGATGATTCCCATCCAGTAGATTTCCGCGCCAAAGTGCGCAGGTCGCCAGCGAAAGAACATCAGCCCATCGGCTCCACGCGCCACCGACGACATGGCCATCCGGCGCATTTCGCCCGGTTCCGGTGTCAAGGTCGAGAAGCCGGGCTGGCTGCCAAAGCCAGATTGCTGTTCCGGAACAATGAAATTGCCGGAGAAACTGCGGCAGACGTCGAGATGCAGGGCCTGTATTCTGGCATGGTTGCCGATACGGTGGATCTCGTCGTGCAACAGCGGATAAAGATCATAGCCTGCGAAATCGAGATCGGTCGAGAATTGTCCGCGAAAATCAATGTCGCGCAGGTGACCGAGATTGTGGAAGATGAACCATTCCGACTTCGCCGCACGAAGGATTTCCACCTGATCATGCTGGAAACGCGCGGTCGAAAAGGCGAGAAAGCGGTGATAGTCCTGCACATGGCCGGGGCCCGGGAAGCTCGGTGCAAAATCACGCGGGAACACGACCTGATCGAAACTCTCATAGGCTGTCGCCCAGAAGTCACCACCCCAGGCACAATTGAGTTGCGCGATGGTGCCATAGCGATCCACCAGCCACGCTTGGAACTCCTTCAAGGCCGTGGCTGAATAGGACTCCGATGTCGTGGTGTTGAGTTCGTTGTCCGTCTGCCAGCCGACGACATGCGGATTGTTGCGATAGTGCTGCGCCATCGCTTGCGTGATACGCCGGCTATACTCCCGGAAAACCGGGCTGCAGGTGTCGGCGTGCTGGCGCGAGCCGTGGCTTGCGACCCGTCCGTTGCCATCCTCACGCAGGATTTCCGGATGGGCGCGGGTCAGCCAGCGTGGCGGCGTCGCCGTTGGCGTGCACATGATGGTGCTGACGCCATGACGGCCGAGCACCGCGATTGCACGGTCAAACAGGTCGAAATCGAACACGCCTTCCTTCGGCTCGAAAATGTGCCAGGCGAATTCGCCGAGGCGGACAACATTGAAGCCGGCCTGCGCCATGCGCAGCGCATCGCGCTCCCAATAGCTTTCATCGACATGTTCGGGATAGTGCGGAGCGCCGACGAGAAAGCGCTCGGTCTTGATGGTGCGCCATACCGAAAGTTCCGTGCTGGCGGTGTGAACTGGCAAGGTACCTCTCTCCTGATAAGAACTCATCTGTCGAGGACGGGCTTTCGAGTGGTGATGGTCCGCTCATTGCCGGATGAAAACAGATAGACGTCGCGCGGATCGACCCGCAGGCTTATTGGCGCATCGGTTGCCAGTCCCATCGGACGGCCGACCTGCACGGTGATCGTGCCGGCGCCGCTTTCCGCAGCGACGCATTGCAGAGGTCCGGCATCGACGTGGAGAATGGTTTCGCGACCCAGATGCTCGACAAGCCGGGCCCGCCCGGACATCGTCGCGCCGGAGGCGCCCTGATCCGCAATCGCGACGTTTTCAGGCCGGATGCCCAGTGTGAGCGCCGCCCCCTTCTGGATCACCACGCCCTGGTCCAGCTCGACGGCCAAGGGCTCAAGGCCGGAAGCCGATACTTTCGCGATGCGGCCGAATGCCTCGGTGACGGTCACGGCGAAGAAGTTCATCCGCGGTGCGCCAAGGAAACCGGCGACAAACAGGTTGTCGGGATTGCGGTAAAGCTCCAGCGGCGAGCCGACCTGCGCAATCACACCACGGTTCAGCACGACGATCCTGCTCGCCATCGTCATCGCCTCGACCTGGTCGTGGGTGACGTAGACCATGGTCGCTCCGAGCTCAGCATGCAGGTTGCTGAGTTCGACGCGCATCTGCGTGCGCAGAGCCGCGTCAAGGTTGGACAATGGTTCATCAAACAGAAAAACGTCAGGCGAGCGCGTGATGGCGCGGCCGATAGCTACGCGCTGGCGCTGTCCGCCCGACAGCTGCTTCGGTCTTTTGTGGAGTTGGTCGGTCATCCGAAGGATATCTGCCGCCCGCACCACCGCAGCGTCGATCTCCGCTTTGGGCCGCTTGGCCATGCGAAGCCCGAAGCCCATGTTTTCGGCGACCGTCATGTGTGGATAAAGCGCATAGGACTGGAACACCATGGCGATGCCGCGATCGCCGGGTTCGGCATGTGTGACGTCGCGGCCATTGATGAAAATCTGGCCAGACGAGATGGTTTCGAGGCCCGCGATCGACTTCAGAAGCGTCGACTTGCCGCAGCCGGACGGCCCGACCATGACGACGAACTCGCCCTGTTCGACGGCCAGACTGATGCCGCGCAGCGCATGGTAACCGCCATACGTCTTGTCGACGTGCCGAAGTTCAAGACTGGTCATGGAATCCCGCTCCGCAAGATATGGGCTTTGACGAGAGACCATGTCGGCATCATTGCGATCATCCCTTCACCGCGCCGATCGTCAGACCCGCGATGAAGTGCTTCTGCATGAGAAAAAACATGGTCACGGGCGGCAGCGCTGCGAGAATCGTCGCCGCCGCCACCAGGTTCCACGCTGACACCCACTCACCGCGCAGATTGTTCAGTCCCGCCGTCACCGGCTTCACTGCATCGCTTTGCGTAAGCACGATGGCCCAGAAATAGTCGTTCCAGACAAAAGTGAATGTCAGAATGGCCAGGGCCGCCAGTGCCGGACGCAGGAGGGGAACCACAACGTGCCAGAGCGTTTGCGCGGGTGAAGCTCCTTCTGACCGTGCGGACTGAAACAATTCATCAGGAAGCGCCGAGATGAAATTGCGCATGAACAATGTCGCAAAACCGGTTTGAAAGGCGATGTGGAACAGGATGAGCGCATAAAATGTGTCGTAGAGGCCAAGCTTGACCATGAGGTCGCGCACGGGGATCATCATGATCTGGGCGGGGAGAAAATTGCCGCCGACAAACAAGGCGAACACGAGAGTTGCGCCCTTGAAGCGGTAACGCGACAGCACGAAGCCGTTCAGCGTCGCCAACACCAGCACGCCGGCCACCGAAGGCAAGGTGATGATCAGGCTGTTGAGAAAGAATCGGAACATCGCGGTCTGCTGAAAGACCGCCGTGTAGTTTTCAATGAGACTGAATTTTTTCGGCCAGTTCCAGTATTGGCCCGCCATCACCTCGTCAAAGGATCGGATGGACGTCAGCATCACCGCCACGAGCGGCAGAAGCCAGAGAACAAGCACGAGAGCGACAAGGGACACATAGATCGTTCGATGCGCAGCAGCCGTCGGGGCAATGGGACGCGGATACATCAGGCGCTCCGCTCTTCCGCCTTGATGAGGCCGCGCAGATACCAGACGATGAAGATGGCCATGATGACGACCAGCACCGTCGCGATCGCCGCGCCATAGCCGAAGCGATACGAAAAGATCGATTGCTGGAACATCTGGTAGGCGAGCACGGTGGAGGAGCCAAACGGGCCGCCGCTGGTCATCACCGCCACCATATCGAATGAACGCAAGGCACCAATGACAGTCACCGCAATGGCGATGAAGCCCACCTGCGTCAGTTGCGGCAGCACCACATGCCGCAACATGCGCCAGCCGCGCGCGCCATCCACCCGCCCCGCCCCGATCAGGTCGTCACTGAGGTTATTGAGCCCGGCAAGAAACAGAACCATGCAGAAGGCGACTTGCGGCCACAGCGCCGCAAAAGCCGCCGCGAATGTGACGAGATGCTCGTCGGACAAGAGCGCGGGAGCCTTGGCTCCGAAGGCCTGGAAGATGAGGGCGAGAATGCCGAAAGTCGGATCATAGACCCAGCCGAACACCACGCCGACCGTAACTGAAGCCAGAACCAGCGGGATGAAGAACAAGGATTTCAGGACTCTCATTCCACGGATTTGCTGGTTGAGCATCAGCGCCAAGGCAAGGCCCAGCGGCGGAGCCAGCAGGAAAACCGCAAGCCAGATCAGGTTGTTTTTCAGCGACACATGGAATTGCGGATCGTCCAGCAACTCGACGTAATTGCCCAGGCCAACCCAGAGCTTGGGCCCGATCCCATCCCAATCATGGAAGGACACCCACACGGTTTGCAGCGACGCGGCGATGATCACCGTGCCGAACAGGACGATTCCCGGCAGGATAAACAACACCGGTGTCAGCCATGATCTGTGTCGCCGCCAGAAGCTCGACATTGAGGCGTCCTCGGGAGAGGTCCGGAAATGGATCGCGCCGGAATCTCCCCTTGAGCCGGTCGGGCCAGGTCCCAGACAAGCCCAAATCGGCAAAGGGGGAACAGCGCGCTATTTGAAAATCCGCTGCCGCGTTTTTTCCAGCCGATCGAGGATTTCGCTGCGCCGCTCAGGCTTGGCCATGAATTCCTGAAAACCTTTCAAACCTTCCTGGGCCATGTCCGGATCCGTATCGCGGTCATAATATTGCGCGGTCCCGGCGATCGTCTTGAACTGGGCATAGGCGCTGCTGACCAGCGGATCCTTGCTCGGCGGACAATCATTGCGTGGGGGCACAGAACCTTCCGCCTCGGTATAAGCGGCGAGATTCTCAGGCTGATAGAAATGGGCCAGAAAATCGCGCGCCAGTTCCTTGTTTTTGGCATTCTTTGGAATGTGGATTGAATTGACCGAGTAATCCTCGTAGCGCTTCATCCCCGGAACGATTTCGGGGAACGCCGCATAACCGATCTGGTCGCGGTCTTCAGCCGGAAAAGCAGCCTTGATGAAGGCGGCAAGATCCATCATCGCGGCCTTCTTCTGTGCCAGCGCTGCGCCCGCCGGCTCCCAGGCGTAGGACGTGTGGTCGGGCGTGAACATATTGGCCTTGATCAGTTCTTCCCACTTGTCGAAGACTGGCTTTAGCGAAGCATCGGTATAGGGCACCTTGCCATCCATCAGACCAAGGTGATGCTCAAGCCCGTTGATGCGCAGGTTCATGTGATCGAACCAGCCGGCGGCCGGCCACAAACCCTTTGTGCCCATGCTCACCGGAATCATCCCGGCAGACTTCGCATTTTCGCCAAGCATCATCAAATCAGAAAGTGTGGCGGGCGGAGTCCAGTTCTTCTCCGTAAAGACGTCCTTGCGATAGTACATCCCCCATAGCAGGCCGCCGAGCGGCAAGCCATATTGCTTGCCGCCAACACTGACCGCAGCCGTCGTCACGCCGAGCACGTCCTTGTAATTTTCGCGCTCGAAGAGATCGGAGATATCGTCAAAAAGCCCGCGCTGAACGAAGGCCCTCATCCGGTTGCCGGAAAACCAGATGCAAATGTCGGGCGCGCCGACGACCAGGTAGCTGCGGATCGCGGTCTTGTGAGCTTCGTGCTCCATGTTGTTGATGACAACCTTGGCGCCGGACTTTTTCTCGAATTCAGCAGCAACCCGCTGCAGCACGTCGCGCTGCTCCGGGTTGCCGAGGTCGGAAATGATACTAAGGTCCTTCGACTGCGCGACAGCAGGCGCGGCCAGACCGGTGATTGCAAGCGCCGAAAAAGCGCCGGCGCCCTTCAGGACCGCCCGACGACTTGAAGCTTTTCCCACCAACCGGATATCCATGCGAACGCCTCCCGTTTTTTGCGCATTTCTGTTTCGCTCGGTCTGAACCAGGCACGCTTCCGCGTGGCCAGGCCTGCTTCCGCATCGCCGAGCGTTCGTGCCTGTGCACAGGCAAGATGTTGATCTGCGGACACATATAGGCCTAAGGTCGGCCTCGGCGCAATAATTAATTTACAAAATAAACTAGGTCCTTCCATGAAGCTGAAAGGCGACCCGAGCACCTCTCGAGCCATTAACCGGCGGCTCATTCTCAATCTGCTTCGCCAGGAGGGGCCGAAGAGCCGCGCCGAGATCGCGACCATCACAGGTCTCAGTCCTGCCGCTGTGACCTTCGTTATCGGCGACCTTCTCGCCGAAGGACACGTCAGCGAAGGCAAGACGATTGCCGGTGTGTCAGGTCGACGCCCCATTCCGGTCGAGATCAACTATGCCAGTGGGCTGGCCATCGGCTTCAAGCTGATGGTCGGCGCCGTCGAATGCGTCGTTACAGATCTCGCGACCAATCCGCTGGCCTCCAGGCGGCTTGCACTTTCGGACCGCGCCCCAGAGACGGTCGTCCAGACGCTGGCGGATGCGGTGCCTGCACTGGTGCAATCGGCCGGCCGGCCGAAGGCGCGGCTGGCTGGTATCGGCATTTCGATGCCGGGTGTCATCGACAATGCGCAAGCGATCTGCGTGCGCAGTCATCGCTTCAATTGGGACAATGTCCCTCTCGCCCAAATGCTGGCGCAAAAGGTCAAGACCTCCGTTTGGCTGGAAGACGACACCAACGCCTATGCCATTGCCCAGCAACTCTTCGGCCTGGGCCGCCAGTACCGCAACATGGCGGTTCTGGCCATCGGCGTCGGCATCGGTTGCGCCATCATCATTGATGGCAGGCTTTATCGCGGCGCCAATGGGGCGGCTGGGAAATTCGGGCACACGCTGTACGAGGAGCATGGCCGGCCTTGTGAATGTGGCAAGCGCGGTTGTCTGATGGGCTATTTTTCTCACCCCGCAATACTGCAGACATGGCGCGCTGCCACCGGGCGCGACGAAACAGATGGCCTGCAGGACATGCTCGAAGCGTTGGGCAAAGGAGATGAAACCGCCGTCGCCATCCTGCGGGCTGCTGGCATAGGGATTGGCAAATCGTTGGCCAATCTCGTCAACGTCATCGATCCGGAGGTCGTTGTGATAGGCGGTGAAGCGGTCTCCTTCGGAGAGGCGCTGCTGGCCCCGTTGCGGGCGGCCATGGGCGCGCACACGTTCCGCGCCCCCTCCCCGCTGCTTCCTGACTGGGAAGATAATTCCTGGGCACGCGGCGCCGCCGCCCTGGTCACCCAGAAACTCTTTGATTTCGAAATGTCGGGCGGGACAGCTGGAGGAACGGAGATTGTCGAAAGCGCTGCGGCCAGCACGAGGCACACCAGGCTCGGGAACGCAAGTGCGACATAGCAAGGCTGCAGGGCTTCTGATAGGCGGGGAATCAGATCGAGCGCGATGTACAGCCCCTGAAAGCCCTCTGCGCCTACCGTAAATCACATCTGGCCATATTGCCGGCAATGCGCTCATGAGGGCGGAAGCCACGAGGGCAGCCGAGCGAAGCCGGTCGATGAAGGCGGGCGCGTGCCTTGATTTGGTCGACGTTATCCAAAGCTTGTGCGACTTCCGGACTTGGCCCAGTGCCGCCGAAATTGATCCTGCAGCAAGCCGGCCCGCTACCGGGGGCGCGGCGGCCGTGGGGCCAGCCCATTCGGGAAGGCAGCTCGTGACCCCGAGCGGTCCTCGACCCATCGCCAGACGCACAATCGCTTCGACGTGTATCCTCGCGCAGTCGACCAGTGGAAAATCGGCGGTCTGCTCAATCTCAAGACAGCCCGCGCTATCGATTTGGCCGCGCTGCCTGCCGCAGCGCCGTACCTCGCGAACGGTTTAGTCCTGTGACCCACGGCAGTCATGCGTCGGACGAGTTCAGAGGACGGCGCGCGGGCGGGCTCTCCAACGCGCGGTCCAACCAGGAATCGCTCGCCGGCCTCGGTCAGGCCGACGCTGCGTCCTACGCAGGAAGAGCGCCGCGCCGACGCGTCCCTGGCGTGCGCGGACCGCCTGGCTGATCGCCGATGGCGTCAGCAAGCTCCGCGGCTGCTCTGTGAAAGCTGCGGTGCTGGGCAACGCTCAGGAACGCCTCCACGCCGTCGAGCGCGCCTTGCCGGACTGTGAAGTTCTGCTTCATGCCCTATCGACATTGTCGCGAATAGTGGTCCGCAGGAAGCGGTCCTACATCTGGCCCGCAAACAGAAGATCCGCCGACGCCGAGACGCAAAAGCCGCGGCAACGGCCGCAAGCCTTGAAGGAACCGTCGCCATGACCGAAGTGCTTGTCACCGCAATCACCGACAATGCCGTCTACCGGGGTCCATCTGCGCAAGCCTGGTTCGCCGATGGCGAGCGCGTCGGCTACGACCCGAAAGCGCGCACCATCGTTGCGGCGCAAGGGGCGCCCCTCAAGACTTTCTTGAAGCGGGAGGGAGGGGTTTCGCACGCCGTCACGTTCCTGCCGGGATATCCCGATGGCTCGTTCGGCTGGGCGAAGGTTCGGCCGCATTTGCCGAACGCGGCCGAGATGCCGAAACTCTTCGTCGAGTATGTCGGCATGGGCGACAGCGACAAGCCGAAGGACTACGCCTATTCCACCACCGAACGCACCGATCTCGTCGAAGCACTCTGGCGCGATCTCTCCGTCCAGTCGACGACGCTGGTCGCCTTCGATTTCTCCTCGCTTGTTGTCCTCGAGCATCTGCGGCGCCGGCTCGAACGCGCCGAGCGAGGCCAGCCCGTGGGCGGGCCAGCCATACGCGGCGTTGTCATCTTCAATGGCGGGCTCTTCACGGACGGGCACTCCCACCCGTGGTACACCACGCCGATCTTGCGCCGGCTCCCTAAACGCGCATGGCGGGGGTTGGGCCGCTCCTTTACGCTGTTCAAGATGATGGCGGGGGTGATGTGGTCCAAAGGTTATCAGGTCACCGATGCCGAGGTTCGCGAGCTTCAGAACACCATGAGCCGTCGGGATGGCCTGTTTTATCTCGCCGCCGCGGCGGGCTTCGCGGCCCAACACAAGGCGCAAGGCGATCGGCTCGACTTCGGCCGCCTCTTCAAGGCTTATCGCGATCAGTTCCCGATCCTGGTCGGCGGCAGCGATGAAGATCCGTTTGAGCACCGGCAGATCGACCTCGCGGAACAACGGTTGGGCAAGCTCGGCCTCCAGGTCGCGCGGCTGCCCGGCGGTCACCTCACCACGAATGAGCAACCCGAAGCCCTGGCAGCCTTGATTGCGAAGTTCGAGCGAGGACTGGCGAGAATGCAGAAAGCTCCCGGCAACTGAGAACAAGGAAGCCCGCAATGATCGCAGAAACGAGAACGACGAAAACCACTCCGTAACGTCGTCGTCGCGCTCATCGCAACTCTGACTGGAGCCACGTCTAATGCATCTGTTGCACAGGCTCAGACCTCCTCGCCTGCCGGCGCGCGCTTTCACATCCGGGAAAGCGAACACTCGCAACCAGGCGCTCCCACACAACTTGCCAATCGTCGTCAGCCTGGAAGCGCCGCGCATCAGGTCGTCGCCAGCGGACTCCGCGCCGGCGTTGCCGCCTGAACCGCCCAGTCGCGAAAAGCCGAGATCATCCGGCTGTTCCTTGGGCGTCGGCAATGAACCAGGTAGTAGCCGACCTCCAGCGCGATCGGTGATCCGAGCAGCAGCAGCCTCCGATCTTCGACATGCCCCCTGACATAGGCCAGATCCATCATGGCGACGCCTGCTCCGGCCAGCGCCGCCTCCAGGGCCTGCGCGCGTGAATCGACGATCAAACCCGACTCGCTCGGTTTTCCCGACAGGCCTTCGGCCTTCCACCACAAGGACCAGTCCCGGAAGCGCGAACGCGCGCGAATGATCGAAGAGCCTCGCAGGTCGTGGTCCGCGCCAGGCGCAGCAACCGGCGCCAGCGTCTCGCCGAACAGCAGTGTGGCGGCAAGCCCCGGCCAGTCACCGCGGCCATGGCGGATCGCGCAGTCGAAGTCTTCCGCCCCCAGATCCACAACGCGGCGCGTCGTCGTCAGCGCCACCTCGATGTCCGGATGGTGTTTGCGAAACTGCGGCAGCCGCGGCAGCAGCCAGTGCGAGGCGAAGGTAGCAACGGTGCTGACACGCAATTGAAGGCGCCGCCTGCGGATCGGCTCGACCGCCGCCTCGATGCGGTCGAGCGCATCTCCCATCACCGTCAGCAGCGCATCGCCATCGTCAGTCGGAACGATTCCGCGGCCGGCCTTCTGCACCAGCGCGACACCGAGCTGCTGCTCGAGATCGGCAATGCGATGCGACAGCGCCGATCGGGTGACGCCGAGCGCGTTCGCCGCCGCATTGAGGCTGCCGGCGCGGGAGAGCGCCGACAGCGCCTGCAACCCCTTCAGCGATGGAATCAAACCGGCGTCTCCTCGGGATTGGACCCGATGGGTGAGCTTATCTCACCGATGATCTCTGACCAAGCTGATAAGATCGAATGCAGGGGATCACAGATGAAAAATCAGTTCCGAGAACTTGCCGCCTATAATGCCTGGGCCAACCTCCGCCTCTATGAGGCCGCGCTCGCATTGCCGGAGGAGCTCTATCGCGCCGATGTCGGGGTGTTCTTCCGAAGCCTCCATGGCACGCTCAATCACCTGCTTCTGACCGACCGGCTGTGGCTCACCCGACTGACCGGCGCGGGTGAGCAGCCGAGACGGCTCGACGCGATCCTCTGTGAGGATCGATTGGCGCTGGCCCGCGCCCGCATCGCGGAAGACGCGCGGCTCAAAGGGGTTGTCGAAGGCTATGACGAGACGAGTCTATTGCGTCCGCACGCCTACCGGACGACATCCGGCCAACCCCAGGAGCAGGTCCTGGCGGACATCCTGCTGCATCTCTTCAACCACCAGACCCATCACCGCGGCCAGGCTCATGCCTGCATCTCGATCGTCACAAAGCACGAGCCTCCGCCGCTCGATCTTTTGCTGTTCCAGCGGGGGCTGCCGCCGCCAGACCTGACCGCGCGCCTGCAAGCCTGACAGGACGTGGCGATACCGGTTTCAACGCTGTCCGGTTTCCAGCTTCAGGCGCCAACCGGGACTGGGTCGGCGAAGCGGGGCGGGCGATTCTCGAGATTGGCTCTGACAGCCTCGACTTGATTGGCTGAGCCGATGAGGCGCTTCTGCTCAGCCGTTTCCGCCGCAAGCAGCGCCGCAGCATCGATCGCGGTCCCGAGATTGAGGAGACGCTTGGCCGCCCGGATCGCGTCGGGGCTGCGGGACGCGATCTCGCGAGCGGTCGCCATCGCAACCGGGTGCGGATCCTCAACCAGGCGCGTGACGAAGCCAAAGCGAAACGCCTCCTCGGCGGAGAAGACCCGCGCCGTATAGGTGAGCTCGCGCACCACATCCTCTCGGGCCAGACACCGCATCAGATACGTGCCTGCCATGTCGGGCACGAGGCCCCAGTTCGTCTCAAGGACAGAAAAGCGCGTCCCGGGCGCGGCAAAGCGCATATCGGCTCCCAGCGCAAGCTGGAAACCACCTCCGAAGGCAAAGCCATGCACGGCTGCAATCACCGGGACCTGCAGTTCGCGCCATTGCCAGACGATGTGCTGCACGAAATTGGCAAGGCCGTGCGTGCGTTTGCTCAAATCCGCAAATGGCAGCAGCGGTTCGCCATTGATGATTGCCGTCATCCGCTCGATATCGAGGCCGGCGCAAAAGCCTCGGCCCTCGCCTGACAGCACGACGGCGCGCACGCTCTTGTTCTGGCTTAGCTGCGCGCCGGCTTCGGCGATAGCCTTGAACATCGCCGGGTCGAGGGCGTTCAGCTTGGTCGGACGCGCCAGCCTGACGTCGGCTATCCCATCATTGATTGCAAGTTGAATGCGATCGTTCATGCGGGACCTCCGTTATCCGTCGTGCCACGAACGGCTTCACGTCACCCAATACCAAGCGCCCTTTGGATCACGCTGAAGGATGGTCGCGTGCAACCCAAACGGCTCGGGTGTCACGCCGCGAATCCAGAGCTCCATCCGCTCGATCCGGACTTCGATAAAGCAGGCATTCGCTCGATCCTTCGCGGTGGGGAAGTAGCGAGCGTGAGCGTCCTCTTTCCAAAGCGCGCGGACCTCGGACACATCCTCGACGAGCCGGGCGGCACCTGCGAGGCTTGCATAGGCGTCATCACCATCGTTCTGAAAAATCAGTCCGACGTTGGAAGCGTGCCGCAGATCGGCGATCTTGCGCGACCGGAGGTCCGTCAAAAACCGAATGGTCCAGTCGTGGTTGCTTTCGCTCGAGAGAATGCGCCCCATCGGCCGCGCGCGAACGCTTTCATCGCTCCGGCTGACCAGCCAGCAATATTGTACGCTGGCGACAATATTCCGCGCACCCGCCAGCATCCGCTCGACGTCTCCAGCCTCTTTTCCGTCCTCGGCACTCAACATTTTCCGCCTCGCCTGTTCAACGCTGCCCTAACCTATAACGGTTGTTGACCTCCTGGTCTAGACTATGTAGTCTACAACAATGGGGCGACCGCTTTTTGACGAAGCCGGCTTTCTGGAAGCCGCACGAATCCTGGCCAGCGAGCATGGACCGGGTGCAGTGACCGTCGACTCCGTCACACAGCGGATGAAAGCGCCAAAAGGCTCGTTTTATCATCGCTTCTCGTCCCGAGACGTGCTGCTCGGGCGATTGTGGCTGAAACTGGTGCTTGCCTATCAGGAGGGATTTGTCGCTGCAATCGAGGCTGGCGCCGGGCTTGAAGCGGCGCTGCATATGCCGCGCTGGGCGCGAGCGCATCTTGACGACGCGCGCATACTCTTGCTCCATAGTCGACACGATTTCGTGCAGGGCGACTGGCCCGCAGAGCTAAGGCGCGGCGTTCGCGACCAGGCGGATCGCTTCCAGGAATGTCTGGGCAGGTTTGCGCGCGATACTTTCGGCCGGGCAGGCCCTCGTCAGGTACGATGCGCCAGATTTGTTCTGGCGGAAGTGCCAGGAGCTGCAATCAAGGGACATCTCGAACAGGGCGAAGCGCCGCCGCCCATCGTCGATGAGCTGATTACAAAGACCTACTACGCGATCGTCGAAAGCGGACGTCAATAGCCGTTTCCCGCGATTGGTTGAGTGGCGCTCTTTCAGGCGGGTTTGAT
>Ga0210402_10002541_pt1 | contig 17687 bp, 16 predicted proteins | sample IncBWC7MmetaG_FD_161055 | JGI IMG/M metagenome (GOLD analysis project Ga0210402, IMG submission 161055) | Forest soil microbial communities from Barre Woods Harvard Forest LTER site, Petersham, Massachusetts, United States - Inc-BW-C-7-M | ecosystem: Environmental > Terrestrial > Soil >... | reverse complement strand
GATGGGTTGGGCGCCCTCGATCCGTCTCGAGGACGGCATGGAGAAGACCTACCGCTGGATCCACGACGAGATGACCTCGGGCAAGGCCTCGATCGTCAACGCCCTGCCGCGCGCCATTGCCGCAGAGTAGCTACTACGCAAGGCTTCTTCGTGAAACGGCACAGCGGTCTCAACATGGTCACAACGCAGCTGACCGATCTCAACATGATCACAACACCGTCGTCCGACGCCGTGGAGAATCGACCCATGTAATTCGACGACCGACAATGGCGTCGGGTCATCCGCGAGGAACAGACCATATGAAGCGTGGCGTCATACAGAGAGCGGTAACAACGCAGCTCGCTCACCTGGTGGACGACCGTCCCGACGGCGTGACGGACAGCACCGGCGCAAGCCCACCGAAGCGCGGCCGCGCCGTATCGGAAGCGATCGTCAGCAGATTCGTGACGGCTTTCGACGGCATCGCCATCTTCGGCACCGGCGTCGCCACCATGCAGTGGCACTCCTCCATCGTCGACTGGCGCCTCGAAGGCTTGGTCGTTCTTCTGGGTTCACTGCTCGGCCTGAATTTCCTGCACCTTGCAGGCGCCGATCGGTTCAACCAGTTCGCCGATCTGGGTCCGTCCATCGGCCGCGCCCTGCTCGGGTGGCTGCTGACGCTGGGTGCACTGTTCCTCGTCACGCTCCTGGTCGAGCCGCTGACCGCGGCGAACGGGCCATGGATCGCCCTTTGGTTCTCGGGCGGCGTCGTGCTGCTGGTGACGAGCCGTGTCGTCCTGCATCAGCAGATGAAGATATGGAGCCGGGCCGGACGCCTCGGCGAGGTCGTCGCCATCGTCGGCGCAGGACCGATCGCGCAACGCCTACTCCGCAGCATGAATGCGCCCCAGACCCAGGGCGGGCCGCGTATTTTCGGCGTCTACGACGACCAGGCGCCTGCCCTGCCGCAGCGCTGCATGGGACACGCCATTCTCGGTTCGGTCGATCAGCTGGTCCGGGACGTGCGTGTTCACGGTATCGACACAGTCATCGTCGCGCTGCCGTCGACCAGCGATCACCTGCTGGTCGAGACGCTGAACAAGCTCAGCCTCGTTCCTATCGACGTCAAGCTCTGCCCCGGCGAATTTGCCGTGCGTCTCGGCACGCTTCAGGCGAGCCACATCGGCGGACACACCTTTCTGAACGTTATCGACCGTCCGCTGCGCGACTGGCGGTGGATCGCCAAATCCGTCGAGGACCGCCTCCTCGGCGCGCTCATCCTGATGCTGATCGCGCCCGTCATGATGGCGATTGCCTTGCTCATAAAGCTCGACAGCCCGGGACCGGTGCTATTCCGGCAGAAGCGCTACGGCTTCAACAACCAGCTGATCGAGGTGCTGAAGTTCCGCACCATGTACCAGGAGATGAGCGACAGCAATGCCGAGCGGCTGACTGAGCGCAACGACCCGCGGATTACCCGCGTCGGCGCCTTCCTGCGGCGCACGAGCCTGGACGAACTGCCGCAGTTCCTGAACGTACTGCGCGGCGACATGTCGATCGTCGGTCCACGTCCACATGCTCTCTCGGCCAAGGCCGGCGCCCTCCTCTATCCGGAAGCCGTCAAGTACTACGACGCACGACATCGGATGAAACCGGGAATCACGGGGTGGGCCCAGGTCAACGGCTGGCGCGGCGAAACCGACACCCTGGAGCAGATACGGAAGCGTGTGGAGCATGACCTTTTCTACATCGAGCATTGGTCGGTCACCCTCGACCTCCAGATCATTGCGCGCACCATCCTCGGCGGGTTCACCGGTCGCAACGCCTTCTGACGCCGGGCAACGGCCGGCGCGTTGCCTCTGGCTGACGCTGGCCGACCCCGAACCCCGTCACAACGGCCAGTACATCTATTCCGGCGGGTTGATCGATGCGGTGGCCGAGGCGGGCGGCACTGTCGAGGTGCTGGGGCTCGGTCGCTCCGAGCAGGCTCAGACCGGCTGCCAGCGCACCCGCCAGGTCGTCTGGTGGCTGCCCTCCGACGTGCCCCATTCGCATTGGGCAAGCCTCGCCTCGAGCCTGCCGCACGTCGCCTACCGGTGCCGCACGAGCGGCATGCAGGGCATCCTCGACAAGCTGCTCAAACGGGACGCCTGGGACGGCATCGTGTTCGACGGCATATCGACGGGCTGGGCGCTGCAACAGGTGCTCGACCATTATTCCGGGCGCAGCGACCGGCCACGCCTGATCTATATCTCGCACAATCACGAGGAAAGCCTGCGCACCCAGATCGCCGAGAGCCAGCCGCTGTTTTTCAAGCGCCAGGCCGTCCGCTTGGACGCTCTCAAGGTATCGCGCCTGGAACGCGAACTCGTGGACTCCGTCGACTTCGTGACGGCGATCACGCAGGAGGATCTTGCGCTCTATCGGGCGCGCAATTGCGACAAGCCGATGGACGTCCTGTCGCCCGGATATTGCGGCCGCAGGCTCGATGAACGGCGTATTTCGGACGCGCTGCCGCGCCGCGCCGTCATCGTCGGCAGCTTCGACTGGATCGCCAAGCGCATGAACCTCGCCGAGTTCGTCGACGCCGCCGACCCGATGTTTGCCGATGCCGGCGCCGAGCTGCAGGCGGTCGGCAGCGCCGAAGAGAGCTTCCTCGAGCAGTTGCGCCAAAGGACGGTGGCCACCCGCTTCACCGGCACGGTGCCCGACATAGAGCCCTACCTGGACGATGCGCGGATCGCGATCGTGCCCGAACGCAATGGCGGTGGTTTCAAGCTCAAGGTCCTGGAATACGTCTTCAATCGCGTGCCCATCTTCGCGCTGACCGGCTCGTTCGCCGGCGTGCCGCTCCGCCACAACGACAGCGTCATGCTCTATCCCGACCATGCCGCCCTGGCGCACGGCGTGCTCGAGGCGATCGACGACCTCGACCGGCTCAACCGCCTTCAGGAACGCGCCTTCGTCGCCTGCAACGACCGCTTCGACTGGTCGAGCCGCGGCCGGCAGATCGTGTCGGCCATCGCCGCTTCATGACAGGGACGAACTAGGAACTGCCGCGACTGCGACCGACTGCCTTGCCGAAGGTGGCTTCGAAGCGATCGGCGACGCTCGAGATGCTGAAGGCGTTTTCCGCGTAGGCACGGCCCGCGGCGCCGAACCTGGCACTGGTGTGCGATTCGGCCCGCAGGCGCCCGGCCGCCGCGACGAAGGCTTGCCTATCTCCGGCGGGAACACAAAGCCCGGCGGCCGCCTGCTCGACCAGCCGCACCGACAGATTGCTGGGCGGCGCGGACAAAAGGATCGGACGGCCGCCGCAGAAATAGCTGAGGACTTTCGACGGAACGGAGAACGGCCCGGCGTCGTTTTCGAGCAGCGCGACAAGCACGTCGGCGGCCCCCAGGACATCCGGGAAGACGTCCATCGGCTGCAGGGGCAGAAACACCAGATTGGGTTTCGGCTGCAAGACATTGCGGGCCTTCAAAGCATCGTAGCTGACGCCCGACGCGGCGACCGCAATGACGACCTCGGGATCGCTCTCGAAATGTTCGGCGAGGGCCCACAGCAGATCCGGATTATGCTTAAGCGCCAGGGTGCCGGCGTATAGAAAGACGAACTTGCCCGAAAGCCCGTGCCGCATCGCCCAAGAATTGTCCTTCGGCCGCAACGGCAATGTATCGAGCGCCCCCCAATTCGGGATGACGTCGGCGGCATCGTCGCTCACGCCGAAGTCCTTGAGTGCCGGCTTGAAATCCTCGCTTGCCAGAACGATCCCATCGCTCCGACGCAACAGGCTCGCTTCGAGACGCCAGTAATAGGCGCCGATGGCGTGGCCGACGACGGGAACTTTTCGCCTCAGAATCTTCGCCGCCGCCAGGCTGTAGAAGTCCTGCATCCAGAAAACGAACGCCGAGCCGGCCTGGTGGACGCCCCTCAGGATCGGCGCCTGCGCCTCGAGCGGCGTGTTGCCTGAAATCGTCACATCGGGCGCAAATGACGCGATCCTTCGACTGGCGAGCCGGCCGTACAGCACGTCCGCCTGTCGCCGGCGAATGAGATTTTGCTTGGAATAAGGGCGTCCGATCGAGATCGGCTCGATTGAGAAATTGGCGGGGTCGCTCGACAATCGCCCCGTGTTGCCCTTTGGTCCCATATCCTCGGCGAAAAAGAAATGCCGCACTTCATGCCCACGCCGCGCGAGCTCGCGCGAAAGCTCGAACTGAAACGGATGGCCGCAGTAGTCATGCAGCGCGATTCGACTCGGCCCCGCGCCTTTTGCTCGAGGCGTACGATGGCCGCGTTCCCGAATCCTCGCCGACGGAGGATCCGACGCCGGCCCCTGAACACCGTCCACAGCGACTCTCACGTTCTCACCGAGCTCGACCACAGGGCCCGCCCCTTCGAATGGACCGTCATGGACAAGCGCGCGACCTCGTTTCGCGTCTCCGGCCAGGCGAGCACGGCAAGCCCGATGGCGGCCAAACCGCAGAGACCCACCAACAGCACGCCGCCCACCGTCGGCGCCTCCTCCGCGAATGCGGCGTGACGCACCGCCCACACCGCGATGCCGGCCATGACCGCGGCACAGACCGCCGGCCGGATGGCTGTCGTGATGTCGCCGATCGACACGGGACCACGGCGCGTCGCCAGCCAGAAGGCAACCGGCAGACGGACCACCAACCCGGCGAAGGCGATCGAAGCCGCCACGCCGGTCACCCCCCAGGGCAATCCGGCGAGGATGGCGGCGATGCAAAGGGCCGCGTCGATCAGGCTCGCGCGCAACATCTCGCCCGACCGACCCTGCGTCATGTAGAGCAGGCTGGCGGCCATCAGCACCGGCAGGTAGGCCGCCGATACGCTGAACAGCGCCACCAGCGGGATCGCCTGCGCCCAGGCCGGCCCGAACAGGATCACCACCAGCCAGTCGGCCAGGACGGCGGCAATGGCGAAGACGGGCATGGTGAGCAGGGCAAGCTTCTGCATGATCTGGCGGAACATCGATCGATAGCGCTCGGGCTGGTCGATCAGGCGGCTGAGCGCCGGCATGCCGGCAGCATAGACCGGCGCATTGATGGTATTGACGGGCAACAGCACCAGCCGCGTCGTGCGCTCGTAGAGGCCGAGAATGGCCGGCCCCCACAGCCAGCCGATCAGGATCTGGTCGACGCTGCGGGCCAGCGCCAGGGCAAGCCCGCTCGCCGTCACCGAGCCGCCGAAACGCAGCAATTCGCGGATGCCTTGGGCCGGCGCCGGCCGCGCCGGTCGCCAGCGGCAAACCGTCCAGCTTCCCGCCATAAGCAATGCCGGCGAGACGAGGCGCTGCGCCACCAGCGCCCAGTAGCCCTTGCCCGCGAGGGCCAAGGCGATCGCCACGGCAAAGCTTGCGACGTCGGCTGCCGTCTCGAGGCCGGCGATCGCGCCAAAGCGCATCTGTCGGCGCAACAGGGCCCAGTGCTGCACCGTGAGCCCGCTCAGCACGAAGCCCACGGCGAGCCACTCGGTCACGGCCTCGAGGTCGGGCTGGCCGTAGAACCGCGCCAGCAGCGGTGCGGCGAGCGCGAGCCCCGTACCGAGCAACGTGCCGGCCGCCGCGTTGATCCAAAACAGCGCGGAAACCTGGGCGTGGGAAATGCCCGGCTTCTGGATGGTCGCGGCCGAGAGGCCGAACTCCTTGACCAGATCGAGAACCGCGCCCAGCGACGCCACCATGGCGAGCAGGCCGAAGGCCGATGGCGGCAACAGCCGCGCCAGCACGACAAGAGTCGCCCCCTGGCCGAGCACGCGGATCGCCTGGGCCGCCAGAAGGATCGCACCACCGCGCCGCGACCGGCGCCCGATGTCCTCGATCAGGTGATCGGTGGCGAGCGCCGCCTCAGGCGACGGCGCGCCGCTGTTCGGGCACGATATTGTCAACGTACCACCGGTAGGTCGCCGCCAGACCCTCGCGCAGGGACGTCCGCGCGCGCCAGCCGAGCGACGCGGCAAAAGCGGTGTCGACCATCTTGCGCGGCACGCCGTCGGGCCGGCTGGCATCGAACTTCACACCGCCTTTGTAGCCCACGACCTTGCAGATCAAGTCGACGAGATCGACGATTGGCACATCGGAGCCGGGACCGAGATTGACGATCGCCTCGTCGGAATAGTTCTGCATCAGGAACACCATGCCGTCGGCGGCGTCGTCGACGTAGAGGAACTCGCGCCGCACCGCGCCGGTGCCCCACACCTCGATGGCCGGCGCGCGGGCGCGCATCGCGGCATGGGCCTTGACCATCAGCGCCGGCACGACATGGCTCTGCATGAGGTCGAAATTGTCGCCCGGACCGTAAAGATTGGTCGGCATGACGGAGATGAAGTCGCAGCCATATTGCCGGCGATAGGCCTGGCCAAGCTTGATGCCGGCGATCTTGGCCACCGCATACCACTGGTTGGTCGGCTCGAGCGGCCCGGTGAGCAGCGCCGCTTCAGGGATGGGCTGCGGCGCCAGGCGCGGGTAGATGCAGGACGACCCCAGCAGCATCAGCTTCTCGACGCCGGCGCGCCGAGAGGCCTCCACCACGTTGCTCTGGATCATCAGGTTGTCATAGATGAACTCCGCCGGCCGCGTGTCGTTGGCGTAGATGCCGCCGACCCGCGCTGCGGCGAGAAACACCGCCTGCGGCTTGGCCCCGGCCATCCAGCGCTCGAGCTGATCGGGGCGGCGCAGGTCGACCGAATCGCGCGGCGCCGTCAGGAGCTCGCAGCCTTCGCTCTGCAGGCGGCGGATCAGGGCGCTGCCGACGAGGCCGCGGTCGCCCGCGACCCAGACCCGCTTATTGCGCAGCGTATAGCTTGGGCTCGTGGCCATTCTTGGCTCCCATGTTCTTCATCACCAGGCGATCGGCCTCCACCATCTCGGCCACCAGCTCCGGGAAGCTCGTGCGGTGCCGCCAGCCGAGCTTGCTCAGCGCCTTGGCGGGGTCGCCGAGCAGCACGTCCACTTCGGTCGGCCGGCGGTAGGAACCGTCGATCGCCACCAGGACCCGGCCGGTGCGCCGGCAGCAGCCCTGCTCGTCGTCGCCGTCGCCGCGCCACGTGATGGGACGGCCGATGTGATGGAAGGCCAGCTCGACGAATTCGCGCACGGTGTGCGTCTCGCCGGTCGCCAGCACGTAGTCGTCGGGCTCGTCCTGCTGCAGGATCCGCCACATGCCCTCGACATAGTCGCGGGCATGGCCCCAGTCGCGCTGCGCGTCGAGATTGCCGAGATAGAGGCAGTCCTGATAACCGCGCTCGATCGCCGCCACCGCGCGCGTGATCTTGCGGGTAACGAAAGTCTCGCCACGGATCGGCGATTCGTGGTTGAACAGAATGCCGTTCGAGGCATGCATTCTGTAGGCTTCGCGGTAATTGACGGTGATCCAGTACGCGTAGAGCTTGGCCACCGCATAGGGACTGCGCGGATAGAAAGGCGTGCGCTCGCGCTGGGGCGTCTCCTGCACCTTTCCGAACAGCTCCGACGTCGAGGCCTGGTAGAACCGCACGCCATCCTGCATGCTGAGGATGCGGATCGCCTCGAGCAGCCGCAATGTGCCGAGCGCGTCGGTGTTGGCCGTGTATTCCGGCGTTTCGAAGCTCACCTGCACGTGGCTCTGCGCCGCGAGGTTGTAGACCTCGGTCGGCTTGATCTCGCCGAGCAGCCGCAGCAGGTTCGACGAATCCGTCATGTCGCCGTAGTGCAGGAAAAGCCGGACGCCGGCGTCGTGGCGGTCGCGGTAGAGGTAATCGATGCGCTCGGTGTTCAACAGCGACGACCGGCGCTTGATGCCGTGCACGATGTAGCCCCGCGACAGCAGGAAATCGGCAAGATAGGCGCCGTCCTGGCCGGTGATCCCGGTGATGAGCGCTACTTTCCTGGACATGCTGCCGACCTCTCGATTTACGCAACGCTTCGGGAATAGGCGATCCGTTCGGCCACGCGGCTCCACGAATAGTTCTTCAGGACATGACGCTGCGCGGTCGCCGCCATGCGCTCCAGCCGCTGCGGATCGGAAACCGCGCTGACAATGGCCTCGGCGAGCGCCGCGGGATCGGCACGGTCGATCAGGAAACCATGGCGCCCGCCGTCGACCAGTTCGGGCAGGCCGTTGCGATTGAGGCCCATGACCGCCGTCCGCGACGCCATCGCCTCGAGATAGACCTGGCCCCAGGGGTCGTTCAGCATGGGTTGAACGAGCAGGGTGGCGTCGCGATAGAGCTGCTGCAGGGCGTTCCAGGGAAGGTGCGCGTGGAACGTGATTCCCAGCCTGCCGGCCACGAAGGCCCGGCTGCGCTCATCACCGACCACGGTCAGCGTCAGATCCGGCCGACGATGGCGCGCCAGCTCGAACGCCTCGAGCAGCAATACGCCGCCCTTGGCCTGGAACAGGTGCTTGGCAACGAAGAGAAGGGCGGGTTTGCCGTAGGATTTCGGGCCGTCGTACGGCTCGATGGCGCCCATGCCGGAGCCCACGGCGGTGACGCGCTCGGGCGCCAAGCCGTAACAGGCGATCAGATTGTCGCGGACGTAGCTGCCGAACGTGAAGACGTGGGAAAGCCCGCTCAGCGAGTCGCGCTCGGCCTGCTCGAACGCCGCAAGCGCCCTGTCGCTGTATCGCCCGGCATGGACATGATGGGCCTTGGCCAATGCCCAGCTATGGTCGCAGTAGAGATAGTGCTCGACGCCGCTCGCGCGGTCGATCGCCGGCAGATCGAAAGTGCCGGTATGGAGGACGTGCCGCGTGCCGAGGCTGCGCGCCGCTTCGGCGACCTGGGCGGCGAGCCTGCGTCGCGACCGCAGTCCGCGCAGGATCTGCTCGCTGCTGAGCGGGCGGCCCAGTCCGGCCAGCATGTCACGGGCCGCGATCCCCCATTTGGCGAGGCGGCTCATGCGCGGGCGGATGGCTTCCACGGTGACGCCGAGACGCTCGAGCGCGTTTGCGAGGTTGGCGGGCGCACCGGACCACGAACGAGGGTCGCGCGGATCGCCGAAGACGCAGGTAATGGCCACGCGATCGAAGCGCAGCGCGTCACCGACATCGATTTTGGTGGCGACATTCATCGCCGGCATGAAGCATCGCCCGTTGTCGGGCGGCTAGTGATCAACCTGTGACTTGCCCGGTTGCACGCACGCGACGCCACAGATTGATCACGCAACACGGCTGCGGCGCTCGCCAATACTGGCGCTCCGGAGACGAAACCGCATGCAACAATCAGTCGACGCAAGAGACGAAACCGGCGTTTTGATCGGCGCCGGTGACGGGCTGTCTGGCGGTCCGAATGCGTCGGTCCGCGAGGACGGCGCCGAGCTCCTGTTCTTCTGCCCCGACGTCACGGACGCCAGCACGCTGAAGCGGGTTCAGCAGTTCATGGACTTCGGCTATCGCGTCAGGGTCTTCAGCTTTCGGCGTGAACGCTACAACACCGCCTATCGACCGCCGTGGCCAAACGTCCCGCTGGGCTTCACGAGCGATGCCCGCTACTGGCATCGAATTCGCGCCCTGCTCGGCGCCATCCCTGTCGTCTTCGCGCATCGCGCCGTGCTCAGGCGGGCCGCCGTCTTCTACGCTCGCAACATCGATCAACTTCTCCTGGCATTGCTCGCTCGCTTGATAACCTTCTCGCGCGCGCCAGTGGCCTACGAGGTGCTCGACATCCCGCCCATCCTCATGCGGCGCGGGCTGGTCCCGACGCTGCTGCGGGCGATCGAACGACTATGCCTGCGACGGACGAGTCTGCTGGTTCTTTCCTCGCCGGGCTTCCATCGGAACTACTACGACGCCGTACAGAAATATCGCGGCGACTGGTTCCTGCTCGAGAACAAGCTGCATCCCTCGATCTCGTCCCTGTCGGCGCCGGCGCCCGTGCGCTGCGCAGCAGAGGGCGGCCGTCCCTGGGTGGTCGGCTATTTCGGCCTGATCCGCGGCGAATCGACTTTTGCCCTGATCACCCGGCTGGCCGAACGCCTGCAGGGCCGCGTCCTGTTCAGGTTCGGCGGCATCCTGACGACCGTCGACCAGGCGAAGTTCGACGCGGTCCTGCGGCGTTGTCCGAACATCGTCTATCGCGGCCCCTACCTGCCGCAGCAGGACCTCGCAGACCTTTATCGCGACGTCGATTTCACCTGGGCGCTCGACCTCGAGCACACCGACCACAATTCGCGCTGGTTGATGCCCTGCCGTTTTTACGAATCCGGCTATTTCGGGATCCCCTGTCTCGCCGTGCACGGCTTCGAAGTCGGCAACACCATCGAGCGGCATCGGATCGGCTGGACGTTCGACGCGCCGCTCGAGGAATCGCTGATCCGCTTCTTCGAGCAGCTGACCCCCGCCGCCTACGAGCACATCCGCGGACGTCTCCGTTCGGTGCCGCGCACCATGTTCGTGGCCGGCGACGACGTCGCCGGCCTGTGCGCGATCCTCGGCTCCGGCAGCGCTACGCCGCAACGCCGGCGCGATTGATCATGACGCAGTCGAACTCGACCAGTCGCAGCGCACTGTCGCGACTCACCGGATAGAGCCCGGTTATGTCGAAGCCGCGTTGGTCGAGATAGCGGATGATGTCCATGTATTGCGGCATGCCCTTGTAGATGCCGATCACCGAGGCTTCCGTTTGCAAGGCCTTGACCGCCGGCAGGCTGTCGGCGGCGCCGCGCAGGACCTCGATATCGAAGCCCTGGGTGTCGATCTTGAGGTACGGCCGGTCGAAGCCGATGCGTTCCTGCAGCACGGGCAGCACGACGTCGAGGGTGCGCACCGTGACCGTTTCCGTGTGGCAGGGCACGTTCAGCCCGGCATAGTCGGGCACCCGGCCATGGTCGGGCTCCAGGAACGAGCTGAACTGATCGGACACCATCACGTTGATCGGCATGGATCCGTCGCTGCTGCCCAGCGCATAGCCTTCGATATGCCAGTCGCGATCGCCCCGGCTGCGTTCGCGAAGCGCATCGATGTGGTGGCTCACTGGTTCGAAAGAGACGATCGGGCCGTCATAGAGGACCTTGTCGCGCAGGAAGTCGCGATACTGGCCCGCATTGGCGCCGACATCGAGCACGCAGTCTATGTCGAGGTGGGCGAGCAGCTCGCGCAGATGCAGCGCGAAGTCGCGCTCCTTCATCTCGCGCAATGGCACGATGTCATAACCGAACGACCGGCTGACCCTGAGAACAGAGTCCTTGACGATCTTGAGCATGATGATCTCCGAGGGCCCGCTGATCCGACAGAGTGTGACCCATTGGCGATGCCAACCACTCGTGACCAGTTTGTGATCGGGCGCGAGGACAATTGAGCGGCCGCCTCTCATGGCCAACTATCGCCGGGCTGCGATGCTGAAAACGCGAGGGGAGAGAGATCATTGTTCTCGGTCAGTGGGCCGGTGCTCGTCACCGGCGGCGCCGGTTACATCGGCAGTCATGTCTGCAAGGCGCTGGCCGAGGCCGGGGCACAACCGATCTGCCTGGATACGCTGGAAAAGGGACACGATTGGGCCGTCCGTTGGGGTTCACTGGAGCGTGGTGACATCGGCGATGGCCGATTCGTCGAAGACGTGTTCCTGCGCCACAAACCGAAGGTCGTCATCCATCTCGCGGGCTACATCGAAGTCGGCGAATCGGTTGCCCACCCCGAGCGTTATCTCACCAACAATGCCGGCAAGAGCCGCGTGCTGATCGGCGCAGCGTTGCGGCACAAGATCGAAGCCTTCGTGTTCTCCAGCACCTGCGCCGTCTACGGCCTGCCGCAAACCGAGCTGTTGGCCGAGTCGCACAGGGTCGCACCGATCAATCCATATGCCGCCTCCAAGGCGAGTGTCGAGCGGGCATTGGATGCCGCGGCGTGGCGCGGGCTGCGCGCCGCGTCGCTGCGCTACTTCAACGCCACGGGCGCGGACGCCACGGCCGAGATCGGCGAAGCGCACGATCCGGAGACCCATCTGCTGCCGCTGGCGGTCGACGCGGCATTGGGCTTGCGCGCCTCGCTCGTCGTTCACGGTTCGGACTATGCGACCGACGACGGCTCGTGCGTGCGCGACTATGTGCATGTCACGGATCTGGCGGATGCCCACCTGCGCGCGGTGCAATGGTTGATGAGCCAGAAGGCGGGGAGGGGGCGCCACGACGTGTTCAACCTCGGCTCCGGCACCGGCCACAGCGTCAAGCAGGTGGTGGAGTCGATCGGCCAGGTCGTCGGGCGGCCGGTGCCTCATGTCTACGGCGCCCGCCGGCCGGGCGACTCCCCGCGCCTGGTCGGCTGCATCGACAAGGCGCAGAACCAGCTCGGCTGGACTCCCCTGCGCGGCTTGCAGACGCAGATCGAAGACACGGTCCGCTGGCGGATGTCGATGCGGCGCTGAGCAGCGCTCGCCCACCGGGAGGGTTGCGCCGCGTTGGACAAAGAGGCGCTGAACAACCACAGTCTCGGCCGTAAACGAGAGCACAGGTTGATTCACTCCCCGCCCGATTGGGCCATTCAACGGTATCATCTCGAGAACAGCCGCTATTGGATCAGCCCCGCCGGCCGCCGCAGCCGTTGGCGCAAGCGTCTGTTCTCCGGCCTCCTTGCCGCATTCGGCGCAGGCCTTCGCCTGACACCGCTCTATGGACGCGGGCGGCGGAATGCCCTCGATCTCCAGCTGGTCGAGCTGACGTTCGCCTTCGAGGAGCTGCCGCGACAATTCGACGGATACCGGATCCTTCACGTCAGCGACACCCATCTCGACGTCTTTCCGGCGCTTGTCGACGCAGCCCGCAAGTTGCTGGGCGGCCTCGAAGTCGATCTGCTCGCGCTCACCGGCGACGTCCACGGTGACCACGGCGCGCCGATTGCCCGGTCGGCCGGGTTGCTGGCGGAGGCGCTCGAGGGTGTCCGGGTGCGCGGTCATCGGATCGCCGTGCTTGGCAATCACGATCCGGCCGGGATGGCCGACGCGCTCGTCGGGGCGGGCTTCGCGGTCCTGATCAATCGCTCGCTCGTGCTTCAGCGCGAGGGCGCGAGCCTGCGCATCACCGGGCTCGATGACGTCAATTCCTTCTACAGCGAAGCCGCGCGGGCGGCGTTGGCCGATCATGCCGGCGAGTTCCGCATCGCCCTCGTCCATTCTCCCGAAGTCGCCGATTACGCCGATGAAGCGGGCTACGCCCTCTATCTGTGCGGCCATACCCATGGCGGCCAGATCTGCCTGCCGGGCGGCAGGCCCCTGATCACACAGCTCAAGCGATGCCGCCACGCAGCGCGCGGCTTGTGGCGTCAGGGTGGAATGGCCGGCTACACCAGCTGCGGCATCGGCGTCTCGGGACCGCCGGTTCGCTTCAACAGCCGCGGCGAGGTCGCGCTCATTACGCTGCGCAGGGAGCAGCGTTCGCCCGTCTAGGCGAACTTCGGCATCACCTTAGTCGCCATCAGCTCGAGCGATGTCAGGATCTGGCTGCGCTCATGGATGCCTTGCGGGATCAGGAGGATCACCTCGTCCTGGTCGGGGATGACCTGCTGCACCTGCTCCAGCCGCCGGCAAATCGTCTCCGGCGAGCCGACCAGCAGCTCCGGCACGCCCTGGCCGAACGGCGTCGCCCAGCTCTGCCAGAACCACATCATGTCCTTTGCCCATTCCCTGGCCTGCTCATCCGTCGGCGCGCACACGAAGATGCCGCCCCAGCCGGCCTGCTGGCCGTTCTTCACCGTGCGGCCATGCCGGGCTGCCTCCTCGGTGTAGCCGCGGCAGAGCTGGTCGTAGAATTTGAGATTGTCGGTGAGCACGATCGGCTTGCCGCCGTACTTGGCCCAGAACAGCGCCGTGCGCATCGAGGCGGCAAAACCGCCATAGAGCGGCGGATGGGGCGTTTGCAGCGGGCGCGGCGCGATGCCCACCTGTTCGATCCTCATCGCCGGCGTCACGCCCTGCCCGTACTTCACATAGACCGGATGCTCGTGCGGATTGACCATTCCCGCCGGCGGGAAATTCCAGTACTTGCCGCGGTGGCTGAAGGTTTCGTTGGAGAGCGCCTTCACCACGACGTCGACGAACTCGGAGAAGTATTCGCGATTGGCGGCGTCGGCGGGCGTGTCCTTGTTCCAGGGCCCCACCGCATTCAGCTCGTCGCGGATCTTGAAGTTCTCGACCCAGCGCGCCTGGTAGCCGCGCACCAGGCCGACGCCGAAGCGGCCGCCCAGCATATGGTCCATGGTGGCGATGTCCTCGGCCACGCGCAGCGGGTTGTGCGTGGTCGAGACGAAGCCGCAGGTGATGACGCGCAGCCTCTTCGAGTGCCGGCCAAGCCACATCGACATCAGCCGCGGATCGTTCGAGATCTCGAAGCCCTCGATCTGCAAGTGATGCTCGGGATGGCCGAAGCCGAAATAGCCGGCGTCATCGGCGAAGCGGACATAGTCGGCGATCTCATCCAGCATGCGCTGGTAGAGCGCGGGATTGCGCCCGGCCATGCCGGCCTCGAGCTCGGCCCGTCGGCCGACCGTGCAGTACATGAACAGGCTGAAGCGCATGCGGACCGTCTACGCGGCCAACTTGTAGAGCTCGACGACGTTGTCGCGCAGGATCCGCTTGCGCAGTTCGGGGCTGAGATGGCCGGTCTGCTTGGCGATGACGTCGTGGCTCCACGGCCAGGTCGAGTCGCTGTGCGGGAAGTCGTTGGCCCACATGAGCTGGTGCGGGCCGAGCTGGTCGGCGAATTGGAAGGCGGTCCAGTCGTCCTGGAAGGTGAGCGCGATGTGATCGCGGAAATACTCCGACGGCAGGCGCGCGAGCTCCTTACCCTTCATCCAGTAGCGGTGGCGCTTGTAGGCATGGTCCATGCGATACATGAAATGCGGCGCCCAGCCGGCGTCGGCCTCGACGCAGACCACGCGCAGCTTGGGATGCCGCTCGAACACGCCCGAGAACACCAGCATGCCCATGATGTCCTGGCAGCCGCGGATGATGCTGAGGAAGCCATTGATCTTGGGCCCGCGAGGCTTGGCGAGCGCGTTGTCGCCGCTCGACGTCAGGATATGGAACGACAGCGGCAGCTCGAGCGCGACGGCGGCTTCCCAGAAGGGATCGTAGAGCGGGTCGTCATAGTCCTTCTCGCCGGGGTTGCCGGGCATCATCACGCCGCGAAAGCCCATCGCCTTGATGCGCGCGAGGTCCTCGATGCCTTCCTTGACGGTGCGCATGGCGGTTTGCCCGCACCCGATCAGGCGGTCCGGCGCATGGCCGCAATAGGCCTGGAGCCAGCGGTTATAGGCGTCGAAGCAGGCCTTCTTGTAGTCGAAGTCGGGATGGTTGCAGATCAGCATGCCGACCGTGGGATAGATGACCTCGGCCGCCACGCCGTCCTTGTCCTGGTCGGCGAGCCGCGTCGTGGGATCCCAGCCGCCGCGGTGCAGATCCGCGAATTTCGCGCCCCCTATGCGGATGTCCTTGGGCGCCACGCCGGCGGCGGCAACCAAGCCCATCGGCACCGGCGTCTTCATGCCGTCGACAAGATAGATATCGCCCATACCTTCCTTGTGGACGATACGCGGCGCCTTCTCGCGCCATGCCGGATCGATATTGTCGACGTAGCAGTTGGGCGGTTCGGTGATGTGGGAGTCGGCGGAAATCGGGCGCCAGTCCATGCGTTCCCTCCTGCCTGTGTTCTTGGGGGCCGTTGCGCGCTAAAATGGTAGGCAGAGCGCGAGCGCCGCGGCAAGCCACCGCGGAACGCCCGTTTCGGCGGGCGGCAGCGGTTGAACCGCCCCCGACCCTATGGCATACCCCGCCCCTCTAAAGCCAAATGGCGCTGCCGTAGCTCAGTGGTAGAGCACCCCCTTGGTAAGGGGGAGGTCCACAGTTCAATCCTGTGCGGCAGCACCAGCCTTTCCGGCGCCGACAACAGAAGGCCCGCACCGACATTGCCGGGCGGGCCTCGACCTCCGCCGGTACATCCGCGGCTCGAGGTCGGTTGGAGCATCGAGCTCCGACGAACAAACGTCCGGCTACGGTTTCGGTTGCGGCGCCGAATCGTTGAAGCGTCGCCTCAGTTGCGCATAAAACCCTCGAGCACGGCGCGGACACGAGCTTGGCCTCGTGAAGGAAGGTTATCTCGCGGATCTGCTGTTGGTCGACGGCGACCCGCTGAAGGATATTCGCGTGCTGCAGGACAAGCAGCGCTTCGCCTTCATCATGAAAGGCGGCGTGCGCTACATCCCCTGCGAAGGCCCACGGCATATCAGACGCGTGCATTGACGGCGTCTGCGCGAACGCGCAGGGGCACGAAGAGATCCGGGATTGGCCGCCAAGCCGCGGCGAACGCTGGCCAATACGCGACGCTGGATGGCTTCGCCAATCTCTTTTATGGTCGTGGATATGGACACAAGTGAACCGATAAAGCCGCTTACCCCTCTCTATGGATCACGCGAACAATTCGAGATCTCGGCCGCTGGTCTGGCCGCTTGGCGCCAGTCTGAGGCGTTCGCACGCGCGGTCTCGTTCTACCGCGACTATCCCATGCGGTCGCTGCAGAGCAACGAGGCGCGCGCGCTGCTGCATCACCTGATCGTCATGCGCCGGCCCGAGCGTACACTGGAGCTGGGCACCTACCACGCCGGTACGGCCGAGGTGATGGCGCGCGCCTTGTGGGAAGCGGGCCACGGGCATCTCGAGACGATCGACCCCTTTGGCGGCGAGCGTTGCCCGCCGATCATTGCTGCCTTTCCACCCCAGCTTCGCGAGCGGATCTCGTTTCTTCCCATCAACTCCGGCTCTCATTTCGACGAGGCGATCGGCAGAGGCGTGCTCTACGACCTGGTGTTGATCGACGGCAACCATGAGTTCGAATTCGCCCTGTTCGACCTCATGTGCGCGGCCCGAATCATTCGGCCGAATGGCCTTGTCGTGCTCGACAACGTCGACCAGCCGGGACCGCGATTCGCCACCAAGCTGTTTCTCGAGCACCATCCCGAGTGGCGGGACATTGCCGATGTGGTTCGCCGAACTGATCCCGCCGCGCCTCTCGCCGCGCCGCAGCCATCGTTCGCCGACACAAAATTCTACATTCTCGAGGCGCCGCCCTATTATCCGGTAACCGCCATCCCGCACAGCTTTGGCGCGATCGAGACCGACCGCGCGGAAGTCGACGGCATCGAGCTCGAGCTCGCCGCGCCGGCGCGCGGCACGCTGCATATCCAGGTCTACGTGCGCACCTTCAGCGGGGTAGAGCCCGAGGAGCTGGAGCATCTGCAAAGCGTCGCGTTGGACTTTTCCAAGCTGCCGGAAGATCCGCGGATCCGACTTCCGCTCGATCGGCCCTTGCATAGCGCGAGAGCGGCCGGCAGGGCAGTGATCCGCAGGATCGAGATCCTGCTCGCCTTCACCGGCGAACAGACTCTCGCCTTGCGCTCGCCACCGCTGCCCTACCCGGCGCGGCACGGCAAGTCGATCGATTCCTGATCCCGGACAACGCAGCGTGCCGAGCCGCCGCGCATTCCCCGGGCCGCCCAAAAGGAAACGGCCGGGCAGAGCCCGGCCGTCCCTGAAGTCTTGCTGCCTGGGATCGTCTTACTGGATGACGATCTCGACGCGGCGGTTCTGCGGCTCGCGCACGTTGTCGCCGGTCGGCACCAGCAGGCCCTTCTCGCCCATGCCGACCACCGTGATCGCCTGCGCCGGCACGCCGTCGCGCACCAGGGCGTCCTTGACCGCGTTGGCACGGCGCAGCGACAGCG
>Ga0210402_10002540_pt1 | contig 17689 bp, 15 predicted proteins | sample IncBWC7MmetaG_FD_161055 | JGI IMG/M metagenome (GOLD analysis project Ga0210402, IMG submission 161055) | Forest soil microbial communities from Barre Woods Harvard Forest LTER site, Petersham, Massachusetts, United States - Inc-BW-C-7-M | ecosystem: Environmental > Terrestrial > Soil >... | reverse complement strand
GCGCACTGTTGGTGATCACAACCGTGGCTCCAGTGCTGCTTGTGTTCACCGTAACCGACCCGAAACTCAGTGTGGAAGGCGCGACTCCGACTCCGGCATGAGCTGGCACGGGAGAGAAAACGAAACCAACTAAGAATATTCCAACAGCTAGGCACACCAATCGCGTCTTATCCATGTGGGGGCAACCCTTCGCTTGTAATTTATGAGCGTGGCCGGAACGGAGAGGATGGGCGTAGCGTTTCGCAGCTCGTGATTCTTGCTTCCACACCCAACATAAAAGCTGCGACGTACTATTACTACTGGTGACGAGAACAGATTTGGGACAGGTTACGAGGGTTCACTGAGGGGCAGACGCTACCTGTCCCTGGTCGTAAGATTTGTCCGACGTGGCACTGCTCGAAGAAGGAGCACCTCTTGATGGAGATCAACCGAGGCCATCAACGAAAAAGCAGCGGAGCAAACTCTGTCAGGTTCCGCCGCCAGACCATCCAGGTGTGCGCACCGGGGGTCTCAATGTCAACGTGATGGATGCCTTTGGAGGCGAGCCATGCCCGCAGGGTTCGGTTGATCTCGATCAAGTGGTCATCCGTTCCGCACGCGATCCACAGCAATCGCAATTGCGAATTGGCACTTGCATCCAGCCCCGGAAACTCCTTGTCGAAATCCGGCGTGATTCCTCCAGAGCTGAACGCGCCGATCCAAGCAAACTCGTTCAGGGCATTCAACCCTGTGAGCAGCGATTCCGCGCCGCCCATCGACAGGCCGGCGATTGCGCGCGAGTTGCGATCTTTGATGACGAAATACTCAGCTTCCACCCGGGGAATTACTTCCGTGAGCAGCGTCTCGCGAAAACGATCGCAGTTCCGTTGGGTGATGCCCGGGGCCTCGAATCCTCCGGAACTAGGCAAAAGGATTTCCGGCGCGCCGTAGCCCAGCGGCATCACGATCAACATCGGCTTGGCTTTGCCGCGCGCAATCAGATTATCCAGAATCACGTTGGCGCGGCCCACTGCGGTCCAAGCGTTCGCGTCGTCGCTATAGCCGTGCAGCAAATAAAGGACAGGATAGGTTTGCTTCCCGCGTGGGTTGTAGCCCGGCGGAGTGTAGACGAAATACCCGCGTTCATCCCCCACCACTTTTGAGCGATAAAAATGGTGATGAACTTCGCCGTGTGGCACATCCGCAATCTCCCAAGCAGGTGAGGAGGAGTCGCCCGAATTGGCAGGGGCAACCGGAACGTGCAACTCGCTCGCCCGATAAAGGAAGTTTGGCTTCGTCGCGCTGTTCGAAGGGTCAAACATGGCCACGCTGTCGACGAAGAGCGTATATCCGTAGTAGTCAGAAGCAAGCGGTTCGGTGGTTGCGCTCCAAGTCCCCTCATTGCCTTTCTGCATTGCGAGCGGTTTACTCGCGCCTTCGATTTGCACGCTGACTTCTTTGGCGTTCGGCCCACGGAACCGGAAGGTCACGCGATGATCGGCATGTACCTCCGGTGAAACGACAGGGGCTGCTAGTGTCTGGCCCTCTGTCGTTGGCGGTTTTTGTTTTTGCGGCGGAGGCGTTTGTGCCCAAACCGTTTCAGGCACGAGCAGAATCGCGAGCACAATCAGTTTTCGCTTCATAGTTCACCATTTCGGAGAGCTTCTCTCACAGCTTGTTCCCCCACGCCGTCAAGTTGGCGGAAAATACACCATTGCGCGCGGTCTTTGCAAAGGACGGCACTCGATCCAAATGGGTTGCGTCATTCTTGTCCGCCTACCGGCAACTCCTGTAATGTCCGCTGCCGTTGCGGGCATTTTTCGCATGCCAAGAAACAACATGTCTGGATTCCAATGGCTAAGTGAAAATGTACATCCCGCGGCCAGAAATAAACCCCGCGAGGGGAGCGCGTTTTCTTGACCCTGTGCGCTGGCGGCAAGTACACTAGTAAATTCCGGATGCTGCCCGAACTGTGGCAGTCAGGCTTGACAGAGACGACCCCAAAGCCAACGCGTTTTGTGGTGTGAACCGGCGGCAGAAAGCCGCCCGAGCGTTGGAGCATGAGGGTTTTCCGGGCCGGATAACGATTCGACGAAGAACCAAGGGGGAATGCTTTGCCAAAGCGTACATATCAACCACGGAAACGCCGCCGCGCCAAGACACACGGGTTTCGCGTGCGTATGAAGACCAAGGGTGGCCGCAAAGTGCTGGCGGCGCGCCGCAAGAAGGGCCGTCATCGCCTCACGCCAGAGTAATGGCGAGGGCCCCGCGACGGGCCAGAAGTTTCCTCGCGAAGCAAAGCTGGTGCGGAAAAGCGAGTTTGATGAGGTGTACCGCGCCGGCAAGCGCCGCTCGAGTTCCCACTTCACTGTTTTCGTTCGCGCCAGTGGACAGCAGATCAGCCGCTTCGGGTTCAGCATCAAGAAGGCTTTGGGCGGCGCGGTGGTGCGCAACCGCATGCGGCGGCGTCTGCGGGAAATCGTCCGCTGCCACCGGCAGGAGATAAGCTCGGGATGGGACATCGTGATTCATCCGAAGCAGTCTGTGGCCACGGCGCCGCTTCCGGCGCTGACGGCGGATTTTCTGCGCCTGTTGAAGGGGCTGTGAGATTGTCTCCCAACATGGAGCGGAAGGAGCAAGCTCCTCCCCTACAAGGGCTTGGTGCCGCTCGCGAGCGGAGTTTTGGTGTTCGAGCGGCGCTTTTCGCGCTGAGCTTTTACAAAGCCTACCTTTCCGTTCTGTTTGCGGGCACTTGCCGGTATGAGCCGACTTGCTCGCGTTATGCGTACGAAGCCATCGATCGATTTGGAGTGCTGCGTGGCGGCTGGCTGGGATTGAAGCGGCTGCTGCGGTGCCATCCGCTGTCAGGAAGATTTGGATATGACCCGGTTCCGGAGAAATGGGAAGAGATGCGAGCGAATTCCGACGTAATGGGTAAAACGCGCGAGGTGCGATCGTGAGCACCCCGCCGATGAATCAGTTGCCACCGCTGGGGAAGTCGAAGGACAAGTTCACGCCGGAGTTGCGCATCCTGGTAGCTTCGCTGTTGTCCATGGCGGTGATCTTGCTCTGGGCGAAATTTTTTGGCCCAAAGCCGCCGGTCAATCCGCCGCAGGAGAATCGTCCTGCGCAAGTTTCGACGGCAACTCCCGGAACCGCGGCGCCGGCAAAAACGCCAAGTGCGGCCGCAGCTCCCGCAAAAATTTCCACGGCGACCACGCCGGCGGTACTTCCCACGGCAGACTCGCAAGAGCGCACTATCGTGGTGGAGAACGCACTCTATCGCGTAGAGTTTTCCAATCGCGGCGCGGTGGTGAAAAGCTGGCAGTTGAAGAATTACAAAGACGATTCGAAGCCGCAGAAGACGCTGGACCTGGTGCACCCGCAGGCCGCGACGGAAACTGGTGGGTGGCCTTTCGCTCTGGTCTTCGATGATCCGCAACTCGGAACTCTGGCCAATTCCGGACTCTATAAAGTGTCAAGCGACGCAGGTTCCCTGGAAGCGCCGGCGGATCTGACGTTTACCTGGAGCGACGGCCACCTGCAGGTCACCAAGAAATTTCATTTCGATCATTCCTACACCGTGAACGTCGAAACGACCGTGACCAACAACGGCACTCACGTCATGGCTGGGATGGGGTGGCTTGGCGGCTTTGGCGATTTGACGGTGACCAATCCCATCCCGGTGGAAACGGTCTTCATTTTCTACAGCGAGGGTGGAAAGCTGACGACCCTTCCGCACAAGAAGCTCGACGGCCCGGAAAAATGGGGCAACGTCTGGCAGGGCGGCAAGGAATTCACCGGCATTGAAGACCGCTACTTCACCGCCGCGTTCCTGCCTTCGCTCACCGACCCGGCGCCTCTGCAGACCCGGTACTGGAAGGTGTTCCACAACATCAAGGTGGACGGGAAAGATCAGTCCGAGCCGGTTCCGGAATTTGCCACGGCCACGTCTGCCGAGAACATGGCCCTGCGCGTGTTCGTTGGCCCCAAGGATTACGACGATTTGAAGGCTATGCACCCGCCGCTTCATTCGCTGGTGCAATTCGGCTATCTGGAGTTCATCGCCGACCCGTTGTTTCACGGCCTGAAATGGCTGCACAAGTACATACCGAACTATGGTTGGGCGATTGTGGTGCTCACCCTGGTCATCAATATGGTGCTTTTCCCGCTGCGCATTTCCAGCTACAAGACGACGCTGAAAATGCAGCGCGTGGCGCCGGAGATCAAGCAGATTCAGGAGCGCTACAAGAAGTACAAAATGAACGACCCGCGCAAGGCCGAAATGAACAAGGAAGTGATGGCCATCTATTCGCGCGAGGGGATCAATCCGATCGGCGGATGCTTCCAGATGTTTCTGCAGATGCCGATCTGGTTTGGGCTGAACCGGGCGTTGAGCTACGCGATCGAACTCCGGCACACGCAGTGGTTGTGGATCACGGATTTGGCGTCCAAGGATCCCTACTACATTCTTCCGGTGCTGGTGGGCATCACGATGTACCTGGTGTCGAAGATGACCCCGATGACGACCACCGACCCGCAGCAGGCCCAGATGATGAAAATCATGCCGCTCACTTTTTCGGTGATGTTCGTAGTTTTTCCGTTTTCGAGCGGCTTGGCGTTGTATATTTTGACCAGCAGCCTGGTGGGTATCGTGCAGCAGTGGTACCTGAACAGGTCGCATCCTCTTCCCGCCCCGGCCAAGCCAACGCGCGCCAAGAACTAAGACGTTTGCCGCGAGGAATCGTTCCCGGTCTGACGAGTGTGTTGAGCTCACTATGACGAAAGAACTGGTTCGCGAAGGGAAACTCGACCGCGCCGCTGCTGCGGATGCGCTACGGGAATTTTTGCAAAACATGCTGCGGGCGGGGGGCCTGGAGCTAACGGTTACCGTGCGTGCGGCGGAGCCATTGGCAGGTGGAGAAGAGGGCGAGGCGGAAGTGTTCGCCGACCTGGACGGTAAGGACAAAGAAATACTTCTGGCTCGCGGCGGCGAGGTGCTGAAAGCGCTGGAGCACCTGGCGTTTCGGGCGCTACGGCTCGAACCTGCATTTCACGAAAAGATCCACCTTGATTGCGCGGGCTACCGCGCGCTGCGATTTGAAGAATTGCGGATGACCGCGCGCGTCGCGGCCGAACGTGTGCAGGCTTCCCACCAACCGTTTCAGTTGAATCCGATGTCGTCGCGCGAGCGGCGCATCGTGCATCTGGCGCTGAAAGATTTTCCGGGAGTGCGTACCGAGAGCATCGGAACCGGAGAGGAACGCCAGGTAGTGATTCACCCGGCGAAGAAATAAGCGATAGTCTTTTGGAGTGAGAGAGCTCTGCTCTCGCTTTTAGAGCTTCAAAATCGCTACAAATCGATCGCGCGAGGCAAATCTTAGTCCTCGAAAGCGGAGGCAGAGCCTCCGCACTCCAAATTAAAACCTGCCTACTTTTTAACCCAGCCTTGGGAAATAACTTCGCCGCTGGCGGAGAAACGCACGCGATATTCGAAGGATGGCGGCCTATCGCGGCGAATCTGGGGAAAGCGCACATCGAGAAATTCGACGACTGCTTCAGAACCCTCTTTGTGAAAACGCGTGACCGGGAAACGCGCAAACCAGGAAATCTCTTGAACCTCGGGCAACATTCGCCCCTTCTCGATAAAGGAGTTTGTTGGTGCATCGGGGTAATAGGTGTGCACGATTGCCGAACTTGAAGAAGGATCGCCGCCCGTCGTTGAAGTTGAAAATAGCGAATCGCTGAGATCCATGCGCACTTCGTAAACTCCGCGGGGCGCCCGGATGAGGCCGTCCCAGTGCCAAATGGACGGCGGGAACGGAAGCGCGGCGATGGATTGCACTTCGATATTTTCTGCCGCGGCAATTTTCTGAATGCGATCGAGCGCCTGATGATGGGCGTACGTCGCGGCAATCAGATAGGCGGTTGCCAGGCCGAGACCAACGCGATTCCACGTCACATGCTGGAGGCGGTGGCCCCATCCGCGAGCCGCCGGGAGCAAGAACAATGCTGCGAAAAGAACCGTAGCGAGCACGATGGCATTGTTGGAAACCGGTGCGCCTACCATTTCCGCAATGCGAGAAATGACGAACGGAGCGGGCGTGAAGACGAGCCACATAATCAGGGCCCGGCGCCGACTGTGCTCTGGATCTTCGTACGCCCAGGCGAGCAACTGTGGAATCAAGAGAATTGCCGTGAAGCTGAAGTCCAGGATGAAGAGGATGTCCCAGGCCGGGCGCGACCATTTGTGTGGGGACCAGATCATGGTGCCGAATGAGGTGACCAGATCGAGAAAAATGTGGCTGAGAATGCCGGCAGCCCAGAGACCGCAAAGCGCAGGGTACGAAGGCGAGTCCCACTTGCGCCAGCGGCAAATGGCGAGGGTGATAGCAGCCAGCAGCACGGCCCAGATCGGCAAGCAGACCAGCGAATGAGTGATGCTGCGATGCCAAGTGATGATCAGCATCGGATTTCGTGAAATGAAATCGCGGAGGACGTCGGAGTCCGGGAAAATGGCTCCGAGCGTAAGCGACCAGGTAATGACTCGGCGCTTGTTTACAGGATCGGGAGGAAAGAGGTCCGCTCCGTTGAATGCTGCTTTTGCAATGAGTGCGCCGGCGATGCCGTGAGTGATCGTGTCCATGAGTTAGAGGTCGCTCTGGATCAGGTGACGGAGAGAAGCGAGGCGCCCTTTGGCAGGACGCGGCCAATCTTGGCTGCCGAGATCTGGTGCCGTTGAAGAATCTCAAGGGCCTCGTCAGCGACATCCGGCGAGATTACCACCAGAAGACCGCCAGAAGTTTGCGGGTCGAACAACAGAGCGCGATTCTCTTCGGGAACGCTTGTGGCGAATGTAACGCAATCGCGGAGGAAATCGAGATTATTATTCAAGCCGCCCGCGATCATGCCCTGGCGCGCCGCGTCAAAAGCGCCGGGAAGTACGGGGACTGCCTTATGCTGAATCTCGATCGTGACGGTAGGAATTCCCTTCTCCGGGTCGCCGAGCGCAATTTCGCGGGCATGTCCGAGTATGCCGAATCCGGTGACATCAGTGACCGCGTGAACTGCGCGCGAATTTGTTTTGGCCGCGAATTCATGGAGCGCTTCGGCGGCGGCGCGATTCAATTGGGACATGGAAGCAATCGCCGCATCAAGACTCGCTTTCCCCGCACGCTCCCTCTTGAGCGCGGTGGAAATGAGGCCCGTCCCGATCGCTTTGGTTAACAGAATTACGTCGTTTGCCTGCGCGCCTACATTTCGCCAGATTTTTTTTGGGTGGATGGTTCCTGTAACGGCATAGCCAAACTGAATGTCGTCATTGCGGATGGAGTGGCCGCCGATGACCGTGCACTTCGCTTCTTTCATTTTGTCGAGGCCGCCGCGAATGATCAGCTCGAGGATTGCGGGATCACCTTTTTCGGGAAAGCCAACGATGGAGAGAGCGGAGATGGGTTTGCCCCCCATGGCGTATATATCGCTTAGAGAATTGGCTGCGGCGATCTGGCCGAAGGTGAATGGGTCGTCCACGACTGGCGTGAAAAAATCTACCGTCTGCACCAGGGCGAGATCATCATTGATTAGATACACCCCCGCGTCGTCGTTGGTGCTGAAGCCAACGAGTACGTTCGGATCAGTCGGCAGTGGTAGGCGCCGTAGTATTGAGTCCAGCGTCCCGGGACTCAGTTTGGCCGCTCAACCAGCTGCCTTGACCATGGCCGTGAGTTTCACGGAATCGGTCAAGCCACACCTCACTATGCTGCACTTTGGATTATAGCGAGCGCGCAGAATTTCTGCTGGCAAGTGGTGGAAATTTGTTACCCGGCGCGACTTGCGTGGAAGGGCTCGAAAGTGTTCTTATCGCGAGATGCCGTGGGACTTCTGGTTGATCTTTCTCTTTCTGGGCGTTGTGATTCCGTGGAGAGGTTACGCGCGATTGAAGAAGCTATTGTCGCGGCCGTCCGTTGATACAAGGGCGAAGTTAGTCCTATACGCCGCCACGATTGCATTTCAGTGGATGCTGGTTGGACTTGTGGCCTGGCGGGCGCTAGTCCATGGATTGACGGCGCAGGAACTTGGACTCGGCTCCCGTGGCTGGGTAGGTATCGTGGCGAGCGGCGTTTCAGGAGCCGTCTTCATCGGAGGGCTCCAGTGGCTGAATCTCAGGCGCATTGGGAAAATGGAGGGGGAAGCTCCGGAGCTTTTGCGAAAACTGGCAAGTCGGATTTTACCGGTTAATTTGTCGGAATACTTGCCCTATTCGGCGTTGGCAATCACGGCGGGCGTTTGCGAGGAGTTCGTCTACAGAGGGTTCGCGATTGCTGCTCTTTCCAAGGCAGGATTGCCGCTTTGGCTAGTCGTGATTTTGTCTTCGATCCTCTTTGGGCTGGCACATGCGTATCAAGGACGCGGTGGAATCGTAAGCACCGGAATCTTCGGGGTGCTGCTGGCGATCGGAAGACTTGGGTTTGGGAGCCTGGTGCCGGTCATGATGTGGCACGCTGGCCTTGACCTCGCTGCGGGGGTTGCGGCGCCTAAATACTTGCTGGGAAGAGCGGCGAGTGACTAGTTTTCTGCGGCTGGATTATCACAGGGTATTGACAACTATGACAACAGATGTTGAGAAGCCGGTTTCCGAAGAAACGATCCGGAAAGCGCTGGGCGAATTTCAGATTCCCACGGACTCAAAGCAAGTCGTGTTAATTCAACAATATATAAAGACACTGCTGCGCTGGAATGACAAGCTGAACTTGACGGCGATTCGCAGCCCCCTGGAGATACTATATCGTCACTTTTGTGAATCCATGTTTGCCGCCGGTGCAATTCCTGTGGATAAGGGACGCCTTGCCGACATTGGGTCAGGTCCGGGCTTTCCGGGGATCCCTTTGAAAATTATGCGGCCGGAATTGGAATTGTGCCTTGTGGAAGCCAATGTTAAGAAAGGTACTTTTCTCGCCGAAATTGTCCGCGAACTTCAACTTACAAATAGCCGCGTACTGATCAGCCGTTATGAGGAATTGGGAGAAGAATTGGCACCCCTGGACTTTGTTTGTTCCCGCGCGGTGGGTGAATTTGGGCCGTTCTTGGAATGGGCAGGGTCAAATCGGGTTGACGCGAGCCAAGTAATCCTTTGGATCGGCGGGCGCGACCTCGAAGAGGCGCGGAAATCGAAAGAGTGGGAGTGGAGAGAGCCGATTTTGATACCGAAATCGCTTCAAAGGTATCTGTTGGTTGGAAAAAAGAAAGAAATGTCGGCGTGACGACAAATTACGCACTTCTTTAGAATCCCGCAATATTTCACTTTTACCTTCGATCGGCTTGTCGATTACTCAGAGAATTTCCATGGACGGTGTTCCACGTGGAACAATCGGGAAATCTCCAACGTGTGCATTGCAGGCGCTGCAAAAGCTGGCAATCATTTTCTTGACTAAATTATCGTGCGATTGGGCCAACGGCGCGCTGAGAGTGGCCACTGCAGGAATCGAGTTATCTGAATGACCCTGAGGTCACTCGAGAGCCATTCCATTGTGGATGAGTTTAGCGGCCCGCGCCCACAGGAAGGAAAGCGGGACGCCTGCGAAACCGGATCGGAGTTAGGGCGGAATGTTCCACGTGGAACAATCGGGCGAGGGTATAGGAACCCTCAATTCTTCAGGGTCTTCTGGTGGATTGCCGAGATAAGATACCTCGAGAAAGTTCGTACTCAGTGTTCCACGTGGAACATCCTTGAACTAACAAGAAATCCGCAGCACGAACAATGTTCCACGTGAAACATCTTGCAACTGTACGGGGATTTTGATACGTTCCGCACGTTTGGGAGAATAATTTGGCCCGTATCATTGCCATAGCAAACCAAAAAGGCGGGGTAGGCAAGACCACTACCGCCGTGAATCTAGCTGCATGTCTGGCCACGGCCGATCAAGCCACCTTGCTGGTCGATTGCGACTCCCAAGCCAACGCTACCGCTGCCATCGGCTTTCAGAAAGACCCTTCCCGCAGAACGCTCTATCACACTCTGATATTGAATGAACCTTTCGACAGGATCGTACAGAAGTCTCAGGTAGAGAAGCTAGATGTCCTTCCGGCTGACAAGAATCTGGCTGGAGCTGCGGTCGAATTGGTCGCAGCAGAAAACCGCGAGTATAAGTTGCAGGCATTTCTCCAGCCGCTCCGAGAGAGATACAATTTCATCATCCTGGATTGCCCGCCCGCTCTTGACTTGCTGACCTTGAATGCTCTTGTTGCTGCCGATGCTGTCTTAGTTCCGATCCAATGCGAATATCTGGCCTTGGAAGGGGTTTCGGAACTGCTAGATACCTTGATGCGCATTCGACGTACTCTCAATCCAAGTTTGGAGATTGAAGGCATTCTACTGACGATGTACGACGAACGGACCAGCCTCTCCCGGCAAGTTGCCACCGATTTGCGCAGTTTTTTTGGAACGCAGATCTTCCAGAGCCTGATTCCGCGAAACGTGCGACTTGCCGAGGCACCAAGTTTCGGTAAACCTATTATTTTCTATGATATACACAGTAAGGGCGCAGAGGGGTACACACAGCTAGCACAGGAGGTAATTGCCAATGCCGAGAAACGCCTTGGGACGGGGGCTCGGAGCGCTCATTCGGGAGCCTGAGCCGCAAACTCCGGCAACGCCGCCACCGACTAGTGCAGGAACATCTACCACTTCGCACGCAGCATCCGGGGGGGCGGCCACAGCCGCCGCGCCTGCTCCGAGTCCATCGCTTGCCGGACCGCTGCAAATTGACATTGACCTGATTGAGCCGAGCCCCTACCAACCACGCACGCGATTCCGCGAAGAAGCACTGGATGAACTGGCCCGCTCAATTCAGGCAAGCGGGATCATTCAACCAATCGTGGTCCGCCCGGTTGGAAATCGCTACCAACTGATTGCCGGCGAGCGGCGCTGGAGGGCCGCGCAAAGAGCTGGGCTGAAGAAAGTCTCGTCGATTGTGCGCCAGGTGCCCGACGAATTGGCGCTTGAAATGACGCTGGTGGAAAACATCCAGCGCGAAGATTTGAATGCGATAGAAGCGGCCCGGGCGTTTGAACGATTGATGGATGAATTTCAACTGACTCAGGAATCGGTGGCGGAACGTACCGGCAAAGATCGCGCGACCGTTGCCAATGCGATTCGCCTGCTGAAACTGGAATCTACGATTCAGGATTGGATTGAGGAAGGAAGATTGACGGCGGGACACGGGCGGGCATTGCTGGGAGTTGCGGAGCCGGCTTTGCGGATGCGCTATGCGAAGCGTGCAGCGCGCGGCGGACTGACGGTGCGGCAAATCGAACGGCTTGGCTCTCGGAGAGCGCGCAGCGCACGGGCGGTTACGGAAACCGCGGTAGATCCGAATATCCGTGAAGCCCTGGATGAACTGCAACGGCACCTGGGCACAAAAGTTCATCTGCGGGAGAAAACCCGGATACGCCCAGGTCAATTGGTTTTGGAGTTTTATGACCAAGCACAATTGATGGGAATTTACGACCGGCTGATGAAATAGCGACCTCGCGCGAAATATTTTACTGGACGTTCGTTCAGGGATTTCATTCGACAACTCACTCGAGATGTGGCGTTGACTTCTCGACGCTCGGGGCTACATTGGTGAAGTAGACTTCCGAAGCACCGAATCGGAAGCATCGTTTGGGGGAATACCAATGGCGTGGAAGTGGCCCAGTTCATCGAAAAACGGCGGCGGCGAAGAGTGGACAGGATTCATTGATCAGGGCGTGTCGCTGGAAGGCACGTTGACACTTACAGGGACGTTTCGCATCGACGGCCATGTGAAAGGAAATATTATTTCGGAGCAGACCGTCATTCTCGGCGAGAACGCAAAGGTCGAGGGACAGATCGAGGGGAACCGCGTGGTGATCTCGGGACACTTCGACGGAGTGATTTTTGCCCGCGGCCGCGTGGAGATTCAGCCCAAAGGCGTCGTCACTGGTGAAGTGCACTCCCCTTGTATGGTGATTGACCCAGGCGGTATTTTTGACGGGCGCTGCCATATGCTAGCCGCGTCTGATGCGTCCGCTGGAGTCACAATTCCCATTCGTGCCGTTGGGCAGGCATGAAGAACCTGCGTTTGCCGTTGAATCATGACTAACCGTTTAAGTAATATATAGTGGTTAGTGAGCTATTGAGCCCTACCTCGCCCACTCGCTGTTCGTTGAGTTGACAGCATTCTCTCCCCCGACTATCTTTCCTGTGCGCTTCACGAAAGGCACTCGAAAATGAAAATCCTGATGATTGGCGGTGGTGGGCGTGAGCATGCGCTGGTGTGGAAACTAGGGCAAAGCGCCGGCGTGGAGAAGATCTGGTGTGCGCCGGGAAATGGCGGCATCGCTGGTGAGGCGGAGTGCGCGGCGGTGGATGCCGGAGATGTGGCGGGATGCATAACGCTGGCGGAAAAATTTACGCCGGAGCTGACTGTAGTAGGACCGGAACTGCCTTTGGTGAATGGATTGGTGGATGCCTTTACCGAGAGAAAGTGGGCGGTGGTTGGGCCGGACAAGAAGGCGGCTCAACTGGAAGGCAGCAAGATCTTCGCGAAGGAATTCCTGCAGCGACACAATATCCCGACCGCGGAACTGTATGGTGCGCACGATTCGGCGGGGGGCGCGTATGGGGCGCTGTGCGCGGTGGATTGGCCGGTGGTGATCAAGGCGGACGGATTATGCGCCGGAAAAGGCGTTTTTGTGGCGCCGAATCCGGACGCGGCGACGGATTTTATTGAGAGGGTGATGGAGAAAAACGAGTTAGGTGACGGCGGAAAGCGGGTGATGTTGGAGGAAGCTCTGGAGGGAGAAGAGCTTTCGTTTATTCTACTGACCGACGGAGAGCGCTACGCGCCACTAGTGCCGACGCGGGATCATAAGCGGGCATTCGACAACAACCAGGGGCCGAATACGGGTGGGATGGGCGCGTATTCTTCCGACGAGCTCTTGCCTGCCGATTTGCGGCGCACGATTGAGAAAACGATCGTGGAGCCAACGATGAAGGGCCTGGCCGCGGACGGGATTCGCTACCAGGGGTTTTTGTATGTGGGATTGATGCTGACGAAGAGCGGGCCAAAAGTGCTGGAGTTCAATTGCCGGCTGGGCGATCCGGAAACGCAGGCGATTTTGGCGCGGGTAGATTTTGATCTGGCAGAGGTGCTGGCGGACGCGACGGCCGGAAACCTGAAACCAGAAAAGATGAAGTGGAAGGCAGGGGCGAGCGCCTGCGTGGTGATGGCTTCGGGGGGATATCCGGGAAAATTTGAAACAGGGAATGAGATTCGTGGATTGGCAGAAGCGGCGCGTGTTGCGGACGTAAAAGTGCTGCACGCGGGAACGAAGCGGGTGGGAGAGACGATTGTGACGAGTGGAGGACGGGTGCTTGGAGTGACAGCCACGGGGAGTACGCTGAGCGCCGCGCTGCAGAAGGCGTATGAAGCCGCGGGGAAAATTCATTTTGAAGGCATGCATTACCGGAGAGACATCGGGAAGCCTCAGCGACAAAGCTCGGCAGCAGGAGATTGAACGATGGCCAGTGTGATTCATTTATTTCGAGCGCCGAAGCGGCGTGAACCGATGGAGGAGTTGCAGGAGGTGCGCGCGGTGGAAGAGGTGGGTTTGCAAGGGTGTGCACATGCCCGGCCGCAGGGGAAACGGCAGCTTTTGTTGATGGATCAGGAGACGCTGGCCGCGTTCGAATTAATGCCCGGAATTGTGCGAGAGAACGTGACCACGCAGGGATTAGACGTCAATGGATTGGCAATTGGACAGAAGCTGCAAATCGGCGAAGTGGAATTGCAAGTGAGTGCAGTGTGCGATCCATGCGAGCAGATCGAGGCGCTCCGGCCAGGGCTGCAGGTGGCAATGCAGGGCAGGCGTGGAATGCTGTGCAAGGTGATGCGGGGCGGGTTGTTGAAGCGCGGAGATGAGATTGTGGTGATGGAGCGGTCGGCTGCGCAAGGCGTTTGAATTGCGTAGAAGAGTAGGGAGAACCCAGGAGCGGGCCGCCTCCCTCCTGCGAGGGGCAGGCAGAAAGCGGGCCCTACGAAAGCTACTAGCTAGGGCTTTGGCTTCCGCTGAAGAGTGGGGGCGTCGGGCGGGCGGTTTTTGTCTTCGGTCTGCTTTTCTTTTTCGCGGGGCTCGTCGGGCGGAACAATCCAGTCAAACCTGCCATTTTCGGTCATGGAGCCGAGGAAGAAGTGTGCGTCGCCGGCGAGGATAGGCAGCGCAGCGCGGAGAAAATCACCCGCAGCCACTGGATCGGCTTTTTGCGCCTCGCCTTTCTGGATTAGTTCAAATGCTTTGTTGATGTGCGGGTCTGAAGAACGAAGGCGGGCGATCGCAGGCGCATTCTGCTGGATGAGGCCGAGGAGCGGGAGGTCCTGGAGATCGGATGGGACTCGGACTTCAATAATGGTTTTGGGCTGATGTTTTTCGGGAGGATAGAGCTGCGTGAAGCGAGGCCGGAGAACGTGGGTCTGCCAGTAGTCTCCCCGGGCGGCGACGGAACTCTGTTCAACCTGAAAGTCGATGAGCCAGATTTCCGGCCCGTAATCTTTCGGAGCGTAGCCGAGGAGGACGATCTGGAAAAGAGGTTCGTCGTGTTTGAGATCGATCGGATGATGGAGCTGGGAAGCGAGAGGGCGCAATTTTTCGAGGAAGGCAACGCCGATTTGCTCGAGATCCTGTTCGGCGGCAGCGGAGGGAGCGAAGCGGGGGTCGACGGCGGCAAAGTGGGGAATGTCACGGTCGAGTCGAATGGGCTTGGGTTGGGAGGTAACCTGCCATTCCGAAGCGCCAAAGAAAATGCCGATGTGACGATTATCGATGGCGGCGACGCGCGGAGGAACGGACTTGGATTCAATGGGGTGATCAATCGCCGCGAAGAGAATGGCATCATTGGCTACGAGGATAATGGCCCGGCCACCGGCGAGGTTAGCGACGATTTCGTCTTCCTGGGCGCGGGCAGAGAAACTCGCTGGAAGTGCGGCCAACAGAACCAAGGTGACGCGGACAAGGCAGTTCTTCACGGAGGCAGAGTAGCACAGCGGGCAGATTGCGGGCTTGCAGGAAGCAGCGGAATGGTTCCCGAGTGGAGCAGGATTCGCTAAAATAGAAGGTTGCAGAACGAGAGGAAGAAACGACTATGGGACTGAGAAGCTTGAAAAAGATTAAGCACAACGGCAAGACACTGGAAGAGATCCTGAAGGCCCACGAGTTTTTTTGGGCGAACAAAGAAGGCGGAGCGCGGGCGGACCTGACGGGAGCGGATCTGTCCGGGGCAGATCTGAAAGAGATGAACCTGGCAGGGGCGATCCTAAAGGATGCGAATCTGGAAGGCAGCGACTTGCGCGGGGCGCGGTTGCCGGGAGCGGATCTGTCTGGAGCGAATCTTCGGAAGGCAGATTTGCGGAAGGTTGACCTGACGGAGGCATTTCTGCCGGGGGCAAATCTTGCGGAAGCGCAGGCGAGCGGCGTGGAGTTCTTCCGCTGCGACCTGACAGGCGCGAACTTTCAGAAGGCGATGCTGCGGAATGTGAATTTCCGGGATGCGCATCTGGATGGCGCGAAATTCGCCGGCGCTGACATGGGAATTGCGATTTTGCGCGAGACGGATTTGAAGAATGTTGATTTGTCGGGCGTGGATTTGAGCACCACGTTGATGCCGCCGGGATGGGGGGCGAAGAAGCAGGGCGCTTAGAAGAAGACGGAATTAACGCAGAGGCCGCAGAGAGCGCTGAGGGCGCCGAGAAGAGAACCCAAGAGCACAGCCAGTCGTGGCTGTGCCACAATGATGGAAAACGGGACTGCGGCGTGTTAGCCTCACGCGAAGCTGGTCAGTGAAGGAACACCTTGGCGACAACTTCCCCACAATTAGACTTGCCTGGCGTGCGAGAGCGCGTTTTGGATGTGTTGCGCGGACTGCTGGAGGAACTTGGCAGTCACGGCGCCGTGGTGGAGCTTTCGATTCATTCGAATCTGGATCGGGATTTAGGGTTGGGAAGCCTGGAACGCGTGGAGTTGTTGACGAGGCTGGAGAGTGCTTTCGAGGTGCGCCTGCCGGATACGCTGGCGGCGGAAGCGACCACGCCGGAAGAGTTGACTGTGGCAATTGTGGAGGCGCCAGGGACTCCGGTTGGCGAGGAAGAAGGCTTCTCGGGGCTACGAGCAAGCGTGGCGACCCGAGAGTTGGAGCAGAAGGCGGCGGACTCGATTGTGGAGAGAGCGGAAACGCTTTTGGAAGTGATCCGCTACCGTGGAGTACACGATGCAGATCGAGCTCACCTGCTGATTACAGAAGACGACGAGCGGGGCGAACATCACTACGCACTGACCTTTGGGGAGTTGTATACGGCAGCGCAGAAGTGCGCGGAGGAATTGGCACGGCGCGGAGTGCCACCGGGCGGGCGCGTGTCGTTGATGCTGCCGACGTCGCGGCAGTTCTTCATTTGTTACGCGGGAATTTTGCTGGCGGGGGCGGTGCCGGTGCCGATTTATCCACCGTTTCGCGCTGACCGGATTGAGGAGTATGCGGAGCGACAATCGGCCATTTTGAACAATGCGGGCGTTTGTCTGTTGCTCACGTTCCATAGAGCGGAGGCGGTTGCAAAGCTTTTGAAGCCGCGGGTGAAATCGCTGCTGGGCGTTGTGGAAGCAGAGAAATTGCTGGAAGCGGCAGAGAAGGCGCCACCGCCGGCTCCGGGGGCGCTGCCGGCGTTCATCAGCGGGACTCGGATACGCAAGGGCAGTGACATTGCGCTGCTGCAGTACACATCAGGCTCGACCGGCGATCCGAAGGGTGTGGTGCTGACGCACGCGAATTTGCTGGCGAACATGCGGGTGATTGCGCAGGGCGTGCAGATGGGCCCGGAAGATGTGGGGATCAGTTGGCTGCCGCTGTATCACGACATGGGATTAATCGGCGCGTGGCTGACGCTGCTGCTGCATGGCGTGCCGCTGGTGGTGATGTCGCCCTTGGCTTTTCTGACGCGGCCGGAACGCTGGCTGCAAGCAATGAGCAAACATAAAGGGACGATTACGGCGGCGCCGAATTTTGCGTACGAGTTATGCGTGCGCAAGATTTCCGACAAAGCACTGGAAGGCGTAGACCTCAGTTCGATGCGCATAGTGATGAATGGAGCGGAGCCGGTGAATCCGGAGACGCTGGAGCGATTTGCGAACCGATTTACGAAGTATGGTTTCCGGAGAGAGGCGATGCTGCCAGTGTACGGACTGGCGGAGGCTTCACTAGGTGTGACATTCCCTCCTTTGGACCGTTTACCGCGGGTGGAGCGCGTGGAACGGGAAGCGTTCACAGCGCAGGGACGGGTGGTGCCAGCGATAGAGGGAGATGAGACTGCGATTGCGTTCGTCTCGTCGGGAAAATCCTTTCCAGGACACGACGTAATGATTGTGGATGAGCGAGGCAACGAGGTCGTGGAGCGAACGGAGGGATTCTTGTGGTTCCGCGGGCCTTCGGGGACCAGCGGCTATTTCGAAAACCCCGAGGCGACGGCGAAGTTGATGCCGCAAGGAGCGGCGCAGCACGAAGGCGAGTACCCGTGGCTCGATTCCGGCGACCGCGCGTTTCAAGCGGACGGGGAGATTTTTATCACCGGCCGGGTGAAGGACATCATCATCAAGGGCGGGCGCAATTTGTATCCGCACGAAGTGGAAGAGTTGGCGGCGCGCGCGG
>Ga0210402_10002539_pt1 | contig 17690 bp, 20 predicted proteins | sample IncBWC7MmetaG_FD_161055 | JGI IMG/M metagenome (GOLD analysis project Ga0210402, IMG submission 161055) | Forest soil microbial communities from Barre Woods Harvard Forest LTER site, Petersham, Massachusetts, United States - Inc-BW-C-7-M | ecosystem: Environmental > Terrestrial > Soil >... | reverse complement strand
GTCAAATTCTCTAGGAAACAGAGTGTTGGTGTGTCAATCCCAAGTTGCCGAGCAGCATCCAGAATCGTTGCGCCTTCGGGGACGGAAACGCTCTTTCCGTCAATCTGTGCCTCAACCTTGTGCTGTGCGGCATGCTTCGGCACGTCTGGCGTCGGTCCGCGCGGGACTGGGATGTGCGTCACGGGTGCGTTCGAGGGTTCGCTCATGAGAAAACGCTCCAGCGGCTGAGCGCGGAGAGCAGTGCGCTCGATGCGGTTTGCCCGAGGCCGCAGATTGAGGCGTCGCGCATGGCTTGCGCCATTTCTTGCAGAAGGTGGAACTCCTGCTCGTTCGAACCAAGCGGCTTTTTCGCAATCATCCGTTCCAGGGCTTCTTTTTGTCGAGTGACACCGACGCGGCATGGCACGCACTGGCCGCAGGTTTCCTGACGAAAGAAATCAGCGATGCGCAGAAGAATCTGTTTCAGGTCCGTGGCGTCGTCAAAAAGCATGATTGCGCCCGAACCAAGCGTCGCGCCGATCGAGCGCGTGCCCTCGAAAGTGAGCGGCGTGTCCAGTTCGCTTGGTGAAACAAAAGTTCCTGCCGCGCCGCCCAACAAGACCGCTTGAAGTTTACCCGTGCCTCCAACTCCGCCCGCGAGATCGACGACTTCACGCAGCATGGCGCCAAACGGAACCTCGTATACGCCCGGCTGGACAACGTGTCCCGAGAGGCAAAACAACCGCGTTCCTGAAGATTGTTGGGTGCCGATGCGGGCGAAAGCCGCACTTCCTTCGAGGATAATGCCGGGTATATTGGCGAGGGTCTCGACGTTATTTACCACCGTGGGCTGATGGAAGAGGCCCGCTTGGGTGGGGAAGGGAGGCTTGTTGAGTGGCTCGCCCCGATAGCCTTCGATCGAATTGAAAAGGGCTGTTTCTTCACCGCAAATGTAGGCTCCAGCACCGCGGCGCAGTTCGATATCGAACTGAAATGAAGAACCGAGGATTCGTTGGCCGAGGAATCCTTGCCCCTGCGCGGTCCTTATTGCGTGGGCCAAGCGCTCGGCAACCAAGGAATACTCTCCGCGGATATAGATGAACGCTTTCTCTGCGCCGACGGCCAATCCGGCAATGGTCATACCCTCCAGAATTGCAAAAGGGTCGCCTTCGATCAGGACGCGGTCCTTGAACGTACCAGGCTCGGATTCGTCGGCATTGCAGACGACATAGTGAGGACGGCCGGAGCCTCCCTGCGTCAGCACTGCCTCCCATTTCTTTCCGGCAGGGAAAGCAGCGCCTCCTCGGCCCAGAAGGTGCGAGTCAATGACTTCGCGGACGATTTTCTCGGGCCCCATCTCGATGGCGAGTCGGAGCGCTTCGTAGCCGCCCAAGCGGCGATAGTCATCCAGGCTGGAAGGGTTCATTTTCCCAATGCGGCGAAGCAGACGGACTTGCGGGCCATCCGAATTAGGTACGGAGATTCTTACATCGAGCGTGTCCGGTTCGGGCGATAGTCTTCCCATTTCCGCGTCGTGCAACGCGGACTGGATTGAATTTGAGGTTGCCGGAGCGACGACGAACTCACGAGGAGATTCCCCTGCAACGGAAATAATCGCAGCGGGGGCGCGTTCGCACAATCCTAAGCACGGGCTGCGGAGCCAGGTCGCACGATTTTGGACGTCAGGGGATCCGGCCCCGCCCAGTTTCTTCTCCAGTTCCTCGCAAAGCGCCCCGGTACCGCGTGCTAAGCAAGCGATATCGTCGCAGATGTGCGCCACAATCGGGGGGCGCGGCGAAAGAGAGAACATCGCGTAGAACGAGGCCACGCCATAAATTTCCGCGGGGGGCAGATTCATGCGCAGGGCCACGTAGTTCTGGGCACCTGGGCTAATCCATCCGGCTCGAGCCTGAATCGAGTGGAGGACAGGAAGAAGCAGGTCACGTCGGATTGAAATGCCGAAGGAGGTGCGGCTGTTTAACTGCGAACGCGGGCCACCCTCCCATCCTGATTCCGGAGGACCAAGTACACTGTCGACGGCCGCTTTTTCCGCTATCGTCGCCTGGTCCACAGTTAGGTGCAGGTCCACTCAGTGCTCTTGGAACTTATCAATTCGAATGGCCGTTGCTTTGAACTCGGCCGTGCCGGACTTGGGATCGACAGCATCGATTGTGAGATCGTTGGTCGCCACTTGATTGTGGAAATGAAGCGTAAGAAAAGCAAGCCCGGGCCGGAGCCCCGGGTCAAAGCGAACGGGAGCCACCACTGAGCCACGGCGCGAGCTGACCCGGACTTTCTCTCCTTCGCGAAGGTTGTAGAGCATTCCATCTTCGGGAGAAAGATCAAGAGCTTCGTCGCGGCGGAGCGGGGAAGAATAGCGCGCGGTCTGAACTCCGGTATTGTAGGAATCGAGGCGACGGCCGGTGGTGAGGCGAATCGGATAGTGCTCGTCCAGCTGATCTACAGGCGGTTCAAATTCCGCTGGGCTGAAAGGCGCGCGGGGGCCCAGCACTGGTCTCTGCCACAGGCGGCTGTGGAGATACATTTCCCCTGGGTGTGATTCGTCGTAGCAAGGCCACTGGATTCCGCCGAGCTTTTCAAGGCGCGAGTAACTCATTCCCGCGTGCATGGGGCTTAAGGATCGAAGCTCGTTCCAGATGCGCTCTGCTTCCGGTTTGCCCCAGTCGTGACCGAGACGCCGCGCGAGTTCGAACAGAATGTCCGTGTCGTCACGTACGCCCGGAGGAATCGGCACGGCTCTTCGCACGCGCTGCACACGACGCTCGCTGCTCGTGACCGTACCTTCGCTTTCGCACCAGCCGGCCGCGCCCGGCAGGACCACGTCCGCAAGCTCGGCGGTATGCGTATAGAAAAGATCCTGGACTACCATGAATTTCAGGCCGCTTAATAGCTTGAGAGCTCGATGACGATCGGCTTCCGAGTCCGCCGGGTTCTCTCCCAAAACGTAAAGAGCAGTCAGTTCGCCGCGTTCCATTGCCTGCAGCATGTCGCTTACATGCCAGCCGCGTTTGGAAGGGATGTTGCAGCCCCAGGCTTTCTCGAAGTTCGCGCGCAAATCGTCGTTCTCGATGTGCTGGAAACCTGGCAGGCGGTCGGGAATCGCACCCATGTCGCCGCCACCCTGGACGTTATTCTGACCGCGCAGAGGATTTATACCGCTTCCGTAGCGGCCAACGTGGCCCGTGAGAAGTGCGAGATTAATAAGCGCAAGGACATTGTCGACCGCGTTGTGATGCTCGGTGATGCCCAGCGTCCAGCAAAGCTCCGCGCGCGGAGCTTTGGCATACGTGTGGGCCACTTGACGTATGGCTTTGGCGGAGACGCCGGTTTCATTCTCGGCGCGTTCCAGGGTGTATTTCTCCACGCACGCTTCGTAGGCTGCAAAACCGCTGGTCGCATTCTCGATGAACTCTTTGTTTACGAGGCCGGCGGCAATGATTTCGCGGCCCATCGCATTGGCGAGGGAGATGTCCGAGCCCACATCCAGCCCCAACCAAACATCAGCCCATTGCGCGGAAGTGGTGCGGCGTGGATCGATCACGAAAAGCTTGGCTCCGCGACGCACGCCTTTCAGAACGTGATGGAAAAAGATGGGATGAGTTTCGCGCGCGTTTGATCCCCAAAGAAGAATAACGTCTGTTTCTTCCACTTCGCGATACGAACTCGTGCCACCTCCAGCGCCGAAAACCGCCGCCAGACCGGCGACGCTTGGCGCGTGTCAAGTCCGGTTACAACTATCGATGTTGTTGGAACCGATGACAGCGCGGACGAATTTTTGCGCGATGTAGTTGAGTTCGTTGGTGGTCTTAGAGCAGCTGAACATGCCAAAGGTGCGAGGTCCGTGCTGGCGGAGTTCAGCGCGAATACCATCCGCCACGCGGCCAAGAGCCTCTTCCCACGTGGCGGGACGATGTTTCCCGTCATCCCGGACCAATGGGGTGGTCATCCGTTCGCTCTGAGATTGGCCCACGCTTTCACCTCCCCTGGAGTTAAAACAGCCAACCGGGGCACAGCCACTTCATCCCGGCTACCGCAGATCCCGAATGCCTCCAAGACTGCACACGAATGTTAACGCCGATTGAGGACTCGGACCAGCATGAGCTGGATCCAGATGCTGGGTGCTGAGCGCGTTCGTGAAGCAGGGCCGCGGCGAACTGCTTCGCGAGCACTTTAGTCGAACTAAGCGGGCCTGGATTCAGGCTTGACCGAGCCGATAACAGGTTCATTCGCAAGCAGATTACTGTAATTTCCCCTACTGAAATAGGGGATTCACCGGATTGAAGTTAGTTGGCCGCCAGATATGTTGGGGGCAAGGAGAGCGGCCGCCTCCGTGGACAGCGTCCCCACCTCCATCACCTCAGACACCGACTAGCGCTTACACGGAGGAGGGCCATCTCAGGATCAGGAAAGGTGGGGGTAAATGGATGGAGCCCGCAACGCCCTCGTGCACGAGACGATGACGCGGCCTGCCGAAGCAGGCACGAGAGTTATCGCGTGGTAGAGAGGAGCTATGAATAAAAAAGAGGTCCCAAGGTTTGTAACGCAGGCACGAGCTTCCTTTCTCTTGGGGATGCCGCAAAACCAGCTCCAGCGCATTTCGAATGAAGCGGGATTGGGCCACGTGGAGAGCGCCGGCAACGAGGAAGAGACGTATTTTACCTACGAGGAGTTGCAGCGGATTTGTGTCCTCGTCTCGTCCCAAATGCAGATTCTTCACTAGCTGTAGCTCCTGCTTCGCCGCGCGCCAGCCATAGGCCAAAGCGTACAGAGTCAAACAGTTCAAATCCCTTGCAGTGACGCAGTACGCAGGACCACTTCCTCCAACCAGCGATGAAAATCAAAATCGATGACATAGCGGCAGGCGACAACCTAATGTCGAGTCGGCCATCGTCGGTGGGAGCGGTGCCGTTCTCGCGGCCTCCCCTGGTGTGAGCGTTGGCGGTATACAGAACGTTTTCGATAGTCATTGTGAATTCCTTTCTGAAAGTCTCTCTGTTGCGCATACCCGATTGAATCGCTTGCGATGAAGCGATAACACCAGAAGCGTAGAGGCCAAACAATTGGACGATGGTATCGGCGATACTTTGGTAGCAGTCGGAGCGACGAGTGGCGTTTACAGGCGGGCACGACCAAGATGCAGGAACTACATTGATTCGCGATGGACGGGTCAGCAGACTGCGGTTATGCATGGAGGGGTGTTAGATTCCGTCGTAGCGGGAATATCCACGTTCGGCCCAGTAGTCTCTTGGCTCTTCCGCAGAATAAGTAATCTTGGTAATGGCCTTCACATTCTTCAAACCAAGTTTTACGGGCACCAGCAGACGGAGTGGTGCTCCATGATCCACAGTAAGGGGCTGGCCGTTGAAGTGTGTGGCGAGCAGTGTCTGCGGATGGCGGGCCGTCGCCAAGTCGATTGACATAAAGTAAGGGTCAGGATTTCCCGAGTCATCGAGGTTGACCGACGATTCCACGCGCGCCCATTTCGCCTGCGACATCGGTGGGTAAGCACGAAGCAGATCATCGAATCTCAAACCAGCCCACCACGCGATCGCACTCCAGCCTTCGACGCAAACCAGCCGCGTAATTTGGTCCTGCACGGAGAAGCGGGTCATCAGTTTCTGAATATCGAGAGAAATACTCAAGCCAGAATCGAGCCCGTCTATAGTGAGATTCCATCCGGGAATATAGCCAGGATCAGGAGTAGCCCCGTTGTAGTTGTTCTTGAGCGGGGTAATCTGCGATTTGGTGTATGTGGGCACTCTACGATTTCCCGAGTAGAGCGCTTCTGCCACATCATCGTCGATACGCAGTGCTCTGTTCAGAAACCACTCCTTCCCAAGAGAGTTCATATCTCGACGCGCACCCATGCGACTGAGCGTATCCTGTGGCAGGAGAAATCCACCGCCTGCCAGCGCTGCCATCGCGCCAGCCCCAAACAACAGAAAGTCGCGCCGCGCCCGATAGCGCAGGACCCGGGGAGCCATCTCAATTACCGGCGGAGGTTGCTCTTCAAAGAGACCTTGCCGCTTTTCCACGGAGACAGATTCGACGGCAACGGACGGAGCCGTTTCGTTGGTTCTCGGTTCGTGGTCCACGGAATTAACCTTTTCCTCATTGTTCATTCGCGGTGAACTCCGACCGCTTCACTCGTGTTGACCAACCTACGATCATGCTGCGCAGCGTATCCCACCCGTCGGCGAAAACCAGAATCACATGCGGCACAACAAAGAGGATGTAGACCCACATGAGCCAGAAATGCCATACACGCGCTGCGTTATACCCTCCAAAAAGCGCAGCCAGCCAATAAAGCTGCATGGGCTTGTGAATCGACCAGCCGGTAGCGACCGAGAGGAACCCGGCGACTGGAACAGAGAAGTATGCTGTGCGCTGGAGCGCGTTGTACTTTGTGTTGAAACGGGGATGCAGCCATTTGCGGCTCGTTAATTTGGCCAAGGGAAGGCCGAGGTAGTACCGAAGCATCCTGAGCGCGTCAAACAGATCAGTCCGGCGGGGCAGCAAGGAGCGCCAGCCTCCTCCCACGACCAGCCCTGCCACGTACGCCGTGCCATTCAGCATGAACAGGTACGCGCATAACCAATGCAGGCGCAGGGCTAACGCCAACAAGCCCGGCCCAAGGCTCACGTGGTTGTAAATCCAGTCGGGTGGACTTCTGTAGTGATGCAGTCCAGGCACATGGGCGCATATCCAGACTCCAATATCCGCCGCTACATCGAAGTTTCCCGTAATCGGATCTGGCTTGTGTCGATAGATCGGCGAAGCCCAGTAGATCGAGATGCCGCTCAGAAAAAGGCCGAGAAGGATCGGCACATTCAACCAGTGACTCCACCGCACCAAGAGGTGATGCTTCTTGGCCACGAGCACGCCGGACTTTTCCACCAACGCGCTCCTAGAGTTCGGTTCACAGGCAGGAAGTGTTGGATCGCTCATTGGCCGGAATCCCTACTGCTTAGTGTTGGGAGACACCGCTGGAGCGATTACAAGGATCTTGTTCGTGGTAAGCGTTCCGTTCGGCAACTTGTCCGTCGTTAAGTAGATGGTGTCGCCGGCAGCTAGTGTCACTTTTTCTGGTGCGACTTCCGTGACGGCCACGTTTGCAGGAACGGAGATCGTCTTAGAGCCGTCCTGATATTGGATCACCAAGGTGGTGCCGCTGCCTTTCTGCACCGTGCCGTTCGTCATGCGTGAGTGTGATACGGGAGGGCGAGAGACGGAGCCATTGGTCATTCTGCTGTGGGTAGTTGCACCCGGCGGATCTGTCAGAACACTGCCTTCTGCAGCTCCACGCAGTTCCTCTGGAAATATGATGATCTGCTTCGCTACTTCTTTTCCATCCGCCTGCTCCGTCGATGCAACGCCTACATAAGACGTGGATGTGACATGACTCAAATCCGACGGTATCTGCCTATAGGTTGTGAGGGGCTGCTTGACATCAACGTGGACCACGCCTGAAGGTGTCTGAACCTCGACGGAACTGTCCGTAACTGACTGGACTTTTCCAATTATACCGGAAAGCGGAGGGGCGGCTTTCATCTGGGCCCAGACTGTATTCGGAGTTGCCTGCGCGGCCAGCAAAGAGATGAATACGATGCGCAATAGAGGATGCAGCATTAAAACTTTCTTCCAACCACCTGTGATGTGGACTCTGGTGGGGTACAACACTTTCTCGAGGGTCATGCCGAGTTCTCCTTAATAAGATTGTGCGTTGTCCATTCGCAATGGCTTCGGGTGCCATACACAATTGCGATTAGGCCAGGAGCGTGAAGGCGAAACAATTAGACGATGGTGTCGGCGATACTTTGGTAGCAGTCGATGCGGCAGGCGGTGCTCAGAAGCGCAAGTTGCTGGCGCGGAATAGCGTAGCCCCGACCGCAGGCCGTGACCAACACCAAAGTATTATGGACATTCGCGCTTAGAGTGGCGCATCCTCTTGTCAGGGACTGCCGCCAAGAATGGACCTAGCGAAGAACGAGGTCAGCCGCTCGTAAGTGGGGTTCCCGCGTTGATATCGACGGCATTCCTTGAGCGACATATGTGGCGATCATGGTCTCTGGACGACCCATCCGACCATGATGCAGGTCACAGATCATTTGCTAAATAGCAGGCTCAGAATTGAGCTTGCATAGGTCTGGATCAGAGAAAGGCCTGGCTTATGGCGGACTCTTCGCATGAAGGCAGCGTAGACAATGCCGTTGGAGCCGCAACTGTAACACAATCTCCTTCGACACAAGCTCTATCCAGAGTTGAACCTCCGCAGAACGAATCCGGTCTGTTTTCCGGCGAGTCTGTACTCAACATTCTGAAGTTGATTTTTGCCGGAGCTCCGTTAACCGAAGTTCTGACGATCATTGCTCGGTTGGTTGAGGCGCAAGGCAAAGGGATGTTTTGCACAATCTGGCTTCTCGATAAAGAAGGGAAGTATGTTCGCTGCGCGACGGCGCCAAGTCTACCCGGATTTATGACCCATTGGGACCGCACGCCCGTTGGTCCGGATGGCGCGTGCTGTGGTACCGCTGTCTACCGCAGAGAGCCGGTCTATGTGACCGACATTCGCAGCGATCCGTTATGGGACAGCTATCGTCACTTGGTTGAGCCATATGGCGTCCGCGCAGTCTGGGCGCGACCTCTGTTTTCGAGTGAAGGCAAAGCTCTCGGCACTTTCGCTATTCTTTACCGTGAAGTGGGTAGCCCTAGCGCCACCGACCTGCAGTTGATTGAAAATGCCAGCCATATTGCAGGAATCGCAATTGAGCGCCACATGAACGAAAAAGAATTGCGGCGCAGCGAAGCGTTTCTCGCAGAGGCCCAGCGCCTCAGCGTAACCGGCAGTTTTTCGTGGCGGGTGGAAACAGACGAAATCACGTGGTCAGAGGAGCTTTATCGCATTTTTGAGTTTGACCGGGATGTACCTGTAACGCTTGAGCTGATCGGTAGTCGAGTCCATCCTGAAGATATCTCAATGTTGAACGATATGATCGACCGGGCGCGGGGTATCGGTAGCGACTTTGAATACGAACACCGGCTGCAAATGCCCGACCACTCGATCAAATATCTGCACTTGGTCGGTCACGGAACGCGAGACCGAGATGGTCGATTGGTATATATCGGCGCGGCTCAAGACGTGACACAGCACCGGCGGTCGGAAGAGACACTCGGGAAGGTCAGATCGGAACTGGCACACGTAGCAAGGGTCACAAGCCTTGGAGCGTTGACGGCGTCGATCGCACACGAAGTCAGCCAGCCGCTGTCGGGAATCATCACCAACGCCAGTACTTGTCTGCGCATGCTGGCCGCCGACCCTCCAAATGTCGACGGTGCGCGCGAAACTGCGCGGCGCACCATTCGCGATGGCAACCGTGCGTCTGAGGTAGTCACGCGATTGCGCGCGCTCTTTAGCAAAAAGGAGACCACGATTGAATCGGTGGACCTGAATGAGGCTACACGAGAGGTGATTGCGCTGTCGTTGTGTGAACTTCAGAGAAACCGGGTGATTCTGCGGACTGAACTTGCCAGCGACCTCCCGGTTGTCACGGGCGATCGAGTCCAGCTTCAGCAAGTCGTTCTGAACCTGCTCAAGAATGCATCCGACGCCATGAGCGCTATCGAGGACCGCCCGAGGCAGTTGCTGATCAGGACCGAACCGGACGAAGGGGGTCGTGTGCGACTGACCGTGCAAGATGCGGGAGTGGGCTTGGCGCCCCAGGCCATGGATAGAATTTTCGAAGCATTCTACACCACCAAGAATGAAGGTATGGGGATGGGACTATCCGTAAGTCGCTCCATTATCGAGAGACATCATGGCCGTCTATGGACAGCACCGAATAATGGTCCCGGAGCCACGTTTTCATTTTCTATACCTTGCGGTCCGGCGAGTGCAACGGGCGCCCGCAGTCTTGGCGTCATTGGAACGCCTGCCGTGAAGGATGCAAAGCGTGTCCAGGGGAATCCGTGATGGTTCGACGTTCACTAGTATCGGTTGTCGATGACGATGAGTCCGTGCGCGAGTCGCTACCCGACTTGCTCCAGGAGTTGGGCTTTGCGGCCCATGCGTTCTCCTCGGCGGAAGAGTTCCTCACGTCTGATTACGTCGACCAGACTAGGTGTCTGATCCTGGACATCGCCATGCCGGGCATGACCGGACCGGATCTCCAGCGGGAATTGAAACTTCGCCAGAAAGAGATTCCGATCGTCTTCATCACCGCACACAGAGATGAGACCGTTCGCCCGCAAGTGCTCGAACAAGGTGCCGTGGAGTGCCTGTTCAAGCCATTCAGCGAGCGGGCTCTGGTTGAAGCGCTCAACGCCGCACTTCGAGTGAGCTAAGAGGTGTCTATGAGTGCATCGAGCGCACCCGGCCAATCGAAGTCATCACCTAAATCGCACGCCACACCAATCGTCTTTGTTGTTGATGATGACATCTCGGTGCGCGAATCGCTGGAGTTGTTGATCCGCTCCGAGGGCTGGCAGCCCGAGACATTCGAGTCAGCACAGGAATTCCTTGCACACCCACGAGCGCTCGTTCCGAGCTGCCTCGTGCTCGACTTTTCTCTTCCGGGCCTTAATGGTCTTGAGCTGCAGAAGCGCGTCGCTGTCGAACGGACCGACATGCCAATCATATTCATTACTGGTTTTGGTGATGTGCCTATGACAGTGCAGGCCATGAAGGCGGGCGCTGCGGAATTTTTGACCAAGCCATTCGGCGACGACGTGTTGCTGAGCGCGATCCGGAACGCCATCGAGCGGAGCAAGACTGCGCTCGGGCATGAGGCGGAGATGCAGGCGCTCCGCGACCGTTACGAGTCACTCACGCCTCGCGAACGGGAGGTGATGGCGTTGGTGGCCTCCGGTCTGTTGAATAAGCAAGTCGGTGGGGAACTCGGCATCAGCGAGATCACAGTGAAGGCACACCGCGGCCAGGTGATGCAAAAAATGAAGGCGGACTCTTTCGCCGATTTGGTGAAAAAGGCCGCAAGACTCGGCCTCGCCCCTGAGCCGAAAAGCTAATACTCCAGCGCCCAGTCGAAACTAGAGGCCCAGATCACTCAAGCCTGGGTGGTCATCGGGACGGCGCCCGAGCGGCCAGGTATATTTGCGATCAGATTCCAAAATGGGAAGGTCGTTGATTGACGCAAACCGTAAGGCCATGAGCCCATCTTCATTGAACGCCCAGTTTTCATTGCCGTAGGAGCGATACCAGTGCCCCGAGTCGTCGTGCCACTCGTAAGCGAAGCGTACCGCGATCCGGTTCTCGGCGAATGCCCAGAGTTCTTTGATGAGCCTGTAGTCCAACTCCTTGGCCCACTTGCGACTGAGGAAAGCAAGGATTTCGTTTCGTCCGTTGATAAACTCCGATCGGTTCCTCCATCTTGAATCGGACGCGTACGCCAGAGCTACTTTCGCCGGGTCGCGAGTGTTCCGGCCATCTTCAGCGAGGCGCACCTTTTGCATCGCACTATCGCATGTGAACGGCGGAAAAGGGGGACGGGCGGACGTCGTTGCTGTTGCCATGATTTCTTCTCCTGGGATTGATTCCTTCGGTATACGTGCGACGACAAGGTGAAGCTACGGTGAGCGCTTCCAACTGTTCGCCCGACTAGTTTTTGTGCGTTTGTAAGGCAGCCGTCGCCCCCACACTTTCGGGTTCGCCCAAATGGGATTGCCTGCGTGTCAGCAAAAGATAAATGACAGCCAGCAGCATCACCATGAGAGCATCGACAAAGAACCAGCCATATCCCAACACGAAAATGTGACTGAGAATTACGGGAGTCATCCACACAACAGTCAATCCCGCTCCCAGTCTGGCTGTCTTTGGGATCAGGAGCAGAACCGCCACCACCGTCTCGAACACTCCTGACCCTAGTCGGAATACCGGCTGAGATACCAACCCGTGGACCGCTTGCGACATCTGCGTGAACAGGGTCACCGAACCTGGCACCCCTGCAAACTTGAGAAAGATGGCGGCATACAGAAGGTTCACCGACACCAATCGGCGAATTGCCAGTAGTGCGAGTCTCTTGCCCATAAAATCTTGCCCCCTTGACCACTTCGAACCGGCCAATGCTTCGCGAGTGGTAGTACTCATTTCTGCCTCTTCATGAACTGACCTACAAGCGCCGCAATTTCATCCGCCGCCGTGTCCAAAGCGAAATGTCCTCCATCCACAATATGGATTTCGGCCTGCGGCACATCGCGGCGATACGCTTCCGGCTCCGACGGATCAAACGAAGCCTCATACTTGCCCCAAATCACCAACAGCCGCGGCTGTTTCTGCTGCATCCACGCTTGCCATTTCGGATAATTTTCCACGTTCGTGCGGTAGTCGTAGAAAAGTTCGCTTTGAATTTCCGCCTGGCCCGGTTGGTTCAGAAAATAATACTCGTCGGTCCACAAGTCGGGGTCATGGTGTTCCACATTCGGATCGTCCCCGACATGGCGGCTGCGCGCCGTCGCAAGCGACAGCAGGTTCGCGCGCAACGCTTCTTCGTTGGCAGCGCGGTCGGCCCAAAACGCTCGCCGCGTTTTCCAATTCGCACCCAGTCCCGAGTTGTGTGCGACCGCATCCTGCACAATTAGCGACTCGACCCGCTCCGGATTCTGCAGCACCATGCGGAAACCCACGGGCCCTCCGTAATCCTGCGTGTACAGCGAGTACTTCGAAAGCCCGACCGCCGCCGTGAAATGATTCATCGCTTCGGCGATGTGATCGAACGTGTACGCGAATTTTTTCGGGTCCGGCCAGTCGCTGTGTCCGGAGCCGGGGTAATCGGGCGCAATAAGGTGATAGCGATCTGAAAGCCGGACGAAGAGAGGCTCGAACATCCGGGATGAAGACGGGAGTCCGTGCAGCAGGAGAATTGTCGGCGCGTCTCTAGGCCCGGCCTCTCTGTAAAAAATAGAGAGTCCATCCACCTGTATCGTGCGATAAAAAGTCGGGTGTTTCACGGGATGTTCCTTTGCTTGTGCGTGGGCCGGCACTTGAAATATTGCGAGCACCATAGAGGCCACCAGCACCACACGGGAATTCTTCAAGAATCGGAGCCAACGGGACAAGTAGAAATGGCGCATGTCTGTCTCCGTGTTAGAAATCCTGTACGGTTGGGCGGATGACCATCTCATCGACTTCCACCTCGACCGGCTGCTCGATTGCGTAAGCGATCGCTCTCGCGATCGCGTTGGCCGGGATGGCCATTTTCATGAACTCGCGCAAATTCTTTCTGGTCGCTTCGTCCGAGCTGCTCTCCGACAGTTCTGTGGCAATCGCGCCAGGTGAGATCATCGTGCAGCGGATATTTTGGGAATGGAGTTCCATCCGCAGCCCTTCAGTCAGCGCGCGCACAGCTGCCTTGGTGGCGCAGTAGACCGTCCCGCCGGGGGCGAACACTTTGATCCCGAAAACAGAAGCGATGTTAATGATGTGACCGCTCTTCTGCTTCTGCATGTGAGGCAGGGCAGCGGCAACGCCATATAGAAGTCCTTTGATATTGACGTCAATCTGCCGATCCCATTCATCTACCTTAAGGGCCTCGATCGGTGCGATGGGCATAATGCCGGCGTTATTGAGGAGCACATCGACACGGCCGAAACCGTCGACAGCCCCTTGGATGAGCGCTTCCACTTCTGCGCGCTTCGTCACATCAGTGGCAAATCCGATGGCCTTGCCGCCGGCGGCCGAGATCTCTTGAACAACTGTGTCGATCCGGTTCGAACGCCGCGCTCCTAGTACAACTTTTGCTCCTTGTTCTGCGAGAAGCTTCGCGGTGCTTTCCCCAATTCCGCTGCTGGCTCCGGTGATTACTACAACTTTGTCAGTGATATTTGACATTTTCATTCTCTTTTCCTTATTTAAATTTAAGAATTGTGTTTTTCACGCCTAGCTGCACTCCACTGAATGATCGGCCCTGCGATTTCAGAAATCTCTTCGACCAATGAGGTCAAAAACCCCGATACGTCCGTGCAAGTAGAAAGATTGGCACTTTGCCCAGCCCATAGGGGCAGGAGATCCGATCGGCCCGACGCCTCTGCCGGGATCGCGAGGTTTCTGACGAGGCTTCGTTGCAATGGATACGGTAGAACCACCGTTCCTTCCTGGTTCAGCTCCTGCAGCAAACGGTTGTGGATTCCCCGCGCAAGTCTTCCGGTGAAGCCCTTTGTCAGAGCCGTGTGCCCTGCCTTTTTTCCTCGCAAAGCCTGGCGATGAAGGAGGCTGGCGCCGGATTCCTCGCACGCCAGGAATACCGTTCCCATTTGCACGCCCTCTGCGCCAAGAGCCAGGACGGCAACTACGCCGCGCGCATCTCCTATTCCGCCCGCCGCGATCACGGGCACGTCGACGTTGTCGACGATTTGCGGGACGAGCGACAACGTGCCCATGAGTGAATCCTCTGCGGCTCTGACGAATGAACCGCGATGCCCGCCTGCTTCGAAGCCCGAAGCCACGATGGCATCCACGCCGGCTTCTTGAAGTGCTGCACCCTCTTCGGGTGTTGTTGCCGTTCCAATCGTGACGATGCTTTTCGCCCGGCACTCCTCTAAGATTTCTCTTGGCGGAATTCCAAAGATGAAGCTGAATACCGGCACCCTCGCGTCTAGCAAAACGCGAGCTTGATCTTCAAATCGAGCCGACGAATACGGTTTGAACGTTGGGTGACGCGCTCCCAAGGCGGCGAGATGGGTAGTAAGCGGCGCAAGGCTCCGGTTGAATGCATTTTCATCAGATGTTCGAGCACCTTCGTCTTCCATCGATACCCACAAGTTCATTGCGAATGGTTTCGATGTAAGGGAGCGAATCTCTGCGATTGCCTCTTTGATCGCTTCCGGCTTCAGGCCGTGCGCACCGAACGATCCGAGTCCACCAAAGTTGGAGACCGCTGCCGTCACTTTTTGTGACGACAATCCACCGAGCGGACCTTGAATGACGGGGTAGCCGATCCCGAGTTTCGCTGTGAGCCGGTTCTCATTCCAGCGGGACAGCATTACGCGGATACCTCAAAAATTAACTCCAGCTCGACCGGCACGCCGAGCGGAAGACTGGCTACGCCGTACACCAGTCGGCTAGGGTTCTTGTCTTTTCCGAAAACGTCCTGCAGCACCTCGGAAGCGCCGTCAGCGACTCTCGGCTGCTCCCGGATATCTCCCGAAGTGGCCACTAACACGCCGAGCCGGACGATCCGCGTCACTTTGTCGAGCGATCCCAAATGCTGCCGCGCGACAGCAAGGGCATTGAGTGCCGCGACGTGAGCTGCCTTGTGGCCCGCTTCCACATCGAGCTCCGCGCCGATGCGCCCGATGAATTTCGCTTCGCGGCCTTCAGTGGGAAGCATTCCGGTGAGAAAGAGCAGGTTGCCCGTCTGCACCGCCTCGACGTAAATGCCGAACGGCTCCGGCGGCGCTGAAAGCTCGATGCCAAGTTGTCTTAACCGCTGCTCTGCAGTGGCAAGGCCAGAAACATCCCCGCTTAAGATTTTGTCTTTGGAACCTGTATTCATTGATCTCGCTCCTGCGGCGTTGAATATGCTCAGTGCCCGGGCTGTCCGACGAAATCTCCCAAGCGATTTTCTGCGTCGCCGGGCTTGCAAAACCCTCGCGCAATCAGCGTTTTGATTCTCTGCTGCGTGGCCGGTCGTGCCATCGAAGCAACGCAAGCATTCCACCCGGATTCGATTTCGATGTCAGGCGGCAAACTGGCAACGTTGACCAGTCGCTTAGTTTCCGCGATTGTTTGTTTGTCAAAGGAGGCGATGCGGGTGGCAAGCGCGTCAACAAACCCTTCAAGATCAGCATCCGGCAACGACCGATTCACGTAACCATAGTGCTCGGCCAGGTCCCCTGGGATGTCGTTTGCGCCTAAAATCACTTCGAGCGCGCGTCCTCTTCCCATGAGGCGCGACAGTCGCGCCATGGGGCCACCCCCAGGCACCAGACTGGCGCCAACTTCAAACTGCGACAAGATTGCTTTCTCGCGACTAGCAAAACGCATGTCGCAGGCAAGGGCAAGCTCACTTCCCATTCCCGTCGCCCGCCCGCGAATCAACGCTATCGATACGACAGGTGTGCGACTCAAGCGCACCAGCATCTCGGGCCACGGATGCAAGCCTGTAGGTCCAGGAGGTAGACGTGCCAAATCGTCAAGTTTTGCAAGAAAATCTAGGTGAATCAGAAAGAATCCTTCGACTGCACTGTCAAAGACCACCACCTTGATCCGCTCGTCAGTTTCGATTGCCGTGATGACCTCGTTCACTTGTGGAAGCATCTCCGGACCGAAGATGTTGAGCGGCGGGCGGTCAAACGTGACTCGCCAATACTCGGGCGAGCGCCGAGCCAGACGTATCTCAGTAGTCTTACTTGCTGCGTAATTCTGATCTTTCATGGCTGTTGTCTCCTCATCATCTGGTTTCAGGGCGCAATGCTAGCTAACTCGCGAACGGCGATGCAGGAAGTCGACGACAAGTTTTGTCGTCGCGGCCGGCTGTTCTTCTGTGATCCAGTGCCCGCAATCCGGGATGATCACATCTTCGACGTTATCGGCGACACACCGCATCACCGCGCCCATCCTAGGGCCGAATGTAGCTTCGCCGCCCAAGGCCAAGACCGGCATCTGAAGCTTGCCCTGCGCAAGGAACGTCCTGTTGTCGGTCGCATCCTGGCTGAACGCCAGAAACTGGGCAAAGCCCGCTCGCATTGCGCCGGGTTGCGCATAGAGCGCCGCATAATGCTGGCGCTTCGCTTCATCAAACCGCTTCCGGTCCCGGGAAAGTTCATTCCAGAAACGGTCGAGATAGATGCGCTCGCGGCCGGCGACCAGGCGCTCCATGTCCCGACCACCGAAGCCAAAGTGCCACATGGCCGGATCCTGTCTGATCTGATCCCAGGGTCCGACGCCGGGCAGCGGCGCATCGATCGCCACCCATCGGCTCACGCGCTTGGGGTGGGTGGAGGCAACTGCGAAGCCGACCATGATGCCGATATCGTGCGTCACCAATTCGGCCGTACGCACACCCAGGGCGTCCAGGACGCCCACCACGTCCGCCGCCTGATTCTTCTTGTCATAGCCGCCATCAGGCTTCGACGAGAGGCCCAACCCACGCAGGTCGGGCGAGACAATCATGCGGTCTTCGATGAGTGCGCTCGCCAGATGGCCCCACATGTCGCCCGTTGTGCCGAAGCCGTGCAGCATGACGACCGCTGGACCATGACCGCCGACCCGCACATGGATGGATGTACCGTTGGTTTCGATCTTCCGCGTCTGCATCACAGCCGGGAAGGGATAAACCCCATCTACGTGGGCGTGTTCGCTCATCGCTGCGTAATTCTGATCTTTCATATTTGTTCTCTCGTCATCATTGAGGTTCATTTTTGATTTTGCGTTGCGGTAGTCTTATTGGGCGCTTTCATCGCGCGGCTTTGGTGAGGTGGTCCCACATAGGGAAACTCGAGTAACAGATCGCTGTGAGGTCCTACGTTGTCCTCTGTAACCTTTCCATTTGTGAGGATGCGAATAAAGGAATCGAACGCATCGTCGGTGAGGGTCCGGCCGTTATCGGGAAAAGACGCCGGGCGCGTAGGGTCAAAAGGCAGAACATCTGGGAGCAATGTCCCCGCCACGCGCTTCGCCTCAGACGGCTTATATCCACCTGTGTGCTCCAGAGCGTGCGCGAAGGCGGCAAGGAAAAGCT
>Ga0210402_10002538_pt1 | contig 17697 bp, 16 predicted proteins | sample IncBWC7MmetaG_FD_161055 | JGI IMG/M metagenome (GOLD analysis project Ga0210402, IMG submission 161055) | Forest soil microbial communities from Barre Woods Harvard Forest LTER site, Petersham, Massachusetts, United States - Inc-BW-C-7-M | ecosystem: Environmental > Terrestrial > Soil >... | reverse complement strand
TACGACGGTTTGAAAGCCCGTGGAGTGACTCGCGGACTGCTAGTCTCATCTCGCAGCGGATACACTGGCTCCGTCGCGATGCGCATCGCGCGAGGTAAGGATCTAATTGGAGAGATTGGGTTTGCGCTTCAGGCGCGAATTGTCACAAGCGCGGCGTCGAGATAGCCGAGTAGCGTCTCGCTCAGTCCGAACTCGCGGTCACATCGTCGGATCAGGTTCGAGATGTGTCCCTCGCTTCGAAGCCGGAGGCCGGCGGCGATTGATCGCAAGGTGATGAGCCCCTCATGCCAGGCGATCCACGCGGCAAGGCGTCGGAGCACGTTTCCCCGCGTTTCGCGAATCGATGCGGCGCTCGTGCCGGTGGCCTTTGCCACGGCATCGACAATCGTGTGCATCTGTGGGCGCCCGACAGCGCGCTGCTCTCTCGGGTGGTCCGTCGAGCGCGGCTTCGTCTCGACGATCTTCCGCATATCCTTGATCCAGGTTTCTGTGCCGAGGAAAATGCGATTCGTCAGCTTGTCCCAGAGGCAGTCATCGCCGTCGATCTTCGCGCAGACAAACTCGCGATAGTCCCTCTGTGCGTTGTCGCGCTCGGGATGAAAAAAAGGAAGCACCGAGGCGAGATCGAGCCAATCAGGAGCAGCGTCTAGTCCGGCCGTCGCGCGATAGCTCGACCACTTGTAATCCTCCGGTCTCTCCACCATATGCGCCCGCACCGGATTGAGAACGACGTACCGCAGCACCTCGGCGAAGTACGCCTCCTTCTCGATCAGGAATGCTTTGAACCGTCCCTGGTAAAGATGGCCGGAGCGCTTGTGGACGCGGTTGAACCATCCGACATAGGCGCTGTTGAACCAGTGCATCCCCTGCGAGAGGTTCGGCTGGGGTGTCTGGAAGACGAGGTGAAAGTGATTCGTCATCAGTACCCAGGCGGTGACGGACCATCCGAACCGCCGCACAGTCTCGGCGAGGAAGCCGAGAAAGGCCTTGCGGTCCCGATCGGAGCGGAAGATCGCTCGCTGTTCATTGCCGCGACAGGTGACGTGATAGAGAGCGTCTGAGAGCTCGAGTCGTAACGGTCGTGCCATAGCACCGCCGAGGATCCCTCGGAGCAACGAAATCGCCGAGGAATCTGCGATGCGTGGAGTAAAGCGGCCTCCGAACTCCTCGGAATGGAAAGTATCGCTACTGGTGGTAGAGCGCGTCTTTCGAGGAGATGGGGATGTGACCCCCGCAGTTAGGGATGAGTTCAGGGTGCCGTGAGTTCCGCAGTTAGGGATGAGTTCAGGGTGCCGTGAGTTCATGGTGCCAGGCCTTCGATTCTCTACTGAAAAAACGAAGGCCTGGCACCACGCGCGGTCCTGGCACCACACGCGGTCCGACTCCTGAAGCTGCAGATTGCTTCCGACGAGCATAACTCAGCTCGAAACCGCCCGCACCTCCGGGTGATGAATCCGACCGCCGAGGAGCGCGGTGCGGGCGGCGACGGTGAGGCAGAGCAGGATGGCGATGGCGATCACCATCTCCAGCCACCGGGGACGCGGGCCGCGGCGGTGGCCGATGAACAGCGCGACGATGGCGAGGACGCCGGTGATGCAGGAGACGATCTCGAACCAACCGGCGGAATCGTCGTGTTCTCCGATCAGTTTCGTGTCGACTCCCGCAATCGGGGGGTTGGCTTTCGTCACGAAATCCGCCGCCTTGTCGCCCGTCAGGTCTGCGGCGATGCCGCAGAGCGCTGCGATGATGGTGACAACCAGCGCCGCCGTGACGAATTCACGCCTTGCTTTCCACAATCCGAAGATGATCAGGCAGAGCGCGAACAGCTCCGCGTACAGCGGCGAGTGGTTGATGGCCAAGTGAATGTGAACGGCATTGAAATCCATAGCAGGGAATCATGCCAGAACCTTGCCCAGGCGTACGCTCTCTCGATCTCGATGCGATCTCGATGGGTGCCAGGCCTTCGATTTTTTAACGAGGAACGAAGGCCTGGCACCGCATCGTGAGATGGCACCGCATCGTGAGAAAAAACGCCGCATCGTGAGAAAAAACGAAGGTCTGGCACCACCCATCCGGTTAGCGCCCTTTGCGCGTAGGTAGCAGCAGATGACGAGATCGAAGTTACCAGGTTGCCGGGTTGCCAGCTTGCCAGCGGGTTGGCTCATCATCGCCATCCTCATCGCCAGCACCGCCTCGGCGCATGATTTCTGGATCGAGCCTTCGACCTTTCGTCCGGCCGTGGGCGAGCGTGTGATGGCCGCGCTGCGAGTTGGACAGAAGCTCAGCGGCGATCCGTTGCCGAGGATCCCGACGCTCATCGATCGCTTCCTCATCAAAGGCGAGAGTGGGTTGGAGGCGCCGATGGTGGGACGAATGGGATCCGATCCGGCCGGAATTGCCCTCATCACCGATCCAGGTCTTCACTGGATCGGCTACCAGAGCAATCCCTACCCGGTGGCGCTCGAGGCGCAGAAGTTCGAGGACTATCTCAGGGACGAAGGGCTGGAGAGGATCATCGACCTGCGGAAGAAGAATGGGCAGTCGGCGGCTCCCGGACGCGAGCGTTTCTATCGTTGTGCCAAGGCCCTGCTGGACACTCCGGGAACCGCAAGCGGGACGGTGCATGTCCTCGATGCCCCCCTCGGTTTTACACTCGAGCTCGTGCCGCGAAAGAATCCGTACGCGATCCACCCCGGCGGCGAGTTGCCGCTGTCGCTCTCCTTCCGCGGCAAGGCGATGGCGAACGTCCTCGTCGTGGCCATGAGCAAGGACGATCCAGAGAAGGCCGTTCGCGCCCGGACCGATGCGAAGGGTCGCGTCACACTGCGGCTTGCGCATGCAGGCTTCTGGTTGATCAAGGCCGTTCACATGGAGGCTGCTCCGGCCGATGCCGGCGTCGATTGGGAGAGTTGGTGGGCGTCCATCACCTTCGAATTGAAGTGAAGGCGCGCCGGTTTGTGGCGGCGCTTTTCCTCGCGGCGAGCCTCGGCATCCCGCTGCTGGCGCATGAGCTGGGCCTCGTCCAGGTCGAGGCGATATTCAAGAAGGACGGAACGTACGACGTCGACCTCCTCGTCGACCGCGAGCATCTCCCGCTGCAAGTGTCCGGAGCGGCAGTGCCGCCGGATGTCTTCCTGCGCGGGATCGAGTCTTCGGCGGTTCTCTCATTCGACGGCAAGCCGGCCGGACATGGAACCCCCGAGGTGATGACGGTCGAGGGAAAGCCCAGCGTGACGAGGTTGCGCATGACGGGACGCACACCACCCGCCGTGTCGCGGTTCACGTTCGCCGACAACACCATCCTCGGGTTCTTCGTGATCAAGCTTCGCAGCGAAGGGCGTGAGGGGACGGTTACGCAGTGGGTCGACGGCGGGAAATCGAGTCCTCCATACCCGCTCGACCGCGCGGTGGTGCCACTGACCCGATGGGAGATCGTGAAGCTCTACCTCCGGCTCGGCTACACGCACATCCTGCCCCGAGGCCTGGATCACGTTCTTTTCGTGCTCGGGATCTTTCTGCTCGCGGTCGATCTCAAGCCGGTCCTGTGGCAGGTTTCCGCCTTCACCCTGGCGCATACCATCACCCTGGCGCTCACCGTCTACGGCGTCGTGTCCCTTTCTCCCCGTATCGTGGAGCCGCTCATTGCGCTCTCGATCGTCTATGTGGCCGTCGAGAACGTCTTCACTGCCAGGCTGCACGCGTGGAGACCTGTGGTCGTCTTCTGTTTCGGCCTTTTGCACGGGATGGGATTCGCGGGCGTACTGACCGAGATCGGCCTGCCACGCTCCGAATTTGTCCCGGCGCTGCTCTCGTTCAATCTGGGAGTGGAGTGCGGCCAGCTCACTGTCATTCTGGCGGCGTTTCTGGCATTCGGGCTACCCTTCCGCAAGAGACCGTGGTACCGGCGGCGCATTGTCGTGCCCGGCTCGCTCATGATCGCGGCCATAGGGCTCTACTGGTCGATTCAGCGCATCTTTTTTGCGGCATGAATACGACCGTTCTTATCGCTCCGCCGTACCTCGTACTGTACTGAACAACGCAGTCTTTACGCTGTACGACAAAGGAGAAACGATGAGACTCTCTCCCATGATTCGTCTGGCCGGCGCCCTCCTGGTGGCGCTTGTCATTCTTCATCCGCAGGCTCAGGCCTCCAGTCACCGGGAAGCGCTGGCGATTCTCAATGAACCCTGCGCGGATAACACCGACACCTTTGCCTGGGTGTCGAATGGCGCGCACGACAAGCTCTACCTGATCATGGATTACAACCCGCTCCACGAGCCGGGGCAGGGCAATCAGGGTTTTCGCGCCTGTAATGGTTATCGTTACGAGTTCCACATCGGCAAGGGAACGAGCCTCAAGGATGAGGCCGTGTATCGCGTCGAGTTCAAGAACACGCTGACCCCCGCGCCGGCCCCCGGCCCGACGGACGCACTCGGCGGCGGCAACGAGCTGCTGTGGCAGCTCACCGGCGGCACCGAGACGATGACCGTGACGCGCATCATGGCGCCGGGAAGCCCGAATCCGGTGGTGCTCGGTGAAAACCTCAAGGTTCTGCCGAACAACAATGGCCCGCAGACCGACCGGCTTGTCTACGGTCTCGGCTCCTTCAAAGGCTACGATTCCGGCGATCCGACCAGCCGCCAAAACGGCCTCTTCGACCAGACCTTCATCGACAGCTTTATTCAGACTCTGGCCGGCGGCGCGCGGATTATCGCCGGCGATTTTGATGATCCCTATCAACTCGACGAGAAGGGGATCTTCGATCTCGTGAACCTCGGCCGCGGCGATCTCGGCGGAATCCTGGGCGCGCGCAACACGCCGATCGAAGATGTGTTCGCCGGCTTCAATGTCTCGGCGATCGCTCTCGAGCTCCCAACCACGGATCTCTTCCCGAACGGCATCCCGCACAATGGCGTGCTCAATGCCACGTCCACGGACAGCCTGTTGCGGGTCTGGGTCAGCATCAGCAGGCAAGCCACGCAGACGGTCGACACGACCAATATCGTCACCGGCCTTCGCGGCTCCGGTAATTACGTTCAGGTCGGCCGCAACGCGCTGCCGCTTTTCAACGCCGGTCTTGTGGGCACACAGCGCCAGACGCTCTACCTCCATACCGATCCGATGAAGGACGTGAGCCGTTTCGGCAACGACATCCTTTTCCCGGTTCTGGTTCGCGACGCGGAGGCGCTCGGCATTTATAAGGCTCTTGGAGTGCCGGCATCGGCCGTGACAACGCTCAAAGGCCCGCGCCTCGACATCATCAATGCCATCAACCTCGGACGTCCGATCCCGATCGCGGACGGTTCCACGGGCGATGTCATTACGCTCGATGCCGCCATCGACTCGCAATTCCCCAATGGCCGGCGCCTCGGCGGCGGCACGACACCCAATCGTCATCAGGTCAACGTGAACACCGTCCTGCTCAGCCTGATCGTCGCCGGTGATCCGGCCGCCGGCCTTGCCAAGGGCGTTGAAACGAATGACAAGGATTTCCTCCCGAGGTTCCCCTTCATTGCGCCACCGCATCAGGGATTGCTGCAAGGACACGGTGGTACCAACACCGTTCCGACGCCGGTGATCCCAGACCCGAACCTTCCCCAGCCCTGACCTGCACAACCGTGCAAACAACCAATAGGAGATTGACAGCATGAGAAAACAGACTTCTCTCATGGTCCTTACACTGGCCGCCGTCATCACGACGTCCGCCTTTGCTCAACCCGTGCAGCACGCCCGGGACCTGAGTTTCGCTTCCGACAGCCAGACGGTTCCCGTCGTGGCTAATACTCCCGGGCAGGGCGGCACGTTCCAATCGTATGTGGCGATCTTCAACCCGACGTCGTCGGCCTACTCCGTGACGGCGACGCTCTTCGACGCCACCGGTACGAAGCACACGGCCCTGATTCCGCTTGCCGCGGGAGAGCTGAAGACCTACACGAATTTTCTCGACACCGTCTTCAACGGATTCTCCGGCGGCGGTGCGGTGACGTTCGTCAGCCCGGACTCGGCCGGCGGGACGCGCAACAATCGCTTCATCATCAGCACCGAGGTTCGGACCGCCGGCGCGCGTTTCGGCACGACGATCCCCGTGCTGGAGTTCGCCGGCACGAGCTCCCGTTCGTTCGCTCCCGGAGTCACCGTCGATTCGAATACGCGTACGAACGTGGGCTGCTTCGATCAGTCAGGCGCCGCCAACAGCGTGAAGGCGACGATTCTTGACAACACGGGGACGCAGACGCTCGGTTCGGTTACGTTGAACCTCGCCGCCAACGGCTGGGGCCAGACCGCTGTGACGACGATCGTGAGCGGCGGATATGTGCAGTTCGATCCGACCGACTCCGCCGTCTGCTACGCGGTCGTCGTCGACAACGCGACGAATGACGGACGGTTTATTTCGGCGGCGGAGTACAAGCCGTAATGTTTCGTCTGGAGCGGCGGCGAGAGCCGCCGCTCTCGATTTCGAGTCTGCCCAAGCGCCGGCACAGACAAGAAGGTCTGTGCCAGTCTGTGCCACATTTGCCTCGTGTAAGACTCAAGTCTGCGAGCGCTGGCGAGACCAATGTGGCATGGCACAGACCTCCTGTCTGTGCCGGAGCTTGGCAGAATCTACTTCGCCGTCTCCGCTTCCCGCCGCGCTGTTGCTTCGCGCTCGTCCTTCGCCGACATCGGCGGGTTGTACGCGGGGATCCCGGTCACCGCTTCGCCGATGATGAGGTTGTGGATGTCGTGCGTCCCCTCGTAGGTCTTCACCGACTCGAGGTTCAGCATGTGGCGGATGATCGGGTATTCGTCGCTGATCCCGTTTGCGCCGAGGATGTCGCGGGCCGATCGGGCGCATTCGAGCGCGATGTTCACGTTGTTCATCTTCCCCATCGACACATGATGCGGTTTCAGTTTCCCTTGGTCTTTGAGACGCCCCATCTGCAGTGCCAGTAGCTGACCCTTCGTGATCTCGGTGATCATCCAGGCCAGCTTGTTCTGCACGAGCTGATGCGACGCGATCGGCTGGCCGCCGAACTGGATGCGCGTCTTCGCGTACGTCCGCGCCGTCTCGTAAACCGACATGGCCGCCCCGAGGCCGCCCCAGGCGATGCCGTAGCGCGCCTGCGTCAGGCAGCCGAGCGGATACTTGATCCCGTTCGTCTCCGGAAGCACGTTCTCCAGCGGGATACGGCAGTCGGAAAAGAATAGCTGCGACGTAACTGACGCCCGCAGCGAGAACTTGCCCATGTGATACGCGGTGGAAAAACCGGGCGTGTCCTTCTCGACCAGGAATCCGCGGATGACGCCATCGTGCTTCGCCCAGACGACGGCGACGTCGGCGATGGAGCCGTTGGTGATCCATGCCTTGGCGCCGTTCAGCACCCACGAATCGCCGTCCTTGCGCGCGTAGGTACGCATGCCGCCGGGATTCGAGCCGAAGTCGGGCTCGGTCAGGCCGAAACAGCCGATCTTCTCGCCGGCGGCCAGCTTCGGGATCCAGTAGTCTCTCTGTTCTTGTGTTCCATATGTATAGATCGGGTACATCACCAATCCCGACTGCACCGAGGCGAAGGAGCGAAGGCCGGAATCGCCCCGCTCCAGCTCCTGCATGATCAGGCCGTAGGCGACATTGTTCAGGCCGGGGAGGTCGTACTCCTTGATCGTCGGGCCGAAGAGGCCCATCGCGGCCATCTTCGGGATGAGATGCATCGGCATCTTCTCCTCGCGGTTGGCCTCTTCGATGATGGGGATCACCTCATCGTCCACGAAATCGCGGACGGTCTGACGCACCATCAGCTCTTCCTCGGAGAAGAGCGAATCGATATCCATGTAGTCAACGCCGGGGAAGGTAGGCAAGGTGGCACTCCTGCTGTGAAATTCTGAGGACGATCATATCAACCTGCGCGTGCTTCGCCGCGCGTTGTCTGCGGCCTGCGGGCCGCGTGGTCGACCAGACGGCCACTCGGTGGGAAGCACGGTCTACCCACACAAACTCGCCAACCACCAACCGACAACGCGCGATAGCGCAGACAAGGCCGCGCAGCGAGCAGACAACGCGGCGAAGCCGCAGTTCGAATAAAATCCACCGATGTCCGACGATGGCCTGAGCATCCAGGGAACGCTCGCGGAGACGACGGTTCCCGATCTTTTCCGGTCGCTCCTCCGCAGCAGTGAGACTGGAATCGTCTCGCTCGAAGCGATCGGCCGCAACGACGTCATCTATTTCAACGAGGGAAAGATCATCTTCGCATCGAGCTCCGACCCGGATATGGGACTTGGCGAGGTGCTCCTTCGCGGCGGCGAGCTGACGCTTCAACAATACAACCACGCCATGGATCGCCTCGTCGTGGCCCGGCGCATCGGCGCACTGCTCTGCGAGCTGGGCTACCTGCAGCCGGATGAGTTGCTCCGCGCCATCGAGCGGCAGTCCAGCGCCATCGTCCTCAACGCCATGCATCACCGCACCGGCAGCTACACCGTCGAGTTCACCAGCGAGTTTCCGCCCGAGATCATCTCCCTGCCGCTCAACACGGAACGTCTCGTTCTCGACGGTGTGCAGAACATCGAGTTCTGGTCGTTGATCACGCGCGGGCTGGGGCGGCTCGACCGCCTTCTGCAGCAGGTGAGCGGCGCTGATATGCGCACCTACGTCCTGGAACTGACCGACGAGGAGAGCCACGTGCTCAGTCTCCTCACCGAGCCCGGCACGATCGAAGACATCTGTTCGCGCAGCTACCTCTCGAACTTCACTACCTGCCGGACGGTGTGGGCGCTCCTTACCGTGAACCTGATCGCCGAGGCGGAGGGTGAAACTGTCAGCGAACAGCGTGCCGCCGCCGAGGCGGAGTACGAGTTGGAAGATGTGGTCGAGCGCTACAACCGAATGTACGAGGCGATCTTCGCGGTGGTCTTCCAGCGCATCGGCGATCACATCTACGACTTCATGGACCGCGTCGTGGTCCACCTCTCCGCCGAGACGATGCCGTATCTCGCCGGTATGAACCTGGTGAACGACGCCCGCCTCGATTTCGATCAGCTCCTGAACAACGTCATCGCCTCCGGCTCCCGCGATCACCACGCCGTCATCCACAAAATCCTCAACGAGCTCCTCCACAGTTGGATCTACGAGATCAAGTCGGAGTTCGGGCCGGAGATGGAGGCGGAGGTGCTGAAGTTGACGCGGTAGCGGCGCTTCGCGCGTTGTCGGTTGTCGCTTATCGGTTAGTTTTGGTATCGGTTGCGGCTATCGGCTATCGGTTGTCGGTCGTATGTCGCTGACCGCTTGCCCCAGAACCAGACAACTCACGCCGGCATCCCGACAACCGACAACCGACAACGGCGAAGCCCACTCATGTAAAATAACCACCCGAATGCCCCGCGCCGCCCTCATAGTCCTCACAGCCCTGCTCGCCTCTACCGCGCTCGCCTCCGGACCGCCGGCGCAGCCGAATGACCGGGAGTGGGGGCTCATCAGCGCCGACTACGCGTGGATCGAGACCTTGCGGAAGGCCCAGCCGCTGCCGGCAGCGAACGCGTCGCGGAAGCAGATGCTGGAGACGGTGCTCGACAATCAGAAAAAGCTCGAGCCGGCGTACGTCCCCTTCCTCGACAAGGTCAAGGAGTACTTCGACCGCACCCACGATCCTCGGGCCGGACAGGTTCTGGCGCGCGAGAAGATCATCATGGGCGACGAGTACATGCAGTACCTCTCGCGTTACGACAAGGCGCTCGAGCTCTATCGTGCCGCCATCGAGCTCGATCCAGGCAACGCGGAGGCGAAGAAACGCGTCGATCTCGCGCAGCAACGGCGGTTCGTCTCCATGACGGCCTTCGCCGCGGTGAAGAACGGGATGAAAGAGGACGCTGTCCGCGGCCTGGTCGGTCTCCCACGCGAGGACTGGATCAAGCAGGTCGTGCAGAACAATCGCGTCTATTCGGTATGGATTTACCCGAAGGAAGATGGCGGCGCCTCGGCCATCTACTTTGACAACGGTGTCGTTTATCACACAAACTGGAACGCTGCGGCGCCCCCTGCGCCGCCGACTCAGACCAGGTAACGGGAGGGTGTGCAATGGTGTCTGACGAAGTCCTGACGGAAGATCAATCCCACTACGAAGTCTCGCTAACCGCCGGACAGGCGTTCATCGCCTTCGTCCTGCTGCTGCTCTCGCTCGCGGCGTCGTTCGCCTTCGGACTGATGATTGGCAAGGGTCAAGCCGACGAGCGTCTCGTCGTCCGCAAAGAGCCTGCTGTCATCAACGAGGGAAGCGTCATCGCCAGGAAGAATGACGGCAAGCTCGTCGACCTCGGCGTCGGCAACGACGATTTCAAAGCTCCGCCCGCGACGACCAGTTCCGTGATGACGGAGAGCGCACCGCCCGCGACGATCACCGAAGGAACTGTGACGCCCTTGACGAGCTCCGCCGCGGTCACGACGACGGCTGCCGCCGAGGTCGTGCCGAAGCCGGTGGCGAAACCGACATCCCAGCCGGCGGTCGTTCCCGCGCTAAAACCTGTCCCGGCAGCCGGTTCTGTCTACGCACAGCTTCTGGTCACGAGTGATCAGAAGACCGCGGACGCGCTGGCGGCGAAGGCGATCGACCACGGCTTCATGTCCACGTTCGTCGAACGGTCGGGGGCGACGTTCAAGGTGCGCGTGAAGTTCTCCTCGGAAGCGGAAGCGCGCGCCAGCGAGGCGAAGCTCAAAGAGCTTTCGAAGGACGTCTGGATCGTCAAGTAATGACCGGGAAGGGGATCGAGCGCCGCCTTCGCGCGCTGCGCGATCCCATCATCGCCGATCACCATCTTCGATTCTTCAAGTGCGGCCCCGGCCAGTACGGCGAGGGCGACGCGCTCCTCGGCATCATGGTGCCGGCGCTGCGGAAGCTGTCGCGGGAATTCCTGCCGATCTCTGTCGATGAGACCTATGCGCTGCTCCAGTCGAAATGGCATGAAGCGCGGATCCTCGCGCTGATGATCCTGGTACGGAAGTACGAGCGTGGCGATGCTCCGATGCGGGACGAGATCTATCGGCGCTATCTCGCCAGCACCAGCCGTATCAACAACTGGGACCTCGTCGACGTCTCCGCCCCCGCGATCGTCGGTGCACATCTCCTCGACCGCGACAGCGCCCCGCTATTCACGCTCGCGAAATCGTCTTCGCTCTGGGAGCGCCGCATAGCTATCATCAGCACGTTGTTTTTCATCCGCCACGATCAGTTCGACGACACCCTCCGCATCGCCGAGATCCTCCTCGACGATTGCCACGACCTGATCCACAAAGCCGCCGGCTGGATGCTCCGCGAAGTCGGCAAACGCGATCAGCCGGTGCTGGAACGCTTCCTCCGAAAGCACGCGCGGCGCATGCCGCGGACGATGCTGCGGTACGCGATCGAGAGGTTTCCGGCGGAGTTGCGGGCGGGCTACATGGGGAAGGGTTAACGCGTCGCGCGACAAGCGGCTTCCCCACGTGCTTGACGTGTCCGGAGTGGGTCGCACCTTGGTTTCGCAATCCGGCGAAGGCCCGAAAAAGCGAAATAACTATTCGCTCGATCACGGCCTCGCGTTCCCGCATAACCTTCTGTTATTCTTTGCCACAAGGGCGTCATCATTCGGCCGCAAGCCTCAGCCGCTGATGCGCGAGTCCGTTAGCCACTCATTTCAGGCAATTAGGATGAACTGGTCGGCGCGTCGACAAACGAAGACCATCCAATCGCTTCTTGCGGGTGGGCTCGGAATCATCGTGGTCTATCCGATTCTTAGACTGACCGCCCTGGAATGGTCATCGGGGCTGTACATCGGTCTTGCCGCGCTCTCGCGATTGGCCGTCTTCTTCTGCTGGTTCCAACTCGCCGGCTACTGGTATTTTCGCTTTCGCTCGCGGCTGGAGAGAAAAACTTCCAGCCGATTTCCAGAAGAGCTGCGCACGACCCCTCCGGTCGCAATCCTTATCCCAATCAGGAACGAGCCCATCACCGTCATTCGTCGGATGTTCGTACACCTCCAGCAGATTCAGTACTCGCCTCTGTCGATCGTGGTCGTCGACAACAGTTCGCTTCCGCAGCACGAGGCTCTGACAAACCTGGCTCAAGAACTGGCCGTTCCGTCATTAACGGTCGTTCGAAAGCCGACGTGTCGCGGATTCAAGGCTGGAGCTCTGAATCAAGCGCTATCGACGTTAGGCACTGATGTGCGATATGCCCTGGTACTCGATATCGACCACGCTCCTGGCCCGCAAATTCTTCATGCCCTGGTGCCCCATCTCGAAGCGGACCCCGCGCTTGCGTTCGTTCAGGCGCCTCAAGTCTATGAAACACAGGGCAAGTCTCTGGTAGGGTCGGCCTTCTGTTTCAAGCAGCGAGTGTTTTACGCGCATATCTGCCCTGGCTTGTCTGCGGCAGGCTGCATGTTCATGTCCGGGAGCAACACCCTCATCAGATTGACAGCGCTTCGCGACGTGGGAGGCTTCGACGAAAGCAGTCTGACGGAGGACCTGCGTACCACGCTGCGGTTGCATTCCAGAGGCTGGAAGGGGCTGTACACCCCACAGGTCGTGGCAACGGGTTACGCGCCCATGAACTTCGCCGGATACCATAAGCAACTGCGGCGATGGGCGATTGGCACCTTTCAGAACTGGCGCGCGGCGGCTAGCCTATTGTTGGAGTCACCGTCGAGCCTGAGCACCGAACAATGGCTCTTCTACATCGGATGGAACGGTCTCTTCTATTTGCAGGGAATCGTCGTGTACCTCCTCGTGATCGTTTCGGCGGCTCTGTTGTATGTTCAGCCCGCAGCGTTGGCTCCAATACTTGACAGCAGTCTTGCTATAGGCCTCTTAGTGACGGTCGCTGCAACATGGATCCATGAAAGAAACGCCTGCGGTACGAGAATGGTGATGATAGGCGCGAGTAGCGCTCTGTTCTACGGCGACCTGGCAATCATGGTCACGGCGTTTGCCGATCTTTTACTGAAACGCCGTATCGTGTTTGAGGTAACGCCAAAGGCTCAGACTCGGTACGGTGGTCCAACGAGCTGGTTTGTTGTCTTTCATCTTCTGATGCCGTTTCTCCTTATGCTGGGCGCGCTTCGCGCCGGAAGCTTCGGCAGTTGGCTCTCCGGCCCCGCCGGAACCCTTTGGCCGGCAATGCTTCTAGTGCAATCGGGTGTGATCGGCATCATTGGGATGGCCGCGCGCCTGTCGAGGAATGATCATGGTGCGCAATCGGCGTGATCGAACGTTAGCCCCGGCCTCGCAGATCACTATGCGAGCAAGGCTTACCCTTGCGGCGTGGGGTGTGATCGGAGGAGTCTTAGGAGGCGTATTAACGTCCCTGGCGACCAATCAGCTGCTGCTCAATTGGCAGGCGCTGAAGGAGTCGTCGCTGGAAGTGGACATGTTGGAGAGGAGGCAAGGCGCTGGGTCTCTGAGATGGAATTTGCACCTAAGGCCAGAGCGGCGCTCGGTGTTCAATAGGCCGCCGTGGTCCGGAGCGTTGCTTCACGCAGAGACGACTCCGGATTCTCAAGGTAACATTCCGTCGATGGACTGGCGAGCGTTCAGCGCCCTTGAGTTCTTCGCGAAGGCGTCATCGACGCAGTTGTCACTCAAAGAGATCAACATATTCATCGGAGCGAATCATGTTCAATACGTCTTCGATCAGTCGGATGACTTGCGGCTGTCGACGGAGTGGCGGGAGATCGAGATCCCATTCGACCGATTCCGTCTGGCGCCTTGGATGCCTGGCGCCGATCGGACCTTCATTCCGAGGTCAGGGCAGGTGACCGCGTTCGGGTTTGATGTCAAGAATCGGACGGACGATCTTCAGGGATCCGTTTGGATTGATTGGGTCAGGCTCCGCAGGCAGGATGGGAGCGTTGTTCTGTTGTCGAACGGCGATACGAAGGATTTTGATTTCGAAGGACAGGCGTTACGGTGGTTTGCCTCCGCCCGAGACTACTGACAAGGACACAGGCAGAGCCTAACTTCTCTTGTCGCCTCACGAGCAGCCATGGCTTGTCACCTCGACTCCCGAACCGTGAAATTCTACTGTCCATCTTGCTACCTTTGAGAAAGGTGCGTCTGGGGGGTGGCCGCACCTTCGTTTTCGCAATCCGTCGAATTCGAAAGGGCAAATAACCAAACGCCTCTTCGCGACGTGAAGTTCGAATCTAACAAGTCGCACTGACTCAGTACACGGCCAAGAAAATCGAAGGCCTGACCCTCTGGACCGGACCCGATACCCGTAGGAGGGTCGAACCTTCGTTTCTCCATTTCCCGGCGATGTTGAAATGCGAAATAACTACCTAACTGGTTGCGGCCTTGATTTGGATGCGCCCAAGTCATGCGAGGTCAGTGGTTTAGCTGCCTGCGAAAATCGAAGGTGTGACCCCCCGCGGTTTTGGCCACACCGGCGGTGTTCGCCAGCACACCGGCGGAGTAACGCGACACACCGGCGAAGTAACGCGAAACATCGGCGAAGTGACGCGACATCACGGCCGGAGTAACGCGACACACCGGTGAAGTAACGCGACACACCGGCGGAGTAACACGACACTCAGGCGGAGGAACGCGGCACGCAAGGCCGAGAAGCACGATACACAGGCGGAGAAACTCGATACACAGGCGGAAAACCGCGATACATAGGCGAAGGAACACGATACACAGGCGAAGGAACACGATACACAGGCGAAGGAACACGATACACACGCGAAGAAACACGATACATACGCGAAGAAACACGATACACGGGCGGAGGAACACGACACACAGGCGGTGTAACGCGACACGCGGGCGGAGTAGCACGATACGCGGGCGGAGTAGCACGATACGCGGGCGGAGTAGCGGCAACCTTCGGTTCTCTGCGACGTCGATAGCGCAATAACTAATTGCCCTGCGGCGCAGTAAATCTCGATGCCAACAAGTCACACAGGGTCAGAGGTTTAGCTGGCGACGAAAATCGAAGGCCTGGCCCCATCCACCGAAGGCCTGCCCCTATCCACCTGAGGCGCCTCTCCGCGTGAGGCCTCCGATTCGCATAGCATCATCCACCAACATGGCCACCAAACCACGTACCAAGACCACCAACCGGCAGACCACCACCCCGCAGCTCGAAGCGTTGCGCAAAGGGCAGGCAAGGAAACGGTCGAGCGTCGATCCGTCGCACATCCTCGACAAGGCCATCTACCAGCTCTGGGAGACGATCAACGATCTCGATCAGATTCAGCCCGAGAGGGTCGAGCATTACCGCGTCTCCGTCTTCGGCAGCTCGCGCATCCAGCGCGGCGATCCCATCTACGATCAGGCCAAGAAACTCTGCTTCGAGCTCTCCAGGCTCGGAGCGGACATCGTCACCGGCGGCGGTCCCGGACTGATGGAGGCGGCCAACTCCGGGGCGATGGAAGGGCAGACCGAGAGCCACTCGCGCTCGTTCGGGCTGGCCATCCATCTGCCGACCGAGACGGATGCCAATCCGTTCGTGAACAAAGTCTTCCGGCACCGGACCTTCTTTTCGCGCCTCCATCACTTCATCCGTCTCTCCTCGGCGTTCATCGTGCTGCCGGGCGGCATTGGAACGGCGCTGGAGCTGTTCATGGTGTGGCAACTCATTCAGGTCAAGCACGTCACCGAGCATCCGCTCATTCTGGTCGGTACAATGTGGACCGGTCTGATCGACTGGATCAACGAGGTCATGATCACGCGCGGGCTGGCCAGCCCGCAGGACATGAACGCGGTCTCGGTGGTCAGCTCGTACGAAGAGGCCATTCCGATCATCCGCGCCTCGTACGAACGTTTCATTCAGGAGAAAACGAATGCCCACTAAGGAACAGATTCTCGAGGCGCTCAAAGGCGTCAAATTTCCAGGACTCTCGCGCGACATCGTGTCGTTCGGGTTCGTCCACGACGTCAGCGTCGAGGGAGGGATCGTCTCCTTCACCGTGCGCTTCCAGACCGAGAACCAGAACGCCGCCGCGCAGATCAGCCGCGATGCCGAGGCTGCTGTGCGGGCCGTCCCCGGGGTCGAGAACGTCCGCATGACCGTCGACGTCGGATCGCGGCAGGCTGCCGGACCGCAGGGAGGACATTCGGCCGAGCGGATCCTCTCCGGCGTCAAGTACAAGATCGCCGTCGCCTCCGGCAAAGGGGGCGTCGGTAAGTCGACCGTCTCCACCAACCTGGCCCTGGCGCTGCGCGGACTCGGCTACACGGTGGGGATGCTCGATGCCGACATCTACGGCCCGTCGCAGCAGATGATGCTCGGAATCCACGGCCGCCCGCAGATCGACGAGAGCGACGAGAAGATCATTCCGATGGAGAACCACGGCGTGAAGACGATGTCGCTCGGCCTCATCACCGATCCCGATACGCCGGTGATCTGGCGCGGGCCGATGGTGATGAAGGCACTCGACCAGTTCCTGAGCGATGTGAAGTGGGGCCAGCTCGACTTCATGATCATCGATCTGCCCCCCGGCACGGGCGACGCCCAGCTTACGCTGACGCAGAAGGTGCCGCTCTCGGGCGCCGTGGTGGTGACGACGCCGCAGGATGTGGCGCTGATCGATGCGCGCAAGGGTTTGGCGATGTTCCGCAAGGTGAACGTGCCGGTGCTCGGCATCATCGAGAACATGAGCTATTTCATTTGCCGTCACTGCGGCGAGCGCGAAGAGATTTTCGGTCACGGCGGCGGCCGCCGCACCGCCGAGCTTCTCGGCGTCCCGTTCCTCGGCGAGATCCCGATCGATCCGAAAGTCGTCGTCGGCGGCGACAGCGGCGAGCCGATCGTCGTCCTCGATCCGGCCTCCGCCGCGGCGCAGGCATTCCGGCAACTGGCCGTGACGGTGGCGCAGCAGGTGGAGTCGGGCACGGCGGGACACACGCACGAAATGACTCCCGCGCACGCGCATTAACGGCGCGGCGCTTCGCGCGTTGTCGGTTGTCGGTTTTCGGTTCTGATCGTTAAAACGCGGCGGAGCGCACAGACAACCGATAACCGATAACCGACAACGCGAAGCATCAGAACAGCGAGCGCCCCTTCGCCTGCTCCTGCGCCAGCATGTCGAGAAACTGCGCTCGCTTGATCTCGCGTGCGCCCAGCGCCTCCATGTGCGGAGTCATCACCTGGCAGTCGAGCCAGGTCGCGCCGCGCGCGCGGAGATGCTCGATGAGGAAGAGCAGAGCGAGCTTGGAGGCGTCGGCGGCGAGGTGAAACATCGATTCTCCGGTGAAGAGGCCGCCGGCATCGACGCCGTACAACCCGCCTACCGGCATTTCGTCGCGCCAGACTTCCACGCTATGGGCGTCGCCTGCGCGATGAAGGTCTGTGTAGGCGGCGAGGATCTCCGGACCGATCCATGTCCCCGTCTCCCCACCGCGCGGTGTCCCGGCGCATGAGGCGATGACGTCCTCGAAGGCGCGGTCGATCGAGTAGGTAAACCCGCTTCTCCGCTTCGCCTTCCGCAGCGAGCGCCCCACGTGCAGCTCATCGAAGACGATCACCGTCCGCCGGCGCGGCGAAAACCACGGCATCGGCAGATTCTCATGCGGCCACGGAAAGATCCCATGACGGTAGGCGTCGCGCAGCGTCGCCACGCGCAGATCGTCGCCGATGGCGACGATGTCGCCCTGGAGTTTGGACATTTGAAGGTCGGTATGTTGTATGACATATTGACATTGATACTATATAGACCTACCTTGTTCAGCAGTACGAAGGAGGTACTGCA
>Ga0210402_10002537_pt1 | contig 17702 bp, 17 predicted proteins | sample IncBWC7MmetaG_FD_161055 | JGI IMG/M metagenome (GOLD analysis project Ga0210402, IMG submission 161055) | Forest soil microbial communities from Barre Woods Harvard Forest LTER site, Petersham, Massachusetts, United States - Inc-BW-C-7-M | ecosystem: Environmental > Terrestrial > Soil >... | reverse complement strand
ACAAGAAGCAACTCACCAAGGCCACCGGCTACGATGGCGGCGCCACGTTCTCGCGCGACGGCAAGAAACTGGTGTGGCGCTCCAACTATCCCAAGGATGCCGAGGCCATGGCGAAGTACAAGGCCCTGCTGGCGGACAACGTGACGGCGCCGATGAAGATGGAGTTGATGGTGGCGGACGGCGATGTCAAGAACGCCCGCACCATCACCAATTTCGGCTGCGCCAGCTTCGCGCCCACGTTCACGCCGGATGGAAAGAAAATTCTTTTCGCTTCCAACAAGCACGCCTGCGACACCCGAAAGTTTGAACTCTACATGGTGAACGTGGACGGAACGGCCCTGGAGCAGGTAACCGACTTCGGCGGATTCACCTCGTTCCCGGAATTCTCGCCCGATGGCAAGACGCTGGTGTTCTGCTCCGACCGCGACGCCAAGGAGCGCTACGAGTTCAACATCTTCACGGCGAAGTGGGGTAAGTAGCGGGCGAGCGATCGGCGTGGCTGGGGACTGGCGGCATAGGTGTTAATTAAAGTAAGGACGTTGCCCCAAAAGGACCCGGGGCGCGCGATCCGGTCGCGGGCCCTGTGTGGTTCCAGTTTCCCAGAACCGGGCATCTGGCCCGCGCTCCTCCCGTTTCCAGTCGGCAGGCAAAAGACTCCTTGGCACCGGAGTAACGTCGATCAGCACTTTCGGAGCGGTCACTATGGCGATGTGTTACCTGAATGCCGCTGTCGTGGCCATAAGGTGCGACCCGTTCTGTTAGCCACGCTACTCCTCAGTAAAGTAGTCCGGGTCGGCTTTCAGGAGGTCATAAGAACGGACGGATGAAACACCTACCAAGTTATCAACCAGGAGCTGAGCCAGCGTTGGACCATCAATGAGAATGATCTTGCTGTCGATTCTGCCCACATACTCCTCGGCTTCCTTGGTGAAATTGGAGGTGGTGATGAAGACACCCTTCCGTGCGCGGTGTCCTTGCAGTGCGCCTGCAAACTTCTGTATTTCGGGTCGGCCGACCCCCGATTCCCACCGCTTCGCTTGAATGTAGATGACATCCAAGCCCAGACGATCCTCCTTGATTATTCCGTCGATTCCGCCGTCACCGCTTCGTCCGACGGCCTGACCCGCATCCCGAAAACTGCCACCGTACCCCATCTTGACGAGTAGATTGACGACGAGGCGTTCGAAGAAGGCTGGCGATGCCGTCTTTACCCGCTGTAGCACTTCGGACTCGACGCTGACGCGCAACCTTTGATAGGCCTCCTCAAGGGCTTCTTCGGGAGTAGCTTCCACGGCATTTGATGCAGGAGCAGCGATTTCCTCTCGAGGTAACGTCCGAAACTCGACGAATTCCGGAAACTGATCAAGGACCTTGTTGTCAATTCGCGCGGGATTCCGCTTCAGCACGTCCAGGCCACGCTCGGTAGCACGAATGAATCCACGCCTCGTGGAGTCTATCAAGCCGGCCTTTTTCATGTAGGTTCTGGCCCACCCAACCCGGCTTCCGATGACGGTGCTTGTTCCACTCGGGAGAAGTTGCTGGCGTTCCTCCGGTTTCAGATGAAACTCGCCCGAGATCGCTTCGACCGCCTCGCCTAAAGACCGTTCCCGGCCGTCGCCTAGAAACCGAAGAAGTGGAAGCATAAGCGTCTGGTAGTCAGGAATTGTTGCCATATTGTACCTTGATCCTAACAGGGTCGGTGAATCCACTTATGGCCCCGACCAACAGGGCTTTCTTTCGTTCCGATACCATACTGGTCCTACGGTACCGCTGATTGGCCCGGAACGGCGTTCTTGGAAGTCTCGCCCCGCGCTTCCGGCGGATTGTCGATTACGCGGAGACGGGGACTAGCCCGTGGTTATGCGAGCGTTGATCCGCATTGTCACAGAATCGCGCTTCATTTGCCGCAGCTCACGGGTCAGCTATTATTTGAGCATGAAGACGCGACGGGAGCCCAACGCTAAGCGCGATGAGTTCTCAGCGGAGGTAAAGCGCATACTCGCGACTCGCGTTGGCTGGCGATGCTCGAATCCGAGGTGCCGAGCACTAACGGTCGGCCCAGCGGAAGATCCGGTTCGGGCTGTGAGCCTCGGTGTTGCGGCACATATCACGGCAGCATCTGCTGGTGGACCGCGCTACGCCCCGGAGTTGATCGAGGAACAGCGCAAGTCCCTGGTGAACGCTATCTGGCTGTGCCAAACCTGCGCTCGGTTGATCGATACTGACCCGAACCGATTTTCGGTGGGAATACTCCGATGCTGGAAGGCTGATTCCGAGAGTTTGACATCCGAGGAGATTGGCGAGTGCGACGTAACTGCCCAGAGGTCCGCCACCGATGTACACCCGCTCCGGTTTTCAGCAATTGGCGTAGCGGACCAGTGTCTCTGGTTGCGGCATCGCAGCTTCCGTGTCATCCCATGTGCCAAAGGGCTGATCCAAGAGTTCGGTTTCCATGAGATCCCCGAACGAAGGTGGCCTCAGGTGGGTAAAACCTCGGAAACCCATGTCATCAATCCCATTGTCGATGTGACGCTCATCAACGACAGCTCATCTCTCGGTACCGTTACTGCTGTGGGCGTCGAATTGATCAATACGTGGACTGCGTTGAAAGGAATTCCCGTCGCACAGAAGGTTCTGCCATCCGACGTGTACGTACTCGAACTGAAACCAATGATTCCGTTCGAGCCTCAGTTTACAATGCTGAAGGACCCGGTTGCCATTTCGCCAGGTGGGCTGTTTCGATATCAACTCTGGTTGGGAGACTTCGGAGCAGCCGTGCAAAATGAATCCTTGATTCGTTTGGTCGTGGAGTTCGAAGGAAACTTGCAGAGGTCTGGCATCGTCTACCTCGGACGGTACTGACCATCACGTATCACCTCGAAGGGAGGCCAAGCAGAGACTATGTGCCTTTCCAGAAGTGTCGCCGCGCCGGTTCTGGTCGTTCACTCGCGAAATGGTCCCGAAACGGCGATCTGGGAGGCAGAAACCAAACGATGCCGGGGGCGGGTGGGCCGACTCCAGCCTCGCGGCTCAATCCAGCCACGCCTCGCTCCGCTGCAGCGGCACCGGCGGCACGGCTGGAATCTCGGGCACCGCACCGAAGCGGCGTTCGCGGCCCCGGAAATCGCGCACCGCGGCGGCCAGATCCGCCGGGCCGAAATCGGGCCACATCGTGCGCGAAAAAACCAGTTCGGCATAGGCCGATTCCCAAAGAAGAAAGTCGCTGAGCCGCCGCTCGCCGCCGGTGCGGATCAGCAGGTCCACGGGCGGCCCCATGGCCCCTTCCAGGGCTTCCCGCGAAAGCTCGCGCAATCCCCGGGCAGCGGTCAGAATCGCGTCGCGGCCGGAGTAGTCCACCGCAATCCGCAACCAGAGACGCTCGCCACCGGCGGTGGCAGCCTCCGCTTGGGCGATGCCGGAGCAAAGGTTGGCGTCCAGCCGGTCGCGACGGCCGATTACGTTCACGCGAACGCCATTGGCCACCGAGCGCGGCGTCTCCTGTTCCAGGTAAGCGCCCATCAGTTGCATCAACGCATCCACCTCCGGCTCCGGCCGGGTCCAGTTATCCGAGGAGAAAGCGAAGAGCGTGAGCACGCCCACACCGGCCGCGGGCGCCGCTTCCACCACGCGGTTGGCAGCCGCGACCCCGGCGGGATGGCCCATCACGCGGGGCAGCCCGCGCGATAATGCCCAGCGGCCGTTGCCATCCATGATGATGCCGATATGCAGAGTACTTTGAAGCGTAAAGTCAAAAGCCATTAAAAAAAGCCCTCATTTTTCGCGGGTGGCCTGGATCAGCGCTTCCATGTGATCGAGATAGCGATCCAGGGCGCGCCGCCCGGCCGGCGTCAGCTTGTAATCCGTCCGCGGCAGGCGTCCGGCAAAAGATTTGGTGCACGACACGTAGCCGGCCTCTTCCAGCTTGCGCGCGTGGACGCTCATGTTGCCGTCGGTGGTGTTGAGCAGTTTCTTGAGGTCGTTGAAAGTCAGCGATTCGTTGACCGCCAGCGCACTCAGCATGCCCAACCGCAGGCGTTCGTGCACCAGCCGGTCAAGCTTGTGCGCATCGTTCACCGCTTCCAGAGGCAGCAGCTTCTTTTCGCGCTCCTTGCCGAGAGGCAGAGCCCGGCGGGCTGTGTTTTGTCTACCCGCCATATTTCACCGCGATCACCGTGCCGAAGACAATATGCAGGCCTCCAAAACCGGCGGCCAGGAACAGACCGTTCCAGCCGTGCAGGAACAATGCGGCGGAACCAACCAGCATGAAACACACACCCATCAGAGGCACAACGCGAACCGAAGAGTAGCCTCCGGAAAGAATCGCCGCGCCATAGAGCAGCAGCCAGATGCCCGGCAGAAAGCCGACGATTCCCGCCCGGAACAGCACTACCGTCAGGACCGCCCCGGCCAGCATCGCCGGCGCAAAACCGGCTATAAACTTACGCCCCGGCCCGGACCAAAGAGCCAGATTGAATCGCCGGGACTTCAATGCCGCGCCCACGATGCCGACGACCAACGCCACCCCTGCCGCCAGGGTCCAAACAATGAGCCAACTGGCGGCGCTAATATGCTGCGCGGACATCCACGCCGCCATTAGCGCGGTGCAGCCTATCAGCACCCCGCCCACTCCCGGCACCGCGGTAAAGGAACCGGCGCGCTCGAGGGTTTGGCGGATGTACCGCAAATTGTCCATCGCACGCGCGTGAAGCTCCAGTGGCTGGGGGCGGGGAGTCGCCATATGCACATCATACGCCATGCCGCAGCCACTTTCAAGTACTTTTTCCCGTAAAGCAGCGCGGGCGATTGGGAGCGAACAATTTGGGGCACCCTGTCATAAAGACTGGGAGCGCTGTTAAAATGTTCGCGTGGCCCCGAAGGAGGAATACTCTCGTGAGGACGTCCGCCGCCAGTTCGGGCTGTCCGAACGCCAACTGAAGAGTTGGGAGCGGCAGGAGTTGATTGCCACCGCCCGGTCGTATTCTTTCTCCGATTTGATTGCCTTCAAGACTCTGATCAAGCTCACGGAAAACCACATTTCCCCGCGCCGCATCGGGCAGGCGCTGAAATCGTTGCGCCAGAAGCTGGATTGGGTGGAGCGGCCGCTTTCGGAACTGCGCATCGTCTCCGATGGCAAGCGAATCAACGTCCACGTGGCCGGCCAGAAAATGGAAGCCATCAGCGGCCAGATTCTTTTCGATTTCGACGCCGCCGAACTGGGCGGGGTGGCGAGTTTTCCGGCGCGCAAACCCGCCGTGAACCGGACCCGCGAATCCGAAGTCTGGTTCCAGAAGGGCCTGGAACTGGAAGAAACCGGCGCCCCCGTCGAACTGGCAATGGACGCCTACCAAAAGGTGCTCGAATTGAACCCGGGCGCTGCCGGCGCGCTGGTGAACCTGGGCACCATCTACTACCGCCTCCGCAAGTTCGCCGAGGCCGAAAAGTACTACGCCCAGGCCATCGAAGCCGACTCCAGCTACCCGCTGGCACTATTCAACCTGGGCAACCTGTACGACGAGCAGGGACGGCTCCCGGAGGCCTTCGATCACTACCGGCGGGCATTGGCCCTGAATCCGCAATACGCCGACGCCCATTTCAACCTGGCGCTGCTTTGCGAACGCACCGGCGATCCGTTAAAGGCCGTACACCATTGGAAGGCGTATCTGAAACTGGACAATACCGGCCAGTGGGCCGAGATCGCCCGCCGGCAGTTGGAACGGCTAAGGCAGGCGGTGATCCGGTAGCTGAGGGGCCAGATCCCGGATGCCGGATGCTGGATGCCGGGGGTCAGGGGCTGGCGGGGCAAGCAGAGTTTACAAGTTTGCCATGGTCGGGAGCCGGCTGCCTGTGCCTCAATCGGAGAAGGAGGACTGCCGATGACTATCGTCAGAACTGTTCTCGCGACGATCGCGCTCTGCGGCTCGGGGTTTGCGCAAGGGAGCCCCGACCTTTCTATTGCCTGGGTGGGACAGTCGTGCTTTGTGATTGGCACCGATGGCGGACCGGTTGTGGTGACGGACCCTCCGGTTGCCTCGGTCGGTTACACGCTGCCCGCGGTCGCCGCCGACGCCGTCACCATTACGCACAATCATACGGACCACAACAACTCGGCCGGCGTGGGGGGTAAGTTCACGCTGATCGATGGACGGCCCGTCACCGCGCGCCAGCAACTCACCGCCGGGAACTTGACCTTTACCCTCATTCCCGGTTTTCACGATAATCAAAACGGCGCGGTGCGAGGGCCCAACACGATGATTACGTGGAACCAGGCCGGCCTCAAGATCGCTCACCTGGGCGATCTGGGGCAGGATCAACTCACGGCCGCCCAACTGGCCGACTTGCAGAACGTCGACATTCTCTTCCTCCCAGCCGGGGGATTCTTCACCATCACGCCGGAACGGGCGGCCGGTTATGTGAACGAACTGAAGCCGAAGGTCGCCATCCTGATGCACTATCGCACGGCGCTCGGAGGGCCGGCGCAGCTAGCCACGGTGCCCGCCGCCAGCGCGCCGTTTTCGCCGGTTGTCTACAAACCGGCGGCGGTTACCGTAAATCGAGCCACCTTGCCTGCGGCGACCGAAGTCTGGGTGATGCAGCCATTGTCTGACGCCGTGGCGGTCAACTCCGCGGGCTTTTCGCCCGGAGTGCCGGTGGCGCCCGGCTCCATCGCGTCCGTCTTCGGGAAAATCACCGGCTCACAAACCACAGCCGCCGGCGCATACCCGCTGCCACCCAAACTGGGTGACACGGAAGTGCTGGTGGATGGAAAAGCCGCGCCCCTTTACTATGCTTCGCCCGGGCAGATCAATCTGCAGATATCGGCGGCGCAAGCGGCGGGCCCGGCGCTGGCGGAGGTGCGGGTAGCAGGACAAACGATTGCCCGCGCGCCCCTGACGGTGCTTCCCAATGCACCGGGTCTATACGCCGTCGCCAACCAGGATGGGCGTTTGAACGCAGCCACGGCGCCGGCCCGCCGCGGCGAGGTGCTGCACATTTACGGAACCGGCGTGGGCGCGGTTACGCCCGCGGTGGATGACGGGGCCGCGGCCCCGGCGAAGCCGCTTTCGTCGGGCGCCGTGCTGCCGAACGTTTTTCTGGGGCCTCGACAACTGGTGGTCCAGTTCAGCGGCCTCGCTCCCGGAACGGCGGGCGGCTGGCAAATCGACGTCCTGCTTCCAAGCGATGCACCCACGGGCCCCAATCTTTCGCTGGTGGTGGTGAGCGGCCTTACCAGCAACCCGATGGCGGTTTCGGTGGAGTGAGCCTGAAAAACGGTGGCTGGTGGCCGGTGGCCGGGCGCCGGTGGCCGGGTAGTCACGTTATAGCCGATTGAACTTCGCGCAGGCGGCGTTCGAGAAATCGGCGCTCGCTGTCATTGCCGGCCAACGCGAGCGCCCGCTCGTAGGCTTGCGCCGCTTCCGCCGGGGATCCGAGGCGGCGCAGCAGATCGGCACGCGCGGAATGCAGCAGGTGGTAGCTGTCGAGATCGCCGTCTGCGGCAAGTGCATCGATGAGCGCGAGGGCCGGCCGAGGACCGCGGACCATGGCGACCGCGACCGCGCGGTTTAGCGACACGATGCCCGAGGGCTGGAGGCGCTCCAGCAGGTCGTACAGCCGGAGGATCTGCGGCCAGTCCGTATCGCCCGCCCGCGCCGCCTGACAGTGCAGGGCCGCTATCGCCGCCTGCACCGCGAACGGACCGGGCCCGGCGCGAAACGCCTCCTCGACCAGCGGCAGCGCCTCGTCGATCTGTCGCCGATTCCAGCAGCCGCGGTCCTGCAAATCGAGAACGACGATGTCGCCGGCCTCGTCAAGACGGGCATCGCGCCGCGAATCGTGAAGCAGCATCAGGGCTAACAGACCGGTGGCTTCGGCCGGCGGCTGGGGCGCCATCAACGTCCTCACCAGACGACCCAGACGGATGGCTTCGGCGCAGAGATCGGTCCTGACGAGCGGCCCGCCGCGAGTGGCCGCATAACCCTCGTTGAAGACAAGATAGATCACGGTCAGCACGGCGTCGAGCCGCTCAGGCATATCGCTGGTGGCGGGCACCGCATAGGGAATCCGCGCGTCGCGGATTTTGCGCTTCGCCCGCACCAGGCGCTGCGCCATGGTTGGCGCCGGCACCAGAAATGCGCGTGCGATCTCGTCCGTCTCCAGGCCGCCCAGCGTGTGAAGCGTCAGCGCCACCTGCGCCTCGGGCGCCAGCGCCGGGTGGCAGCAGGTGAAGATCAGGCGAAGGCAATCGTCGGCGATTTCGGTGGCGTCGTAGTCCGGCTCCTCCATAGTTGGGCTCAAATCGGAGGCGGCGTATAGGTTGACTTTTTCGTTGAACCGCGTCCGGCGCCGGATCACGTCGATGGCTTTGTGCTGTGCCGTCCGGATGATCCACGCGCGCGGGGAGTCGGGGATTCCGGTGCTCCGCCATTGGTTCACGCCGGCGGTAAACGCTTCCTGCGCCGCCTCTTCGGCCAGGTCGAAGTCACCGACGAGGCGAATCAGGGCCGCGACGATCCGGCCCCAATCGGTGTGGTACAGTGCATCGATGGCGTCATCGGCATCATGGTGCGTTCCGGCATCCTGGGGCATTCATCGATGGTAAATAAATTCAAGGCGAGGTGTCGATTCGGAGGCCCACCGTTCGACTTACAGAGGGAGGAACATCATGCGATACATGCTGCTGGTTTACCGTAACGAGCAGGAATTGGACGAGACCGAGCGTGAGAAGTGTTACGCGGAGGGTATCCAACTCGTTCAAGAGCTCAACGCAAGGGGACAGTATTTGGCCGCCGCTCCCCTGCACCTCACGTCGACGGCAACCAGTGTTCGGGTGCGCGAGGGCAAGCGGCTGGTGACCGACGGTCCGTTTGCGGAAACACGCGAGCAACTCGGCGGCTACTTCCTGATCGATGCGCGGGATCTCGACGAGGCTATGGGTATAGCCGCGCGGATTCCAGCGGCACGCCGGGGAACCATCGAAATCCGGCCGGTCATCGAGCTGGCGGGGCTGCCCGAAGAGCCCGTAGCCAGGCCAGGAGCAGCCCGGCTGGCGGTATCGGAAAACTGAATAACGGAGGAACCATTGATGGCTGAAACGTTGAACGGAGTACGGGTGCTGGTGGGCACGCGCAAGGGCGCGTTCGTCCTGACGGCGGACGGCAAGCGCGAAAAGTGGGACGTGAGCGGTCCTCATTTTGCGGGATGGGAGATCTACCATGTGAAGGCCTCGCCGGCCGACCCGAACCGGCTGTATGCGTCGCAGTCCAGCGGCTGGTTTGGGCAATTGATCCAGCGCTCGGACGATGGCGGCAAGACCTGGCAGCCGGTGGGTAACAAGTTTGTGTACGACGGCGTTCCCGGTACTCATCAGTGGTACGACGGCACAGCCCACCCGTGGGAGTTCAAGCGAGTCTGGCATTTGGAGCCGTCGCTTACCGATCCGGACACGGTTTATGCCGGGGTGGAAGACGCCGCCTTGTTCCGCTCCACCGACGGCGGGCAGACCTGGCAGGAACTCAGCGGGCTGCGCGGGCACGGCACAGGGCCCCGCTGGCAGCCTGGCGCGGGCGGGATGTGCCTGCACACGATTCTTCTGGATCCGCAGAACCCCGACCGGATCTTCATCGCCATCTCGGCTGCGGGAGCTTTCCGTACCGATGACGGCGGCAAGACGTGGCGGCCGATCAACCGGGGGCTCAATTCCCCATTCCTCCCCGAGCCGACGGCCGAGGTGGGCCACTGCGTTCACCGCATCGCCATGCACCGGTCGCGCCCCAATGTGCTGTTCATGCAGAAGCATTGGGACGTGATGCGCAGCGCCGACGCCGGCGACTCGTGGCAGGAGGTTAGCGGGAACCTGCCGACCGACTTCGGCTTCGCGATTGACGTTCACGCGCACGAGCCGGAGACTATCTACGTGGTACCGATCACGAGCGATTCGCTGCACTTTCCACCGGATGGGAAGCTGCGCGTGTACCGTAGCCGGACGGGCGGAAACGAATGGGAGGCCCTGACCAGGGGGCTGCCGCAAAGCGACTGCTACGTCAACGTTTTGCGCGATGCCATGGCGGTGGATTCGCTGGACCGGTGCGGCGTGTATTTCGGAACCACCGGTGGCCAGGTGTACGGGTCGGCCGACGCCGGGGATAGTTGGGCCCCCATCGTGCGCGATCTTCCGGCGGTGCTTTCCGTCGAGGTTCAAACGCTGCCATGATCCGAGTCCTGCTGCCGGCACATCTGCGGATTCTGGCGCGCGTGGACGGCGAGATCCAGTTGGCGGTCGCGGGCCAGGTGACGCAACGCTCGGTCCTGGATGCACTCGAAGCCTGCTATCCGGCGCTCGGCGGCACGCTGCGGGATCACGTCACCAAGCAGCGCCGGCCCTTCGTGCGGTTCTTCGCCTGTCAGGAGGATCTGTCCCACGAGGCACCGGACGCCCCGCTGCCGGACGCGGTGGCGGCGGGGGTGGAGCCTTTTTTGGTGGTGGGGGCCATTGCGGGCGGCTAAAACGGTGCGATTCAGTTCTATGAGCGGTGTCTGGGCGGCAAGATCGTAGCCATACGAACATCTTCCCGGCGCCTTTCGAGGATACCAGGCTACTACCTTACGCTGAAAACGTCGTAGCGATTCACCTCGGCGCAGCCGATGGCGAACGGAAGGTAGCCGAAACGGTTCGAATAGAAGCCGGCCGAGAGGCGCCGGTTCAGAACGAAGACACCGCAACGGTCGTCCTGCTTGACGTTGACCAACTCCAGCCGCAAAGGAAGCTGGTCCAGCTTGCCGTAGTAATCCAGGCGGCTGATCACGACGAAGTCGCCAGGCTTGGGCAGCGGGGCTGTGTTGGCTAGCGGCTGGGCGCCGGCCGATTGCGCGTAGCCCAGGAAAGCCCACTGGCCGCCGGCCCAGACGGTTTTACCTTGGCGGAGGCGCGGGGTGACGAACTGGTCCACAGCGGCGCGCTGGGAGCCGGCCAGGGCGGCATCGCCCACGATGATGAGCAGGCCGGCCATGCCGCCCGCGGCAATCAGCAGGGCGGTGATGAAGCGAAAACGTCGCGGTTCGAGGCGGGCACCGTGCAGCACCACCAGCATCGCGACTGCCGGCACGCCTGGCAGCAGGTACTTCGCGGCCATGTGTACGTAGGGCGCGGCCAGCAGGCCGGAACCGGCCCAGAGCGCCAGCGGGGCGCCGTGGCGCAGTTCGCCAAACAAACCCAAAAAGGCGGCTGCGAAGCAAATTCCCAGCGCCGCCGGAACGGCATACTGCCGCAAATTGGCGGAACCCGTAAGCGCGGCGATCCGGGCCAGCGCGCAGCCCAGCGCCACCAGCGCCGCGGCAGCCGCCAGGAACCTTCGTCCGCCGACTAATAGCCAGTAGGCCAGCAGCGGCCCAGTCAACGCCTGGAAGCACAGGAAGGCCACCGTGTTGCGGGGCACATTGCGAATTGCAGTGAGTTGCTGGAAAGAGCCCGCCACTCCAGCCTTGTTGTGCACTTCGGGGGGTGCAGCGCCGGAATTGAGGCTGAGGACGGCCACCACCAGCAGCACGGTCAGCAGCAGCGGCCAGTAGCAGGCGGCGGCGCGTTTCAGGCTGGACGGAAACAGCAGCCACGCCGCCACCACGAACAGCATGGCGGTGGTGCCGCGGCAGGTGATGGCCAGCGCCAGCAGCGTGCCGGCGGCGACTCCGGTGCGGATGCGCAGGTTCTCGCGAAAGGCCAGCACGCGGCCGATTCCCAGCGTGCCGAAGGCGGCGGCCATGATGTCCGGCATGCACGTGGCGCTCATGGCCAGCGTCACCGGGTTGGCGGCGATCAGCAGGCCCACCGCACCGGCCTGCATGCGGTCGCAGCCCAGGCGCCCGGCGACCTCCACGCCGGCCCAGAGAAACAGACACAGCAGCGGCAACTGGTACAGGTGCGCGATCCATTCGCGGTTGCCGAGCGCCGCCACGGGCGCCAGCACATAGGCGGGCAGCGTTCCGCCGAGCCAGTACTCGGAGAGCTTTTGACGGTCGCCCGTGTTCCAGACCTGTTCGAAATCGGCGGGATGCAGCGGGTCGGCCAGAACGTGCCGGGCCGCGTTCAGAAAGAGCGGGTCGTCAATCGTGAACGGTTTGTTGAGAAAGGGAAGCAGCAGGATAACAGCCAACACCATGGCCGGGGCCGCGTTGCGCAGGTTCCCATATTGGTTCACGCGGGGCGCCGGGTGGCGGTGCGCGGCCGGGCGAGGAAGACGAACTGATAGCCCATCAGGCCGGGCAGCAGCCAGGCGAGCGCGGCCTGGATGGTGTGGAGGGTGCGAATGAAAACGTTGGCCGGCGGCAGGCCCACTACCAATTCGGCCGGCGTGACGGTGGCGCGGGCTTCCAGGATCTCATAGCCGGCGTCTTCCAGCAGACGGCGCGCCGTCCTGCGCGTGAAGAAGCGCAGGTGCGTGCGGTCCAGTATCCCGCGTTCGGCGTAGTTGAATTGGCCGAAAAGCAGCGCCAGGCGCACGGCGAAATGCGCCACGTTGGGCAGCGAAACCACCAGGCATCCGTTGGGGTTTAGAGCACCCTTGGCCTCGGACAAGAGCTGCTCGGGCTGCACCAAATGCTCCAGAACATCAAGCAGCAGGACGCGGTCAAACCGGCGGCCGTTCAACTGGCGGAACACGCCGCGGGCGTCGTTAAGGTCGGCGCTGAAGTACTGCTCCAGAGCGTGGCTTTCGGAAGCCGCGGGCAGGGCATCCACGCCCACCACCCGGTTGCCGCCTTTCTTCAATTCGGCCGCGAAGAAGCCTTCGCCGCAGCCGATATCGAGCACTTCCCGATTGTTGCCCACCATGCGGCGGGCGTAGCCGTGGCTTGAATAGCGCGTCTGCTTGATAGGGTAGTGGACGAAGTACTCGGCGAACTCGGGCGCGCGCGCCACGGACCGGCAAGTCTGCTGGTACCGCCACACCGAGCGCAGAACGTTGCGTGCGTACTTCAGGCCATCCACATTGCAGAGTTCGGATCCGTAGTAGGTGGGGATGGGGACTTCGCGAATCCGGAAGCGCTGGTGGTGCAGCTTGATGATGATTTCGGTATCGAAATGGAAGTCCGGCGTCATGCGCGATAAATCCAGTTGGGCCAGCGCGTGCAGGTCATAGGCGCGGTAGCCGCTGTGGAACTCGGTGAGGCTCATCCCCAGGGCGCGGTTCTCCAGCCCTGTGAGGATGCGGTTGCCGGCTAATTTATAAAGCGGCATGCCGCCCCGCAGCGGACCGCCGTAGGTTTTCATCATGCGCGAGCCGAAGACGGCGTCGGCCTCGCCGGCCACGATGGGGTGGTAAAGCCGAGCCAGGATTTCGGGAGCGTACTGGCCGTCGCCATGGAGCAGGATGACCACGTCGAAGCCCTTTTCGAGAAAGTACCGGTAGCCGGCCTTTTGATTGCCCCCGTAGCCGAGGTTTTTTGAATGTCTCAGCACCTGGAGTTTGGGGAGATCGCAGACGGTCTTCAGGCCCATGGCCAGTTCAAAGGTGGAATCCTGGCTGGCGTCGTCGAATACAACTACCTCCTCCACGTTGTTCCAAACCGACGGGGGAATGCGCTTGAGCACGGGAACGATGGTGGCGAGGGCGTTATAAGCGACCACGAGGATGCCAATGCGCTTGCCCCGGCAATCGGCAATGGCGGCGTCCTCCGGTTGGACGTAACCCGGCCGCGGCTCGTAAGGCAAACCGGTGGGGTGCAGGGTTCCGGTGGGGTACTCATTCCGAGGTTCCAGGGTCAAACCGCATTATAAGCCAGCCCATGCCAGCGGTGAGGATGGGCCGGGCTTTGCGAAGGTGATGGGAATGAGTCAGGTTTCTCTTGATCGCGGAGACGCCTTTTTCCCGGCGATTTCTCCGCGGCTCCGCGTGCGGTGAAAAGCACTTTCGGTGTGTTACAGAGTCCCGCTAGCCGCTATAGGTCTCCCGGACTGCCGGCCTGGAGCTGCGAAGACGCTCCCAGAGCACGACCGCACAGGCGCCGAGTATCCCAAGAATCGACATCCCAGCGCCAAACCGGGCAGACATCGGCCGATAGTGAAATTCCACGCGATGCCGGCCCTGCTCCAGCACGACTCCTCGAAGAGCGGCATAAGGCTGGTAGATTTGAGCGGGTGCGCCATCCACCTGCGCCACCCAACCGGGGTACCAGACATCCGAAAGGATCAACATACCTTGGCAGTTCAGCCGGGCATCGAGGACAACCGAATTCGCCGCCCGCTGAGAGATCTGGGCTAGCTCATCCCCGGTGCAAGATTGAACGGAGGGGCCGGACTCCAGCAGAAGACCGGTACCGCGCGCGTCGAATGCAGGGTCGTCCAGGCGAGTCCGAAGATCTTCGGGCGAGGAAGCCTGCATGATCCGATGAACGATCCACGTTCGCGGAAAGGCATCTGCATTCTTCAAAACGTTGACGCCGCTAGCGCCGCGGAATACCGCTTGCTGGTCGGCGCGCTGGGCCTGTGTGGTGGTAAGTGTGTAGCCCACGCCGAGCAGATTCTGAGTGCGCGCCGAGGGCCAGTTGAGCGCAAGAAAGTTCGAAGTCACGCCGGCGCCGAAGCCGCTCAACGTGTCGATGCCTTCCCAATCTCCAAAATTGAAGGCCCCCATGGCATCCGCGTTGACTCGAACCGGCCCGGGCTGGCGGCGAAGAAAGTCGGCTATATCGCGGTATTCGGTCAGTTTGGGCAACAATGTCTCACGGTGATAGGCAACACGGTCCCGGTAGATCGCGGCGCCGAAATTCCCCAACTCAATGAAGACGAGGGCTGCTGCAGCCAGACGTACGTGCAAGCCCGAAATCGCCGCGTGGAACCGCGCCAGGACCAGACACCCGAACAGGATCGCAATGAAGCCGGCCAGGAACAGAGTATCGCTCGGCCCGGGCTTTTGAAATGCCGGGGCGGCCAATCCCATGGCGGCGATCCCAGCCCCTAGCGCAATGAGAGCCCGGTAGGCGAGCCGCATTACCGGAGAATTGCCATGCTTCCCTAACGAATCGAGGCCGGCCGCCGCCAACGGGGCGATCCCGAGGTCAAAAATCGAAAGGAACCGGCTCGGTATTCGGGCCTTACCGAACAACGGCAGCGTGGCATACAGTATCCCGTGGATGAGGTTCCAGCCGCCCAATGACAGGAGTAAACCGCCGAGCGCGAGACAGGTAAACAGCCGGACGAAGCGGTCGCTCCACCTGGTGAATATGGCGATGACCGCCAAGCACAGAACCACGATGCCGACAAACGCTTCGACATTATGGCCGCCCCAGGGTACGATGAGGGCGGTCAAGGACGAAGGCACAAATGAGTTTTCGGCGTCTATCCGGTAGGGAATGGCATCCTTCCACCCGACAGGATGGTCGAGTCCGACCCAGCGGACCGCAAGCTTGGAGTACTCGTAACCTGGAACTGTCTGCAGTCCGCTCACCAGAACCGTGAATAGAACCGCGGTACCCGCCACCCCGAGAGAGCGGCGCCAATCCACCTGGTGTGAGGCGAGCTGGTGTGAGGCGAGCTGGTGCGAGGCGAGCAGGTCCGCCGCCAGCCGATAGAGGCAGATTGCGCCTACAACAAGAGTCAAATAAATCGGGACCTCGTGATGACCACTCAACCAGGCGAGCCCGAGAAACATTCCAGACATGGCCGCGCTGCCAAACGGCCGGTGTCCTCGAAACGCCCGGAGCACAAACAGGAGCACCAGGGGTGCCAGCAGCAAGCTACCCAAAACCTCCGGCCAGAGCGTCAGGCCAATCATCCCGGCAAACGAATAGACAAATCCGCCGAGCAGCGATGCCAGCAGCGGTAAGCCGAGATCGAGACAGAGCCAGTAGGCGAAAAGTGCGCCCAGGAAATGCAGAAAGACGAAGTACCAGTTCAACGCGCTCAAGGAAAGTTGACCGTTTCCGGACGGGTGATACAGAAAGAGCAGCCAGTTAATGGGATACGCAGCGCCCACGATCTCCCCTAGGAACGGTTGGCCGCACCACAAGTGCGGGTCCCAGAGAGGGAACTCATGATTGCGCCACGCCACTCGCTGGAACTGCAGACGCGGCACATCCATCTGAACTATATCCGGATTATCGATCCAGGTGTATTCGTTGGAGAGTGTCAACTTCCAGCAAAACCCACAGCAGATGACAAAAAGCAGGGCGGGACCGGCACAGGGCTGCCACAATCGGCCAAGTCGTCTGTCAGAGCCGCGGAATCTCTCGGAAGCGGGAAGAGCGATCATCGAAGAGCGATCGTCAATCTAAGAACGGCAGTAAAAGGATTGGCCGCGACAACGTTACCGCAGACGGCGCCGGCGTGTGGCACTGTTGCGGGGCCATCCCGGCCGCAGTTCAACAGCACAACGACAGGCATCGAAGCCACGGTTCCAAAGTGCCTCATACGTCTGACGTTCCTACACGGTATCACAGAACCTGCCTCCACGAACCGCGGAATTCACAAGATGCGGGTGCCGGTCCTTATCGAAATGGAAGTCCGCCGTGATGCGCGAGAAATCCAGTCAGGCCAGCGTGTGCAGGTCATAGGCGAAACCGCTGTGGAACTCCGCGAGGTTCATCCCCAAGGTATGGGCGACCACAGGATGCCGATGCGCTTGCCCCGGGCAATCGGCCATGGCGGCGTCCTCCGGCTGGGCGTAAACCCGGCCGCGGCTGGTAAGGCAAGCGGGAGCCCGTGTTCGATGGCACCGAAGGGCACTCATTGACTGCATTATTATGGTGTAGCACGGCCCTTGTTTTGGCTGTGTTGCCCGCAGGGGGACATGCATGTCTTCGTCATTTGCTCATAAGTCTTTTAGTTTCAGTGGCTATCTTCCCGCTTGAGACATGCCGTGTCTCGGTTTTGGCGAAAACTCAGGGGAGCCCCGCCGGTGCCGAAAGCCGGTGCCGATAGGGGAACAGGGGATTTCCGCCGGCGTGACGGTCAATTCCATTGCTCAACCAGCGTGACGATTGGGGGCGGATAATAGGGGTACATTCCGGACTGATATTTGAATGAGGACCATGCCATGACCCTCCGCAACCTGGAGCCGGAAGTGAGTTCCATGGCCTTCGGGCGGGCGAGACTCCGCTGCGCACGATTATTATCGGCATCCCGGCGATGAAATCCATGCCATCAACCTTTCTACAGTATGCCGCCGTTGAGCGGGACATTTTGAGTCAAGCGCACAAGAAAAAGGCAGGATTTCACGCCAAGCCGCGAAGCCGCAAAGAAGCCGCAAAGTAAGAGGGATAATCCAAGGAAACGTGACCGGGAATCCACTGGCGAAACAGATTGTGGATGCAGCCTATCGTGTCCATACCACTCTGGAGCCGGGGCTGCTGGAGCCGGTCTATGAATCTGCCCTGGCATACGATTTGGAAACACCGCGGGCTGCTCACGATGCGTCAGCAAACGATTCCCCTGGTGTATCACGGCTGGTGTATCACGGCGTCCACATTGAGGCGGGATTTCGGACAGACCTGATGGTTGAGGAGCTGGTGATCGTGGAGATCAAGGACGGCATCACGCGTCGCTAACGGACTCTCCGATTAGTCTTCTTGGCGACTTTGCGGCTTGGGTACACCAGGCTAAGCCTGGCTTGATCTTGTGAACTGAAAGGAGTTCACCATGTAAATTGCTCGTTCGTGCATGTAGCTGAACCGGAGCGAGTCGGAGCAATCCTGCTGGTGGAAACCGGGGAAGC
>Ga0210402_10002536_pt1 | contig 17703 bp, 15 predicted proteins | sample IncBWC7MmetaG_FD_161055 | JGI IMG/M metagenome (GOLD analysis project Ga0210402, IMG submission 161055) | Forest soil microbial communities from Barre Woods Harvard Forest LTER site, Petersham, Massachusetts, United States - Inc-BW-C-7-M | ecosystem: Environmental > Terrestrial > Soil >... | reverse complement strand
CTGCAAGTCCTTTGCATCGGCGCGGGGACCCACCACCACGCCTCCCTCGGCTGTTCGCGCCACCCAATAGGTAAAGCGATCGGTTTCATCTCCCGGGCCGACGACATAGGTGGGCCGCACGATGATGGCCGCGGGTCCATATAGCTCGCGAACGATTCGGTCACCCTCAGCCTTCATCTCGCCGTAGCTTTGGCCCGTCAGCTGCTCGTTCTCGGGGTTCGAGAGCGAGCGCAACGGCGAGGTTTCCACGCAAACTTGTTCGATGCCCTTATAGACTGCGACAGTCGATACGAAGAGATAGCGTGCGACCCTCCCCTTGAGGAGTTGTGCCGAATCGCGTACGTGTCGCGGGACGAAACCCGAGTTGTCGATCACTGCATCCCAGCGACGCGTGCCTTCAAGGGCGGCAAGGCCAATTGAGGTTTTCACATCGCGGTCGCCAATCAGGACCTCAACCCGATTCCCATAGATCGTCGCCGCATCCTTATGTCCGCGGTTAAAAAGAGTGAGGTGATGACCGCGAGCGAGTGCGTACTCGACCTGATGCGGACCGAAGAACCCGGTGCCTCCCAGAACCAAGATATCGAGGGGGCGGGAGGCACGGGGCACGGCCGCTGACAGCATGCCGACGCCGGGCATCGCGATCGCTGCCGCGCCGAGAGTCAACACTTCGCGACGGGTGGTCATAGTCTTTCGTACCTGACATGCATATGGTTGAGCTCATTCATCGAATCATCCCTCGTCAGGTTCCTTCGCCAACATTCTCGTGGGCTACCTACTCAGACGACGAAATGCCGCGCGGCTAGAAGCCTTTCGTAAGAAGACCCGCCTTCAAGAAGCGCGTGAGCACCGCCGAATCGTGCCCGGGCATCATGTTGAGGTTGGGTTCCGCTGTTTGCAAACGGTGTAGTTCGACAAATTCGGCCATCACGGCTTCGCGGTCCTCTCGGGCAAGCCAAGTGACGAAACGCGCCCGCTCACGAACTTCTTCAATGTTGCGCATTTGCCAGGCAACATCCCCCAGAAACAGGATCTCCTGACCGTCCGCGCGCTTGACGTATACCATTTGACTGCCTGGGGTGTGGCCGGGCGCTTGGATCAACACCACGCCCGGCGCGATCGTCTGATAGGGCACATCCTCAATTCCTTGATAGCCGTCGAAGACGGTCGGAGAGACGTTTAGCTTGGATGTTTGGGCTTCCCGAATGGCTCTCTTCAGTTCGGTAACTTGGACTTGCGTAAGACGCGCCTTTCCCAGCAGATCCTTGAGATTGGGCTGGGCGAGAAGCCCGCCGGCATGATCCGCATGCTCATGAGTCACGATGATCAGCTGAGCCGTCGCGAGCGCGGTGCCGAGCCGCGCATAGGCCGCATCATCAAAAACATCTGCACCCATCTGCTTGGCAACGTCAGCGTTGAAGGCCGTATCGACGATGACAGCATGATCTTTGTAGACGATCTCATACGCAGAAACGGGCATGTCCAATTTCTGCCAACCCCCGCCTGCGATGGCGAAAGTTTCCGGCACGAAGAGATGTCCGATGGTTTCCACCCGGATCGCCACAGGCAGATCGATTACGCCCGCATCTGCCAGCCGGCGGACGGCCGTCATGTCAATCGAATAGTGAGCCGAGGAGGGGGGGTGGCTCTCTATAGCAAGCCACCAATAGGCGGGAATGCTGATGATGATCAGCACCAGGACTATAAAGCCGAGCCATTTGAGTACTTTCATGAGCAGGCCTAAAGTTTAGTTCCCTTCCAAATGAAGAGCCAGGAGGCCGACCGCGAGATCGACGACTTCATGATCCTCCCACGCTCGCTCCCAGGGTGAGGAGGCGTCCGAGAGCGCGGCGAACGAGGCATCGAAGCCGGTCTGAGCATACTGAACCATATAGTTCAGTATCTAACATACGATTTGGCGGCGTGCAAGGGGAGGTCGGAGGAGACCGTCACGAAGGGCTATCTCCCGGAAGCGTGGGTCATCGAGAAAATCGAAGCGGCTGGTTTCTCCCTCGCGGGAAAATCAGAGATCAACGCCAACCCGAGGGACGTTAACCGTATGTGAGGTCTGTGCTCTGTCCCACCTCGATAATATATCCGTCAGGATCGCGGATATAGCAGCGCGTCTCGCCGTACTTGGGGATCGGCTCCGTGATGAACTCCGCTCCTCGACCTTTCCATAATTCATAGCACGCTTGAATATCCGCAACGCGGAAATTCATAAAGCTGTTGATGTGATTCGGGTCGGGGACGCTGAGCGTTACCGTCGGCTTATCCGGTGTCGGCCCGCCTCCAACGTTCAGAATCATCCAGATATTCGCAAGCTGAAGATACCCTGGCGCGTTGCCGTCACCCAAACTCAGAATACGAGCGCCGAAGACCTTTTCGTAGTATCGAGCCGATCGCGCGATGTCGGCGACGGTGAGAAAATGGGCGATACTGATCCCCTCTCGCGGGGGCATCTCATAGCTCTTCTGTCCGATTTGTATACTGCTCATTGACGACTCCAATTCCGACAAACAGTGTTCATCATGCGCAAGGAAACATGCGCATGAGCCGCTGATGTGAGTTATACCCCGGGGAATCCAAACATCAACCACCTCTGATCGGCTTCCGAATAGGCGTATGGCGCCACCATCTGATCGAACCGGTGCTGGTCTTGATCGGGTGCCTAGAGTAGCGCAGCAATCAAACAGGAAAGAATCGTAATAGCTTGATTTTACTGGCTCCCTGGGATGGAATCGAAATCAGCAACAAATTATCAAGAATTTCAGCCTTTTTTGATTTGGGTTTGCGCGGATACCCCCAAAAGTATCCCCATCTAAAGGTGGCTGCGGCTGGACGTTGGCGGATGACAGTTCATTTCCATCGCTTGCCCTGCGCCCAGCGTTTGGGCGTCAGCCTCTTCCAAAGAAGATCTTTAGAGGCGAATGAAATGCGCGCACCCTGTTCGATCTGTGCTTCGGGCAAGGTCTTCTACGAGCGGCGGCGCGAACGTAAAATAGCCACTACTTCAATTCCGCTTCTGCGAGGGAGGCATCTATGAGAATTGTCCACCTGGCTTTGGCAGTTTGCGTTGTCGCGGCGGTTGGCGGTGGTACCTCGCCCGCTGCGACGAAGGAGCCGACGACCAGAGCGAGCAAGGTTGCTCCGCTCATCCTCGAAAAGGACGAGGGTGAGAGACGAGTCTGGAGACCAGTCGAGGGATTGGAAGAACAACCGGTCCTCTTCATATTGAAGGTCGATCCGCAAAATGGTGGCTCGTCACATTTGGTCTTCGGAACCGAGGACTTACCACCCGGAGGAAAGATATTTCGCCACAGACACCCGGGATCGGATGAAATTCTCTTCTTGCAGAATGGGCGAGCCAAGGTGAGCTTGGGCGATACGGTGAGGGAAGTAGGTGGCGGCGCCACGATATTTATCCCAGCAAATACATGGATCGCCGTGACCAACATCGGCACCGATGCGATAAACGCAGTCTTCATCTTTTCCGCTCCCGGGTTCGAGGATTTCATGCGTGCGGAGTCCGCTCTCGAAAGTCAGAAACTCCTTCCGCTCTCTAAGGCTGAGGACGCGGAGATTGTGAAGAGGCACGCACACGCGGTGATCTACGAAGCACCGTAACGATCGCCGTCCGGAAGTGCGGTGCGACGTCGGCTTAAGCTATTCTGAAAAACCTGGTTTGGAGGTTTTGTAGCATGGCGAAGCTCGTGTATGGATTGAACCAGTCCCTGGACGGCTACGTCGACCACATGAAAATCGGGCCACCCGATCCCGCGCTCTCTCGTCACTTCATGGAGCACGCGCGAGGCCTGACGGGCGCGGTGTACGGTCGCCGCATGTACGAGATCATGCGTTATTGGGACGATGATCTTCCGGATTGGGATGCGGAGGACCGCGACTTCGCGGCGGTGTGGCGGAACCAGCGGAAGTGGGTTGTGTCGCGCTCGTTGAAGTCGGTCGGACCCAACGCCACACTCATCGAGGATGACTTCGAGGCGGTGATCCGCAGGCTGAAGGCTCAGTTGGAAGGGGAGATCGACGTAGCCGGACCAAACCTGGCAGGGAGCCTGACCAACCTAGGTCTGATTGATGAGTATCGACTCTACATCCATCCCATCGTGCTCGGGTCTGGCCAGCCGTTCTTCGCCGGCCCCCGGCCGCGGCTCCGCCTTGTGGCCAGCGACCGCATTGGCGGAGATGTAATCAGGTTGACGTACGTTCCTGCTTAATCGCGCGACTCGCCCGACGGACAGGTCCGCTTAGGAGACCGGAACCTGAATTTCAAACTTTATCGAACTGTCGGCGACCCCCTTACGCTTGAGACTCGCAATTTCTCAAAGTGGCCGTTGCGCAACCAGCGAGGCTACGCCGATGAAGGCGCGCGCCGGACAATGATCATGGAAATAGCCGCGATGCATCGGCCGCGGCATCTCTCCTACCTAACAACGCGCTTCAGGGTGTTTGCTGAGTCGTAGCCGCCACAACTGGGAGGTGAAGAGCCCTTCGGCAAAGGTTGTTGAACCGGATTAATTTCGCTGTTCTGACATCCCGTTCCGGCAAGGAATGTCGCTGCGCTTTGAGCCACACTTTGAATTCATCATTGGCGCAGAGGATAGCGATGATCTCAGGCTGCGATTGGGAGTCTGCGTCGGGAAGCGCCTGTGTAGTATTCATAGTCTGCGATGACTCGTTTAGCCACGTGGGCGCCTCTGGATCGATATATTGCGTCGTCGTATCTGCGGGACAGGGTTCGTCGGTATAAGTGATACCGCCATCCTGGGCGGTGCATTTATAAATCGCCGCTGAACCGAGCGATGGGATCAGGATGAGAGATAGAAACGCAATTGCACGAGTAATCGTGCCCCGTTGCTTTCGGGCGGCAAGGCTGCCCACAGCCCGGATATCCGGCATCGAGAAGATTCGGATGTCAGCTACTTCTGTCGCCATTTTGCTAGAGCGATATCGTAACGCTGGTTCGCGCAGCTGCCCTTCGATATCCATGATATGCGTCCGCATTTAAAATACACGTCAGTTCCGTCGGACTGTATTCTCCGAACGCAGGCTAAAACAGCCTTTGGTTACCCCGACCACTATAGGAAACGTCCTATACCGCGGCGCCGCGGCTGCGTGACCTAGCTGTGTAATCGACGTGATTTGGAACGTTGCTCAACTCGACCGCGGCAATCGGCTAACTGCGGACGGTCGCTTCGATGGTCGGCTCGCCAAGAAACTGCCATTTGCAGACGCCTTCAGTGTCTCTATATCGCGTCCCGGGGGCTTTCCGAAGAAACGCTTGTACTCGCGACTGAACTGGCTCGGGCTTTCGTAGCCGACCTCGAAACCTGCGCGCGCAGCGTCGAGCTCATCTGTGAGCATCTTGCGCCGTGCCGCCTGGAGCCGAAGCTGCTTTTGGAACTGGAGGGGGCTCATGGCTGTGAGATCGCGAAAGTGATGATGCAGAGTTGATCTGCTCATGCCTGCCATTGTCGCGAGCTGATCTACGTTGAGAGGCTTCTCGAAGTGCTCGCGCAGCCATGCAATCGCTTTCGCCGTTTTGTGGCTCTGATTCCCAAGCGTCGCAACCGAGCGCAAGCGATTTCCTTGGGTCCCTTGCAGAAGACGGTAAATGATCTCCCGCTGAAGCAGCTTGCTGAGAAACGGAACATCTTCGGGTGTAGCGAGCAATTCCACCATGCGAAGGCATGGCGCGAGCAATTCGTCCGTCAGCTCCCCGAGCGCCATGGCGGCCACTCCGCCGCTAGGGGCTCGAAAGTGAAACTCCTCGGAGTGGACAACCTCCCGCACTATCCCCATATCCAGTTTGAGGAAGAAAGCCAGGTAGGGCATTGCCGCGCTGGCGACTGACACTTGGCTGATGAGCGGGAGTTCGATCGAAGTTAGCAGAAAAATGGATTGCCCAAAACTGTAGCTCAGTCTGCCCAAATCAACGCGCTTCTTCCCCTGCGGAATGATGAGCAAACTGGGCTCATACACGCAGGGATTTGGCGCAGTCGGAGCAATGTTTCTATATAAGATTAGCCCGGGAATCCGAGTTGACAGTTCGTCTGCATTGCCTATCACTTTGCCAATCTGCTCAGCTAGCTGCTGAACCGACCTGGCAAGCGGTACTTTATCGTCATTCCAGGATTTTCTGGGCATTAAATCATCCTCTGCTGGTCTGCGTAAGATAATCCACCCGCGTCGCAAGAACACGGATATATCCGCCAGGCCGGACGAATAGGCAATCATTATGGCCGATTAGGTTACCGGCAAACGCGACCTCCGGTCTACGATTCAGGTCTGCCAATGTGGTCAGCAATTAAATGGAAGGCCGAGAAATGAAAACGCGAAAACTGGGAGCACTAGAGGTGTCGGAGCTCGGTTTTGGGTGCATGAGCCTGGCCACGAATTACGGGAATGCTGCCCCGATCGATGATGCGATCAAAGTCATCCGCGAGGCGCACAGCAAGGGCGTGACGTTCTTCGACACCGCTGAAGTCTACGGTCCCTATACAAGTGAAACGATCGTGGGCGGCGCGCTCGAGCCATTGCGCAATGAGGTGCAGATTGCCACCAAGTTTGGCTTCGACCTAACCGAGAAAGGCGGCTTGAACAGTCGGCCGGAGCACATCAAATGGATGGTAGACGGGAGCCTAAAGCGACTTCGCACGGACCGCATCGACCTCTTATACCAACATCGGGTTGACCCGAATGTACCGATTGAGGAAGTCGCAGGGGCGGTAAAAGAGCTCATCGCGGCTGGCAAGGTGTTGCACTTTGGTCTTTCAGAGGCGAGTCCAACCACCATTCGCAAGGCGCACGCTGTTCAAACTGTGACCGCGTTGCAAACCGAATACTCCCTCATGAACCGAGACCCGGAAAACAATGGCTTGCTGGCCACATGCCAAGAACTCGGGATCGGCTTTGTGCCCTGGGGGCCGATGGGGATGGGCTATCTGACACAGAAGCTCAACGCGAACACAAAGTTTGATCCGAAATCCGATCTTCGTGCCGGCTTCGATCGCTTCAAGCCGGCTGCGATCGCAGCAAACAAACCATTTGTGGATCGCATCACACTGCTCGCGCAGAAAAAGAACGCGACCACGGCACAGCTATCACTCGCATGGCTGCTGGCCCAGAGACCGTTCATTGTTCCGATACCCGGAACGGCCAAAGTGCAGCATCTTGCGGAAAACATTGGGACGAGCGACGTTCTACTAACAGCAGAGGACCTGAGGGAAATCGAGAGTGCGCTGTCCAACCTGTCGGTTCATGGTGGTCGTATGAACCAAGAGCAGATGAAGGTTGTGGAGGCGTAGCATTGATTGAGACGACCCGTTAAGGCCGTTCGTCTTGCAACGCTGCGATCAACTTTCCCAAGCAGACGTCGTGACTGGAAAGGGCCGGCAATTTATCGACGGCAGTCAATCCGGAAACTTTAGCGCCCGCTCGATCGCCTGGATGCGCGGCTCCCTGCGAATCGGATCGAGGAGCGGATTCGTCTTCGTGCTTTCGAGATTAGGGTCGCGCAAGCTAGGCTCTCAACCGCTTGGCTCTTCGTCGCTTAGCCTGGTTGTCGTTCTCGGTTCGGAAGCCCAAGGGCAATGAGCAGTGCGCCGTCGAGCTCGCGCAATTTGTCGGAAGCCAATTCGCCGACGTAGTCCGTTAGTCGGGATTTTTCCAGGCTCATCAGTCCATCGCACTGAATCGCGCTTTCGTGTTTGAGGCCTTCGGCGGTGTTCACCGAAACCTGGGTGAGCAGTCCATGCCACTGCGTGAATACAGGAGCGCAGATGACGGTGGAATAGTTTGAATCGATAAGTGGTTGGCGGCTGACGAGACATAAGGTGTCTCTATTTCATCCAGATGTCTGTGGTCGCCTTTACGGCCTCATTGTCGCAAACCAACATGTTGATTCAAAAGACACTGCATTAACGTTAAGTCCCACCACGTTAACGTTAAGTCACACACTGTTGCCAAATTAGGTGTGGTACACATTAGTCGTCCGATGACGACATCGGACAGTGCTTTGGATTCGTAAAGGGCAAACCCATCGAAAGGTGGGGACGCAAAGTCTCCGGTCTAAGGAGCCTCGGCTCTATGACAGCGGGACCGCCGTAAATCCAGTCCTTCCACCGGACTGCGTCGGCGCGTGTGTCACGGCAACCGTTTGGGATGGGCTGGTCATGCTTAACGATTCGAACACGGTGAGCCCGCGCGCGTGCGCGGCTGGGACATGGCAGAGGCACGCGAACTCCGCGCCTGCCAAGGCCGGCCGATTCGGCCCTTTTCACCAGCTGGAAACCAACTCTGGAACGAGAGCGCGACAGCAATTGCGCAAGCATTTGTTGGCCGTGATCGGCGTTCTACTGTGCTTCTGCGCACGGACGACCATCGCGGATCAGAGCGCTCGGGCGCAGATGAAAGGTCTGGACGAGCAGGTCCAAGAGGTCAAATCCGACGTCCTGAGCATCGCGTCGGAGCTCAATCAGCTGGAAGAGAAGCTGATTTATCCGTCCGACTCTCACCTCGCAGTGTTCGTCTCTCTGAGGCAGGGCGATACGCTGCGTCTCGACGCGGTGCATGTTGCCATCGACGGTCGGCTGGCGACTGACTACATCTACAGCTTCAAGGAACTTGCGGCGCTGAGTCGAGGCGGGGTGCAGCGGATCTACAGCGGCAACATCGCAACCGGGACGCACGAGATCGAAGTCTCCATGAGCGGCAAGCTCGCGAACGGGAAGGACTACACCGAGACCGCGCACTTTCCCTTTAAAAAGGAGATCAAGCCGAAGTTGATCGGCGTTATGCTCGCTGGCCCTGATGCGCCGCAGCCCGGGATTCACCTCGGGGACTGGTAACCGATGCGTCGCGCGTCGCAGTGGTTCTCGATGAGCCTGGCGTTGGCCGCGGCGGCGGCGTGCCCCGCCATTGCTGGCGATCTTCGCGACCTGTATTTCGGCGAGGCGTTGTACCAGGCCTATCAGGGCCAATACTTCGACGCTCTCGAGCGGCTCGACCCGGAGCTTGCCCAGCACCGTCGCGTCGACGAGCCGGAGCTGGATTCGCTTCAGTATCACATCAAGCAGGCGGACTTTTCGGTCGGCGACTTCGAGCTCCGCTACCGGATGCATCTGCGCGCCGGTCGGGCGATCAAGGCGGTGCTTGATGCGGATGTGGAGCAGCCTGTCAAGAACGAGGCGGCGTTCCGGCTGGCGCGCATCGAATTCCAGAAAGATCAACCCGAGGATGCGCTGCATGCATTGGAGCGCATTCAAGGCACGGTCCCGGACAACATCAGGGATGACGTCGAGTTCCTGCGCGCCAACGTCTACCTCGCGCTCGGCCGGCCGACCGACGCGGTCGAAGTGCTCAAGCGCGTGCAGACTGCCGAAAGCTTGAAGGGATTCGTTGCCTACAATCTTGGCATCGCCTTGATGCAGGCGGGCCATGGGCCGGAAGGTCTGCGGCAGCTGGACAAGGCCGGTCAGATCGAGGGTCGTCAGGCAGGCACGGCGGCGATCCGGGACAAATCGAACATGGTTCTCGGCAGCGTCATGCTGCGGTCGGAGGACTTCCCACACGCTCAGCTCGCCTTCGATCGCGTGCGCCTCGATGGACCGTATTCCAACGGCGCGCTGCTCAGCACCGGTTGGGCCGGGGTATCGGCGCATGATTACGGGAGGGCAGTCGTACCGTGGGGAATGCTCGTCAGCCGTGACTCAACTGACGCCGCGGTACAGGAGGCGAAGCTCGCACTGCCGTTTGCGTACAGCAAGCTGCGGGCCTACGGGCGCGCCGCGCTCCTCTATGGCCAGGCGCTCGACTCATACGGCCAGGAGCTCGAGAAGGTGGATGCATCCCTGCGGAGCATCCGCGCGGGCAACTTCCTCACAGCCCTGCTGCGGGAGGAAATCAAGCAGGACAATGTGTGGGTCGTGCGGCTGCGGACTCTGCCTGACACGCCGGAGACCTTCTACCTGACGGAGTTGATGGCGTCGAATGACTTCCAGACGGCCCTTCAGAACTACCTGGACCTCGGGGATCTGCACCGGAGGCTCATTGCCTGGCAGAGCGGCTTCGATGCCTTCGAGGATCTGATTCGTCTGCGCCGGGCAAACTACGAGCCTCTGCTGCCGCAGGTCGATGCGAAATTCAGGGAGCTCGACTCTCAGATGCGCCTGCGCCTCGAGCAGCGTGATCACCTGCAGAAGCGTCTTCAGGACATTCTGACCGCGCCCCGGCCGGCGCTTCTGGCAACAGCCGACGAACGCGTGGCGCTCGAACGTCTGCGGAAGATCGAGACCGCGCTAAAAGACATGAGCGACGCGGAATGCGCCGCCCTGCAGCTCAGAGTTCAGAATCTTCAGGGCGTACTTACGTGGCGCCTGTACACGGAGTACCCGGAGCGGCTGACGCAGGCTCACAAGAATCTGCACGCTCTGAACGAAGACGTGCGGATGCTCCAGGAGCAGTACACGGCGTTTGTGCGCGCGAGACAGGCGGCGGTGCACAGCTACTCAGGCTACGACCAGTCGATCAGTCGTTTGCGCACGCGTTTCGTCGATGCGCTCGAGCATGTCGACACGCTCCTCGCGCGGCAGGGCCATGTGATCGAGGCGGTTGCAATCGAGGAGCTCGATACACGTCGCAAGCGTCTCGAGGCCTATCAGGTTCAGGCTCGCTACGCGGTGGCCGACAGCTATGACAGGGCGTTGAAGGAACACGGCGCAGGAGGCACGCCGTGATGCGTCTCGTGCGCGCGCACATCGTCGCGTTTCTGTTACCAGTCGTCGCGGCTTGCGTTCATCAAGTGGACCGCTCGGGGACGCTGGCGACCCTGCACCAGGTGCAGCCGGACACCAAGGAGGTGCGGGTCGACCAGGGCCTCGATCAGGCGGTGCGGAGTTACGGCGATTTCCTCGAGCAGGCGCCGGACAGCGCGCTGGCACCGGAGGCCATGCGACGCCTGGCGGACCTGAAGATCGAGAAGGAGTTCGGAATCCAGGCTGACGGCAAGCTCGTCGAGCTGCCCGCGTCGCAAGGTGGCACTCCGACGAGGTCCGTCGCGCCGGCAGCGCCGCGCGCCCAGCTGGCCGAACCCGTAGGCGGCGCCGGGCGAGACCAGGCTGCCGCGTTGCGCGCCCCGACGGTCACGAAAATCGACGTGCGCGCCGCTGCGCGCTCTCTCGCCGATACGCCAGGCTCCGCGCTTTCAGTGGCATCGGAACGTGATCTGGAGCAGCGGGCAGCGTCCCCGTCGGCAATTGCGGCCGCGACCACGGCGGCGCCGTTGGCGTTGTCGGGTGACACAGATGCCGATCCCGCGCGAGCCGGCCCGCGCGAGGCGATTCGGCTCTACGACAAGCTGCTGGCGAAATATCCTCAGTACCGGTTCCGTGACCAGGTGCTCTACCAGAAGGCGCGCGCTTTCGACGAGCTGGGGCAGTCCGAGGACGCCATGAAGGTCATGGAGCAGCTGGTCGGTGAAAATCCAGGTTCGCGGTTCACGGAGGAGGTGCAGTTCAGACGCGCCGAGCGCCTGTTCATTCAAAAGAAATATCGTGAGGCCGAGAGCGCGTACGCGGCAATTGTCGATGGCGGAAGCGGCTCGGATTACTACGAGCCCGCGCTCTACAAGCTGGGATGGACGTTGTACAAGCAACAGCTCTACCCGGAGGCTCTGCACCGCTACTTCGCGCTCCTCGACTACAAGGTCAAGAGCGGTTACGACTTCGATGCGAAGCACACCGAGGCCGAGCAGAGGCGCATCGAGGACACCTTCCAGATCGTCAGTCTGAGCTTCTCGAATATCGGCGGGCCGGAGGTGATCGGCTCGTATTTCGGGAGTAAAGGTCACCGAGCCTACGAGGATCGTGTCTACCGGTATCTGGCGGAGTTCTACCTGGTGAAGCTGCGGTATCAGGACGCCGCCACGGTCTACAAGTCGTTCGTCGCGTTGTACCCGTTTCACAAGGCCTCGCCTCACTTCAGCATGCGGGTAGCCGAGATCTACGAGAAGGGCGCCTTCCCTCAGCTGGTGCTCGTTGCGAAGAAAGACTTTGCCGCCACCTACGGCCTGCACGGGGAGTACTGGCATCACTTCGATGTGAATGAGTCGCCGGAGGTGTTGAGTTACCTGAAGAGCAATCTGAAGGATTTGGCGAACTACTATCACGCGCAGTACCAGGACCCGAAGCAGCATGAGGAGCACACGGTCAACTACGCCGAGGCCACGCGTTGGTACCGGGAGTTTCTCACCTCGTTCCACACCGACAGCCAAGCGCCGCAAATGGACTACCAGCTTGCGGATCTGATGTCAGAGCATCACGACTATGCGGCCGCGGCCCGCGAATACGAGGTCACGGCTTATGACTACCCGGCGCACGAGAAGTCGGCGGCCGCCGGCTATGCGGCGATTTACGCACATCGCGAGTATCTGAAGGTCGCGAGCGCCGATGTGAAGGATGCGGCTCGCCGCGACACGATCACTAGCTCGATCAAGTTCGCCGACGCGTTTCCGCAGCACGAGCGGGCGGCGGTCGTGCTCGCCGCGGCGTCACAAGATGCGTACGAAATCAAGGACCTGGTGCTGGCGCGCGACTCCGCCCGGCACCTCATCGAGAATTTCCCGAAGGCAGACGCCGGCGTGCGTCGCGACGCGTGGCTGGTCGCCGGACATTCCACCTTCGACCTTGAGCAGTATGCGGACGCGGAACAGGCCTACGGGCACGTGCTCGCAGCCACGCCGGAGGGAGACGCCGCGCACGCCGGACTCGTGGAGAACCTCGCAGCCTCTATCTACAAGCAGGGCGAGCAGGCGAACCAGGCGGGGGATTACCGCACCGCGGCGAATCACTTCGTGCGCGTCAAGCAGGTTGCTCCGACGTCGAAGATCTGCGCAGCGGCGGAGTATGACGCCGGCGCGGCCCTGCTGCGCCTGCAGAACTGGACGGCCGCGGCGCAGGTGCTGGAAGAGTTCCGCAGCAGCTTCCCTGAGCATGAGCTGCAGAAGGAGGCGACCAAGCAGATCGCCTATGCGTACCAGCAAGCCGGGCAGCTGACACAATCCGCCGGTGAGTTCGAGCGGGTCGCAAGGGAGTCGCCCAATCCGCAGCTGCGTGCCGAAGCACTGCTGCAGGCAGGCGATCTGTACGCGCAGGCAAACGACGGCGATCGCGCTCTGCCGGCGTACGCGAAGTATGTCGAGGAGTTCCCCAAGCCGATTGAGACGGCGGTGGAAACGCGCTCCAAGATTGCCGAGATCTTCAAGTCGAAGGGAGATCAGCCGCAGTACACCCACCAACTCGAGGAGATCGTGCGTGTCGACGGCGCGGCAGGAAGCGAGCGAACGGATCGCACGCGCAACCTCGCAGCGCGCTCGGCATTGGAGCTGTCCAAACCGCTCTACGAGCAGTTTGCGTCGCTCAAGCTCGTGCAGCCTTTCGATCGTAGCCTCCGGGAAAAGCAACGCAGTATGGACACTGCGACCAAGGCCTTCGGCGCGCTGGTCGACTACCAGGTCGGAGAGGTCACCGCGGCGGCCACTTTCTACATGGCCGAGATCTACGCGAATTTCAGCCGCGCATTGCATGAGTCAGAGCGCCCGGCCGGTCTCGCGCCGGACGCGCTCAAGGACTACGAACAACAACTCGCCGACGCCGCGCACCCGCTCGAAGACAAGGCGATTACGGTCCACGAGAAGAACCTCGAGTTGATGCGACGAGGGCTTAACGACACGTGGACGCAGAAGAGCCTGGACCGCCTCGCGTCGCTCAAGCCAGACACATTCGCGCGGACCGAGATCAGCAGCGGCTTCCTCGGATCGCTCGAGCGGTATGTCTACCAGCCGCCGCCGCACGCGCCGGCAATAGCGTCCGTGTCGGCGGATGGCGCGATCGGACAGGTTTCGACGGCAGGAGCAGTCAATGCAAACGCGAACTGATTCCGAGCGGCCAAGACTCGCGCGGCGAACCGCGGCCGGTCTCGGGCTGGCTATCGCGTTTCTCGGCAGCTGGACCTCGGTGTCCGCTGCCAAGCCGCGCGCGGCCGAATCGACGCTGCAGCCGGATGCGGGCGGCTTCCAGCTCATTGAGAAAGTGCGCATTCCCGCAGACGTTCGCGCCGACTACGACAACGCGCTGCGCGCTCTCGAGCAGAAGCAATACGACCAGGGAATCGCATTGTTGCTCAAGGTCACCGAGAAGGCCCCGAACGCGGCCGCAGCCTACGTCGATCTCGGAATTGCCTTCAGCAGGTCCGGCGATCTCGACAAGGCACTGACGAGTCTGAAGCGCGCGGTCGAGCTCAATCCTCGCCAGATCGTGGCATACAACGAGCTCGGCATCGTCTATCGCAGGAAGGGTGAGTTCGCCGCCGCTCGCGCGAGCTACGATCGGGCGCTGGGAGTCTTCCCCGGATTCCATTTCGCGAGACTGAATCTCGCGATTCTTTGCGATCTTTACCTGGGTGACCTCACCTGCGCACGCGACAACTACGCGGCCTATCAGAAACTGGTCCCGGATGACGAGACGGCGGCGAAGTGGATCGCCGACCTGAACGTCAGAACCAAACCCTAGGAGAAATCATGGTACGCACCCTCACTATCGGTCTTTTGCTCCTCGCTACTGCGCGCGTCGCGACGGCCGACGAGACGGAGAAGAACTCGCCTGCGGCGGCGGAGGGCGCGCTGGTCACGAGTGCGCCGGCACCGGTCCAGTCGGTCAAGGCAACCAAGCAAAGGGGGAAACAGACCGTCAGGGCGAAGACTGATGAGGACAAGGCGTACCCGCTCGCCGCGACCGGCCAGCCACAGCAGCCCGGCGGCGACGTGAAGATGTCGGGCATGTCGATCCTCGGCAACGAGGACGCCCCGAAGTCGCTGGTGCTCGTGCCCTGGAAGAGCTCTCAGCTCGCCGAGATGCCGACGGTGTCGAGGCTCCTCGACTCGGCAGCGCAGCCGGTGGACAAGGACGTCTTCATGCGCGAGCTGGCCTATTACGAATACAAGTCGAGTTCGAAGTGAGCCAGGCGGCTCACGGCAGCGTCAGATGAGATTGAATCGTTGAGTGGTTTGATAGATCGACAAACGTTCGAGAGGTTCGCATATGGAATTCTTATACCCCATCGTCAAGTTCTTTACGGCAGGCGGCGCGTTCATGATTCCCATCGTGCTCGTGGGGGCGGTCGCGGTCGCGATCACGATCGAGCGCTACGTAACGCTCGCGATCATGGCTGCCCGCAACCGCCGCACCTGGACCCAGGTCGAAACCGTGCTCACGAGCGGCGAATTCGACAAGGCACGCGAGCTCATGAGCAAGGACGATTCCTCACTCGCGCGACTGCTGAACATGGGGCTCGCCCTGGAGGGCGCAGTGCGGCGGCGCGATGACGTCGAGAAAGCGATGCAGGAGGGCATGATGGACGTCGTCCCGCAGCTCGAGAAGCGTACCCACTACCTGGCGACGGCGGCCAATGTAGCGACGCTGCTCGGCCTGTTGGGCACGGTGAACGGTTTGATCCATTCCTTCAGTGCCGTGGCGACGGTCAACCCGGCGGAGAAGGCCAACCTGCTCGCGGCGAGTATCTCGGAGGCCATGAACTGCACGGCTTTAGGGCTCATGACGGCGGTGCCGATCCTGATTGTGCACGCCTTCCTGCAGTCGAAGACCACGGGGCTGAGCGACGGACTGGAGACGGCAGCCATTCGCCTCCTGAACGCGATCGCGGCCCGCCAAGCGGCCCGGGCCCAGAGCCGGCTGGAGTTGGTGCCACCGGCGCAGCTGGCGGCGTCGGCCTAAGGCTGTCCCATGCGTAGTCTCCTGATGCGCCGAGAGCGCAAACCGGCAGAACTGTTGCTCGTGCCGATGATTGACATCTTCACCGTGCTGGTCGCCTTTCTGCTGATGACCGCGGTGTTCTCGCGCATCGCGATCATGGAGATCGACTTGCCGAGCTCCGTGGCCTCGAACCCTACAGAGCCGAAGTTCCGGCTCGAGATCATCGTCCGCCAGGACGGCTTCGAGCTCACCGACGGTAAGCAGGTGATCGGCACGATCGAAAAGGTGAATGGCGCGTACGACCTTAATGCGCTGACCGAACGCACGTTGGCGGTGAAGCGTGAACATCCGACTTCGGAGGATGTGTCAGTGCTCTCGGAGCGGAAGGTTCCCTACAACGACCTCGTCCAGGTGATGGATGCGATCCGCAGCGTGGAGCTGCCGGCTTCCGATGCGCTCGTCGCCGCCCAGGCGGCGACCGGGGCGCATACCGTGAAAGTCGCGCTGTTCACCAACATCGCGCTGGGAGATGCCCCATGAAACTACTGAAGCGCGGTCTCGGGCTGATGCCGCGCAAGGTGCGCGAGGATGCCCACCTGAATCTGATTCCCATGATCGACATTCTGTCGGTGCTGGTGGCATTCCTGCTCGTGTACTCGACGGAAGTGGAAGTGATCCAGAATTCCAAGGGTGTCAGCATTCCGGAGTCGCGTATCGAGGTGCGCCCGAAGCAGTCGGTTGTCGTGATGGTCACCAAGGACGCCGTGTTGGTGCAGGGTGAGGTGGTCGCGAGCCTCGCGGAGGTGAACGACCCGCACACTCAGCTGGTTGAGTCCTTGCGCAATGTGCTGCAGCGTCCGATCGCCGGTCTCGACGCGGCGGCGCGCGACCTCGCGCTTACCTCGCGTGAAGTCACGGTCATGGCCGACAAGGATCTGCCATACGAGGTGCTGCGCAAGGTTCTGGCGACGTGCACGGCCGCCGCGTACGGCAAGATCTCGCTCGCGGTCCTGCAGAAGGAAAAGCCGGCTGCGGAGTCAAAAGCCAGCGGACTTCTCTAGCGGACACACAAGGTAACGGCATGAATTCCGAAACTGCGCAAGATTATCAGCCGTTGGAGAGCCAGCGCACGCCGTGCAATCCGCAGGCGCCGAACGATGCGGCGATGAAGGATCAAGAGGCGCTCATCGCGGCGCTCGGCACGTCACAGGAGTATATCGACGCCCTGGTGGGCGCGCTGCGCGCACTCAATGCGCAGCTGGAGGCGCTCGCGACCGAGCGCAACCAGCACCGCCTGCTGCATCAGGTCTGCGACGCCTTGGGCGAGTTGGGCCAGCTCGGCGGTGCGCAGTTGTTCTGGGGAACTGCGGAGGCGGTCACGACCGGTGAGGTTCAGCTGGGTCGGGTACGCGAGCGTGTCGCCGCCTTCGAGAGCCAAGTGGCCGAGCTGGAGGCGCGCCGACGGAGCATTCGCGAACAGATCGATGATGAACAGTACCGGGCCGGACTGATCGAGGACGCGCTCTTCGAGGCTCAGGAAGAGGAGGACCGGCGGCAGCGGGAATGGATCGTCGAGCGCGAGATCAGCGGACTTCACTCCCAACCGCTCACCATGCCCTGGACCTGGGGCGGAGAGGATGACCGGCGCTTTCAGAAATCGCTGCTGGGAACGCTGGGCGCGTGTCTCCTTCTGACACTGGTCTTGGCGCTGATCCGTCTGCCGCTGGCGCAAGCGCCCGAGGATAAGCCACCCGAGCAGATGCTCCACATCACCATGGCGCTGCCGCGGCCGCCTCCGCCGACGCGCGTGTTACCACCACCGCCGCCTAAGGTCGCGGTGCAGAAGCCGATCGAGAAGCCGACACCGCAGCAGGCGCGCAAGGCGCCCACGGAGGAGCCGGTCAAACCGGCCGTCGAA
>Ga0210402_10002535_pt1 | contig 17704 bp, 13 predicted proteins | sample IncBWC7MmetaG_FD_161055 | JGI IMG/M metagenome (GOLD analysis project Ga0210402, IMG submission 161055) | Forest soil microbial communities from Barre Woods Harvard Forest LTER site, Petersham, Massachusetts, United States - Inc-BW-C-7-M | ecosystem: Environmental > Terrestrial > Soil >... | reverse complement strand
GACAGGTCGCCGGTCCGGAGGTTTCAGAGTTGCTTGGTTGGCTTGGTGACTCACCACCGCGTGACCGCGAAACCGCGAGAACTCGTAACTCAACCAAAAATCCATGACCACAATCATTCTCTTCGGCGGACGCAGCGATGAGCGCCATGTCTCGGTCGCCTCGGCGCAGAACATCGTGCGGGCCTTGAGTACACCGCGAGACCGCGAGACCGCGAAACCTCGCGACCCAATCCTCGCCTGGTTCTGGGCGCCGAACGGTTCCGTCTACGACGTGCAGTGCGACGATCTGCTCGCGCATCCGCGGCCGTTCACCAACGATTTCCATCCGTCGCGGCCGGCGATCTGGCCCGATCTGGAGATGGCTCTCGATACCTTGCCGGTCGTTGATCCTGTGTTCCTGCTGGCGCTTCACGGAGGGGAAGGGGAGGACGGAACCGTGCAACGAATGATGGAGGAGCGCGGCATTCCGTTCACCGGATCGGGATCGGAGTCGAGCGCCGCGGCCTTCGACAAGGGACGCGCCAAGGAGATCGTGGAAGGCCACGTGCGCCTTGCGGAATCGCGCGTGGTTGCGGACGTTCGCCTGATCGATCGTACAGTCGCTGAGATGCTGGAGCAATGCGACAAGATTGTGCTCAAGCCTCTTGCCGGCGGCTCGTCGCGCGGGCTCTTCTTCCTCGAGCGGGGAGAAGAGACACCGGCCGTCGAGAACGTTTCCTACATCGTCGAACAGTTCATCGCCGGCCGCGAGTTGACGGTGGGGGTCGTCGACGGCGGGGATGGCCCCATCGCACTACCCGTCCTCGAGATCGAGACCGATCCCGGCCTTTCTTTCGATTACGAGGGGAAGTATCTCGGCAAAGGGACGCGGGAGATCTGCCCGGCGAGGATCTCCGAAGTCACACGCGACGAGGCGCAGATCGCCGCACTCGCCGCGCACGCTGCCCTGCGATGCGATGGTTACTCACGAACCGATCTGGTCGCCGCGGACGATGGCATCTACTTCATCGAGTTGAACACTCTGCCCGGCCTCACCACCGCCTCACTTCTGCCGCAGGAGTTGCGCGAGGGGGGGATCGAGTTTCGCGAGTTTCTTGAGCAGCAGATCGTGCTGGCGAAATCGTTAAGGTCGAAGTGAAAAACGATCGCCCCTCACTCCCGCGCGAGTTGGATGTGCCTTCGCTCGGCCTCTTCCGCCTCCGCCTGCGTTGCGGCCCAGCCGAAGCCAGCGACGCAGGCGAGGGTGGCCGGGATGGCGGGGATGGAGAGGTTGAACTCCATGAGTCCGTGGATCAGAAGGGCCAGGATGGCGCCGAAGGCGGCCAGAGTGAACGCGCTCTCTTCGCGGCGCGGCTCGCGGCGCCAGCGGCGGAGGAGGGTGGCCAGGAAGGCGATGATTGCCGTCGCGCCGAGGGCCAGTCCGATCGCCCCTCCGGTTACGAGCAGTTGCAGCGGATCGCTGTGTGCAAACTCCACTAGATAGTTGAAGTCATGCGGCTGCACGCGCCGGAATGCCTCGCGGAATGTGCCGAGGCCTGAGCCGAACAGAGCGAAATGAGGCCACGCCCGCAGCGAGAGCTGCCAGAGACGGAAGCGGAGATCGCTGGCGGGGTCGCGGGGATCGGAGCTGAGAAAGCGGAGGATCGGCTGCTGACGTACGGCCAGGAGCGTCAGACCGACCGCGGCGCCGATGACGCCGGTGCCGGCTGCCGCAAAGCTCCATTGGCGGTTCTTGACCCGCGGGTGTGACGGCGCGAGCGACAGCAGCACCACGGTGACGATCGCCGCCGCGAGAATGCCGCCGCGGGACTCGGTCATGGCGATCCCTCCGGCCAGCACGCTCCAGAGCAGGATGCGCAACGACATCCGCATGAAGAGGCTCTCGAACCGTTGTGCAGGCCGTCGCGAAGGTAGGACGGACGATTCGCGGTAGTGCAGCACTTCGCGCCACAACACGCCGAAGCCGACGAAGAGCGCGATCTGTAGATATCCGGCGAAGTGGTTCGGGTTGACGAACGCGCCGTGCAGGCGGCCCGTGGCCATGGGCTCCTCGCCTGCGCCCACGGCGATGCTCCGCGTGAGCATGGCCAGCAGGATTTGGACGAGAGCGCTGCCGAGCAGCACCGCCACGAAGAGGCGTCGCCGCGAGCGGGAGCGGAGGATCAGCGCGGCGACGACGAAGAAGGCGATGTACGCGAGCGTGAGCAGGGTCGTGTCGAGTGTCTCCAGCGGTGCGATGGAGATGCGTGACGCGGGCGCCTGCCGGCCGAAGGCCTCAAGTATGTGCCCGGTATCGGCGTACACGCGGGCGCTCACGGGCGAGAGGATTCCGAGGAGAGCCTGCGGCATGGGAAGCCATTGCAGCAATCCAAGCGCGACAAGGCCGAGGAGGGCGGCGATCGTCACGCGCGCACCGCGGAGGCGTGCGCTCCTCGGATCGTCGAAGAGGAGCAGAGAGAGCGCCGCGAAGGCGAAGAGCTCCAGGATCAGCTCCCCCTCCTGGGTGATCTGGCCGTAGGGGAGGGGAGCGATGGCTACGTAAGCCAGAAACACGAAAAGGGCGGCGTTTTCACGCCACGACTGCGTCCCGAGCTCTTCGCGCAGACCGGCGCGTTTCGCCCGCCTGGGGAGGGGAGGTTTCGTGGGCGTTTCGGCCGTCATTTGGTGAAATCGCGGACCGCAGGAGTTGACTATCGTAGCGTTTGTAGCCTAGTGTCTACAAAGAAGTCACTCTCTCATGTCCCGTGGAATTGCCTGGTTATTCATCGTATCGTTGTCTGTGGCGGGTTGGGTGTTTGCTTCGCCTCCCGCGGTTACGCAGAATCGACTGGCCTGCGTTGGTCATAAAGCCAACGCCAGAATTACTGCCCATGTCGAAGGGAATCCGGCCTCGGTACGTGTCTATTTTCGTCAGGCCGGCGATCCCTGCGGCGACTATTACGTCGACATGCGACCGAGCCCTGAGGACCCATCGCTGTACAGCACGGTCCTGCCGCTCGTAACGCCGGACGCCACCGCCGTCACCTACCAGGTCAAGGTCTTTGGAGCGGGAGCGAAGGAGATCGATGCCGAGCCGATGACGGCTCTCGTCAGCGACAACTGCACGGCACCTCCGCTCAGTCCCGAGGACTTCCGCGCGGCGAAGACCATCGCGCTGGGCCTGACCAAGGAAACGCAACACGCGGTACCGTGCCATTTCAAGTGCGACGGCGTGCTGAGCGTGATTACGGCCTCTGGCCAGTTGAAGCCCAACGATGAATGCCGGCTCGTTCTGGCGGGCAAGCTCAAGCCGTGGTATCTGACGCCGACGGCTCTGGCGATTGCAGGCGTGGGGGCGGGGGCGGGTGTACTGGTGTTGAATCCCTCGAATGGACCAAGAACTCCTCCCTCGCCGGCGCGGCCCTGATCGTGCGCGACGTTGCTCGATTCAACGGACCGGCGCCGCCCCACGACTCGCGAGGCTCTCTGTCATCGCTGTTTCCTGCCGAAGACCCCAGTGTGCCGGCTACCGAGCTGTGGGCTCTCGTGGCCAAGGGATGGCGGCTGATCGTCTTTTGCACCCTCGCCGGAGTCGTGGGCGGCGTGCTCCTGACCCTCTTTGCCGAGCCGCAGTACCGCGCCACCGTTGTGCTCAACGTCGATCATGATGCGAATCACCTGTTCGAGGTCTCCGACTCGCAGGTGGCTATCTACGATCCAGCGTTCCTCGTCACCCAAACGCGTTTGATGCGCAGTCGCGAGGTGGCTGAGCGCGTCATCGCTCGCCTCGACCTGCTTGGAAACCCCGAGGTCGCGGTGCGGCGCAGCGGCTTCTTCCGCCTTCTGGACGACGTTACCCCTGGCGGCTCGCGCGACGTCGCCGCCGCGGCCAACCGCATTCAGGCAGCCGTCAAAGCCACCATAGTGCCGCAGTCCAACCTGGTCGAGCTCACCTACATCGGCCACAGTCCTAAGGCCTCCGCTGACATCGCGAACGCACTGGCGGAGTCCTACATCGAATGGAGCATGGAGTCGAAGTTTCAGGTCGTCGGGCAGGCCTCGAAGTTCCTCAACACGGAAATCGAACAGCTCAAGAGCGAGGTCAGTAGCAAGGAAGACGCGCTCCACAGCTACGGCCTGCAGAAGGACATCATATCCGTCGATCCGGGCACCAACGTCACACTCCAGAAACTGGAGGCGCTCAACAAGGATTACTCCAATGCTGTTTCGGATCGCGTGGCCAAGGGAGCGCACTACAGCGAGCTGCTCAGCGCTCCCGACGAGGCCATCCTCCAGGGGACCGGCGAGATCGCCAGCGTGGCCACGCTCAAGGCAGAGTTGAGCACGCTGCAGCGGTCGTATAACGAGAAGTTGCAGGTCTACAAGCCGGAATGGCCCGCCATGAAGCAACTCCGGGCGCAGCTCGAGGAGCTGCAGAAGAGTCTGGCCAGGGAAATCCATGCGGCCGCTGCCCGTGTGCGTGAAGAAGCCCATCGCGATTTACAGACCGCGCAGCGACGCGAGCAGTCGTTACAAACCGAGATGACGTCGCAGAGGCATGAGGCGATTCAGCTCAACAGCAACGCCATCGAGTTCAACAACCTCCGCAATGACGTGGAGACCTCGCGCAATCTCCTGGAAGTGCTGCAGAAGCGGCAGGCGGAGACCGGAGTGACGGCACGCCTGGGCGGGCAGCGGATTTCGAACATCCGGATCGTTGACCGCGCCCTCGTCCCCGGCAGGCCGTTCAGTCCCTCGTATCCGGCGAACGTCTGGACGGGGCTTTTCTGCGGCCTGGTCGTTGGGCTCAGCATGGCCTTTCTCCGCGATATCCTCGATCGCAGCCTGCGCACCATCGAGGACGTCGAGCGCTACATCCGTCTTCCGGCCCTCGGGGTGATCCCTGCCGTCGGCGCCGGCGCCGCCAACCGGCACTGGTACGGCTACGGATACTCCCGGAAGAAAAAGCAGAAGAACGCTGACCCAGGCGAGGCCATGATCGAGTTGCTGCCACATACCCATTCCCGATCGGCGGCGGCCGAGGCCTATCGCGCTGTCCGTGCGGCGCTGCTCCTGTCACAGGCCGGTGGCATCCGGTCAATCGTGGTCACGTCGTGTCTGCCGGCTGAGGGGAAGACGTCGACGGTGTTGAATCTGGCCGTCGTGCTGGCGCAGCTCGACAAGCGTGTGCTGCTGGTGGATGCCGACCTGCACAAGCCGCGGCTGCATGACACACTGCGTATCCCGAACCGCGTCGGTCTCGTCTCCATCCTCGTGGAGAATGTCTCGCCGACGCTCGCGATCCAGACGACCCAGATCCCCGGTGTGTCGGTTGTGGTCTCCGGGCCGCCGACGCCGAATCCATCCGGGCTGCTCTCGTCCGACTCGATGCGAACGCTGTTGGAGTTTGCGGAGATGAACTTCGACTACGTGCTGATCGACAGCCCGCCGCTCGAGTCGGTTGCCGACGCCATGCTCATCGGCAGTCAGACGGACGGTGTCGTGCTTTGCGTGGAAGGCGGCAGCACATCGCGCGATCGGGTGGCCCGGATCCGGAATATGCTCGCCAAGAGCAACGTGCCGGTGATCGGGGTGATCATCAACAAACTGCGCGAGCCCGCGTTCGGCTACGGCTACGGAAAATCCTATCGGTACTACAGCCCGGGGTACGGAACCGAGGCCCGGGCACCGGCCGACGACCGCGCCCAGAACGGTTAAGAGGTCTCTCCAAGGTCAGGCGGCTCAGTGATCGACATCCACTTCCACTGCCTTCCCGGAATCGATGACGGACCTTCCACGTGGGAGGAGGCGGTCGAGCTCTGTCGCGCGGCGGAGGCGGAAGGCACGGAGACGATCGTGGCCACGCCGCATGTGATGCGCGACCCGTGGATCAACGAAGACCGCGCCGAGCGCGATCGGCTCCTGGTCCGGTTGAATGACCTCCTCGGCGGGAAACCGGCCGTCGTTCCGGGATGCGAGATGTTTTTCTCGAGCGACGTGATCGAGCTGTGGGAACACGGCAACGCCGGACCGCTGGTGGGGCTGAATCGTGGCACTGCCCTTCTCCTCGAGTTCCCGACGTACAGCGTTGCGCCGCAGGCAGAATGGATCCTGCACGAGCTGTCGGTGATGGGCGTGCAGGCCGTGATCGCGCATCCCGAGCGCAACGCGGAGCTGGCGCGCAATCCGAAGCGACTGGCCTCGCTCGTGGCAAAAGGCGCGATGACCCAGATCACCGCGGCATCGCTGCTCGGCGATTTCGGACGTGGTCCGCTGGCAGCGGCGGAAGACTTCTTCGCGCGTGGGCTAGTCCATATCGTCGCCTCCGATGCTCACTCGATCGCCGAGCGCCCCCCGCGACTGGCGGCTGCGAGGCGGTGGGCAGAGCAGCGATGGGGAACCGCCGCGACGTTGGAGATCTTCGCGACGAACCCCAAGGCGGTGACGCACGGGGTCGTAGCCGTATGAGGCGAGCGCTCGCGGGGATGGCGGTCGTCCTGGCCATTCTTTCCTGCCTGCGATACGCATATGACCAGGAGGCTCGCCGCGCCGGGAACCGCTTCCTCGCCGACTTCGACGTTCCGGCCCGCCACCACGCCGGCGCGGCCACTCTGCCACTCGTCCCATCCGCGGATCTCGGCGCCGACGTCGTTGGAGACATCGCGCTCGCCGATGCATTCCGGAGCGTGAACCTCGCCGAGGCCTCTCCCGATCTTCGTGCGCGATCTCTCCGCGCGGCCGGGCGGGTGAGCGACGAGCTCGTCGCGGCTCGCGACATCGCGCTCGATGCCCTTGCCACACGCCCGGGGTGGTCTCAGCACTGGACCGTGCTCGGCGAGCTTATTTACGCGGCGCAGCGGCGTGGGACGGAGGCCAACGACTTCCGCCTCTGGGAGAGCCCGCTGCTGACCTCGATCGAGTATTTTCCCGGCAACGACGCCGCGGAGACGTTTGTATCGACTGCCTATCTCGAGAACTGGCCCGATCTAAATGATGTCATGCGGGCGCGGGCGGTGGTGGGCTTCCGCCGTGCGCTGCTCGATCCCGGATTCGCGTCGATGGCGTTCCCAGTCCTGATCGAGGCGTTGGGCGTCGACCACGCCATCGCACTTCTGCCGCAGGAGGGCGTTACGCTGCGGGCGGCGTTTGAGGCGATGGCCAGAAGCGGTGACATCACGCGCGCCACGACCATCTACCAGATGTGGGAATCCGCCGAGTGGTCGGACCGCGTGCGGGACTTGCGCGAGCTGGAGCGCCGCGCCGGGATGAACGACGTCGAGCGGCAACGGGAGCTCGCGGCGAGCTGGCTGGGACAGCATTCCCCCATCGATTTCGACACGCCCGCGGGTCGCGAACAGGAGCTGCGCGTGCTGCAGTTGGCGGTCAACGACCGCATCGGCGCCTGGCAATCCGACCCGCGTGCCACCGTCGTCCGTTTCTTCCTGAACCGGCGGATGCATCCGGGAACGGCCGCCAGGCAGGGGATCGAGACAGCGCAGGGCGGCGCCATCCTGGCCACCGTGGTCAACTCGCTCAGTGGGGTTCCAGCACCGATCCGGGCCCGAGCCCGTCTGCTCGGCGGGGATGTCGAAGGAGCCCAAACGATTTTCGAACGCTCGGACTCGGCCGGCTCCTTCGAGTGGACACCGTTCCTGCTCGACCTGGCTTCCTACCGCATCGAGCAGAACTCGCTCGACGCAGCCCGTGCCGCGATGGAGTCGCTGGCGCTGACGGCTCGGAATGAGTGCGACGCGGTGGTTCTCCGCCGCCGGCTGGCGGCCCTCGACGGTTCGACCGAGAACGCTCCCATTCCGGTCACGATGTCTCTGCCGGCATCGGCATGGAGTTCGACGGGCTCGCTGTCGCTCTGCCTCGACTCCGAGGCCGCGACCGTGCGCGATCTCGCTGTCACCATGGACGCGGCCGGCCCCGTCCTCGTGGCGTGGGGATGGAACGAGGGCCGTCACGGTATCCTGCAACTCGACGCCGGCAAGACGACCGTCCGCGTCTCCACCAGCGGCCGCGCCGGCCGGCAGGTATTTTTCATCCGCTCGTTGACCAGGATGTCGATTACGCCGGGGGCGGCTGTGATTGAAGCAGCTTCGAAGTGACGGTTTCCGGGATGGAACACACTGCGAGGCCGTAGCCAATCGGATCAGTTTTATCCCGGCATCTCCGCCCCTTTTGCTAGGATCTCGCCCGGTTCATGAACCGAAAGGAGTTTCAATGCGCAAGTTCATTGCGATTTGTCTTTTTCTCGTTCCCGCCGCGCTGCCGATGGCGGCGCAGCAGACCGCGCCTGCGCTCAAGCTGCCGCGCGCGTCGCAGCACGAGGTTGTGACGCAGACCGTCGGCCTGACCGACGTCACCGTCGACTATAGCCGTCCCGTGGCCAAGGGCCGCACGATCTGGGGCGGGCTTGTGCCGTACGACAACGTCTGGCGCACGGGGGCGAACGAGGCCACGCAGTTCACGGTCAGCGACGACGTGACCATCAACGGACAGCCGCTGCCGAAGGGGGCGTATTCGCTTCACACGATTCCCGGAAAGGACTCGTGGATTGTGATCTTCAACAAGACCGCCAAGCAATGGGGCTCGTTCAACTACAAGGCAGCGGACGACGCCCTTCGGGTGACCGTGAAGCCGCAGAAGGCGCCGTTCGCCGAGGTGTTCACGATCGGATTTCCTGACGTGACCAGCGATACCGCCACGGTCATGCTTCACTGGGCTGATCTGTCGGTCTCATTCACGGTCGGCACGAACACGACCGCCGCGGTGATGGCATCCGCGACGGCTGCCGTCGCCGCTGCCCCCGCCACCGATTTCCAGACGCCGATGCGCGCCGCCGGTTTTGCCTACGACGCCGGCAACAACGACCAGGCCATGAAGTGGGTCGATCAGTCGTTGAAGGTCAAAGAGACGATGGGCGGCCTCTACCTGAAGTCCCGTATCCAGGCCAAGGGCGGCGACCGTGCCGGCGCCATCGCCACCGCCCAGTCGGCGCTCAAGCTTGCCACGCCGAAGGACGACAACTTGTCAGCCGAGATCAAGCAGTCGATCGACGAGTGGAAGAAGTGACTTGACGCGGGGTCGGAGGTCGGAGTTCTATCCGATCTCCGGCGCTCCGACTCCCGTCTGCTCGGGCACGAACCTCTGCACCACCAGCGCCGCCCCCACCCCCACCACACAGCCGATCACGTTCCACCAGAGCCAGGCCGTATGGGTGAAGATCGCGCACGAGACCACGGCGGCTTCTCCGACCAGGGCGCCGAAGAAGGCGGCGGTGCCGCTGACGCGCTTCGTGTAGAACGCGAGGAGGAAGATGGCCAGGATCGTCCCGTAGAAGAGCGATCCGAGCTTGTTCACCGCTTCGATGAGCGAGCCGAGGCGGTTGGCGAATTCGGCGAAGCCGATGGCGAAGACGCCCCAGGCGATCGTCATCAGTTTCGAGAGCCGGACGCACTCCGCGTCGGTCGCGTGCGGCTTGGCGAGGCGGCGGAAGATGTCGACCACAGTCGTCGAGGCCAGCGAGTTGAGGCCCGATGACGTTGCCGACATCGCCGCGCAGAAGATCGCCGCCAGCACCAGGCCGACCACGCCGGCGGGGAGAAAGTCGATCACGAAGGTCAGGAAGATGTAGTTCGTGTCGCTGTTGTCGGCCCTGGGCTGTGTCAGGTGAATGAGCGATGCCGCTGCGGCGCGAGTGGCAGTTTCGCGCTCCTGGACCTCGCGTAACGCGGCGGTGGCGGCGGCGGTGGCCGCGTCGTCGTGCGCGCGCATCGCCTTGAGCAGAGCCTGCACATCGGTACGCTTCTCGACGAATTGCCGGCGATGCCGCGCCTCGAGGCGCTCATAGTCCGCGGCGTACGGACTCGAGGTCACCATGGCCCGCTGGGCCGTGTTGAAGAACAGCGGTGGCGCGACGAACTGATAGAAAACGAAGACCATGGCCCCGACGAAGAGGATGAAAAACTGCATCGGTACTTTGACCATGCCGTTGATCAGCAGGCCGAGACGGCTCTCGGCGACCGAGGCGCCGGTCAGATAGCGCTGCACCTGCGACTGGTCGGTGCCGAAGTAGGAGAGCGCCAGAAAGGCGCCGCCAATGAGACCGGACCAGAATGTGTACTGCTGCTTCAGATCGAAGTTGAAGTCGATGGCGTTGAGGCGTCCCATGCGGCCGGCCACGCGAAAGGCCTCGACGAGGGTCACTTCGTGTGGGAGCGAGTGAATGGCGATCACCAGTGCCACGGCCATCCCGCCTAGAGCGATGAAAAGTTGATGTACTTGCGTCCGGCTTACCGCTTTGGTTCCACCGGAGGCCGTGTAGACGATCACGAGCATCCCGACGAGGACATTCGTCAGGTGAATGTTCCAGCCGAGGATCACGGAAACGACGAGCGCGGGTGCGTAGAGAGTGATGCCGGTGGAGAGACCGCGCTGGATCAGGAAGAGGACGGAGGTCAGCGTGCGTGTGCCGACGCCGAAACGGGTTTCGAGGTACTCGTACGCGGTGAAGATCTGCAATCGGTGATAGATCGGCACGGCGGTGATGGAGAGGATCACCATTGCGATCGGCAGTCCGAGGTAGAACTGCACGAAGCGCATCCCGTCGGCGTAGGCTTGCCCGGGCGTCGAGAGGAAGGTGATCGCGCTGGCCTGCGTGGCCATGATCGACAAGGCGATGGTCGGCCACTTGAGCTCGCGCCCCGCCAGCAGATAGCCGTCGAGATTCTTCTTGTGGCGCCCCTTCCAGACGCCGTAGGCGACGATGGTGACCAGCGTCCCGATGAGGACGATCCAATCGATCGGCCTCATGCGAAGGCTTTCGTGAAAGCGTAGAAGATGATGACGAGGATGACCAGCTCACCGATTACGGCGGCGTAAAGCAGTGGCCAGTTGACGTTGTCGGTCGTCGGTTGTCGGTTGTCAGGGACTGGAGCTGCACCGTTCGTTGGTGGCTCCGGCCCCCCACCCCCGACTCCCGGCTCCCGCGTCTTTCTCATTTCGCCGAAACGAGATTCACGAACATCTTGTACGCACCCGGCACCCCCGCCGGAAGCTGGCGGAACCAGGCGTAGCTCGTGTAGATGAACGTTCCCTTGCCGTAGTGCGTGTAAAGCTCGCCGCCTTCTTTGTCCGGCTCGCCGGGATCGTGCGAGGCCAGGACGGTCTGGTATTGCGGGTCCCAATCCTTGACGAAGTACAGCCCGCGCTCCTGCACCCAGCCGTTGAAATCGGCGTCGGTGATCTTGTTCGGCGCGTTTAGGAGTGGGGAGTCGGGATGGACGAAGCGGACCGGCGCTTCTTCGACAGTGACGCGTTCGCTGGTGACCTTGAACGGATACGGGCCGGGGGCGTCCACCAGGAGCGGCTGCGGATTGGTGCTGTTGTACTGGACGACCAGTGTCCCGCCGTTCTTGACGTACTCCATCAGCTTCGGGTGGGCCAGACGCATGCGCGGGCGGGCGTTGTAGGCGCGGACGCCGGTGACGATGGCGTCGTACCTGGCGAAATCGCCGCGATCGAGGTCGTCGTCGGTCAGGAGCGTGACGTCGTAGCCGACCTGGCGCAGCGCGGAGGGGACGTCGTCACCGGCCCCCATGATGTAGCCGACGCGCGTGCCGCGCTTCTTGATGTCGGCGCGGACGAGCTTGGCGAACGCGTCGCCGAACACCCGTTGCGGCGGGATGTGGTTGTAGTCGATGCTGTTGATGCCGTAGTCGAGCTTCTTTCCGTCCGCCAGCTCGACCTGTGCGCCGAAGACCTCCGCGTACTCGCCCTTCTTCGGTGGCGTCACCTGAAAGGTCGTCCGCGCCTCTTCTCCCTTTTGAGCGAATGTGACCACCGTCGACACCGGATCGGAGGTCCATCCCCCCGGAAGGCGCAGCCGCACGCTGACCGGGCCTTTCACGCTGAAGTTGCGCAACCACACCGTGACCGGTTTCGGCTGGAGGTCGGGGAAGACGTAGACGTTCGCGCCGAGGTTGGCGGTAACCTCTGGAACGACATCGATGTTGCGGACGCGCTCCCCCTGCACCGCGTCGGTCCAGCGATAGACGGCAGGGACCTCGAAGATGATCGTATGCATGGCGTTGTCGGTCAGCGTCACGATCATCGGGATGGCCGTGTGGTTTTCGGGGAGGCCGATGAGCTGCTGATCGTCGACGACGTACGAGCCCTTGAGCGGCGGCTTCTGGAGCCAGTACGGTTGCGAGATCGGGAAGTCGGCCGGCAGTTTGACGCTTAGGTCCGTCTTGACCGGGATGTTATTCGTCAGCGGTGCGTTCACCGCCTTGCTCGGATCGGCGTAGCGCGAGGCCACCATGGCCAGCATGAACGGGTAGTCCGAGCGATTGACGACCGTGACGCTGACCGGGATGGTGCCCCCCGCGATGACGGAGGAATCGCCGGCGGCGACGTCGATGGAGATCCCGGCGCAGGCGCGGATGGCGGCCTGCAGGTCGCGCATCTTTACCGCTGCCCACGGGTGGCTGGACCACGCGGCGTTGGCGCTGAGCCGATCGAGGAGATCGTAGGCCTGAAGAAGAAGGGGAATGGTCTTCGTCGGATTCTTCGGATCGAAGGTGTCGGAGGCTTGCTGCAGAACCTTGCCGACCTCCTCGCCGCCTGCGTAGCGCGACCAGGAGGTGTCGATCCCTTCGAACATGTCGGTAGCCGCGGGATCGCCGGCCAGTTGATCGAAGTAATTCGGAGAGGTACCGCGCCGCTCGGCGACGCCGAACCCCTGGCTCTTGTGCATGCTCCGGCTCTCGGCCGCGATCTCGGTATAGGCCCGGCCGAGGAGCGGGTTGTATGTGCCGAGGTCGACGCGCAACGATTTGGCGATCGAAGGATCGTCCGGTTTGATCGCCTGAAACGAGAACTTGTTGAAGAACAGCCGCCTCGGCTGCCAGGGGTTGACGTACTTGAGCTGCTCGGGGAACTTCGTCGGATCGGCCGCGGCGGTAAAGGCTTCGCCGGCCAGGATTGCGGAGGCGGTGTGATGACCGTGCCCCCCTTCTCCCGTGGTCGGGAAGCGGGTGATGATCACGTCGGGCTGAAAGCGGCGGATGTTCCAGACCACGTCCGCCAGGATCAGATCGTGGTTCCAGATTGCCAATGTCTCCTTTGGATTCTTGGAGTAGCCGAAGTCGAGCGCGCGCGTGAAAAACTGCTCGCTGCCGTCGGTGCGCCGCGCGGCCAGCAACTCCTGGGTGCGGATGACGCCGAGAAGCTCTCCCTTCTCATCGCCGAGGAGGTTCTGTCCGCCGTCGCCGCGCGTCATCGACAGGTAGCCGGTGCGATACAACCGCTCGTTGCCGAGGTAGGCGATGAGGGCCGTGTTCTCATCGTCGGGATGCGCGGCCACGTAGAGCGCGCTGCCGACGACCGTCAGCTTCTTCAGGGCGAGCTGGATCTGTGCGGCATCGAGCGGCTTTTGCGCGAAAAGGCCGGCGGGAAGGATGAGCAGCGTGATGACGAGAGCGATCGTTCTGCGAAGCATGGCGGCGAATGGTACCGGGTTCGCCACTAGAATCGTGTTTCGGTGTTGTCACGCGGAGGCGCGGAGCCTCATCTGTCCGCGTCTCCGCCTCTCCGCGTGAAAATCTCTGACAAATACGACATCGCCGTCATCGGCGCCGGAGCGGCCGGGCTGATGGCGGCGATTGCCGCCGGCCGTACAGGCGCGCGGGTTGCCGCCATCGACGGGGCGAAACGGATCGGAGCCAAGATCCTCATCTCCGGCGGCGGGCGGTGCAACGTCACCAATGAAGCCGTCCGTGCGGCGGATTTCAACGGAAGCCGCAACGCCATCGCCAAGGTGCTGCGGACGTTCGACGTCGCTGCCACCGTCGCCTTTTTCGAGAGCCTCGGCGTGCCACTCAAGATCGAGGAAACCGGCAAGCGTTTTCCCGTAAGCAACCGCGCCCGCGATGTCGTCGAGGCGCTGTTGACCGCCGCGGAGGATGCCGGCGTCGCGATCATCAACGGCATGCGGGTGGACAACGTGGCACAGACACTCTTGTCTGTGCCCGGCTTCGTCATCAACGGCGTACTGCATGCCGATCGCGTCATCCTCGCCGCCGGCGGGCGCTCGGTGCCGAAGAGCGGCAGCGACGGGTCGGGCTACGACCTCGCTCGCGCCCTCGGCCATTCGGTCACGAAGACCTTCCCCGCGCTCGTGCCGCTGATCGTGACGAAGGGTCACTGGATCACGGAGATCAGCGGGACGAGCGTCGAGGCGGAGCTGGCGGTGAAGTCGTCCACCGGCCGGGTCATGCATCGCAATCGGGGCTCGATGCTCTTCACGCACTTCGGCCTCAGCGGCCCAGCCGTTCTCGACATCAGCCGCCACTGGATCGCCGGCCAGCCGGCCACGCTCGCCGCCAACTTTCTGCCGGGAGAGACGTTCGAATCGATCGATGCCACGCTCGTCGATGCGGCCCAACGCAATCCGCGCGCGACGATCGCCAGCGTCCTGCGGCACCGCCTTCCCGACCGCCTCATCGCCCACCTGGCCTCGGATACGCCCCTCGGCCGCATGCCAAAAGACGAGCGCCGCCGCATCGTTCACGACGTCGTCGACTTCACGCTACCCGTGGTTCGCGACCGCGGCTTCGACTATGCCGAGGTAACCGCCGGCGGCGTTCCGCTGGAGGAGATCGACCTGAACACGATGGAATCGCGCCTCTGCAAAGGCCTCTACCTCTGCGGAGAGATCCTCGACGTCGACGGCCGCATCGGCGGCTTCAACTTCCAATGGGCCTGGGCCAGCGGGCGGGCGGCGGGGATGGGGGCTGGCTCGCCCTGTCCGTCAGCGAGCTCCGGAAGCTCATGAACGAGCTCGGAAAGCTCATGAACGAGGTCGGAAAGCTCGTGAACGAACTCGGAGAGCTAGTGAACGAACTCGGAAAGCTCATGAATGAGCTCTGAGAGCTCGTGAATGAACTCGGAGAGCTTGTGAACGAGGTCGGAGAGCTTGTTCACTGACAAAGTTTGTCAGCGAATGAGCTCCCGTGCCGGGAGCCGTTGCGTGAACAAAGAGACGTTTGATCCGCCCTGACGTCACGATGTACATTGTGTCCTGCCGAAGACGACCACGCACGCATGGAATCGCATCTCGTCTTCAGCCGGTTACCCTTTGAAGCAGGCACGGACGAATATGGACCGTTTCATCGCCTCCAATGTGCTCATGTCAACGAGAAGATGTACGCCAGCGGACGCATCGGAGGCGACCGAAGTTACGGCGTTGGTTTCAGACGAGTTCACGCGTACGTCGGGCCGCTTCCTGATGAGGAGGAGGGCATCGAGTTCTGGACGAAAGTGCCGCCAGATCGTGGTACGCCGCCACAATTTGCGTATTGGAGCGACGCTTCAGATGGAGTAGTCTCTTTGGATCTCGGTGACCGCGAGATCGTCGCGATCGTGGCGACGATCGTGAAACGGGTGGATGGTTATGCCTATTGCCGCTGCAAAGCCTGACACGACTCCCCGCCTCGAGACCGTCCTGACTCTTCGGGCGTCACGCGATGACATTCGTGAACTGTGGCCGCAAATGGAGCCAGTTGACGTCCTTGCGTCGCCGGGACCGGCATTGGTTGCTACCGTGAAGTTGTCAAGCGGGCAGAGAGCGTCGGTCGTGTTCCATGAACGGAAGCAGTTTGTGGAAATACTGGCACCGCTGGAAGCGGGTGTCGAAGCTGGACTCGCCAGCTTACTGATCGAACTAAGCATCTCACCTGAGGCGATCACCTGGACGCACGGCCGGATCGATCGGCGAGTTTTGTTCGAGGCAACCGTTGCAACCGTGCCGACGCCTTTGCGGTAGGTTCCCCCTCTTCGGGGGATAGCGGATTTGTACCCCAGTCCGTGAATATGATGAGGTCTCGCGGCCGTGAGATAGTCCCGCCGCGCGACCTTCGCAACCGCGAGACCGCGTAACTATGATCCGCCGTCTCGCCTTCCTCTCGCTCTTGTTCGCCTCGACGATCTACGCCCAGTCGCCGCACGAGCCCTGGCGGACGATCGTAACGCCGCACTTTCGCGTTCACTATCCGGCGCAGTACGAGGCCTGGGCCACGCGGGCCGCGCGGCGGCTCGAATCGGTGCGGGCGGCGGTGGTCGCCGAGGTCGGGTTCGCCCCGGAAACAGTAACCGACGTGCTCGTCGAGAATCCTGCCGCGGAGGCGAACGGCGTCACCATCTCCCTCCTCGACACGCCGCGCATCCTTCTTTTCGCCGAGCCGCCCGAGCCGAAGGATCAGATCGGCGAGTACTCGACCTGGATCGACCTGCTGACCGTACACGAGACTGCCCATCTCGTCCATCTGCTCCGCCCGTCGCGCAACCCGTTCGAGCGCGCGCTGGCGCACCTCGTCCCGCTCAATCCGATCACGCGCGAGGCACCGCGGTGGGTGCTGGAGGGCTATGCCACGCTGATCGAAGGCCGCATCACCGGCAGCGGCAGGCCCTCCGGTGCCATGCGCGCCGCCATCCTCCGCACGTGGGCGATGAATGGCCAGCTCCCGACCTACAGTCAGCTCGACTCGGACCACCGTTTCCTCGGCTTGTCGATGGCCTATCTCGCCGGTTCCGCGTTCCTCGAATGGCTGGTCGAGAAGAGTGGCCCGGATTCCCTGCGTCACCTCTGGGCGCGCATGACCGCCCGTCAGCGCCGCAGTTTCGACAACGCCTTCGCAGGCGTCTTCGGCGATACGCCGCGGCGGCTCTACGGCCGCTTCACCGCGGAGTTGTCGGCGAGCGCCATGACCGTGGCCCGCACGGGCGGCTGGCGGGAAGGGGAGTTGTGGCAGGAGACGTCCCGCGGCAGTGGCGATCCGGCTGTCTCGCCGGACGGCAAACGGTTGGTGATGGTGCTGCGCAACGAGAGAGGAGAGTCAACGCTCGTCGTTTACGCCACCGGTCCGGACGAGGAGGATGCCAAGCGGGAAGCGCGGATCGCCGAAATGCTGCGACGCGATCCCGAGGACGTTGCGCCCATTCGCACGAAGCCGTCGCCGCGCAAGCCGCTGCACTCGTTTCGGCCACCAGACGGCGGCGATGTGGAGAACCCGCGCTGGACCCGCGATGGGGAGGCCATTCTCTACACGCACAGGCAGCCCGACCTCGACGGCTTCCGCCACCACGATCTCTTCCGCTGGACGCCGGCAACCGGACGCAACGAGCGTCTCACGCATCGCGCCGATTTGAAGGACGCCGATCCGATCGATGCCACGCATGCCGTGGCCGTGCGCAACCGCTTCGGCGCGTCCCAGATCGTCATCGTCGATCTCAGCACCGGCGAGATCACGCCGCGAACACCGCCTTCGCTCGACGTCGTCTACTCGCATCCCCGGGTCGCTGCCGGCGGCCGCATCGCCTGGGCCGAGCATACGGGTGGGGAGTGGCACGTGGCCATCGATGGCAAGCCGCTTCCCACGATCGGCGCGTTCGCTCCGGAGTGGGGTCTCAACGGTGCCTTGTTCGCCGCCGTGGCGGGCCGCGGCTTCATCGACATCGCCAGGGTCGATGGAGAAACGCCGTCGTTCATCACGCGCAATGCCGGCATGGCACTCGATCCCGCGCCGTCGCCAGACGGTTCGCTCTATTTCATTTCACTCGATCCCGACGGCTACCATGTGCGTCGTCTGGCCGATACCTCGGCAGTTCCGCCGCGAACGCTGGCCTTCGACCGCTCCCTCATCCCCCCCCCCCCCCCCCC
>Ga0210402_10002531_pt1 | contig 17718 bp, 22 predicted proteins | sample IncBWC7MmetaG_FD_161055 | JGI IMG/M metagenome (GOLD analysis project Ga0210402, IMG submission 161055) | Forest soil microbial communities from Barre Woods Harvard Forest LTER site, Petersham, Massachusetts, United States - Inc-BW-C-7-M | ecosystem: Environmental > Terrestrial > Soil >... | reverse complement strand
TGGTCCCGCGCACGCGGGCCCCTGCTTCCAAGGAACTCCCGTCTCAGGATGCAGAAATGGCTTGGCAGAACACAAGTTCCTTTCCGCTTTGCCCCGGCCACCGGCCGGGCCCCACGCTGTTGAAAAACTCTTTTTAGGGAATTTCAACCGCGAGATTCGTTCGTAAGTTATTGAATGTTCGTCTGCCGTCGACGCTGAAATTCACCGAAATTACTGCTTGGGTTCCTTTTTCAACAGCCACGCCTGTTTCCGACAAATGCATTTTGTGGCAGGGAAAGGGTTCGTTGTCGCTCTTCGAGAGCGGCCAGGATCTCTTCCAAGAACGTTCCGAGCTTTTCGGGGTCGGTTTCCATTGAAGCTGCGGCGGTGAGTTCTTCCCAGGTTTTCTTGAGTCGCTTCGGACTATCGCTAAGCATAGCGACCTCCTTCCGAAGGGCAGCTGCTTTTTGATGGTGTGGTAGTTCTGCGGCCCGCAAGCACAGAAAGTGTTTTCAGCGTGGAAAATCGCGGCAGGATCTGGAGAGGCATGAAGCTCCGAATGATTGGGAAGACCTGCTTGCACAAGATCACATCTCCGATGAGTCGGGCGGCTTCGGAGGATTCGCCAGCACCTTCAACTCTAATCCCCTTAGCGTACCCAGCGAGTACGCCGCAGATTCGCGTTCCTTAATACCGGTGTTGAAATCCAGCAACTCACGCAGACGTACGATGACGATACGCTTGACGTCGCCAATTTTTTCTGCAAATTCGTCGAGTCGTATCTCTACCAAACCAGCTTCGGAGAGCGCTCTCCAAGCCTGCTGCTCTTCGGTTTCGTCATCGGATCGGCTCACAGCTCTAAACCCTCGTTAGGCACGACCTGAGACTCGTGCTTCCGCTCAGTTCGTCATCGCTCTGTATCTTGCACTATGCAATCTTGCACTATGCAATCTTGCACTATGCAGCCTGCTTGTACCTGAGGTATGTGTACGCCAGATACTGGTTCAGCTCCGCCCAGAAAGGCTGGTCCCTTCTCCGAGGATCCATCCCCGCCCCGGCCATCGAAAGGAGCCGCTCCTCACACTCCTCTCGCTCGTTGTCAGTGACCTCACTGATTTTGCGCCACACCTGCGGCTGGGGACAGCCCGAGATCCTGTGTTCTGGTATCACTCGTCCGTCCTCAAGAATGAAGTCTCGCCAGACCAACCCCCAATGCACTTCTTTGAGAACACTCATTTCGGATCCGCTGGAAGATCTGAACGAAATGATCTCGCCTTCCGCCGGAGGCCAGTTCGCTTCGCTACGCAGTAGCTTTGCCGTGGACTTCATTCGTTTCGCGCACCGGTGGGAATTAGGTCTAATTGCCCTCTTCCGGATTGGGTTTGCGGCTGACGATCCGAGATCCCTGTGTAGTTGGTCTCGGCCAATCGCTGCGAGATAAGACCCGGTCCACGGCCTGCTCTACCCTCAACATAAAGCCTGCATCAGGAACCGGCATAGCGCCTGACGCGGCCCACGCCATACCGATAGCATTCTCGTTCGTAGCCGCTTCAACCCTGGGCACGAGTTGCGGCTGCTGTTTCAAATAGCCGATCCAGACAAGAGTCACGGCGTTGTACGCCGTGCTCTTCAGGAGACTGATAATCGCGGGTTGACCGTTGCCATACCACATCACAAAACTGACCAGGATCAGCTCAACGCTGGCAAAGACGCCGAATCCGAGCGCTATGCCGAATACCTGTTGCCGCGAGTAATTTTTGAGAAAACGGCAAAGAAGCATCAAGACCAGGAAGAGCCCAACCTGCATCAGGCGCACGCTGCGATCAAAGGAAAACACTGCTGCAACTACCCGGTCTGCAGCCGCTTCGCTACTAGACAACGCACCCAGAATCGCGAGCAAAAAGAGCAGCCCGCACGACCATCGAAATATGGTGGTTCCTAAAATCTGAATGCCTCCGTACTCCTTAAAGAGACTGTGCAATATTTCATCCATCACCGTGACCGCAAAGATCACGCTGACGGCGTTTCCGGTCCAGTACGCGTCGAAGTAGTAGCTCTCGGGGAAATACCTGTACACGACAAACAAACATGCCGACTTGAGGGTCTGAAACAGCACGTAGGAAAAGAATCGCGGGAACAGCTTGTGGGACTTGCGCCGGACCATGAAGACCAGAAGAGTGATCTGCAACAGTGGACCGGCGAGCCAGTTTACATATGTTAACCAGTTCATCGCATTACGTACACGTAACGTTCGAAAGCATACCTATCCCCCGACCGCTCTGCAACATCTATTTTGGCGGTCCCGTGTCGGTTTTATGAATTCAGCCTCCTAATATTTATTGAGTTGGGCGGCAGCTTCTGGAGCGGCACAAGGGCATCGGGTCGCTACCATCAGCAATTACCACCGCCTGTTCTGCTCTAACGGCAGAATTGCCAGGCGACGAGTTGTTGGTTTGGATTGCGCTGTACAACCCAGCGAGTGCCACAACGGTTAGCACAACTTCCAGTACTTTGTTCATTGGGGGAGTCTCCTTCGCGCATACTTCTGCGCGTGCGAAGTATATGCCTAGTCGAGGCTTCGTGAGCGGCGAAAACTGTGGATAATTATGATCGAAAGGTCGTGACAGGCGGCGGCGGATGGCCACTCTCGCGTATGCTAATGGGACACGAGAAAATGCGCACTTTTTATGAGAATAAGAATTTCGCTTCCTGTCATTGCCTTGCTGGCAGTCTGGGCTTCGGAATTTGTTGTCGCGCAAGCCAAGCCGAATACTGGGTCGGCCATAATCCTGGGACTCGAGGCCAAATGGAACGCGGCTTATGACCGAGGGGATATCGCAACCATGAATACTCTGCTGGCTGATGATTTCATCATCACCGTTGAAGACGGAAGCACATTCAGTAAATCCGGATATATCGCCCACTACGGGGACTCGACCGTCCACGTAGAAATTTCAGATATGTCGGATCTAAGAGTTCGAATGCATGGCAAGACCGCAGTTGTCACCGGTGCGTATCACGAAAAGGGTACCTCCAAGGGCAAACCCTACGAATACCGCGACCGCTTCACCGATGTCTGGATGAACATGAACGGCCCGTGGCAGGTTATCGCTTCTCACTACAGTATTCCAGCCAGCCCATAACGGCAGGCTCTGGAATGAAGGCCTGGCGCCGATCCTCGACGTTTTTTGCCAAGGGTGGGATTCCACCGCACCCTGTTTCCATCATGGTGGCGTTCCTTGCATCCAAGCAAGAACGACGACGTCGAACTTTGAATCGTACTTCTCCACGCCGCTGGTCCCATACTTGGCGCGGAATTTTCTCGACCACAGAGGACACCTGTTTGGCATCCGTGATAGGAATGGCCTGAAATTCAGTCTCTGCGCCCCGCGCATCGATCCGAATCCCCGGGTTCTTGAGCACATTCTGATGCCACTGCGTATCCGACCCCTGCACTGGCAGGAGGTAAAGCTTGTCGTCCTTCAAAGCGAACCAAACCGGGATTCAGGTTGCGCGTCCCGACTCTCTCCGGTCACGGTGATTTTAATTTCGCGATATCGGGAAAGGCGGTTTTTTAGACCATCGTTCCGCGTTAGCTTATTGCCCATACAAAAGTCCCCCTATTTCCCGGCACGGTATGATTCGTCGCTGATCTGTTCCCGAGAATCCCGATTCGCATCCTGCTTCTCCCGACACATGCCGACTTAGCGATTGACCAATTTCTGTAGGTTCTCCGGGTACCGCGCTCCCTGCACCGGAATCTTCGAAGTGGCACTGCCGATTTGGCGGAGATCGTCTGGTGTCAGTTCAATGGCAGCGGCGCCGATGTTTTCTTCCAGCCGGTGCAATTTCGTTGTGCCGGGGATGGGAACCATCCAGGGCTTCTGGGCGAGAATCCAGACGAGCGCGATCTGCGCAGGCGTCACTTTCTTCCGCTCGGCGATCGTGCTGACCAAGTCCACCAGGGCCTGATTCGCTCTGCGGTTTTCCGGCGTAAAGCGCGGGACGACGTTGCGGAAATCGGTCTTATCGAACTTGGTTTCTTCGTTGATCTTGCCCGTGAGGAACCCTTTTCCTAAGGGACTAAATGGAACGAATCCGATCCCAAGTTCCTCGAGGGCCGGCAAAATTTCCTGCTCAGGCTCTCTCCACCAGAGTGAATACTCACTCTGCAGCGCCGTGACCGGCTGGATTGCGTGCGCCCGACGGATTGTTTGCACGCCTGCTTCAGAAAGGCCGAAGTGCTTCACCTTACCTTGCTGAATCAGGTCCTTCACCGCTCCGGCGACGTCTTCGATAGGAACGTTCGGGTCAACTCGGTGCTGGTAGTAGAGATCAATGACGTCAGTCTTGAGCCGCTTGAGAGAGCCCTCGGCTGCTTCCTTGATGTGCTCTGGCCGGCTATTGAGGGCAGTCCACTTGCCTCCCTCCTCTGGATTCGGCGCCCAGCCGAACTTCGTTGCGTTCACCACCTGATCGCGGAATGGAGCAAGCGCTTCGCCCACCAGTTCTTCGTTTGTGAAAGGACCGTAGACTTCAGCGGTGTCGAAGAATGTCACGCCGCGTTCGACTGCCGCTCGAATCAGCGAGATCCCGTCCTTCTTATCCACGGCGGGCCCGAGGCCGAAGCTCAGTCCCATGCAGCCGAGTCCGATAGCTGATATTTCCAGATTGCTTTTTCCAAGTTTGCGTTTCTTCATGATTCCTCCTTGGCAAGGAAACAGTTTCCCACAGTCTCCAACGGAAAGCTCGGCCGCCCCCAGAGAATCAGCATCAAGCGGACTTCTTTTGTGGCAAGGCGAACGGAATCACCTTCCCATATTCTTCCGGCGCTATCCACTTCGTTGCCTTCCTTGTGAAGCTGCTAGGTACGAAGAATTCAATGATCTTCGCCATAAATCACCCCACTTGTAAGAACAAGACTGAGGCGAAAAAGTTCCTCATTTGACAAATCTCTACAGATGCCTTCAGGCTGCCTGAGGATAAGTTCTTGCCGAGCGCTGAGTCGTGGTATACGAATCGGACATTGTCTGCATTGTGGACAACGTTGCTCCACAGGTCCATGGCAGGCATGCTGAAGTGAGGTTGGCCCGACTTGTCGCGCCGTAGCAGAGTTTTTTCTTCCAGGATCGCTGGAATCTCCACCGAATACTGGGTTTGGTTGTCAGGCTCGTGAAAGCTGATGGGGACAACTTTTGTTCCGTTGAAAGGAATAGGTGGTTCACCGGATAGTGCCCTGAACTTGATAATTTGAGTGAGTGCGTCGCTCTGCGCCGGAGTGGCCTTCTGGTCAATTTACGGCGCAGCGTACATGCGATCCGCGTTCGCGTCCACGAGATCACCGATCATGACCAGATTCAATCCGTCGAACTTGACCTCGCCATAGCGCCCGGTCTTGATGTGGGCGAAGTCGGACGATTGACACGTCCCGTGCACTGGGGTCCCATTTCGCTGACAGGGGCACGCACAGGCAGACCCTGACATTGCCACACGCTCCTGTGTACTCAGCGACCAGCAGGCAGAACGAGAAATCGCGTATATTCTCAATCTTCTTAAGGACGTTGCCAAGGTCATCGGGAAATATGAGCCTATCCCTTTCCGGTGCCGGTGCTGGAAGGCGGGTCTGTGCGGTGGTTGCACCGTTGCACCGACGCGGCTCGAACTAAATTAGACTGATTTCCATGAACGCCAACGTGCGGGAGTACGTCACTGACGCCATTAAATTCTGGGAACGTGGGCGGCTCATTTACAACCTTGCGCTCGCGGCCGTCGTAATCATCCACTTCGCCGCCGGATATCCCGCGTCCAAGGCAATACTCTCTCTGGATTTCGGGTTGGGCCTTTTCGACTTGGCGGTCGTAGCGAACATTGCCTACTGCGCAGCCTACATCGCAGATATCTTCGCCCAAGCCTCCGGCTTCCGTGAACTCTGGCAACGATACCGCTGGCTCCTCTTCGTCATCGGAACCACCTTCGCGGCTATCCTCACCCACTTCGTCGCAACGGGCATGTTCCATCCCGGCAACGCAATCGGCTGATTTCATCAACTGTCTCGAGGCGTGCGTGACTCACATGGGTTACCATTCGGGCGAGTCATCACATCAGCGGACTGAAGAGGCATCATGAAGAAGGCGGCATTCGGCGTTTCTATTCTTCTGGCACTGTGCGTTGCGACAGTTGCTCAGGATTCTTCCTACTACAAAGCGATTGAGAAAGGCGCTGCAAGTCCGGTTCCGCCGAACCAGTTTAAGCAGATGGAGCAAGATGCACTGAAGGATTATTCACATGCTGAAAACTACGAAAGATTAGCAACAGCATTCGGAGGCTCTACCGAGAAAGTGTGGGCGGTAATTTACGGGGAAGTGTTTTGTAATCTTTCGTCCGATGCTGACCGCCGGAACGCGATTGGCTCCTTGGTGTATCAGGCCTATAAGAAATCTCTTTCCAGTAACGGCGGCAAGTTGTCTGTGAATATGACCGAGAATGCTCAGGCTGCTCCGGGACAAGCCCCTTTCGAGTCTCAGGTCGAGATTGCGTTCCTCATGGCAGCCGCCCCACTGGGGAATAACCTGATGCCTCTCTCGGTTCAAACATTAACCCAGATTCGGAAGAATCAACTGTCGCTGTTGAACCAGAAAAAGCTGTCATCGAACGAGTTAATGCGTTGGCAGCAATCCATCATCGCAGCGGGTCACTTCGATGCCTACAACTATTGGTTGTTCCGAGGCGCACGTCCCGACGAGTTCAACCAGTGGGCAAAAGATCACCAAGCCCAATACCAAGCGTGGCTAGATTGGCTGGCGAAGAACAAGTTCATGGTCCAGACTCCAGACTTCCAGCGTCTTTACCTCATAGGTGGTCGGCACTGAAAGCCCATGAGTCTTCCGTCTCCCACCCCAGTTTTTCAATCAGTTAGGGCAATCGCGTGATCCGTCGGTGATCCGTCAGCTTGCGGCAGTGGGCTAAATTCTTTAGAAATTGGGGTGGGAGACGGGAATTGAATCCCACTCGAAACGTAGTTTCATGTACTTAGCTTGCGGCAGATGGCATCTAACGCGGCTAGTTCGGTGCAATTCCACGTAAACGGCACGGAAATAGCACGGGGCACGCAAAACTGACCGCACGCAAAGCGCGGACCCTAGAGCTCAGCCCACGCCGCAGTGTACCCCGAAGACTGGTCGGCCCTAGAGGACGATTTTCTGTGGCTCCCGTCCAACAGGCTCAAATTGAAAGACGCGGCGGCAGTTGGTGGGACGGGGCGATTCGCCACCTACCCGAAACGCGATTCTACAAACAGACGTTTCCACCAATAACCCTGATTGTCGGTGTGATGGGGATACTACGACAGCAAGCTCTCTGCATCTCGCCAACTCCACGGGTTTCATTGACTTGCCGAATTTCGCCACGTAAGATTCGCTGCCAGTGATCGGCAAGACAATCTCGCACTATCGCATTGTGGAGAAGATCGGTGGCGGCGGCATGGGTGTGGTTTACAAGGCCGAAGACACCGATCTGGGCCGCTTCGTCGCTCTGAAATTCCTGCCCAATGAGGTTGCGCAAGACCCTCTGGCGTTGGAGCGCTTCCGCCGCGAAGCGCGTGCCGCTTCCGCCCTCAACCATCCCAACATTTGCACGATTTACGAAATCGGCAAGAGTGACGAGCAGTCTTACATCGCAATGGAGTTTCTCGAGGGCCAAACCCTTAAGCACCGCATCGCGGGACAGCCGCTCGACAATGACACGCTTCTATCTCTCGGCATCGAGATTGCCGATGCGCTCGACGCGGCCCATGCCAAGGGCATTGTGCATCGCGACATCAAGCCGGCCAACATTTTCGTCACCGAGCGTGGACGCGCCAAGATTCTGGATTTCGGTTTAGCGAAGGTGCAGACTGCCGGTTCGGCCAGCAGCTCCGAGAACACGCAGACCCGCAGCTTCCATCACACAGCGGACCAGCGATTAACCAGTCCCGGCTCGGCCATGGGTACTGTGGCTTACATGTCGCCGGAGCAGGCGAAAGCGCGTGAACTCGACGGGCGCAGCGATTTATTCTCCTTTGGAGCTGTGCTCTATGAAATGGCGACGGGCAAGCTGCCGTTTCGCGCCGATAGTTCCGCGGAGATCTTCAAGGCCATCCTCGATGCCACTCCGACCCCGCCGATGCGCCTCAACCCCGATGTGCCCGCGGACTTGGAGCGCATCATCGGCAAGGCTCTGGAGAAGGACCGGAATCTCCGCTACCAGAGCGCGGCGGATTTGCGCTCCGACTTGGCGCGCCTGAAGCGCGACCTGGACTCGGGGCGGACTGCGGCGATTCAACCGGCGGTTCAAGCGACGGTCGCGGCGGAATCCGGCGTTCGAGTTTCCAGTGCAACGTCCGTGGCGATTCCGGTCCAATCGCGCAAGCTCTTATGGTGGAGTGGGGCAGCGGTTGTGATCGTGGCGGCCATCAGCGTGGGAGCGTACATTCTGTATTCGAGGTCAGCGGCGCAGTCTAAAAAGATTGATTCGATCGCCGTCTTGCCCTTTGTGAACGCGACCGCCGATGCGAACAACGAATACCTCAGCGACGGCCTGACTGCAGGCCTGATCGGTAGCTTGTCACAGGTGCCGGATCTCAAAGTGATGGCGCGAAGCACGGTCTTCCGGTTTAAGGGAAAAGACGACGATCCCCAGAAAATCGGGCAGCTGCTGCAAGTCGGCGTGGTTTTGGTCGGCCGCATTACCCAGCGCGGCGATGAAGTAGGGGTGCAGGCTGACCTGGTGAATACTTCGGACGGGAGCGAGTTGTGGGGATCCCATTACGAGCGCAAGATGGCCGACATCCCAGAATTGCAAGGCGAAATTGCGCGTGACATCTCCAAGCGGCTGCGAGTCCAATTAAGCGATGAGAAACAGCGGCGATTAGGTAGCGCCGGGACTACGAATTCGGAAGCCTACCGGCTTTATCTGGAAGGGCGGCAACTCTGGTACGGACGCACCGCGGAAGGCTTGAAGAAGAGCATCGATCTGTTTCAACAAGCGATTCGCGCCGATCCTAACTACGCTCTTGCGTACGCTGGGTTGGGCGATACCTACAACGTGATCCCGAGTTACGGGGCCGGCATGACCTCGCGGCAGGCGTTATTGTTGTCGGACGCGGCAACGCGCAAAGCGCTTGAATTGGATGACTCCCTGCCAGAGGCGCATGTGGCGCGCGCTGATTTTCTGACTTGTGCCTGGAAATGGGCCGAAGCCGACCAGGAATATCGGCGCGCCATCGCATTGGACCCCAACAACGCCACCGCGCATTATTTGTATGCCTTTAGCCTGCTCGTCCCCGAAAAGCAATTCGATCGGGCGTTTGAAGAATTCCGCATCGCGCTCTCGCTCGACCCTCTTTCCCCAATCATGAATACGAACTATGCGACGACCTTGATGGATGCGCATCGCTACCCCGAAGCGCTCGCACAGTTTCAGAAGACCGTGCAACGCGATCCGGCTTTCAAACCAGCCCATCACAAGCTGGCACACTTGTACGCGACGACCGGCGATTGGGTGAATGCCGTGAGCGAGTTGAAAAAGTTCGCGCCTACGCAAGGCTCACCTACACAAGGATCGTGGAGCGGGGATTCGAAAGGCTTTCGTGATCTGGCACTCCACGCATTCACTCAGCCAGACCAGACTACGTGGGCGGCCTTGGCTCTTTCGGTTACGGGAGATCCGAGCAGAGCGCTCGACTACCTGGAAAAAGCGCAGGCCAACCAGGAGATCGAAGTGATCTTATGCATCCGTTATCCCTCGTTTGATCCGATCCGTTCCGATCCGCGATACAAGGCATTGGTGGGGCGGATGGGTTTGCCGGAGTAAATGGATCCGACAGGTGAACGACGTAATAGGGGACGAACGGAACTGACGACAACTCTCCGCGTTCAAGATAATAATAGTCGTTATACCGACTATTATTATGGGAGCCTCTCCGATAATTCAAATAAAGGACTGAAGGAAACGGTGACGCAGCAGAAGACCGAGGCTGAAACTCAACTGGCAGCGTTAGATACGGAGACTGCGTCGGTGCAAGTGTTGATGGAAGGAACGCAGCGCGAGATTGTCGATCTAGTGGGAGCATGGAAAAAAGGAGGCGTACAGCAACGTCAGGAGTTGGCATTCGGCTTGTACCCAGACGGGCTTTACTTCAGCCGTGAAACCCTCTTCGTTGAACCGCGCAACACCCTTCTGATGAAGGCGATGCAGGAGATGATTGCCTGTTTGCGTGACGAGTGGAAGATTGGGGTGGGAGACGGGAATTGAAAACGCCCCAAAACTTGAATACAACAACTTCGGAGGCCGCGGGTTCGAGTCCCGGCGCTCCCGCCATTCATCGGATCTCGCGCAACATCTGGAGCCACCTATGCCAAGAAAACAGTTTTAGAGCGTCCGACCTGTCAAACAAGACAAGAGCAACCCGCGGAACTCGAACAAAAAATCGCGGTAAGCTCTGCTAGCTTTCGACTTCTTCACCTAGAATGCCGTCCAGCGGCGCGAAAGTTCGACGTGCGACGAAGAACAAAGCATCCTGATATTGCTCACGCATGCGCTGGAACTCGTGCCATTGGCTTTCCTGGTCGGCTACTATCTTTAACCGTATTCCTGCCGAGCACAGGCGAGCCCTCGCCACTTCATACTTCTCCCTCGATGGACCAGTTCCGCCGGGCTCAGTGGCCGATCTGCTCCGCCCGAGCGCGTCGGCAATCCCCAGAAGTGCACGCGTTCCCGTCTGCACGCAGATTCTAGCGGCTTCAGTGTCGTTAGTCTCAATCGACCACGTCGCGAGTGTGGCGGCGTCCAGCACGGCTGCCGCAGCAGAGACCCACGACTGGCCACTCTGCACGGAAGGCGACATGGTAAGCATCGGCAATACGGAGTGCGTGTCCCCGAGCATACGGAACCAGTCCTCCCACGCTTCCCATACGTCTCTCATGTTTCCCGCGATCCCCGCCCTTTGGCTCCATTCAAGCAATGTCACGCCGCTCGGCTCATTTCCGGTGCGGACGTATAGCCAGGACGTCCGGTCCTCGCGCGATCGGATCACCGCCTGGTAGCTGGGAATAAAGGTAAAGAGGAAAACCACGATTCCAAGTCCCAGCGCTCCTTCGGGAATCGCAATCCACTGCCCGATGCTGTCTGTTGGCGTTGCAAAGCCAAGAGTGTTCAACGCTGACCCGGACGCGAGAAACGCCTGGTGCCACGTACTGACTGCGCCTGTTCCCCAGTACAAGAGGGCGAAGGCAGTCATCGCGCCCACGAAATACACGATGATCAACGAGAGTATGCAAGCCGGGAACAACCAAAGCAGGACCGAATGAGTGTCTTGGGCGTTGAGTTTTCTTCCGAGCCGGATTGCGACCACTTTGTACACAGCACGGCCAGTGACCACGGTAAAAAAATCCCGATAGTGCCGATTCATCAGTGCGATTCGAATCATCGATCGAAGAATCACGAAGAGAAGCGCGAGACCGAGGATCGATATGAGTACGTGCGTCAAGCTGGAACCTCCCAGAAAGCGCGGGTGCGAGAAGAACCGCCGCCCTCAAGACTGAGAGACGCAACCGATTCGAACCGATCGGCGGTTACATGCACCAATCTAAGTGAAGCACTTCGTTGGCCAGACCATTTGCCAAGAATTCTCACGCGCGCCCCCGATCACGATCCCTCAGACTCTACGCGCCGGGAATTCACCTTTGAACAATCCGGCGGACAGCCTGAGAAGGCTGAGGTGCTGAACCGTCAGAAGTGGTCGACCGCCCGACACCCCTGTTTTTGCCGACGCATTTGCATCGACGGGTTGTGGTTCTTCGATTCTTCCTTCCACTTCGGGCCATACGACTGTCATCACTAGCGTTACGACAATTCCGATAGACACTTCGGCGGATCGATGAATTGCCATTCGCGATGCGGGCTCCATCTGCAGAACGAGCATCACAATCACCAGCGTTACGGCGCTGAACCGATAGGCGCTTCTCTCCGTTTGCAACACGGCGCACAATAACCCTAGTAGGAACACGCTGACGCCGAATACAAGGGCGTTCGGCGCGAGGTAGCTCGCCAGGATCACGCCAACGATGGCCCCGAGCACCGTTCCGATGAACCGTTGCCAGGAAACGGCGAGCGTCGTACCGAGCGACGACTGCGTGATGACCAGCGTCGTAACCGGCGCCCAATAGGTCTTCGGCAGTCCGAACAATCGTGCCACCAGTAAAGAAGCGACGGCGGTCACCGCAGTCCGCGCGCAATGTTCTAGACTTGTCGCCTGCTCAACCCGATCCGATCGTCCGCTCTTGCCAGCTGGATGATGTTCTCTTTATCAAGGATCGTTCCCGAGTCAATCGTTCTCCTGTGAACGGAATCGAACATGGTTGGAACCCCTCTTCGCTACGTCCTGGCCCGGCACGGGCACATGCCAAGCTCCTTTGATACTTCATCCGCTGACTCAAAGATGCTAATGCCCCTCGCTCTGCACAGTTAGAGGGCAGCTTGCGTGGTCACATTGGCATGCGATCTCGACGTCTTCGCCCCCAGCATCCCGACAGGCCTCGCCGCAATATTCCTGGCCCGGGGCAACGTAACAAATACAAGGAATGTGCGCGCACTTGGTCTTCTCTTGATTTTCCATTTGCAATTTCCGCCTCTTCAGATTTCATTTCTCTTTCTCCTTCTCTGTCTCAAGCCATCCAAAGACTAGCTGGTGGCCTCACGTTTAGAAAAATATTCACAACACCTGCTTAACGTCGCGTATGTTCGATGCCACGGTCTCCAGTAATTCTGTAGTGTTTCCCCCAAATACCAGTTTGCCCATCGCGAGAGCATAACCGCGTACCTGTTCGAACGTGACCGTCGGCGGCATTGAGAGTGCGCGAGGATCGGTAACGAAATCGACTAATGCTGGTCCTTTATGTTCAAGCGCTCGTTGAATAGCGGGTTCAATATCGCCAGGTGTTTCAACGCGCTCGCCATGAATCCCCACAGCCTGGGCTACCGCACCGAAGTTAGGGTTCTTCACATCTGTGCCCCAGGGAACGTAGCCCGCTACCTCCATTTCCGCCCTCACCATCCCACGTGTCGAGTTGTTGAAAATCATAAGCTTTACGGGAAGATCAAGCTCGGCCGCGGTTAGCAATTCACCCATCAACATCGTGAAGCCGCCGTCACCGCACAATGCGATACTCTGTCGTCCAGTCCCTAGTGACGCCCCAATGGCCTGAGGCATGGCGTTAGCCATGGACCCATGACCAAAGGATCCGAGCATCCGCTGACCTTTTCGCATGCTGATATAACGAGCTCCCCACACATTACACATGCCGGTATCCACCGAGAAGATCGCATCATCAGCCGCGAGCGTACTGATCGTGCTCGCCACCATTTCAGGGCGCAGTCCTTTTCCGCTACCCGCATGAGTCACATAAGTCTGGAGATTCTCGGCAGCCTTCTTGTGAATGGTCAGAATCTTGTCCAGAAAGTCACGGCCTGACCGTTGCTGCAACCGAGGCAACAGGGCTCTCAGCGTCTCGCCGACATCGCCTACCAGGCCAATATCCACTCTTGCACGGCGTCCGAGATGGCCGGCTTGCTCGTCGATCTGGACGATTGTCGATTTCTCCGGCATGAACGGGTGATAGGGGAAGTCGGTTCCCAGCATGAGTAACAGATCGCATTCGGCGATAGCAGCATGTGCACCGCCCCAGCCCAGCAGCCCAGTCATCCCCACGGCATTGGGATTGGCGGCCTCAAGAATGTCCTTGCCCCGAAATGTGAAGCCGACCGGGGCGTTCAGCAATTGCGAAAGTTGCAGGACCTCCGCTCGTGCGTCCATGCAACCGGCACCGCCGAAAATGGCGATGCGCTCGCTCTTCGCGATCAGATCAGCAACGCCGTCCAGGTCCTGATCAGGAGGCCGCACGCGTGATCTCTCTGTTGCGATGGGGTGCTCCAGCAGCGGATGCTCGATGAGCGCGGCGGAGACGTCGCCGGGCAGGATAATCATACCGACGCCACGTTCCAAGATTGCAGCCTGCATCGCGAGTTCAGCAATACGCGGCATCTGCGCAGCAGACGTTACATAGCCTATGTATTTCGTGCAATCGAGGAAGATTTGGTCCGGACGGGTTTCCTGAAAGTAGTTCGTCCCGATCTCTGTAGTCGGGATATGCGTGGCGATCGCGAAAACAGAGACCCCATTTCGCGCGCAATCATAGAGGCCGTTGAGCAGATGCAGCGAACCAGGTCCAGATGAGCCAATGACCGCGGTCGGGCACCCGGAAACTTGAGAATCGGCTCCCGCGGCGAAGGCTCCGGCCTCTTCATTTCGCACATTGATAAACCTCAGTCTTCCATCGCTCTTGTGAATGGCATCGATTATCGGATTTGCGGAGTCCCCAACGATGCCATAGATGTTCCGAACACCAGATCTGATCATCAAATTGACCAGGTAAGAACCAACTGTTTGTGTCACGTTTTCCTCCGGAGTAGGCTGGGTTATTTTCTTAGTTAGATACAACTTTATAGCCATCGCCAACACCCTACCCAAACGTGAAGGAAAACGCCCGTGCGCCGGAATCGAAGAATTCGATCTCAAAAGTCCGATCTCCGATACGACCATTTTGCGGGATGAGTTGATAGAGACGAGGCTCTCGAACCTCGCCGGCGCCGTCGGGAACGGAATCAACACCAGAGTCCTGTTTGGGCGCGGCGCCATCCAATGTCACCTTGAAGCGAACGGGGTTGCCGCTCTTCGTAGGACCTAAGACCATGTGCACGTCGCGGGACTGGAAGCGGAACACAATTTTGCCAGGCGCTGCTTGCAGCACCCCACTTCCGGCGCCGACGTCCCACGACCCGCCTAATCCCCATTCATTCAAAGATGGAGTCGTGGGTGGGCCGTAAGTTTTTCGTGAGTCTTGAGCTACGCGACGGATCCAAGCCTCAAAACGTAAATAATGTTTCATTCCGGAGAACTCCTGAGCGATTTCCTAGCACATCGACCCGAGTTCGTCTTCGCGCGTAACGCGTAAAGACGAAGTCGTGCTCCTTCGCGAAAGCCAAACGGCAGGAGAAGCATGTTTTGTGCTGCGCCCCATCGACTGGCTTGCTGTTGATGAAACGCCCGAATCCCCACCGCCCGTTGACGCCGATCAAAAAGCGTCCACGTCGATGACAGCTTGGGCAAAGGCCTGCGGCGCTTCTTGCGGCAGATCGTGCCCGACGCCGCCCTTGATGACCCGGTGCGCATATTTGCCCGAGAATTTCTTGGCGTAGGCACTGGCATCCGGATGCGCTGCACCGTTGGCATCACCTTCAAGGGTAATGGTGGGGACCGTGATAACCGGGCCTTCTGCAAGCCGCCTTTCCAGAGCATCGTATTTCGGTTCGCCTTCCGCCAGGCCTTGGCGCCAGCGGTAATTATGGATCACGATGCTGACGTGATCCGGGTTGTCGAAGGACGCTGCGCTGCGATCGAACGTGGCGTCATCGAAGTTCCACTTCGGCGAGGCCGAGCGCCAGATGAGCTTCGCAAAATCATGCCGGTACTTGTCATAACCTGCGCGGCCGCGTTCTGTCGCAAAATAAAACTGGTACCACCATTCGAGCTCAGCGTTGGGTGGCAACGGCGCCTTGCCGGATTGCTGACTGCCGATCAGATAACCGCTGACCGAAACGATCCCCTTGCAGCGTTCCGGCCACAGCACTGCCATGATGTCAGCGGTCCGCGCGCCCCAATCGAAGCCAGCGATGATCGCTTTGTCGATCTTGAGCGCATCCATGAAATTGATAATGTCGACAGCGACCACGGATGGCTGCCCGTTCCGAAACGTATCATCAGAGAGAAAGCGTGTAGTGCCATAGCCGCGCAGGTACGGCACGAACACGTGGTAACCCTTCGATGCCAACAACGGAGCAACGTCGACATAACTGTAAATGTCGTAAGGCCAGCCATGCAGGAGAATCACGGGAGTACCATCGGGAGGTCCTACTTCAACGTAGCCGACGTTGAGGAGACCTGCATCGATTTGCTTGATGGGCCCGAAGGAACCATTCGAGCTAGGTACGTTGTGCTTGCTGGTTTGCGCCTCGGCAAGGCCGCTCACCGCCAATGTAACGGCAGCAATGATAGTGACAACGATGGCGGTCGCCATGGATGAATTGCGCACGTAGCTGAGATGAAGTTTGATTTGTTCAAACACTTTATTTATCTCCAATTGGATTAATTACAGTTTGCTCAGTTATTTCTTCAACCCCGCGTAAGACGACGTTGATTGTGAGGTCGAGGTTGCCGCGTGTGGCGGGGGAATTCTCCTCGGTCCCGCTTGTTGAGTTCGGCTCTAGATAGCGAATAGCCTCGTATATCTCTGGCTCGGTCAATCTTCGATATTCCATTTCGAGTCGCGTTTTCTTTGCCATGACGTTCTCTTTCAATGCATTGAAACCTGGCCACCTGCTCCCGGTTCGTTCTTGGCCAGCAAGAAAGACAAAAAGAACATCAGGACGGAAACCACTCCCAAAAGCCAGTACACCTCGACGTAAGAAATGGCTTGGGCCTGTCCCACTAGCGAGGCGTACATCCTGGCGAGCGCCTGCCGATGTGCAGAATGCGCGCTCAGCCCGAGGTGTGTGAGACGGTCCGCCAAGCCGGCGACCGCCGCGTCGAAACGGGGGGACCTAGTATATTCAGCCAGTACAGACTGATGGTATTGACTTCGGCGCGCGATCAATGTCGTCACAGCCGATGTGCCTACGCTCTGTCCCATGTTCCGCATGAAGTTCATCAGGCCCGCCGCAGCGTTGCTTTTTTCTTTCGGAAGGCCAACGTACCCTGCAGCCGTGAGCGGCACGAACAAAAATCCGACAGGCAGGTAGCCCACAATACGAATCCACATAGCGGCCCGAAAACTTATAAGCAAATCAAGCCGTTTGCACGAGATATACATCCCGAGAGCCAATGTAATCCAACCAAACGCGAGCAGATAACGTGCCTGAATCCGCGCAAGGAGTCGGCCAACCAGCGGCAAAACGAATAAGAGGAGAATTGCTGCGGCAGACAGCACCATGCCGGCTGCTTCTGCCGTATATCCCAACAAATTTTGCAGGAATTGTGGGAGAAGTACGGTCGAGCTGAACAGGACCACGCCAACCACGAAAAACATCACGTTGGTACTAGCAAAATTGAAGTTCTTGAACAAACGGACGTCCACAATGGGGTCTTTGTGAAACCATTCCCAGATTACCAGCGAGACGAGACCGACCACGGCAATGACAATCAGCGTTGTGATGAAGTGCGATCCGAACCAATCATCTTCTTGTCCTTTATCGAGTACGACCTGGAGAGCCCCCACACCTATGGCGAGCAGAGCAAAGCCAATGTAGTCGAATCTTCCCGCACCCTTTTTCTCGCGGGATAAAGAAGGAGGATCTTGGAGCAAGTGATAGACCATCAGCACAGCCAGAATTCCGACGGGAACATTGATGTAGAAAATCCAACGCCAGGAATAGTTGTCTGTAATCCAGCCTCCGAACGTGGGGCCAACGGCAGGCGCGCAGATAATCGTGATCCCATATAGGGCAAAAGCCAGGCCACGCTTCGCTGGAGGGAATGTGTCAGCGAGAATGGCCTGTGCCATCGGCTGCAGTCCACCACCGAAAGCGCCCTGCATCACGCGAAACAAAAGCAGCAAGCCAAGGCTCGGGGCGATGCCGCATAAAAAGGAC
>Ga0210402_10002530_pt1 | contig 17725 bp, 9 predicted proteins | sample IncBWC7MmetaG_FD_161055 | JGI IMG/M metagenome (GOLD analysis project Ga0210402, IMG submission 161055) | Forest soil microbial communities from Barre Woods Harvard Forest LTER site, Petersham, Massachusetts, United States - Inc-BW-C-7-M | ecosystem: Environmental > Terrestrial > Soil >... | reverse complement strand
ATCGATTCCAAATTGGAAGCCGGCCGGGGATTAGCAAAGCGCTCATCGGCAAAGCTGACCGACATGGAATGCTCGGACAGCGGGCTGGTTTTGGCCGTCTCAAGCGTATCCGCCAGCCAAGTGATGGTCGTGGGAATTTCGTGGGTGGCCGCGGGAGCCGCCAGGTGGCTGGCGGGCGGCGCCGAGGCAACGGTCGTGGAAACGGATTTCTCGTGCACTTCTTCCAAGACCGATGGCTGCACGACAGGTGGCTGCGAAACCACCGCGACATCGATCCGCAGCGCAGCGGGCGCGGGTGCAATTTTCGCCGCGGGAGTGCTCAATTTACTGGAGCCCGCAATTTCAACCACCGGCGTGAAATATTGGTGCGCCGCCACGAGGGCAAAGGCGAGCGCGGCCGTGGCCCCGATCGGGAGATAGGAGAAACGCGCCAGCGTGCGCGCAGCGGAATGCCACCAACGCTTCTTACCAACCAACGCGGCCAGTTGTTTGGCCTGAAGATCGCGATCAAACTGGCTCCAAAACTCGGCGGGGGGACGCTCAGCGCGCTTGAAACGCAGCAGGTCTTCGAGGGTGACGTTGTCAGGCGGCAGCTGGCTCATTTACGCAAATAGGGTTGAAGCTCCGCCTGTAAAAGCTGCTTGGCATAGTGCAGGCGTGAACGCACCGTCCCGACCGAACAGTCCATCACCTCGGCAATCTCAGCATGGCTGAGTTCATCAATTTCGAATAAAGTAATCACGGTACGATGGTTGATAGACAGTTTTTGCAGCGCATCGTTCAATTTTTCCTGCAGCTCCTTAACAAAGGTATCGCGCTCCGCCCCGCTTTTATCGGTAAGCGCGGCAATGATTTCGGAGTTTTTTCCCTCCTCGACGACTTTTTCGAGGCTGAAAAAGGTGCGCAGGCGGTTTTTGCGCAAATGCGTCACCGTTGAGTTGACCGCGATGCGGTAGAGCCAGGTGAAAAAAGTGGCATGGCCTTGGAAACGGTTGATGGACTGGAAGGCCTTGATAAACGTGCCCTGCGCAAGATCGGCCGTGTCCTCACGGTTCCCGGTCATGTTGTAGATGACCGAATACAGCCGTTCGCGGTATTTCAGGATGAGGCGGTTGAAGGCCGCGACATCGCCGGCCTGCACCTGTTGCACCAGGGCGCGATCGGCGTCAGCTTCCTGCTGGCGCTCGGGATTCGCGACGAATGCCTTGGTGATGGCCTTGGATGCTTCCATGCTGGATCCAGTTAAAGCAAAATTGACAGGGCGCGCAAATGGAAACTGCGCTTAGGTGGCAAAATCGCGTTGACCGAGACGCCCACTTCTACCGATGCAGGTGTCAATCAAGGATTGAATGAGAAAACTATCTTTAGCTGGCCGATATTTACGGGTGACCAGTTTTCGAGTTTGTCGTCGGACCATGGATAGTACGGCCCCGATCCGGAAATCGTGTTTGCGTTTAGCGCCTGCAGCCGTGGCCTCACATCATAGCCTTCTTTATAGAGTATATTGTAGAAACCCGAGGCGATAAACTTCAGCTGACCGGCTGTCGCCGGTGCGAAATTATCCGGATCGTGGCCTGGAACAAACACGGCGATTGGATCGACTCCGCCGTAAGCCGCAGTCCAGTCGGACTCCTGCAAGTTGTACCTCGCCGTAAGATAGGCTTTGGCCTGGGTGGCGACGTTTTTCAGCTGGCCGACATTGACGACGGCCCAGTTGTCGGTGGGCGTGCCGTCGAAGATGCTCCCTTGGGACATCCACCAACCCAAGGGAGCATTGCTGGGGGCGCTGGAAGCTGGAATACTCTGGGATTGCTCTGCACTGGTGGCCACATTGCCCGCGAGATCATGCGCCTGGGCTTGATAGATTAGGTTTTTGCTGCCACTTAGCGGCCAATTGGCGCTAATCGTAAACTGCCATTGGTTGCCGCTCACATTCGTCATGGGTGCATAGCTTGTCCAATTCCGGGTCGTATCCCCACTGATGCACCAGTGCAAGGTCGGCACCTGCCCGGCGGTCCCGCTTAACGCGTCGGTCACGGATACGGTCACCGTTACAGGCGCATTGGCCTGCGACGGGATGGTGGCCGGCGAGAATCCCCACCCGCTGATGACTGGAGGTACGGTATCGACCATCAAAGTAAATACCGATTGCGGGCTCCAGTTAGCCGCCGAGTCCACCGCCCTCATGGCAAAAGTGTGTTGACCATCACCGATGTTATTCCACGCGAGGCTCGTGCCGTAGACGTTGACGGTGGTTCCGGCGTTCGCATCTTCGGCATAACTGTAGCCGGCGATAGGCGCCGCACTTTGCGGCGCGCCCCAAATCATGGTCTGGCTGTTTATGTTTGTCCAAACGCCGCTTGCGGCATTGCTGGCAAGGATCGTCGGCCCGTCGCCCGGCCCCGAGGCCGTCTCGCTCGTGCCGAGCAGTTGGCCGGCCGCATTATAGTTGAAAGTCAGCGGCTGGGCGCCCGATGGCGTGATGGTCTTTACGTTTCCGAAGGAATCGTATCCGTAGCCGGTGGTAACCGGCGTGGAGCCAATGACGCCGGGCTGCGTCAGGGTGTTGGTAACGCTGGTCACCTGGCCATTGCTGTTGTTGTAGCCGTAGGTTGTCGTTTGCAGGACATTGTTCTGATTGTCCGTCTGCGTGGCCGTATGCAACCATTGGGTGACGGGATCATAATGGTAGGTGGTCGTTCCGGTCGGGGTTTGCACACTCGTCAGGCGATGGAGTGAATCGTAGTTATATATTTGTGACACAGGCAAATTAGTTCCTGGAATAGTTGCGCCGGGAATGGTCACGCCCGGAATGGTGACGGTCTGCAGATTACCATACTGATCATAGGTGCAACTGGACTGAACGCCCGTTGGATCGGTGACACTGGTAACCCGGCCGAGAGTATCATGTCCAATGCCCCAACTATGGAGGAGCGGATCTTGGACGCTGTTGAGGTTGTCGTTGCCGTCATAGCCATAGGTCACATCGATGTTTGCGCCTTTGAGATAGCGGCGCAGGATGTGCGGGTTGTTGTGACTGGTGGTGTAATAGAAATTTGTGGCGCGGCCTATGCCATCGGTGATTTGGGTGGGAAGATTGGTTGTAGGGTCATAACCAATTTTGGTCGGCTGAGCCCCAGCCGCAATCATGACTGGATCATTGATCGTGGTTGGCTGCCCCAAATTATTGCGCAAAACTTGGATGGCCGGGCGCCCCGGCGTGGGCAATTGGACACTGTTGGGCAACAGGGAATTTCCCGTGTACCCGTAGCCGGTCGTATGTCCCAGCAGGTCCGTCACCGCGGTCGAGCGGCCCTGAGTGTCGCTGTTCTTTTGCGCCGTGCCGAGGCCCGAGCCGGCCAGCAAAGCCGAGGTGGTACGGCTGCCGTCAGGGTTTTTGACATAAGTATAGTTTGTGGAATTGCCGTTTATATCGAAACGATTGGCAGAGCGACCCTTGAGGTCGGCATTGGTGGCGAGCGGCGTCGTGCCGTCCATCCGGGTGACGGTCGCCAGCTGATTTTGACCATTGTAGCTATAGCCGGCGATCTCCACGTTGGTCAACTTGTTCACTACGCTGGTCAGAAGGCCGTTCGTGTAATGATAATCGGTTTCCTCGTTGCTATGGCTAGAGGTATTCGGCCCATTGACGCCGGTGAGCAATCCGCTGGTAGAATCGTAGCTCAAAATAAGGGTTTGGCCCGCATCATCGGCAATGGTGGCCAATTGCCCGTTGGTATAGTTGTAGGTGTGCCAATGGCCGTGCCGGTCGATGGTCTCCAGAAGATTTCCATTGGGGTCAAAGATCAGTTGCGAGCCATCGGGCAGCGTGGCGGTGTAGTAGAAGCTGCCGGAGGACTGCGCCAAGGTCGCGCCGCTCTGATGAGTGCCGGGCGTGAACGTCGGCAGATCGCTGCTGTTGAGTCCGGTGATCGTGTCGGTCGGATTGCCCTGCGTGTTGAGGCCATAGGTCAAGGCGAGCGACGACGTAAAATCGAGGTAACTGCCGTTGGAGAGATCGACCACGCGCACCGTGCCGGAATGGAGATACGTGTCACCGTTGGTTGCCGTGGCCAAGGAATAGCCTCGGGGATCGGTCAAGAGATGATATTGGTCGAACCAGGATGGAGCGGAAAATTGCAGCATATAGCGCACGTCGCGCCAGCCGGGACCAAGATTGGTCGTGCCAATCCAACTGCTCTGGTAATAGCGCGTGAAATCCAAGGGGAGCTCGCCTGGACTGGCGAAGGAGAGGTCGGTCTCGGCGAGATTGACATTGCCGTCCTGGTAGTCGTGCACGAGCGAAGTGGACACCGCGGTCACGTTGCCCTGCGAGGTGCCGTTCACGCTCCAGACCTGGCCGGGAACATCTTGCGTGGAGCTGGACGTCGAGGCGGGCCGGGCCGAGGTAACCGCGGTGCCCAGGCTTTGGGCGTTGCTGGAAGGAACATAGCTGTTCGGCTTGTGGATTCTGACGCCGCCAAAGATCAGGTACCACGGGACGCCCGAGGGCGCTTCATTGTAGGCCGTTGCAATCGACAGCGGCGTCTTGGCCACCGGCGGCTGGTAGCTGCCCATCCACCAATTATCCAGGGGAATATTGTTATCGTGGAAGAAACGGGCCAGACATACCGCCTGCATCGCCTGTTGGAGCATGGAGAAGATGGGCACGTTGTCGATCTGGCTGGGATTGACCGGGTCTTCCACGGGGAACGATTGGGTGGCAAAGCTGCTGTAATTGTTGGTGAAAAAGGTGGCGAAGGCGCTGGCGGACAGATCGGACGGCTGGCCTTGCAAATAGGCCTCCGTCAGCAATTGCACCGTGGAACTTTGAAAGCCGATCGTGGCCTGGCCGCTGACGGGATCGACGTAAGATTGAAGCGTCATATCGTTTGGCTCGAACCACATCCGGTTGTAGCCGCCCGCCGTGTCACCGAGAGATTGGGACAGTTCGATGAGGTTCTTATAGCCGGGCACGTTGACGTTTCCGCTGGTGCTGCTGTATCCAGCTCCGGTCAGGTTGTCTTTGCCGACGGCGAGGCATTTCATCACGCGGTCGGCCTCGTACATGGCCCAGCCGAGCTTGGTGCCGTCCACCCGCCCTCCGTACTCGCGATGTTGACGGGCCGGGATCACCGCTATGCCGTTGACCACAAGATTGCCGCCGGTCGAGTTCGTCAAATAGACCGGCCAGTAGGAGGTCTGCGATGTGGCAGTCAGGCTGTACGACTGGGGCACGCCGGTCTGGAACGGCGCGGTATTGAGCGTGAGCCCGGGCGGCGGGTTGCCCGTGGTATTGCTATAGACCAAGCCCATGAGGTAACGTCCACCCGCGCTGATGGACGGATAGCCATTGGTGCCGTTGAGTTCGACGCAGTTGAAGTTGTACGTGAAATCGTAAAGCGTGCCGGACTGATTCGTCAGACGGAACCGGACGGCGATGGTCGTGTCCTCGCCGGCCCAGAGCGGATTGTAGAGCAGATCGAAGCCCTGCGTGCTGTTATTGGTGAACGTCTGGCTGTAGGGCCATTGGCTGGCCGGGCTGGCCGGCGGATCGAGCGTGACATAAGGCGGGGTGGCCGAACCGTATACCGCCTGGATGGCCGTATAAAAATAATCCATATTAATGGCAGCCAGCGAACTGCTGGGGGCATTGTTCGAGCCCAGAAACACGATTTGCTTGGTCGTGGGATCGTAGGTCGCACCCTTGATGTCGGAAAGGTTGGCGCCGACCAAGGTCGCGGCTTGGTTGATCAATACGCCACCGACGTCGAGTTGGGAGGTGGAGTTATTGAGATAACCTACCGCCGCGTTCGTGCCAGTACCCAATGCGCCAACACCTAAATCTCCAAATGCAGTGAGACCGGAGCCAGCGTTACCAGCGGCTCCAAGGATATTTAAGCTTGAATTGTAATTCCCTTGCGCCAACTGCAACCCTTTATATAAAGTACTAGTATTCGCTCCTCCCAATTCTTCCCATAGCTCAGTCGGCAATTGAGCCGATCCTTTATCGGCATAATTTATTATCTGCCAATTCGAAAGGCCTTGTGCTTCTGGAAGTGTTGAAAGTTCTGACAACTTCGTTAGTCCGCTAAAAGCTCCTGCTCCGGCCGACCCAACGACACCGATCCCGGCATCCGTCAAGTTCGCCGCTGTTTGTGACATGCCCAACTTTTGAAGTCCCGTCGATGTTAACGAATCGACCCTTTGGCCTGACAACATCTGCCTCCATCCGGCTTGAATAGTATCTAGACCGTGAGCAGCGACCGCGCCGCCAACAATAACTCCCGGCACTCCGACTGTAGCACCCAAACCCGTCGTGCTGGCTCCGGTTCCAGCAATAACCAATGAACCGCCAGTGACCGCCTCGAATGCTCCTCCAAAAACCCTGCCGCCACCCAGTATCGACGTCCAAGTATCAAGGCCTAAAGGATCGGTTGCATTTGTCGGATTATTGAGGACGTATATATACCCGTTCGTCCCGGCTTGAATGCCAAGCGGATCTTTCGTCAGGAACGTTCCCGTGGTAGGATCATAATAGCGGTCGCGGTTATAACTTAAGCCTGTTGCAGGCTCAACAGCCTCGCCGCCGAATAAGAAAGCTTCGCCCCCAAAAGAGGTCGTATATAAATACAACGACAGGAATATTATTATAATGGATTTCATTAGGCATGCCGGATTTCAAGCTTGTTCGATGAGTTGTTTTAATTGCTCGAACGAAATTGCGCTATGCGGTATCAACAATGAGATATCCGATGGAAACCGCTTCCTTGTGACGACACTGACGGAGAACAATCCGCTGCATACCTTACATGATTTACGCACCAATTTATAACGCCTCTTATTATCGAGATCATTTACTCCATAATACACGTATTCACCGTCCACTTCTATTATATTTATATAACGATTGCTTGAAAACAGCGCCGTTGCAACTTTTACAATTGGCCAACGTGAAATAATAGAAAACGCAAAAAGCGCTACTTCAGTAGTTACACAGATCGCAAACAGCTGTCTATTTAAATAATCATGAGCGAGCGCAACCAGTATAATTACGATAATTACCACAAGATTTATAAAGAATAGAAACGATAGCATATATGATATCATCATGCTTGGCGGATTGCAAAAGCGCTGAAGCCGTGTAAGCGTAAATGACAACCTAACGGGCCCATTGTTTTGTGTATTAAAATCTGTATATTGTGTATTCACAAAAGAAGTTTATGTTAGGCAAACGTTGCCGCTAGTGCCGCTGTAGGCGGCTCCTGTGAAGCAGGAGGTCTGGCTGGTGGAGGTGAGGGTCATCGATTGGGGCACGCCGGTTTGGAACGCCCCGGTGTCAATCACAATGCCGGACGGCGCCGTGCCCGTGGAGTTTTTGTAAACCAGGCCCATGGCGTAGCGCCCGCCGGAGCTGACGGACGGGTAGCCGTTGGTGCCGTTGAGTTCGACGCAATTGAAGTTGGCGGTGAATTCATACTGGGTGCCCGCCTGGTCGGTCACGCGAAATTGAACCGCGATGGTCGTGTCCTGGCCCACCCAGAGCGGATTGTAGAGCAGGACGAACCCTTGCGTGCTGTTGTTGGTGAACGTCTGGCTGAACGGCCATTGGGTGGCGGCGCTGGCCGGTGGATCGAGCGTGACGTAAGGCGGAGTGGCTGAACCGTACACCGCCTGGATGGCGGTGTAGAAGTAATCCATATTGATGGCGGTCAACGAACTGCTGGGGGCATTGTTCGAACCCAGGAATATGATCTGCTTGGTCGTGGGATCGTAGGTCGATCCCTTGATATCGGAAAGGTTGGTGCCGACCAGAGTGGCGGCCTGGTTGATTAGGACGCCGCCGACAGCGAGTTGGGAGGTGTCGTTTTCCGTTTGAAACGTATCATACAAACCCTGTTTCGCAATATCCAACGCGCCCGTCAGATTTGTGGCTTTTCCTGCAAAATCAAGTGCAGTGCCGGTCTTAGCAAGCGGTGCTCCCTCCGGAGCCAGTGCCAATGCCGTCTGGGCGTAAGGTGCAGGTAAGTACGAGGCGCCGGGAATTGTTGTCAAGGCTCCGAGATTAGATGCCGTAGGTAATGCCGCACCTAAAACCAGGGTACTGATGGTATCAACCGCCGTGGCGCCCGCATTCAGCGGCCCCCAAATAGTCCAATTTCCGCTTGAGTTCACTGGCGAATACGAACTACTATTTTGGACACCCGAAACAGCGGCCGCCGTGCTGACTATAGTACCCGCAATTCCACTACTATTTAATGGAACACTCTTTTCGTTCGGATGCTTTATCATGTACCACAGGTTCCATGACGAACTAGCTGCCTGAGCCCCGCCTTGTGCTGCGAGATAGTAACCAGCAGCAGCAACTGGCACCCCAATGCCGCAAACCTCAACCGTAGCCCCTCCTACCCCAGTAGCAACATAGCCGACCCCTGCCCCGATGGCGCCTCCAACAAGCCCAACGCTCTGTATTGTATAATCATACCAACCAAAAAGCCCTAAAGGATCAGTGCCATTAACCGGGTTGCTTCCAACGTAAACATAGGCATTCAAACCGCCTTGAACACCCATAGGGTCTTTGTTTAAAAATGCGCCGACCGCTGGATCATAATATCTCGCACGCATATAGTAACCGCCATCCGTCTCGATCTCCTGCCCGGCGAAATTGCCGGCTTTAATGGTGTTTGCAATGCCCAACACAAAATAGATTAAAACAAATGCACATATCTTATACATAACTTATTCCTTATTTAATGAATAGACCAATTATAATTAATATAATTTTTATGAATATTATATAAACCAATAAATTGGCCAATATTTTGAAAATTTTTGGAGACTCAAACAACCCGCCGTTGATCCATCCCGAATTGATTTTTTTCAACATCTTTTGCTTCGATTCCGCTGTAAATCCATGTCTGTCATAAGCAATAAATTCATTTGAACCCGTTAGATCTATCTTAATCTCCTTTTCCGGACTCTCGGAGATTTGAAGTAACAGCTTAATAATTCCCTCATATCGAGGAGAAGGATAATTGAACCTAGCCAAGAAAGCCTTGACACGTTGCCAATCGCCATGGCTTGCGCTCTCGAGAGCTTGTTTTATAAACCAACACGATCTTGATATCCACATTGGCACTCCGAAAAGACATAAAAACAATAACATGAATCCAAAAGCATGCACACCCGCCCATCGACGGTCATCAGGCAGCCACTGCACCGCCAACCCAACTGTGAAAATGGCAACAATTACAATCCATGTGGCTATAAATTTCATGATCTGGTTTATCGGCTCGCGCCAAAAGCATCGTAATTATAGCTTGCAGTAATTGCGCCGGTCGAGGAGGTGACGAGGCGGACCGAGCCAAGCCGGTCGGTGAGATAAAAGGAGGGTGATCCGGACGCCGGATTGGATTGCAGCCGTTCCATCCCGTAAATATAACTTTTCGTCACCGCACCCGCGCTGCGCTCCTGCACTACCTGAAAGGCTTTCTGGCTTGGATCGATGATGAATTGCGTGGTCACGCCGTCCACGGTTTTTTGCACCCGTTGCCCGCTGCCGTTGTATAGATTTTGGACGTAGTCGGTGGGCGTCACTTCGCTGATCAGCAGATTTCGCTCGTCGTAGGCGTAATAGGTGTTGCCGGCCGGAGCGAGCTTCTCGATGCGATTGCCGGCGGAATCATAAATGTAACTGCTTTGCACAACGCTGTTCTGGTCGACAATCTTGTCGAGCTGGTTCGTGCTGCCATAGGTATAGGTAAGTTTCTGCGTCACCGCTCCGTTGACGGTCGTGGTCTGAGTCAGGCGGTTGCCGTTGTTGTCATAGGTGTAGCCCACGGTTGGATCCGTGTTGGGAACGGCCGTGGCGGTGGCGCCATAGGTCACCTGGATGAGACGCTGCAGGGAATCATAACCATATAATTCCTGCTTCTTGCTGCCATCGCTGAATGTCGTCAGCAGGGCCGTGGCGTTGCCATTGGAGTCGAGCCCAGTATAGGAGTATTCGGCCAACGTGGCGCCGCTGCTGTTCACATGCTTGATATCATTTAAGCGTCCGGCGTTGTCATAGCCGTAGCTTGTCACAACACCATTGGGCCAAGTGAGGTTCTGAAGCTGGCCCGTGGTCGGGTAATACTGGTATTTGTAATTGTAGGTGCTTGAGCCAACAACGTCCTGCACCGTGAGCAACCGCCCGGCGTTGTCATAGCCATAGTTCACCTGCTCGCCGCCCGGGTAGGTCATGCCGGTCACGTGGTTGGCGTTGTCGAACTGGTACCCAAGGACAAGATTGTTCGGATCGTTTAGGTTTCCGCTGGCCGAGTACGTCACCGGTGTCACCCGGTCCAAATCATCATAGCCGTAGAACGTGGTGCCTGTGGCATCGACCATCGAAGTCTTCCGGTTCAAGCTGCCGTAGGTGTAATTGATGACATCCCCGTTCGTGGCGGAGGTCTGGGTGAGATTCCCGGCCAGACTGTAGATGTAGGTGGTGGTAATCCCGTTGCCGTTGGTATAAGTCTTGACCCGGTTCAGTTCGTCATAGGTGTAACCTTGGGTCGTCAGGAGCGAGGACACCAAGTTGATCGTGACCTGGTGGACGGCGGTGCCTCCGGAGATGGGCGTGCTGATGTTCACCACGTTGCCGCCCGGTTGCAGGGTCACCGAGCCGCCGTAAGCCTTGCCGTTGTAGAGATAGACGTAGACGTAATTGCTGCTGGTGGTGGTCAGCGGTGAAAGCAGATTAAATGTCCCCGGCGCTTCGATGAGAACCCTCTGGCCGGAAAAGCTTCCGACGTTCACGTCCTGGTCCTGCAAATTCCCGTAGAGGTAGAGGGTTTGACCGATGAGCGAGGTGCTGGGACGCCAGGCATAGGTCGAGGTGCCGCCAGGGGAGCCCTGCGGAGAAATACCGGCGGTAAAGACACCGCCTTTTTGGACCGTAAATCCCGGCCCGAATCCAAGGTCGCTGCTCGCCGTATAGTGGATGTTTGCGCCATTGGACACGATGACGCTCCCCGTCGTGCCGAGGCCGGTCGCGCCGAAGGCGGAAGCCGTCACCTGCACGGGCGTGCTTGACGAAGGATATGTGCCCGGCCCGATGATGAACGTCTGGGCTCGGGCGAACACGCCGAGACAGATAGCGAATCCGATAAAAATAATTTGACGGAGATTCATTTTGGAACGCAGAGAGCGGAAAGGAAAAGGAGGACGCGGAGACGGTTTTTTAACCGCAGATGAACCCTACTTCGCTCCGCTGGCGCGGCGCTACGAAGGGCAGGCGCTGATGAGATAATTTTGTGTTGTTTAGAGAGCGGTACGTATCCTTGTCTTGTCATCCTGAACGGAGTGAAGGATCCAGTGTGCCCCGGTAAAACAGAATCCAAGTGGATGCTTCGCTACGCTCAGCATGATAGACGGCTGGTTCTTCGGTTTTGAAAATCATAGCGGTTGTCGATATTGCCTACTTGGCCATGGCATTCAGCCGCGCCTGCATCGTGGCATTCTTGGCGTTCATTGCTGCATTGTCGGCCTTGAGTGCATCAAGTTCTTTTTGCTGCTCGATCACATGAAGAGTGAGCTCTTCGACCTTCTGCAACAACTTCACCTGCATCGAGGCAAGATCGATGCCATGTGCCCTAGCCTCCTCCTCGCCCGGGATGCCAGGCAGATGGCCTTCTTTTTTGATCGAGGCCTCGATCGTGCTCAACGAGGCAAGTTTGTAGCCCGGCTTGAAGACGAAATCGGCATACTTCGTTCCTGAAGTGATGGTGGCTATATAAGAAACCGCGCGCACAGTGCCATTCACGTCCAGCTTGACTCCAGGAGTTAGCGTGCCGATGCCGACATTGCCACCACCAATCTGAAAAATTAGATTACCATAGGTTGTAACATCGGTCGAAATTGCATCTAGAAAGGCATAGTTTACGCCACTTCCCAGACCGAATTGAAACTGCATGTTAGTCGCATTGATCGCGGAGGCACTATCCGCAATCCATAGCTGCCGGTTGCCGGCCCGGTTTACTCCAAGACGGAAAGCCACCCCATCAGGCGAACTGTTCGCGGCCTGAAAATACTCCTGTCCGGAAAGCCGGATGCGATCTGAATGTTGCACACCATTGAAGGCGTCGACCAGGGCATTCGGTGCCGTCGTGCCGATGCCGACGTTGCCGGCGCTGTTTATATAAAGGCTGTTATTTTGAGCTTTGCTTTGAACGCACACCGCCAGTACGGCGCAGAGGAACGTGAGTTTTTTCATAAAGTTGAGGCAGTTCGCATGGAGGTCATGGCCATTGTCAGTGACTAGGTTGGGTGGAATTGTAAGGCATCGTCGCAATCGTGGTCAGCCCGGAGGCCGGCAGGCTATTGGTTGGGGCCGTCGAGAGGGTGAGCGTGGCGCTGGCGGAGGTGTCGGAATTGTCGGTTGCCGCCCAGTTGATATTATAGACCTGCCCGGCTTGGATGCAGAGGATCGTCGTGGTGCCTGTCGTCGGCTGCAGGACAAGCGTGGGCGTCGTGCCGGAACCGCTCAGGGCCAGCGAGGCCGTCGGCGTGGCGGGATCGTTGCTCGCAATATTGAGCGTGCCAGAGTAGGATGTATTGCTGGCCGGATGAAGCCCGGCGGTTACGGTCCAGGTTTCGGTCTGTTTGGCTGCGATGGTCGCACTTCCGCTGGCAAGGTTGATCGTTCCATGAGTCGAGGAAACGATGCTTTGGATAGAATAGCCGGGAGCGTTGACAAGAGAGATGCCATTGGCGCTGATCACCAGCGGCTGCAGCCCAAGGTTCTGGATCGTAAAAGTCTGCTTGCCGATGTGATTGCCGGCTCCGTCGTTAAGGACCGGGCCGAAAGCCAAGATAGTACCGCCCTGCGGCGTCGTGATAACAATGCCGGGTTGATTTAGTCCCGTGCCGTTCAATGCAATCGATTCAGTGCCATTCGCAGGATCGTTGCTGGAAATGGTGAGCACGGTGTTGTCATTGCCTGCCACGGTGGGCTGGAAAACCAAGTTGATCGTCCAAATTTCGGTGCTCTTGGCTGCAATGGTGGAGGAACCGCCGGAAAGATTGATCGCGCCCTGCGTGCTGCTGGTAATACCCGTGACCTGGAAGTTCGCGCCGCTTCCGAGAGCGATGCCGTTTTGGGGAATCACCAACGGCATTTGCCCTGTGTTGGTCAGCGTCACCATACCCGTCACCTTCTGCTGGCCGGTGGCGTGAACCGAGCCGAAGTTCATCACCAGGGGATTCGAGTCGTTGACGCCATTGACCGCGCTGACCACGCTGATCGTCATTGGGACAAGTCCCTGGCCTTGCAGGGCACACGTCAGGGTCGGCGACCCGGGAGTCGTCGGCGTACTCGGGTCGTTGGAGAAGATTTGCAGGCCGGTGGCGTAACCTTGGTTGGCTGTCGGCATGAATTTTGCGACCAGGCTCCAGGTTTCGGCACGGTTGGCCGCGATGGTTCCGCTGGAGGAAGAAAGGTTGATGGCGCCCTGGGTACTGCTGGTGATGGAAACGACACTCCAGGCACCGCTCTGTGTCGTGGTTAAAGTTATTCCGTTTTGGCTGATCGTCAGCGGAGCCGTGCCACTGTTGCTCAAAATGAAGGTTTCGCTTTCGGAAGCGTTGTCAGCCACGCCACCGTAGTTGGCAATCAGGTTGTCATTGTTCGAGGGAACTGGGTTGGTCAGGACCAGATGGGACACAGCCAAGCCAGTGCCGGAAAGGGCAAAGTTAATGGTCGGCGTATTCGGATCGTTGCTCGTAACCGTCAAGGTGCCGGTCTGCTGGCTCGCTGCCGTGGGAGTGTAAGTGACAGTAACAACCCAGTTTTCCTCGTCATTGGGCGCGATGGTGCCGGGAAAATAAGGTGCAGACAGTGTCTGGATGCTGCTGACCACTTTCGTCACCGCGAAGGGGCCGGTGGCCGACACGTTGTTGATTTGAAGATTGGCGGTGCCGGTGTCGGAAATCGTAATGGTTTGGGTCGAAGTCTGACCCAAATTGATGTTGCCGAATTGCAGCGTATTCTGGCTTCCCGCCGGATTCGAGCCCGAGACGGCTATTTTCGGCTGCTGGCCCGTAATTGAGATCGGTGCATAGTCGATGCCTTGCCCTTGGTTGCAGTCGTTGGCGTAGTTGCCTTCCGTGATCGGCGTAAGCGTGTTGTGGGTGGAGGGATTGATCACCATGCCGATATAGAAACTGGTGTTGCCATCGCCGAAGGGATTGGAATTAGGCAGCAAAAAATTATCGTATCCGAACCCTCCCGAAACGTTGGCTGTTGCGCCTATGTATCCTCCCGCGAGCCCGGAAGACTGAACGAAGCTGCCCAAATAGTAGGTATTGCTGCCAGGGACATTCCCACTGCCAAAATTGGGTGTTTCCGACAAATAGACATTGACCGTGAAAGGACCCGCAGTGCCTGCCGTCTGATTGAAAACAGCGAATTCCACGCCGACGGTCTGGCTCCAAGTCGCCGACGACTGTTGCACACCAAAGCTATACCCTTTGCTGTTGTAACCGATTAGATCGGGAGCAGGGGTCGTAATCTGGGTAGAGGCTGCGGCACTCACACCATTTTGACTGATAATCGCAATAACATAAACGGTATTGACTCCAGGCTGACCCGAACCGAGTCCGGAGGGTACGGTCGAAGGCAGTGAGACAGCCTGGTTAAATGTGATATATCCCCCTCCGGTTATCGGAGGGCAGCTGATGGCGCTGCTCCCGGCAAGCCAAGGATACGCCGTGGAGGCATTATAGGTGGGAGTTGGAGACAAATAAACGCTGACCGAAAAATTACCCGACGATGCGTTGCCGTTATTTAACACGGACAGAGCCAAATTGATGGTTTGGCCCCATATGCCAGACGATGATACCCCATAAGATGGCTGACTGTAGAACTGGAGGTTCGCGGGAAGAGTCGTGAGCCGCGTCGAGACCACGGAACTGGCGCTGTTTTGGCTGATAATCGCTATCACATAAACTGTATTTGTCCCCGGATTATCCCAACCCCGCCCGGAAGGCACCGTTTGTGGCAGCAGGACGGCCAAAGTGTTTCCGGCATAAAAGTTTTGGCTCAGCGAGCTAAAGCTTATGGCGTAGCCGCCGGCGAGCCAAGGGTAAGCCGTGGAGGCATTATAGGTGGAAGTTGGAGACAAATAAACGCTGACCGAAAAGCTACCCGATGGCGTTGTTCCCACATTGATCACGGACAACGACAAATTGATATTTTGTCCCCACGTCCCGGATGACGACACGGCAAATGAAGGCTGCGTATAAAATTGGAGGGCAATGGCACCCTGGACCCGCGGCGTTGTCAAAAGTGCTGCCAGCGCCAATAAAGCGCAAAAAACAGGCCCAAAACCTTGTCGGCTATTTGACGGAAATCGCAGAGCATTCATTCTTTTAAATCCTTTATTGAAGCTTTCTTGATGCTCTCTTCTCCAATCGCGATCACTGGACGGTGAAAATCGTATTGCACTATTTTCACCGGTGTGAGCCAAAGCGGTTGCTCGCCGTAAGGTTCCTTGGCAATATTGGCTTGCGCAAGCTGCGGAACCGGCCCTCCGTAAAACCGCACGTCTTCATGGCTGCCACGCACCATTTCCAACTCCGAAAAACTGTAGTTAAGAAAATGCCAGCGAACTTCAGTGAACGAGGCCTTTGGATCGCCGCGCATGATTATTTCGGGAAAGCCCTTTGTTTCCGCGATAAGCGGCTTTCGACTCGGATCGAACGGCTGCAGTCCGTAATATGCCTCTTTCGCGACCGGCACATGGTTGCCGTTGATAGACACGTCCAGGCCAACCGCGCGAGTTGGACTGGCCCAGCCGTGCGGCGATTGCAGCGTGAATCGCACGTTCATTTTCATTCCACTCTGAAGTGTCGCATGAGCCTCAAGCGTCTGGGTGCGGTGGGGCAACCGGATGAAAATGCCGATGGCTACGAATAGCGCCACGAGACCAAACGAGGGCCATCCTTTGCGCCATTTGGGGCAATCGGAGTTTGTCATTGGCGAACCTTCATCTCGACCAGGCGGGAAGGTAAAGTCCATCCCCCGGTCGATTGTATTCTGAAATGAACGCTCATCTGCTGTCCTCCTTGCAAGGTCGTGCTAATGCCTAAAAGGCGTGTCCGGTGTGGCAGCCATAGATAGATGCCAAGACAAGTTACAAAAAAAGCAGCCAATCCACAGATCGGCCAGAATCGATTCGGCCTGGAATAATCTTTGTAATTAAACCGAGTTGATGGAAAACCGTCAGGGAATTGCATCGATTTCCCGATCATTGGAAATTTCCCATGGCAATTCCGCCGCAGGCCTTATACATGCGAATGGTGCCGTCGCGATAAACGGTGAGGGCGTTGCTAATGCCATTGTGCTTGGGGCCATTGCTGACACCGTCACCATTTCCCACCTCAAAAATAGGATCATTGGGAGAGGTATTTACCGGGTCGGGGGTGGTGATGCCGTCTTTTTCCAAGCCGAAATTATTAGATCCCACCGCCGTGCCGCTATTGGCTGCGGCTGTAGTCTGCCCCAATGCCATGGAGGCATATCCGGTAGCAGTGCCTCCCCCTAGTGCAAAAGAATAGTCGCCAGTAGCAGCACTGCCTGCTCCCATCGCGATGGCCGCCGGGCCACTGGCCAAGGAATTGCCTTCGAATGCAATGCTGGAGAATCCAGATGCCATGCCTCCATTGACCGCAAAGCTGTTTATCCCGCTTGCAGTGCTGTGATTGCCGAGCGCAAGGGCATAATTACCTTTGGCACTGGAGTTACTGCCTCCTGCCACACTGTATTGACCAATGGGAGCACTGGCACTGGTGGAGTCAAAATAGCCAAAGCGCAGCGCCCCTTGACCAGGAGACCAAAGGAAACTGGAGGTATTGGCGGGAAGACTCGTGACGCTTGTGTTGTCACTGCTGAGGGCAATATGACCAGCGGTGAATTGGGCGTGCAAGTTCGCATCGCAAAGAAAACAAATCGCCGATAATGCACCGATAGAAAATACCGATTTTTTCATGACTTTTTTTGAGTTACGCTGGAGTGAACGTGGTAACTCCCTTCACTCTTAAAGCAAGCATAACGAATCGCCGTTGTTCACTCGCAAGGAAGAACCGTCGACCGAAAGTTACCTTTGGGTGACAAAATGGCGGAGCCATTTTGATTTAGCAGCGCGTTGTCAAAGTCCGGCACGCTGCTACGTAACCGTGGTGTTGGTCAGGTTTTCAACTTGGGCCCGCAGCACATCGGCGAGCTGCCCGAGCAGTGGCGTGGGAGCCTGTTTCGGCCAGGGTTCGAGCGCCGCGGCTGCCAGGGCGAGTTCGGCGTGGATGGCTTTCGCGACGACGGCAAAAATGCCGTGGGCGCGCATCTGCTTAAGGCGAAGCGCAAACTGGGGCGGACCATCGCCGCGAATTTCCGCGGCCAGCCCGGCCCGCTCGCCGGCGGGCAGGTGCTCCAGCAGCACCAGGAGCGGCAGGGTAAGCTTGCCGCCGGCCAGGTCGGTGCCGAGGGTTTTGCCAATGCGCCGCTCCTCGCCAAAAAAGTCGGCGAGGTCATCGTAAATCTGGTAGGCGATGCCCAGGTGCCGGCCAAAGGCGGATGCCGCTTCGACATAGGCGGGCTCGTAGCCGGCGAGAGAACTGCCCAGCTGGCACGACACCCGGAAAAGCTCGGCGGTTTTCAGGTCGATGATGCGCAGGTAATCGGCCT
>Ga0210402_10002529_pt1 | contig 17733 bp, 19 predicted proteins | sample IncBWC7MmetaG_FD_161055 | JGI IMG/M metagenome (GOLD analysis project Ga0210402, IMG submission 161055) | Forest soil microbial communities from Barre Woods Harvard Forest LTER site, Petersham, Massachusetts, United States - Inc-BW-C-7-M | ecosystem: Environmental > Terrestrial > Soil >... | reverse complement strand
CAGCGATTTCGCGATTACACGGGGCTTTCTTCGGATCAGTTGACCGGGTTGAAGTGGAAATCGGCTGTCCATCCGGACGATATCCAAAAGCTTGAAACCTGGTGGCAGCATCTCAGCCAGTCCCAGGAAGCCGCCACAACGGAAAAGCGCCTTCGTCGCTTCGACGGAGCTTATCGCTGGTTCCAGATCGCTGCGGCGCCGGTTCACGATGAGCAATCCAATCTCATCCGCTGGTGTGGGATCAATACCGACATCGATGACTTGAAACAGACGGAGGAGGGACTGCGAGCGAGCGAACGCTCCTGGCGGCAGATCGTCGATTGCATTCCTGGTTTCGTAACTACCGCAACTGCGGCGGGTGAAGTCGAGTTCTTCAATCAGCAATCCCTGAATTACTTCGGCAGGACACTCGAGGAATTGAAAAGTTGGATGACCATAGATGTCATCCACCCATCTGATCTCCCCCAAGTGATCGCCGGCTTCAGACACTCTATCGAAACCGGGCAACCGTGGGACATCGTTCAGCGCCTTCGTCGTGCTGATGGTGTTTACCGCTGGTTTCAGTCTCACATCGTCCCTCAGCGTGACGCTGAGGGACGAATCATCCGCTGGTTTAGCTCGATGGCCGACATCGACGACCGCAAGCGGGCCGAAAATGAACTACAGAAGGCGTTCGACGAAATCAAGAAACTGAAAGATCAATTACTCGAGGAGAACATCGCCCTAAGACAAGAAATCGATCAAGCATCTTTGTTCGAGGAGATTGTGGGCTCCTCGAAAGCGCTTCGCAACACCTTGGCGCAAGTAGCCAGAGTCGCACCGACTGATTCCACCGTTCTGATCACCGGAGAAACCGGGACGGGCAAGGAACTTGTCGCTCGCGCCATCCACAAGAGGTCTCATCGCTCCGCACGCGCATTTTTGGGTGTGAACTGCGCGGGAATCCCGCGTGACTTGATCGCGTCAGAATTGTTCGGCCACGAGAAGGGCGCCTTTACAGGGGCCACCCAGCAACGTTTGGGCCGCTTTGAGTTGGCCGAAGGGGGAACGCTCTTTCTCGATGAGGTCGGAGAGCTGCCTGCCGAGACCCAGATCGCTCTCTTGCGTGTTCTGCAAGAACATGAATTTGAGCGTGTTGGTGGAACTAAATCCATCCAAACGGATGTCCGGTTGATTGCCGCCACGAATCGAGACTTGCAGGCGGCCATCGCTGGGGGTACGTTTCGGCGCGACCTATACTACCGGCTCAATGTTTTTCCGATCGACGTGCCTTCCCTGCGGGAACGACGGGAAGACATTCCGGTGCTGGTTGAGTACTTCATCCATCGCTATGCGAGGAAAGCAGGAAAGAGCATCCGCGGAATGAATGCAAAGAGCCTGGACTTGCTTCAGTCGTACGCTTGGCCGGGAAATATTCGGGAATTGCAGAACGTCATCGAACGATCCGTAATCGTGTGCGACACGGAAAATTTCTCAATAGATGAAAGCTGGCTCTCATGGCAGCCCCTTGCAAGCGAGCCGAAAAGCCGGACGGAACTAACTCGAAAGCTTGCTTCCCAAGAGAAAGAGATGATTGAAGCAGCCCTGCGCGAAAGCGGAGGACGGGTCTCCGGACCATCGGGCGCGGCCGCCAAGCTCGGTATTCCAGGATCTACGCTGGACTCGAAGATCAGGTCGCTAAAGATCAACAAGAATCGCTTCAAAACCACAGATCCTTCAACAGACCGCATGTAAGCCCCCTCCTCGGCGCTAGAAGCAAAGGTTTCGAAAATTCGGAAATTTTCGGAATTTCGAAATACCGGATTCCATTCATGACCCTGTTTTGAATGGCTTAGATTTGGACTCGTCATTGCAATCCGATTGGTCTGTAGCGAGATTCACAGAGGCGAGGATTCTGACGAGAGGGTAGATGCTAAGGATCACGAGAACAACAAACGGAGAAGTGGTCTTTAGGCTGAGCGGTCGAATTGAAACAAAAAACATAGCTGAGTTGGAAGCGCTGCTCAGCGGGGAAACGAGCGGACAGGGCATCTTCTTGGACCTGAGTGACATGACCTTCGTGGATCAAGACGTGGTCAATTTTCTTAGGCATTGCGAAACCGATGGCATCAAGCTCAAGAATTGTCCGGCCTATGTACGGGAGTGGATTAAGCGAGAAAAGGACTGAAAAGAAGTAAGTAAGCAAGGAGGAACAAGATGAAGACGAACGAAAATACGATTAGCAACGCTAGTAACCGCCGCCGCTTTCTAAAAACCGGATTGGCAGTTGCCGGCGCAGCAACCATGGGGACCGGCCTGCTCGCACGTGCACGGGCCCAAGGGACATCCTCGGGCGGTGGACTCACTCAAGGTGATGCCGCCATCCTGCGATTTCTGGCCGCCGGAGAAGCACTCGAAGCTGACTTTTACACCCAATATAACGAACTGGGCGGAATCCGGGACAGCGAACAGCCAGGGGGCAGCGGAAATCCAATCTACACACACAAACTGAGGAAAATCGATCGCAATTTCTCCCAGTACATTCATGACATCACCGACGACGAGATGAGCCATCGCGATTTCCTGAATGCATATTTGGTCTCGAAGGGGGCCGAACCTGTGGACCTGGAACCGTATCGCACGCTGCAGGGCAGCACCGCGACAGGATCCAGCGGAAAGTTGCGGCTTACGAATCTGATGCAGCTGACAATAGACTCCAGTTGGTGGACCCGCTATCGCAGCGGCACGAACAATCCCGACGTCAATCCCACCATGTTCGAGCAGGCCGTTCCGGACCTCCACAAGGGGCAATTCACGGCTATCCCGAGGACCGATAACGATTTGTTCCCCGAGGACCACATTCAGGCCATTGCCAACACCGCGGCATTCCATATCCCGACTGTAGAACAAGGCGGCGGTAGTTTGCGCACGGCGCTGGCCCAAAGGGCTACAAGCGTGGAAGTGCTACGACTCCTAATCAGCATGGGACCAATCGAGATCATGCATTTTCAAACCTTATCAGAAACGGCTGGCGATGCGCCGCCGCTCACCGACCCGACCAATGGTCTGACATTCCCTAACCTCAACTCTAGCGTAGACCCCAACAACGGGGCAACGGGCGCAGCAGTCAGGCAGATGTTCCAGACTAACCTGATCATGCCGGAACCTTGCCCGTTTATCAGCACCAGTCTGCCGCCATGTTCGGTGATCCGTCCGACGAACACGACGGGGGTAGCGACGGGAGCGCTCAAATTCCTAACCGCCATGGGGCTGTTCATCGGACAGTCGAATGCGTTCTTCACGTTTCTGACTAATCTGGCCGAAGCGGCGGATGCCGCACAGCGCGAAGTCTAGCAATTTTGTCATTACGCTGTGGGAGTTCCGGCAAAGACCAGCTGAATATCGAGGTATCGAGAAGGGCGGGCACTTTGCGGCTTGGGAACAGCCGGAACTGTTCAGTGAAGAGATCCGGGCAGCATTGAGATCGCTACGCTAGTTCACACACTTGCTACCGGTCCCGCGCGCGTGAACGCGCGGCGGGCCAGGCAAGATTAAATTAATCCAATTGGAGGAAGATGGAGTGTCTGAACAAATCAAAATTGATCGCAGCTACTTGCGCAATTCGTCTATGACGATCGCCATCGCTGTCACTATCATTGCTGCAGTTACATTGGCAACGAGCGGCCCTGCTGAGGCACAAGCCAGCAGGCGGAACGTACCTAGCTCGAATGGTTCCTTCGGGCCCATTAAGCAAATCGATGCAGGTCTCCTGAACGTTGGCTACGTTGAAGCAGGTCCCACCGATGGTACTCCCGTGATTCTCCTACACGGCTGGCCTTACGACATTTACAGCTATGTCGACGTTGCTCCTTTGTTGGCATCGAAGGGTTACCACGTGTTTGTGCCATACCTGCGCGGCTACGGCACTACGCGTTTTCTCTCTGACGATACATTTCGGAACGGGCAGCCGTCCGTGGTTGCTGTCGACATTATCAATTTTATGGATGCCCTCAAGATCGACAAAGCGATCATCGCTGGCTTCGATTGGGGCGCGCGGACCGCTGACATCATGGCAGTGCTTTGGCCGGAACGCTGCAAGGGGATCGTTTCGGTCAGCGGTTATCTGATCGGCAGTCAGGAATCCGGCAAGGCGCCGTTGCCACCGAACGCTGAGCTCGAATGGTGGTACCAGTTTTATTTTGCGACAGAACGCGGCCGCGCAGGCTATGACAAATACCGGCACGATTTTGCGAAGCTCATCTGGCAGCTGGCGTCGCCGAAGTGGAACTTCAATGATGCCACGTTCGATCGCAGTGCAGCGTCCTTCGACAATCCGGATCACGTCGCCATTGTGATCCACAATTACCGCTGGCGGCTTGGTTTGGCAGAAGGCGAGACGAAATATGACGAACTGGATAAGCGACTTGCCAAAAGCCCAGTTATAACTGTGCCTGCCATCACCCTAGAAGGTGATGCCAATGGGGCGCCACACCCGGAACCCGCATCCTACCGCAGCAAATTCTCTGGCAAGTATTTACACCGGACGATTACGGGCGGGATAGGGCACAATCTACCTCAAGAGGCCCCGCAAGCCTTTGCCCAAGCTGTGATCGATGTCAGCGGTTACGCGCGATAACTCCCATCAATCGCCCTACGGATCAGGGCGCCGAAATGGAACAGTACAGATGCTCACTCAACTCGCAGGAGGCCATATCTCACGGCGCGGACGTCTTAGAAGTAGACGTTTCGGAGAGTCGTCATAAAAAATGGAGCACATCGATGAAACTCACTACGCAGCTAAACCCACAGCATTACAGTCGCAGATTCCTCTTGAAATCGGGCGCCACGGCCCTCTTCTCCTTTGCCATTCCCCCCTCAAACAACGCCTTCCCGGATCAATCGCTTGCTACTGCAAACGGCAGTACCGATCCGTATCCGATTCCTTGGCTGGATAAGAATGGCAGTCACAATCAGCCAGCAGGCCCCAATCTCGAACCGTCGCACATTTATCATTTCAAGGGTCGTGTCGCTCGCTGCAGCACTTTTACCGGTATGGGTACCGACAATCGAGGAAATCGTATCGCCTTTGGCGCTCCGACCACCGACTACGGCGTGATGGAGGGCGAATACTGGGCAGCCCGAACAGCACAGCAGGGGACGTTCACCCATATATGACTGACCCTGTTCCAGGGACCGGCGGTCCCTGCAAACCAGATCCACGACCTTCACCCTTCCATTGCAGCCTCCGGACTTTATTGGGTCGTTCCTGTGCCAGAGCGCGGCCTTGCGATCAGTCCGAATGGCAGCACCTTCACTCTGGAAATGCAGAACGTCCCGGTCGTTGATCAGCCTAGGTGGCCGGCACTGGATTCCGTCGCTACACCTGCGAAGATGACATTCAAGATGGTTTGGAAATCGACCGGGGATCGGGTTGCTTACGACGATCCGCATAGACAATTTCGCTTTACGGGGTTTCGCGCTTCGTGTCAGCTCGAAGCACAGGTCGAGGTGCCGTCGATTGGGTTTTCGTGGAAGTCCGATCCACTTGAGAAATCGCGGGCAGATTTCGCGATCATGGGCGAAGAAGCGAACGGACGGTACTACGAATAGTATTCCCGATGAGAACTGAAAACCATTTGCCGAGAACCGTTGCTTGCAGTACATGCCGCGACCCAGAATCTAACATTGAGTAAGTAGCAAAGGAGTTCGCGATCATGAAGCGTGCTTTGTCGTTTCTGGTTTGGATCCGTCGCGCGCTGGAAGTGTCGCTGATCCTGGGAGTCGTTATCGTGATGTTACATTCACAGAAACCCGTTGTTTCGACTGCGAGCGCCGCTCTCTTGGACGAAGGCCCCATGCCTGACTTGGGCGGAGCCGTCGGCTGGCTCAACTCTGCTCCCCTGAATCGGAAGTCGCTCCGCGGAAAGGTTGTGCTGGTCAATTTCTGGACCTACACCTGTATCAACTCACTTCGACCCATGCCCTACGTCAGGAGCTGGGCGGCAAAGTATAAGGATGCGGGCCTAGTTGTGATTGGCGCGCATACGCCGGAGTTTTCGTTCGAACACGAACCGATGAACGTAGAAAATGCCGTCCGCACTTTGAACATTTCTTTTCCGGTGGCCATCGACAGCAACTACGGGATCTGGCGTTCGTTTAATAACGAAGCTTGGCCCGCCCAGTATCTCGTGGACGCGAAAGGGCGAATTCGGTACCACCACTTTGGGGAAGGCGACTATGGCGACATCGAGCGCGTCATCCAGGAACTCCTGAAGGAAAACGGGGCAACGGGCTTGGCTTCTGACACGACTAACGTAACCGCTGTTGGAATCGAAGCCGCTCCTGACTGGACGGATGGGCGATCTCCCGAGACATATCTCGGCTATCGCCAGGCCCAGAATTTCGCCTCACCGGAAAAACTGCATAAGGATTCAACCCAGTTATTCAGCGCGCCCGCGAAACCCTCGTTGAACCGTTGGGGATTGAGCGGATCGTGGAACGTCAATGCCGAGAGCGCCGCACTCGAGGTAGTGCCTGGAAAGATCGTATTCCGGTTCCACAGCCGAGATCTGCACTTGGTGCTGGCTCCTGGGAAGGACGGCAAGCCAGCACGCTTTGTCGTACGATTGGATGGCGCCGCTCCCGGCGAAAATTGCGGCATTGACACTGCCCCGGATGGCTCCGGCGAAATTCGCGAGCCCCGCCTCTACCAGCTCATCCGGCAAAAAGGTCCCATCGTAGACCGAACCTTCGAGATCGAATTCCTCGATCCTGGCGTCCACGCCCTTGATTTCACGTTTGGTTAGAGACTTCTGGCTCCAACCTTCTAGTGTGATTGTCCTCTCCCTCCTTCGATTCTACATATCTGAAAGCACTTTGCCTCTTCAATGGAGGCCATTGGTAATGGTAAGTCGGCTTGTCGTCAGGAAATCAAGCGCTGACGAGATGTGCGTTTGTCGGTACTGATCCGACGAAGTGCCCGCAACTTCAGAGTGGCCCGTCATCCTCCCGGAATCGGCGTCGCTGGTTCACTCTGTCGGCTACACGTTCATGTGAAGCACACGCACTGCGATGCCCGCATTCGTCGGAATTACTCCGTGACTGAAGCTGCCAATGTTTTAACTACGGCTATGTTTTGCAGCAACTCCTGAGACAAACCGTGTCGCTCTTGCAAATATGCCGGGCTGTTATAGGAAACCCAGACGTTTCCGCCGGGATCCTCCGAGATCAGAATCTTAAGCGGGAGATCGATCGCGATGCCCGGCGCAGCCAACATCAGAGGCGTGCCGGCTTTAGGACTGCCGAAGACGACAAGCTTGGTCGGACGCATTTTCAGCCCTACCTTTTCGGCTTCGCCGGAATGGTCAACTATCGCAAAGATGGTTATCCCCTTCCTTTGTAAAGTCTGCTTGAGCCTCTCCAGAGTCTCATCCACTGAGTAGTTGCTTCTTTTGTTTAAAATCCCGTTGCTCGGAGTCGGGGCCATAAAGCTCTCCTCGCTATTTCCAGAATGAGAATGGACAGAGTCGCGAACTGAAATCAGATAAATCGCCATTCCTATCCCGACTAATGCCAGAAACATGGATGTAAGTACAGCCAGAGTCGTAGTATGAGGGCGCGTCGCGTGGCCCTGGTCCATAGTCCGGACTAGTCGAAAGTGATGCCATCCGGAGAATACATTCAGCACTACACCAGCTCCGATGAGTGCGGTTCCAAACCACAGCGACAGACCGTAAGGTTGTGCCGAGGAAGCGTGCTGCGCAATCTGAAGTTGTTGCAGGAACAACCCCGAAACGCGCAACAACGAAGCCGAACCCCATCAAGGCCAAGCCTGTGCGAATCCATGCAAGCAGGGTCCGTTCTGCAGCAAGATGGTCACTGAGGGTGACCCCCTGTGTAGTTGCTGCCGAGGCGTCCATTTTCCGTCCCCCCTCGAGGTAAGCTTGTCATCGCTCCAGATGCCGTGCGGCGTCAATGAGACCCACTCCGAGGCTTAGAACGGCGACAGCGAGAAACAGTGCGCCGACTTATGCGAGATTCATCAAACCATTCGGCTGCGTTTCCGTTGGAGAATTGATCAACAGGAAGAACGCGGTGGGGATCAGTTTCTCTGTACTGATCTGACCGACGAACCGCAACCTTCGGTTTCCGTGACTCGCTCGCAATCGGTGTCAAACGCCCCGGAAAACGTCTCCGATGAAATCTTTGGGGCTCCTAAAGCCGTTGCCCCACTTTGCGTCTGTGGCGGCGGTAGGCTTTGTGGCGACAATTTCGTCGAGCGATTGGCCTTGTTTCTTGAGGGCCGCCACTTTCTCGCGAGTGCCAACCAGCAGGTCGCGGTAGAAGGCGAGTTGGGATTTGTCGCCAACCGCGCCGTGCCCTGGGATGACAATCATCTTGTCGGTGACTTTCGCCAAGTTGGCTTCGGTAGCGCGGATCATGCCGTCGATGCTGCCGCCCGTCGAATAGTCGATGAAGGGATAGTAGCCATTCCAGAAGGTGTCAGCGACGTGGAAAATATCGGCCCCTGTAAAAAGAACGGAGATGTCGCTGTCGGTGTGTGCGGGAGCGTAGTGCTTGAGCACAATGGTTGTCCCGTTGAGTTGCACAGTCCGCTCGTCTCCAAAGACTTCCGCTGGAATTGCTCCGGGAGGCGCGGGCGGGAAGGTGAAGTTCCAGCCCTCCACTCGCGTCGTAGTAGAGAGGTGCTTACGCGTGTTCTCGTGAGCGAGAATAATCGCACCCGCCGAGTGCAGCCATTCGTTGCCATCGGTGTGGTCAAAGTGCCAGTGTGTGTTGATGAGGTGCTTGACCGGATCGGAGCTGATGGATGCAAGCGCGTCGGCGATCTTTGAACGGGCGCCAGCAAAGCCAGCATCGATAAGGAGCTTACCGTCGCGACCAGGAAGCACGGCGATGTTTCCTCCCGCGCCCATCAAAACGCTCACGTTGCTGCGGAGTTTCTGGACGGTGATAGTAGCCGCTGCGGCTGTTTTCCGGGCTGTCTGCACGAGCCCATCACCTTGAGCGAGTAAATAGCGAGGATAGAGCGCACCAACGGCGGCCACCATGCTGGTGGATATGAGAAACCCACGGCGAGAAATACCAGACTCTAATTTGGCGCCCATAGTTGTCCTTTCCATTCTCCTGCCGCAATGCTGCGCTACTTGATTGCTATGGCGTTACCCGGCCCTTGCGGGAAACACCAAAGGCCGGGCAAACCGGGCACTACGCGACCGCCTTGAAGACACCTTTCATGAATGCGAGCAGGTCGGCGTTAATCGTGTCGGCCTCGGTGGTGGGCATGCCGTGAGGAAAGCCCTTGTAGATTTTCAAGGTGCTATTCCTTAGCAACTTTGCCGACAGCGGTCCAGCATCGGCATAAGGCACGATCTGATCGTCATCGCCATGCAACACCAGCACCGGCACTGTGATCTTTTTCAGGTCTTCGGTGAAGTCCGTCTGAGAGAAGGCGACGATGCCGTCATAGTGCGCCTTGGCGCCCCCCATCATGCCCTGGCGCCACCAATTCCAGATCGTCCCTTGCGAGGGTTTCGCGCCAGGCCGGTTGTAACCATAGAACGGTCCAGAAGCCACATCGTAATAGAACTGGGACCGATTGGCCGCGAGCTGCTTCTGTAACCCGTCGAACACGTCTTTGGGCAGCCCGCCGGGATTGGCCGCCGTCTTCACCATCAAGGGCGGTACCGCGCTCATGATCGCCGCTTTTGCCACCCGGCTTTCGCCGTGGCGGGCAATGTAGTGCACTACCTCTCCTCCGCCGGTCGAGTGGCCGATATGCACCGCGTCCTTGAGGTCGAGACGTGCGGTTAGCGCAGCTAGGTCGTCGGCGTAGTGATCCATATCATGGCCACCACCGGTCTGGGAGGAACGGCCGTGTCCGCGCCGGTCGTGGGCTATGACGCGATAACCGTGGTTGAGGAAGAACAGCATCTGCGTATCCCAGTCGTCCGCTGAGAGCGGCCAGCCATGCGAGAAAACAATCGGTTGCCCGGATCCCCAATCTTTGTAGTAAATCGTGGTGCCATCGTTGACTGTTATCGTGCTCATATATTTGTCCTTTTTCCTTTCTTGGAGATGTTGAAGTCGGTGCCGCGGCATTGGGATGCAACGTGTCCCTTGGTTCAAGATCAGCGAATTGCCTTCTGCCTCTTAATCAACCAAGTCTGGGTCAGCGTACTCTGGGGCCCACGGCGCGTCAATAAAATCGACGATTCTTCGTGGATTGTCTGCAAACCGGAAATAATCCAGATCGGGGACATGCGGATAGGTAACGATAAGTCGGCTTGTAGCAAGTGATCTCCGCGCTTGGCATCGACTCTGGACGGATAGTCACCGTATCAAACCAAATCTTTTGGTACATGCAAGCGACCCGACCAGTGGAGGCTCGTAAATAAGCACTTAGGGAAGCTAGATCCGACGACCATTTGATACGGCTGTCGTTTGCGGGAGTCTATCCGTGGGCTCGCCGGCCTAGTCAAGAAAGGATTTCAATAAGCTTGCTTGGCCGCACTTTGAGCGCGTGAGCCAGAGCGACAATATTAAGTAGGGCGATGTTTCGTTCTCCACGCTCAACACCACCCACGTAGTTTCGATGCAGGTCCGCGAGTTCGGCCAGCTTCTCTTGGGAAATGCCCCGCTCAAGGCGGAGCGCCCTCACGCGTCTCCCAAACAATATCCGTGGATCCGAAACTGGCACCACGGCATCATCTGAAGCTTGACCACGATGAGTCTACACACTATAAGTGTGATAGAACTTTGACTGAGTGCCGAGGCGCCATTGCTAAACCCGTGAGAGGAGGCTTCCGTGATGCGCCTGTCAATTCTGAGCGGGATTGTGGCGTTTGTATTTTGGTGCATAACCGATACGAGACTGAAGCCAGATCATGTGCGGGACTCCAACGGGAAAATCACCTTCTGGGGAGTTCTTTCGATCGCGCTCGTGCAGGTCATTCTCTGGACGCTCGTGGGCCTGTTCGCCGGTTGGATCGTTCCGCATCTCCCCCGCTTTTTCCATACGGGATGGAAGTTGCCTGTCATGGTTTTCGCTTCGTCAATCTTGCAGTGGTTTGCGCTGTTCATGATTCTTCAGTACGTTTGGACGATTGCGCGTGCAACCCTGAACACCGCGGGCGTAGCCTTAATGGCGAGGTTCGGATCTCAAAGGGCGAAAGAGGTACTCGACGGCGCTCCTGGCCAGCGGCGGTTCATGGAGATGGAACGCGAGCTCGGCGTCGAAAAGCAAGTAATCAAGGAAACGAGATTGCGCGACTGATGCGTTGGGTCCGCGGAGTGAGAACTTGCGACCTTCCGCCTGATGCGGTCAGTCGCTAGGAGGTGCCAAAATGCCAGTTGAAATCATCGGCGAATTCGGCACTGCTGGCGCGGAACGCCAGTGGATAGTCGCGGAATGCAAGCAGGCGATCAAGAACCTCACGAAAGTCTGCGGCGAGCCTCCACCCGAGATGGAACTGGAGATCCAGTGGCAGGAGCATGATCTCGGCGAGTACCCGACAATCGTTCTGACCTGGGAAGACGCCATGCGCGGGGCACCGTGGGAATACATCGCGAGATGCGAGGAGGCATTGACCGCCTACGAAAACGGGGAAGAACCCCCAACTTGGTCGCGGCCCTGGTTTGAGGACGATTTGGAAGAGCCAGAAGAGGATGACCGGATTTCGCGCTAGACGACCCATGTCATGCACGCGACGGAATAGTTGCACTGTCGATTAGCATCTTTATTTCTTACGCTGGAATCCGGACCAGCCTACCGAGCTTCACGTATGTAATCTTTCGTTTGGATATCGGCCACCCTTCGCGCGTCATCTCGGAACTAGCAGGTCGGCACGGCGTATCGCGCATACCAGGAACTTTCCAAAAACCACAGGCCGGAACGCCTTTCGAGAATCCCTATTCCCGCGTCCGTTGCCGCCGACTTATTCCTGGAGAGATGCGGGCTCCCAAAAGTCGCCGCCAAGCTTTCGTCAAAGAGTTGATTTTCCCGCGCAGTGCTACTTGGAGGGAAGCGCATTGGCTGCTTCCGAGAGAGCGTCCGCACATTGTATGGCGAAGAAGACTCCCGCGGTTGAGCAAGTGCTCTGGAGGTTTTTCATCATTTCGTCCTGGTGCAGGATGCCGATGACGAGGCCCGCAGTCGGATGGGCAAATTTTGATAGATGGATATTCATCGGTCCGTACCAGGAGTCCAAGCCGATAGCCTTAGCTGCCTCCGAAACCCGTAGGTAGCTCGCGTCGAGAGAGTTGACGCCCATATTCGCGGCGAGGTCAGTTAGCTTCTTGCGCGCTTCAGCCTCAAATTCGGTCTTGATTCCCCTCGTTTTGTACATCTTCGATAGCGATTCCGCCAGCCCTTGCATATCGCGCAAGACGTCCTCGTGGAACTGCCGGGCGTTGGCACGTGAGACCGAGCAGTACTTTATCCAGACCCAGAGCTCGAGCAAATTCCGCGCGTTCCAGGCTGCAGCTGGAAGGGCTTGCTTCTCCATCGTGTCGAGCAGATCCCGAGAGAACCGGCCGACACTCAGAACTATCTTGGTGAGTAGGCTGACGTACCACTCCTCCACGTTAGACTTGCGGTCGTCAAGAGTGTCGAGCACTCGCTGTAGCTGTTCGGGGATTGCCACTGACAATTTCTCGCGGCTGATTCGAGTCTCGAATTCGATGTTGTACTCGCTGCTCTCCATCCCCTTATCGGATCTCCGCCTTGTCCAAGAGATGCATAGCCAGACTGCTGAGTCGGAGATATTCGTAAGCGCGAATCGGATCGGTGATGTTCCCGTCCGCAGTGTGGCTCTTTTCGTTTCGGAATCGATCAATCGCCATCGTAAGGAACTTCACGCCATTCTGAAAATCGTCGTCGACGTGTCCAGCCGCAGCTCCTTGTATATAAATTTTTCCTTTTCCAAACGCGTCAGAACCAGTTTCGTAACCTGTCAAGGAGCGCAGTCTGTCTCGAACGACCTTGAAGCCCTTTTCCACCGCCTCACCGTATTCACCACCCGTGTACAGCGTCCGGCATCTTGAGTAAATCTCTGGATGCAGGCTCTTTATTCCAGTTCCATCTTCTGACTCCGGAATCGCGAGTGGCAACCGCTCAATCAGCCCCTCAAGTTGCATGATTCCATAGCGGACTTTCGTCTTGCTATAGTCGAACGTGAATTGCGGGGACGAACGCTCCGTAGTACTCGTAACAGCCTCAAACTCAAACGCAATATCGTTCCCCTCATATGCAGCTTTGAGCTGGGCGAGTGTGTCCTTACGCCAGACCTCGAGAACATGGAGCCAATCGCGGTACCCTGCGGTTTTCTCCGCGAGCTTTACCATCGCATCGAGGTCTTTACCTACTCGAATGCGCTCGACGAGCATCTTCTCAACGCGTTCACGAGGCACCCGTAGTTTCGCCATGGCGCCCATGATACGCCGTGGCCCACCAAAGACGAAGCACCGGCCAGGCCTCCGCCACAAGAAGGCTCGCAGCACCGTCCGCAAACTGTTGCGAACAAGCGGCCGATTGAGCTAGTTTTCTATCCGCCAGAAGGTACTGATTTTGGGTCTCATTCACAGGGGCAAGGGTGGACAGCCACACGCCGCCGATAAGTTCGGCCAACACTGCCTCTGTGAGCATGTTCACGCCATGCGTTGGGCTGCCGCGCTCCACACATGGGGGTCGATTTGTAACCCATACCGCATGTTGATGAGCCCAACAAAGAACATGCCAGTTCGCAATAGGTAGAAAAGGCTTTCGTCTGTAACCAGGAACAACGTGAGCGGTTTGCCTACTGCGGCCCCATGAACAATCTCGTGCCTCTGGTCATCGAATTTTTCGATGCGCCTCCAGTCATACGCATAGTCGTACATTGGAGACCAGCCGTGTTCTGGCCTACAACGCGCAAGAAGTTTGCTCACCTTTGTTAGTAGCGACTCACGTTCGAGAGTTTCCAAGCGCTTGTCGATTTTGGCCCGCAAGAGTTTGTCATAGGCTTGGTCACGGGCCTCCAGCAAGCCAACTTGGACATTCGCTAAGTCCTCTTCCCAATCGCGGGGTGCTTGAAGGGCCGTCACTCGCAGGCAATCGAAAACCACTCCATCAAGGATCGAATGGTAGAAAATCAGCGTTGCAGCGTCTACCTGGGCGTAGGTCGTGCCAAGCATCGCTTTTGCGCCGATTTTCCCCAACGCTGCATAATCGGGCTTCTTTGTCGATTTGGGTGCGGTCGGGTCGATAGGCACGAGCAGTCTTTCCCACTCTGGAGCTTCAAACAAGTCCCGACTCAAGTCTGTCAACTTGGAACTGAGATGCTTGTCGGCGTCGGGCGAAACTGCGAGTAATGTAGTTCTGAAGTTAGAAACGACGGACGTTGCGTGGATAAGTCGGGCGAAGGTTTCGTTCAGGAGCTGTGAGGCCTCGGGAACGGAGGGCATGGGAGCGGGAACGGCGGGCATGGCAGGGGCCATTCTACGCGCGAACGGCTTCCGACTCCACCGCTTCCACTTCGATGGCTGGCTTTGATTCTATTTGATTATGCGCGTAGGTCAGAGAGGTGCCGCTCGGCCCGGATGGTGTAGAATCTCCTCTCCTGCCGTGGAACGAAAGCGTCCAAAAGTAGAGCCGATCCGCGACCCGACCCTCTTCGAAATGGAGAAGCTGGAACAAGCGGGCAAACTTGCGAACAGCCTTAGTGTCCAGCGTCCCTACTCCGAACCGGGAATCTACCTTGGTACTTCGGCGTTCACCGCTGCCGGATGGCCAGGAAGTTTCTATCCGGCCGGCCTGAGGCCGCGCGAGTTCCTTTCCTACTACGCAACGCAGTTTGGCACCGTAGAAGTGGACAGCACGTACTACGCGACGCCTTCTGTCTCCACTGTGAACGGATGGTATCTGAAAACACCGCCCGATTTTATCTTCGCCGCAAAGGTTCCACAGGTCATCACGCACGAAAAAGTCTTGGTGGGCTGCGAGGAAGATCTTGACGAGTTTATCGGGCGAATGGACATCCTTGACGAAAAGCTCGGCCCGATGCTCCTCCAGTTCCCGCATTTCAACAAGTATATGTTTAAGAGCGTGGGAGAGTTTCTGCCCCGTCTGCGTTTCTTCCTGAGGCGAGTCAAGGACATGTTCACGTGCCGGTTTGCCATTGAGATTCGGAACAAGAGCTGGATCGATGCCGGATTCGCGGACGTGCTCCGGGAGTACAATGTCGCCTTGGCATTGACTGACACTTCATTTGTGCCCAGGCCGTGGGAGATGGGGGAACAATTTGACCTTGGCTGACGAATGGAATACCTACATATGCTCGTTTTTCGTTGCGAGAAGTGCTCGACGCCCGTCCCTGCGTGGATAATTTGCCCGATGACGCCGTGTACAGACTCTCAAATAGAGAGCAATGCCTTCACGCTTGAATGCCCCCAATCAGATTGTGACTGGAAGGGGGAGAGGTTCGGCAAGGAGGCTGTTCGAAGGTTTGAGCCTGTGGATTGGCCGTATCGAACCGATTCAGCGCTCCGCACTTAGGGCACTCCTTCTCTCCTCTCAGATTGACGCTACTCTCGATCAGCAGCATCGAACAACCCATACAGCAAATCCTCCGCGTCTCTAGCTTGGGGCTTCGAACCTTCATGACGCCTCACTTTCCAAGATTATTCCATCCCATCACGCCGCCAGCGACAGGCTGAACGAATAAGGGTATTCATCACGCAACCGCCAACCACTCAAACCGAACCGGCAGACGTTCGGTCCACTTCCCTCCCCCGGCACCATCGCAACGGAAGCGCTCCAACAGGTCCCACGTTCCTGAGACAGCATAGGTCCTTCAGTCAGGGTTCAGCGTGATTTGCTGCACATGTTGCAGGTCACAGCTGCAGGAGCCATCGCAATAAATAATCAATTTTCAAATTCAGCGTCTCAAGCAATCTTAGTTGTGCGATGGATGCCGAGTGGGCGTGTGCGGCAGGCGCTGCGGCGGCCGGAATTCAATGGTGACGTCCTGTTGAGCTTGGACGGGCCTGCTGTTCAAGAGCGTGGGCTTGTAACGCCACAGGCGAATGGCGCTCATTGCAGCAGGAAGAAGAGAGATCGAGCCGCTCACGTGCTTCACATCCAGCACTTGACCGAACTCTCCAATAGTGGTGCGGACTTTCACGGTTTCCGCCGATCCGTGGCGATCCCCCGGCCTTGGATAAGTAGGCCAAACGAAGGAGACAAGCTCACCGGCCTGCAATCGAGCGGGCTTATGAGCCGGTGCAGGTCCGGGCTCGGGAGAAACAAAAACAGAAAGTTGCGAGGTCATGGCGAACGAAGATGATGCGGCGATCGGTTTTTCCGGGAGGATCAGCTTGAACGGTTTGCTGCCGTCGCCTGGGCCAGTGACCAGGATTGTGGAAGGCGTTCGCAGGTGCGGCGCTACGCGCGGCGCAGGCGCTGCCCTGCGCGGGGCGGGTTTAGCTGGGGCGCCGCTTATCGGGCCAACTGTCCTGCGTGAATATGCGGGTTGGGGATTCGCAGGTGCGGGCGAGTTTAGCGCGGTAGGACCACTGCTCTCAGGACTGGCTTCGGAATTACCGGAATTAGTCAGGGATTGAGCGGACGGTCTTTCTAGGCGCGATCCCGCTGTCGCCGGCGCCTGCGGTTTTACCGCAGGAGTAAGGAAGGTATTTTCCGCCGACGGAGTGGAAGTTCGCGAAGCCGTTTCGCCTGGGCGATTAAGGAGTGCCGGTGACGTGGAATCAGCACCGGGCATAGACTCCTGTGTGTCCCGGAGCCGCTTTCCAAGCGGGCTGCGTCCAACTGCGAGCACAACGGCGAGACTGAGCCCCGCGAATAAAAACACCACTGCGGCGACTTGAAATCCGGAAATTTCAAGAGCATATAAGCGTGATGGCGAATTCTCAATGCGATCCGCCGACCTCTCGACTTTACCTGTTCGAGCGCCCGGTCGAAAACCGGCGAGTGGAGCGCGGTATTGCACTTTTTCCTGGAGCTCTTCGACAAACGATGGCGGGTTCGTATTCAGAATCTTAGGCGTCGCGATCTTAGATGTTTGGGACGCAGTGTAGGCGATCAGTTTAGGCGACGGGGGTTGGTCTTGCTCAGGGAAAACACTCCCCATCGGCTCTTCTGGGAGGCTTTCGAGGGTTGTGGGTAAGAGACTCTCAACAGGCGCTGGCGTTTGGCCTACAAATTCCGGCGCGGGCTTTTCGGAGGCGATCCAATTTGAAATTTGATTGCGGGCCTCGCCGGTGAGATCTACGAATCGGATGCCTGCGCTTTTCTTCGATTCCGCCAGCCACACAATCTGCGCGGAGATTTCGATGCTCTGCTCAGAGCTGGGCAATTGAAAGCGAACGCGTGAGAGGTAGTCATCTACCAGCAGGGGGTCGGATGCGGCTACAGCCATGCCCTCCTCGCTTATGTTGAGGACAACGCCGCCATTGGTACCGCCGAGCTCGACGTACGCGCGGGAGGCAGGAGTGGTGCGCATCTGAAGGCGGCGGTCGTGCGTGGAATGAATTGCCTCAACCGACACATGGCGTTCGGTGACGGATGGGGCTGCTCCGGTTTGTGCCGGTACTTCCCCTCCCTGGTTCGTCTTATTCCGCTGCGCGATTTCTATGAGTGTTGCCAGCTTGCCGCCCGCCTTCGAAAGTGCGTCAAAAACGTACGCGACATTCTTCGGGTTGAACTGAAGCTGCCGAGCAGTCAAAGTCAGTCGGATG
>Ga0210402_10002528_pt1 | contig 17734 bp, 16 predicted proteins | sample IncBWC7MmetaG_FD_161055 | JGI IMG/M metagenome (GOLD analysis project Ga0210402, IMG submission 161055) | Forest soil microbial communities from Barre Woods Harvard Forest LTER site, Petersham, Massachusetts, United States - Inc-BW-C-7-M | ecosystem: Environmental > Terrestrial > Soil >... | reverse complement strand
CCAGCCTGCCGCGTAGAACCGATTCGCGAGTCCTTCAGGTTTCGCGTGTTGCGCCGGCTGTTACGCTAGCATGCCGGTACGGCAAATAAAAACAACAGCTATCGCCTGATACCTCCGGTTTGTCGGTTCGCGCGGCGTTGACGTCCGTGACCCGTTCTCATAATCTTTCGCGTTAAGCTCCGGAGAGAGAGATGACTTAAGGAGACGCCAATGAAAATCAGAGCACTTGCCGTCGCGGGCATCGCCACTTTGGCCGTATATGCGATCCCCGCCGTTGCCCATCATTCTTTCGCGATGTTCGATGCCGAGAAGACCGTAATTCTTGAAGGGTCGGTCAAGGAATTCCAGTGGACCAATCCGCACGCCTGGATCGTGCTGAATGTCGCCAATCAGCAGGGTCAGGCCGAGCAGTGGGCAATCGAACTCAACGGACCGAGCGGTTTGGCCCGGGACGGCTGGAAGCCGAAAACGCTCACGCCCGGCATGAATGTTTCCGTGACGATCCATCCGCTGCGCGACGGGACCAATGGCGGCCAGTTCCTCAATGTCAAGTTGCCGGATGGGACCCAGATGGGACGCGGAGGTATCGCGCCGGCTCCGGCCGCAACGCCGCCCGCGCCGTAGGCGCGGGATTTCCAAAGATACCGACCTATGGCCCGGGTTGAGCGCCGAGCGAAACCCGGGAACGGCGCCACCTGCTGGTAGGGCAGTCCCGGAATCAATAACTTGGGGCGGTTTCACTGCTCAGATTCCTCCGAGGTCGCCTATGCTTTCATCGACCGCAAGGGAGGGGTATTTTTCGGTCACGATTTCGGCGTGCCTTGGCGCTCGACAAAGTTTGAGCGGGCCCTGTTTTTTGGCAATGCCCTAAAGGGATTGTTTCTTCATGTCGAGTTGATCCAGCCGCACCGTCGCGGACCTGGACGCCATGCCAATGATATCGCGGCGCCCAATCCGGGATTCACTGCCGCGCAATACAGACAGCTGGCATTGCTCTACACAATCGCAAGCGTCCGCGCCGGCGAGTGGCTCATCCTAGCCTTCCACGCCGTGATCGGCGGCGACGTTCGCGGCGGCCACGACGATCCGCAGAATTTCCAGCTCGAAGGATTCGCTCAGGCGCTTGAAGACATCATAGAGCAGCTGTCACAGCGCCACGCGCAAAGCTCAGCCCAACATGCGGAATGACACCTGAAGTGTTTCAGCCGGCAGCAAATGCCGAGAGCAACGTACAAACGCACACTCCAGAGACGAGATGAGAGCGGTCCCGGCGCGAGTCACCGATACGAGAAAACTTTGCCCTCGCTCTCATGCGCATACTTGGTCCCCGTCGGGCGAACCCGGAACGGAACCTCGATATCGACCGTCAGTGTCGAGGCCGCGTTGCCCCGCACCACCATGAACTGGACCTTACTTGTATCGATGGCGGCATGCCGCCCGATCAAGGCAAAAATCTCCTCGCGCAGCACCGACACGAGGTCGGTGTGACCGACCAGGCTGCGGTCGTGTTCAAGCAGGCTTTGCAACCGTGCGCGCGCCACCGGCGCCGAACCGACCGGCGTTCGCGGAATGAAGCGGCTCATGCGGCCCTCCGTCCGAGCAATTTCGTCAGCAGGCCTTTGTGGTTTTTGTTTTTGCCCGGGACCACCATTTCGACCCGATCGCCGCTGATCCGGCGCGCGGCGTCGAAATACGCGCGGGAAACGTCGCTTTCACGGCCACAGACCGTGATCGGCGCACCGAGATTGGAGGCGCGCAGCACCTCCTCGCTCTCCGGAATGATACCCAACAGAGGTATCGGCAGGACTTCGCGCACGTCGTCGATGCTGAGCATCTCACGACAAGCGACTCGCGCCGGATCGAACCTGGTGATCAGCAGATGCTTTTCCAGGCGTCCCCCTGCCTCGACTTTCAGCGGCCTGGAATCCACCAAGCCAAGGATGCGGCTGGAATCCCGGACCGAAGATATTTCTGGATTGACGACAATGACGGCTTCGTCGGCGAATCGCATGGCCAGCATCGCTCCACGCTCGATACCGGCCGGACTGTCGCAAACCACCCAGTCGAATTGATCGCGCAATTCGGAAATCACCGTGGCTACGCCTTCCTCGGTGAGCGCATCTTTGCCGCGGACCTGCGATGCAGGGAGCAGGTAGAGCGTATCCAGGCGCTTGTCGTGCACGAGGGCCTGGGACAATTTCGCCGTACCCTGCATCACATTGATGAGGTCGAACACCACCCGACGCTCTGCGCCCATCACGAGGTCGAGGTTGCGCAGGCCGACATCGAAGTCGACAACGACGACCTTCTGTCCTCCCCGTGCCAAAGCAGCGCCGAGTGCCGCGGTCGACGTGGTCTTACCGACGCCTCCTTTGCCGGATGTCACCACAATGACCTTGCCCATCGGGTCCCCTCCAACTGATTCGCCTTAGCATTGTAGCGTCGTCAACATAACGGCTCCAGAATGTCTATAATGTGGCAACTTCAGGGTCACACAGCCGCAAATGATACCCCCAGCTTGATCCGGCAAAATCGGCATTGGGAAAACGCGCTACGTTCGGTTTGGCCTTTTTGAGGCTCATCCTTTGGCCCTCAAAATGCCCGAATATTGATGCCGAAGAACAAACGCCGACGACGAAACGACGGCTCTGACGCCTCATTTCTCGTGTCTCGTCAGATCGGCACTTTACGAATAAAAACAACGCGATCACCGAGGTTCCGGTCGGTGCGCTATGGCGGCCGCAAAGGGATCAGTTCCCGACGTTCCGATCGAGTCTATTGAGAGATGATCATGTCGGCGCAATGCACCCAGACTGATTATTTCGCATTCTGAGTTGGTTACTCCGTTCTTGACGCTGCGCCGCGATATTAAAAGATGTGCCGCTTCACCGAACCGCCGCAATGCGCCCTTTGTCATGTCACAATCAAAACGAAGATATTCAATTGTGGCCGAATCGTAGGGTGGTCCTATAGCATGCGCGTGTGTTGTGGGCCTCTTTAAGGGGACGATATCGGGTCATAGAGACTTCGCAGGCCTGTTCGACGCGGTGCCGGCGGTGTTGTCGGCGCGGGCGATTGAAATGGTCGCTAATACGATGAGCGAGTTCGGCTGCGTTGCTCTGACTATCTTGTGTGTGTTTGACCGTGTGTGAGTTTGGCCATTCTCTGACGGCAAGTGGCCATCGGCTGCCCTGGTCCGCCCCACCCTCCCGCGTGCAGCAACGGTGAGCGAGTAATGCGCTAGTGCAGGATTTCCGGATTTCAAATCGCGGCAGTCTTGCGGAACAGGCCATCATCGCTTTCAGGAGGTGTCGTCGGATTTGTTGTAGGGAAAACTAAGGGCAACCGGATCGTACATGACAAAGCAACTTGAAGGCGAGCGTGTCGTAAGAGTGTCGCAACAAATCGGAAAGGATGCGCCCCCGTCAGCCGCATCACCGACGAAGTTGCCGTCGGTAAGAATGAAAATCGCATCGGTGCAGTATGCCGGGGCGATTGCAACGCCGAAAGGCGACGTCCCATCTTGGAGAATCACGTTTCTGTTGGACGCCGAGCATTTGCTGGCGACTTCTCTCACCGTGCAAGCGACAGGAGCTAACGATGTTATTGAGGCCCGCGAGTCGGGTTTAAACATTCTGCGGCGGTTTGCACAGGAGCTTCTTGACGCAGCCATCGTGTTTCATGCGTGATCAAACTTGAGTGACGAAGCGAAAATCAACAACGAGGTCGAGCTGGCTGCGCATGCGCTCGATGCGATGATTTCCGCGCATTTGGCGGCCGGAGGAAATCGGTGCGTGCTGGCCGCTGCCTGCGTCTGGGGCGGCGTGAAGGAGATGAGCGAGATAACAAGCTCCCAGTCTGCAGCCGCCGCGCTGCGGACCATCGCCGACCAGATTGATCCACCCGCTGACCTGTCGCGATCGCGAATTACAGCTCGATCCGATGATGCCCTCTTGCTTGCGGTGCGAGAACATGGATGGGATAGAAACACCCTGAAGCAAAAGCCATCAGACGACGTAGCGCTCGGCACTTTCAATCAGGAAATTGCCAGCGATGTGGTTGGAGAGGCTATCGACCTGCTTGATCAAGCCCAACCGGTTTTGGCGCGCGCATTGCTGATGGCGCTTCGGGCGAGACTGGTCAGCAGCCCCCGGCCGCCGTCGACGGTTGCGCGGCGCCGGTGGGGCGCCTGAGGCCGTGCGACGGGCGGCGCCACCACCTGCTCCGCGACAGTTCTCATAAGTTCTCCAATCGCGCCATCGCTTTGATTCCGTGCCCTTCCGCAATCGCGCGCGATCGGTGTATCCTTTTGTTGAGCGTCCCTCCGGCCGGGGGGTAGCAAATTCAACAAAAGAGGGAACCCCATGCTTCACCAACTCTCCTTCGGAACCATGGCGCTGACGGGCGCGCTGATGATGTCGATTGCGGGCGCTGCAGCGCACGACGAAACCAAATACCCGGACTGGAGCGGGCAATGGCGGCGCGCGCCGGGAACCGGGATCAACTGGGACGAGACCAAGCCGCGCCTCAAGCAGGAGGCGCCGTTGATCCCCGAATATCAGGCCATTTGGGAGGCGAGCATTGCCGACCAGGCGGCCGGCGGGCAAGGCGGCGATACGCGGGTACGCTGCATCAGCAACGGGATGCCGCGACTCATGACCATCGTGCGGCCCCTCGCGTTCTTCATCCAGCCGGACATGACGCTGGTCGTCTACGACAATAACATTCCGCGCTGGATCTACACCGACGGCCGCGAAATGCCGAAGGACGCGGAGTCCACCTACGCGGGTTATTCGATCGGCAAGTGGCTTGATACCGACGGCGACGGGCGGTTCGATACCCTTGAGGTCGAAACCAAGAATTTCAAAGGCCCGCGCATCTATGACGACAGCGGCATTCCGCTTCACTACGACAACGAGTCCGTCATCAAGGAACGGCTGTCGCTCGACAAGTCGAACCCGAACATCCTTTTCAATGAGATCACCACCTACGACCACGCGCTGACGCGGCCATGGACGGTGACGAAGCACTATCACCGCGTGCCCGGAAGGGTCGAGTTTCACGAGGATCTGTGCTCGGAAAACAACATGCACGTGTACGTCGGCAAGGAAGGCTATTTCGTCAGCGGTGACGGTTATCTGATGCCGACCAAAAAGGATCAGGCACCGCCCGATCTGCGGTATTTCAAGCAGACGCAGAAGTGAAAACTGCCTCACCTTTTGGTGGGTGAGGGGCGAGGAGAGGGGCTTGCAGCGCTTCCGTGCGGTGGCTCCCTCGCTAAGATGGAATAGAAACGCAAGCGTGCAGTAAACGCAGACGCAATGGAAACAGCGATGGATCAACGTAACTTCACGGGCGATTACGATACCCTCCTGGAACTCGTCAAAACCCGCGTGAGCGTGCGCAACCTCAAACCCGACCCGATCCCAGACGATTACGTCACCAAGATCTTGGAGATCGGCCGTTGGGCGATGTCGGGCGCCAACGGCCAGCCTTGGGATTTCATCGTCGTCAAGGACCCTGCGATCAAGAAGGAGTTGTTTCGCGTCTACGCCGAGGAGAACAACGACTTCATCTACTGGATGGAGCAGCAGCGCGACTTCAAGCTGCGTCACCCCTCCTTCCAGATGACCCATGATGAGGCCCTGCAGAAGCAGCGCACCGGCGTCGGCTGGTCGATCGCGCCCGTGCTGGTCGTCATACTGGGTGACGGGCGTCGCCAATGGGCTACGGTGCAGGGCGCCCATACCTTCGGGCGCGATCAATCGCATCTGACCGACGGGCTCGCCAATACCGCCATGATGATGCATCTCGCGGCCGGTGCGCTCGGCCTTGGCAGCCAGCACGTCACGATCCACATTCAGGAGCCGTTCAAGCGTGTGCTCGGCGTGCCGGACCTGCTTACATTCTCGCTGATCATGCCGATCGGCTATCCGGCGGTGCCGCCCAAGGAAGGTGTCCGTCGGCCGATTGACGACATGGTGCATTACGAAAAGTTCGACATGTCGAAATACATGACCAACGAAGAGGTTCTGAAGTATCTGTATGGGCTGCGCGAGAAGACCGTGCCGGTCTACAGCCATTCCTATACGGGCCGCCCGCCGGTGCCGGATGGGAGGAAGGAATAATGGCGAAGCCGGCGCTGTGTGGTGAAAGGATAGGATGCGGCGGGCGCTCACCTCTCACCGCTTGCGGGGAGAGGTCGGCCCCCTCCCATACCCTCCCCCGCTTGCGGGGGAGGGTATGGTGGGGGCGGGTGAGGGGGCCTCTCCGCGAGTCTGAGCCTGTGGAAACTCCGCGCCCTTCACCCCGCAAGAGCAGGAAGAGGGAGCAAAAGGCGTGCGGCCCTTGCGCGCGTATGAGGGTTGTCGTCGCAACCCGGCCGACAGTCAGCTTCCTTGCGCTGATTACCGCACTCCTCCTCCATTTCTCCGCCCCATCCCTCGCCCTCGACACTGTCCGCCTCGGCAAGGCGGTGCCCAACTCATTCGCATTTGGGGCGGCCGAGGTTGGGATCGACGCCAAGATTTTCGAGGGCGAAGGCCTCGACGTGGCGGTGTCGAGCTTCAGGGGCGATGCTCAGTTGCAGCAGGCGCTGGCTGCCGGCAGCCTTGATGTCGGTCTTGGGTCTGGACCGGGGCTCGGCTTCCGGGTCAAAGGCGCTCCGATGATCGGAGTCGCCGCCATGTACGGAGCGCCGCGAAATCTGGCGCTGCTGGTATCCGCGAAGTCGCCGATCCGGAGCGTCGCCGACCTCAAGGGCAAGCGCATCGGCGTTACCACAGTTGGGTCGCTCACCGATTGGCTGGTGCGCGAACTTTCCCGGCAACAGGGCTGGGGGTCGGACGGCATTGCGATCGCGCCGCTCGGCCAGATGCAGGCGCGGCTCGCCGCGATGGACCGCGGTGAGCTGGACGGCGTCGTGCTTGAAGCCGCCAACGGCTACGAGCTTGAGGAAAACGGCCGTACCCGCAACCTGATTCTGTTCGGCGACATCGTCAAACATTTCTACACACATGTGATTTTCGCCACCGACGAGATAGTCGATAAACGGCCCGATCTGTTGCGACGGTTCCTGCGCGGCTGGTTCAGGACCATCGCCTTCATGAAGGCGAACCGGGAATTCGCGGTGAAATCCGAGCAGCGCACGCTTGATGTGCGTCAAAGCGTGGTGGAAAAAATCTACGATGCCCAGATGGCCGGCTTCTCGCTCGATGGCGCCTGGGACCCAGAGGCGATCGACGTGATCCGATCGTCACTCAAGGAACTGGGCATCCTTCCCACGATCCCGGACGCCAAGGCGCTCTACACCGACAGGTTCGTGCCGGTGCGGTTCTGATGGCATGAGCATCGTCGGGATCGACATCGGCGGCACCTTCACGGATCTGGTCGGCTATCAGGAAGGCGCCATCGTCACCGCCAAGACGCTCACGGTTCCGGCCGACCCGACGGTCGGAGCCGAGACCGCGCTGCGCTTTGCCGGATGCGATGTGCCGGCGGTCCGTGAGTTGCTGCACGGCTCGACCATCGCTATCAATACCGTGCTGGAGCGCAGCGGTGCGGTGACGGCACTCGTCACCACGGAAGGTTTTCGCGACATCTATGCGCTCGGGCGCGGCAATCGTCCCGACGCCTTCAATCTCGATTTCCACCGGCCGCGCCCGCTGGTACCGCGCGATCTCACCTTCGAGGTCAGCGAGCGGATGAGCGCGGCTGGCGAGGCGCTCCGCGCAATCGATCCGGCGGCCGTTGAGGCATTGGGGCATCGGCTCACTGCGCTTGGCATCGAGGCGGTGGCAGTCTGTTTTTTGCATTCCTACGCCAACCCGGCCCATGAGATCATGGCCGGCGAAGTGTTGCGGCGAGCGTGCCCGAATATCTTCGTCACCGCGAGCCACGAAATCCTGCGCGAGTTTCGCGAATACGAGCGCACCTCGACGACGGCGCTCAATGCATTCGTCGGGCCGCGCGTCAGCAAGTACCTCAAGCGCTTCGAGGACTTCGCGCGTGCGGCGAAATTCTCCGGCCAGATCGCCATCATGCGCTCCAACGGCGGCACCATGTCGATCGGCGAGGCGCGGCGTCAACCGGTCGCCATGATGGAATCCGGACCCGTTGCCGGCATGATCGGCGCCGCTCATCTGGCGCGGCTCCTTGGCATCAAGCAGGCAATCGGCTTCGACATGGGCGGCACCACAGCCAAGACCGCGCTCATCTACTACGGGATGCTGCCGATCGAGGAAGGCTACGTCATCGGTGATGCTTTTACCGGACAGCCGATGCAGCTTCCGGTGGTCGACATCGTCGAAGTCGGCGCCGGTGGCGGTTCGATAGCCTGGATCGACGACAGCGGCGGCCTGCATGTAGGCCCAGTCTCGGCAGGCGCAGATCCGGGACCGGTATGCTATGGGCGAGGCGGCGAACGGCCGACCGTGACCGACGCCGACCTTGCGCTGGGACGGCTCAATGGCAATCGCTTTCTCGGCGGGGGAATGAAGCTTGACGATGCAAGCGCCGAAGCTGCGTTGGCGAAGCTTGGCGACCGGCTCGGGCTTGACGCGATCACTGCAGCGCTCGGCATATCGACAATCGCGGACGGCGCAATGTCGCTTGCCGTGAGGGCGGTGTCGGTCAACCGCGGAATCGATCCGCGCGACACAGCCATGATCGCGTTCGGCGGAGCAGGGCCGCTCCATGCGGTCGCCATCGCGCGTGAAATCTCGATTCCGAAGATCATCATTCCGAAACTGCCTGGCAACTTTTCCGCCCTCGGCATGCTGATGGCGGAGTGGCGGCAGGATTTCGTGCGCACGCTGATCGGCGAACTCGATCGCCTTGCGCCTACGGAGGTGGCGAAGGCCTTCGCGGATTTGCGCGACGCCGGGATAGCGGCACTCAAGCGCGACGGCCTATCTGGCGGAACGTTCGTTTTTGCCGCCGACCTGCGCTATCGTGGCCAGGAACATACGATCGCGGTTGCAGTCACCGGCCCCGACGATCTCGCGGGCAATATTGCCGCGACCCGGCAGCGCTTCGACGCGCAACATGATCGCCGTTACGGCCATGCAGCCCCCGACCAGTCGATTGAGATCGTAAACCTCCGCCTCGTGGTGACGCTGGCGCGTATGGATGACGCGATTTCTCGCTGGCTCAGTACGCCTTGGGAAGCCGAGCCGGCCGCACCTGTGGAGCGTCGCGCCGTCGTGTACGACGATCCGGTGCATCCGGTCGAAGCGTGCGTCGTGTGGCGTCCGGGGCTTGCAGCCGGCACCGAGATCGCCGGCCCCGCTGTGATCGAGGAGCCGAATTCGACGATATTTGTGCCGCCGAGCGATGATGCGATGATCGATGCATGGGGCAATATCGTAATCACGCTCTGCGAAAGGGGAAGGTGAAGATGCCGCGAATTCGCGCCAATCGGCCGTCCATCAACCCCATCACGGTCGAAGTCGTGCGCAACGCCGTCAATGCCCATGCGGACGAGATGGCGATGGCGTTATGCAAGTCGGCCTATAACATGATGATCTACGAGGTGCGGGATTTCTGCTGCGGGCTGATCGATACGCAGGCCCGCATGATCTCGCAGAACCGGGGCGGACTGCCGATCTTTCTTGCCGACCTCGGGATTGCCGTGAAGGACGGCATCGATCGCTATGGGCTCGACGGTTTTGCGCCGGGCGACGTTATCATCATGAACCACGGGTTCGTATGCGGCCAGCATCTCAACAACGTGGTGATCTACGCGCCCTGCTTTCACGACGGCAAGGTCGTGGCATTCGCGGCGAGCCGCGCCCATTGGGTCGATATCGGCGGCAGCCGGGTCGGATTCGGCTCGGTGGAAACGACAGAGATCTATCAGGAAGGTTTGCAGTTCCGTTCGCTCAAGGTCTACGAGGCGGGAAAGCGCAACGAGACGCTGTGGCAGATCATCTGCGACAACGTACGCTTCTCAGACGCGGCGCTCGGCGATCTGCGCGCTCAGATCGCGGCATGCCAGCTCGGCATTCGGCGGTACGGCGAGTTGTTGGCACGATACGGCAGCGACGCGGTCGCGGCCGCGATCGCAGCCATCTGGGACAATACGGAGCGCGAAGCGCGGGCTTTCATCGCGAAAGTGCCGGATGGCACCTACGAGGCCGAGAGCTTCCTAGACAATGACGGCCGCACCCTTGAGGTGAAATTGCGCGTCAAGGTGAAAATCGTCATCGACGGCTCCCGCATGGTGGTGGATTTTTCCGACATGCACGACCAGGTGCCGGGGCCCACCAATTCCGGGTACTCCGGAGGCCTTGCGGCCGCCCGTGTTGCGTTTAAGTGTCTCACCCTGCCGCATGCGCCCGTTAACGAGGGTTGCTTCCGGCCGCTCGAAATCATTCTGCCCGAAGGCAAGCTCCTCAACGCGAGACCACCGGCCGCGCTCGGATTGTGGAGCATTCCGCTGCCGACCGTGATCGACACCATCCTCAAGGCGTTGGCGCCTGCCCTGCCAGACCGCATTCCGGCCGCTCACAAGGGCGACATGGGAGGCTGCTCGTTCTCGGGTTTTCGCCCCGATGGCCGGCGTTTTCTTCTCATGAACATCTTCGGCGGCGGTTGGGGCGGCCGGCCGCGCGAGGACGGCGAATCCGCCTCGGTGTCGATCTGTCAGGGCGACGTACGCAATGCCCCGGTCGAACTGCAGGAAATTCAGTATCCGTTCCTGATCGAGCGGTTCGCACTGCGCGCGAACTCAGGTGGCGCCGGCCGCCATCGCGGCGGGCTCGGCGTCGAGTTGACGTATCGGGCGCTCGGAAAGACCCTCACCAATGTGAACTGCGAGCGCACCAAGGACCCGCCCTGGGGACTCAACGGCGGCAAGCCGGGTGCCATCAACGAAGCCGTGCTGGTGCGCCGCGACGGCGGGAAACAGCAGCTCCTCAAAGCGACGAACGTGCCGATGGAGCCGGGCGACCGCTTGATCTTCCGCACCGCCGGCGGCGGCGGTTGGGGGGACTCGCGCCTGCGCGACAGGCGCCAGATCGCGGACGACGTTGCGAAGGGATATGTGTCGGCGGAAGCGGCGCAGCGGGATTATGGGTACGAAGACTCGTAGGGTGGGCAAAGCGAGCGTGCCCACCAGAAAGTAGCCACCATGCTTGCCTATAAAATCCCCCTCGCCACCGCCCGCCGCGACCGTTTGCTCGCCGCCATGGCGGCGGCCGGCATCGACGAAATCGCGGTCTACGGCAATGCCTGGCAGGGCGACTACCTGCGCTACGTGTCGGATTTCGGCATTCTGGAGGGCCACGGCATCGCGGTGATCACGGCGGACGGCGCCGTCGATCTTTTCCTCGACAGTGCAACCGATGCCGAGCGCGCCGAGGCGGAGGCGCCGGGCATTGCGGTGCGTCTTTGCGGCGATATTGCCCGCGCGGTCGGAGCGCGGCTCGACCGTGTCGCCAATCACAGGCTCGCGGCGGCGCCGCGCCGCTTTCTTCCGGCATGGCTTGCCGATGCGGCGCGCAGCTTCACGGTCGAGGACGGCACGGCCCTGCTGGACCGGCTCCTCATGCACAAGTTGCCGGCCGAGCTCGACGCGATCCGACGCGCCGCCAAGATCGCTGATGACGCCTATGGGGAATTCATCAAGGCTGTCGCGCCGGGTCGCAGGCAATACGAAGTGGTCGCTGATCTCGAGGCCTACCTGAGGCGGCGCGGCTGTCCGGATAATTTCATGATCATCGGCTCCGGCGGCAAGGACGTATTCGGCATGACGCCGCCGTCGGAGCGGCGCATCGCGGCGGGCGATCTTGTCACGACCGAGCTGACACCCGCAGTGGAGGGCTATTACGTCCAGATTTGCCGCACGCTGGTCGTGGGAAAGGCGACCGCCGCGCAGAACAGCGCATTTGCGATCTATCGTGAAGCCCTGGAGGCGGGCATTGCAGCGGTCAAACCGGGCGCAACCGCGGCTGACGTTGCGCGCACCGAGAACGACGTGTTCCGCAAGTTCGGCCTCGGCGACTATGTGACCAGCAAGTATACGCGCGTGCGCGGCCACGGCATTGGGTTGTTTTGTGATTCCAAGCCGCACATTCTGGAGGACGTCGACACGGTGCTTGAGCCCGGCATGGCGTTGATCGTCCACCCCAACACCTATCATCCGGAGGTCGGATATCTGGTGCTTGGCGACGCGGCGGTGGTGACGGAAGCCGGTGCCGAGGTGCTGTGTGGTACGCCGCGCGAGCTCTTCGAGGTGCCGGAGTGATGCGAAATGCATCTTTGCACTGCGGCCAGCCTCTCCCGAACGGCGGGGAGGGTGAAGAGAGCACCGAAACATGCGCCGCGGCCTGATCGCACGTTCGCGGGTCGAACTGCCGGACGCCGTGCTCGAGGCGCGGCTTGAACGGCTTCGCGCGGCGATGCGCGGCCTGGATGCGCTTTTGGTTTACACTAACAACACCCGCCCGGCTGCAGTGTCATGGCTCACCGGCTTCATCCCCTATTGGTCGGAAGCCGTGCTGGTGGTGCCGCGCACCGGACTGCCCGTCCTCGTTGTTGCATTGACGTTCCGCGTCAAGCCTTGGATCGAGCAGACGAGCCGTGTCGCCGAGGTGGTCCACGCTCCGCGCATCGGAATCGAAGCGGCGCGCCTGATCGCCCGGGACAAGGCCGATGCGGCTGTCGGCGTGGTTGATTTGGACCATCTGCCCGTTGGCATCGCCGACGATCTCGGCGCAGCTGGACCGCGGCTTGCCAGGTCCGACGCCAGCGATCTGTTCGCCCTGGTACGCTCCCCCGCGGATCCTGCGGAGATAATGCTGACCGCTCGGGCCTCCTCGATTGCCGCCACCGCCTTGTCGCGGATCGAGCCGCGCGACGGCGCCGGTGGGATCATGGCGGCGGTGGAGGGGGATGCGCGCCGGAACGGCGCCGAGGAGGTTTATGTCGCGATGGCGCCCGACCTTGCGCGCGACCGCCGACTCCTGCGAATAGAGGGTGAGTTCGAGCTTGGTAGGCGTTTTTCAGTACGCGCCAGCGTCGCCTACAAGGGGAGCTGGGTTCGCCGCGTAGTGACGATCGACCGCGATGGTGCGGCGCCGGATGCTGCGGAAGCTGTTTTCGCCGACGCCATCGCCCGTTTGCCCAGCGAACACGCCGTATCGCAGTTCTCCTCTTTTCTGGTGGAGGGGTGCCGGATAGCCCAGCCTCTCGAACCCCTTATGGGCTCCCGCGTCGCAGCGCCGTGTCCGCCGGCCGCCGGCATGGTGGTGTCTGTGCAAGCTTGCCTCGAGGTAGATGGCCGGCAGGTCCTTCTCGGTGCGCCGGCGCTTGTCGGGGCGTCCGGGGAGGCGGCCAGCATTTTTCCATGAGAGCGGGGGTACCGTCTCGCGGTCAGAGAAGCGCCCCGCGGTGGGAAGGCGGATTCCTATCTCTTTCGGGAATTTTCCGCGAGCCGCTGCGCCAGGACGACCAACGCGCCTCGCGCTGCGGCATCTTCTATCGCGAAGAAGGCCTTCAGTAGATCAAGGCCGTCGCGCGTAAGTGCGTCCGGCTGAAATGGCGTCACGTCCAGGGCTGGCGCCCCTTGCGCACTGGTCGCGCTGCTCGGCACCCCATTTCCGCCGGCAGGTTGCAACTGCACGACATTACACACATTGCCACTCTCGAGGGGCCCCTCCCCCTCGATCTCGCGACAAGCCATCACGCCTTACCTATGTCGAAAATTACAGGAAGAAGACCGGTCAATCTCCACGGGAGCGTCCTATGTCGCGGTTCGCCTGTCAAGTGTCGTTTCGTTGCCGACGCGGGCAGGGGCGAGCATTGGGTTGGCGTTATTTCGAATCATGGGGGCCAGGCAATTGAACCTTTTCGGGCTGGCGCGGCACTAACCGACCAGGGTTAAGACCGAGGGACGCCCATGTCACAGAACGTGTACTTGCGGATTACGGCCGATGGTCGATTTTTCGGTCTCAACACGGGGGATTGGACGATTCTCGTCGGCGGCTTCGGACTGGCTGCACTGGTAGTTTTGCTGCTCTGATCGGGCGGCAATGTGATCTACCTCACACTGCGGCGCCCGTAACCCGGTTAAGTTCGGTTGGCTCTCCATTACGAGGGCAAGGTCCCGATCTCCCGTCCCCAATTGCCGCGGGAGGTCGGGGCCACTTTGCAAGTGAAAGCGGGTAATGCTGCGACCGCCTTCAGGTGTGGCGGCGCGTTGTCCGGACCAGGATTGAACCCGCAAGAATACCGACGCAAATCGCAATCGCGTCTACGAAGAAATCGCTGAGGCGCGCGTGTCGCCCCGGAATCATCGACTGGGCAACTTCGAGGCCGGCGCAAAATACCACCGCCCCAAAACTCGAAAGCCATTCATAGCCGCAGTAGGCGATTCCGAAAGCGGCTCCGTTCAAAAGAAATATTCCGGCATGTTCGAGCTTGTGCGGGAACGGTGTAATCGGTCGGGCGCCGGGCGGGACCAGTGAAAGAACGAGAATCACCGCCAGCGTGACCCAAGCAACCACGCGACCGATCTTTTGCGGCGACATGAGACGATCTCAACAGAGCCCTGCTTGGCAACCTATCAGGCCACAACGGATGCGAGAAGCCGTTACAGGAAGGGATCGCTGGAAAACCATCATTGCCTTGAAGGGCGGCCTCGACCTCGCAAGCTTTGCGTGAGGGAGAACCCCGAGGTCGAGGCCGTGCTCTTCGGGACGAACGATTCATGTCTAGCAGCCGGCTCGACTGACCGGTTTGATGTAGATCAATTAGCAAGGAGGACGGTCACGAAATTTTGTTGATCGACCTCTACTGACCCTTGCCGGCTCCGCTCGCAAATCTGCGGGCCTCTTCGGCCGCCCGGAACAGCGCCTTGGCCTTGTTGACGCATTCCTGCTGCTCGCTGTCGGCATCGGAATCCGCCACGATGCCGGCGCCGGCCTGCACGTACATCCTGGCATCCTTGATGAGCGCGGTGCGCAAAACGATGCAACTGTCCATGTCGCCAGCGGCGGAGAAATAGCCGACGCAGCCGGCGTAGAGACCGCGCTTTTCCTTTTCCAGTTCGTCGATGATCTCCATTGCGCGCACCTTCGGGGCGCCCGACACCGTGCCAGCCGGAAAGCCGGCCGCCAGAGCGTCGAGGGCGTCGTGGCGGGGATCGAGCCTACCCTCCACGTTGGAGACGATATGCATCACTTGGCTGTAGCGTTCGATAAAGAACTGGTCGGTGACCTTGACGGTGCCGATGGCGGCGACCCGGCCAACATCGTTGCGGCCGAGGTCGAGCAGCATCAGGTGTTCGGCGCGCTCCTTCGGATCGGCCAGAAGTTCTTCTTCGAGGGCCTTGTCCTCATGGGGCGTCACCCCCCGCGGCCTCGTGCCGGCGATCGGCCGGATCGTGACCGTATCGCCGCGGGTGCGCACCAGGATCTCCGGACTCGAGCCCACCACCGCAAATCCTGCGTAGTCGAGATAGAACAGGAAGGGCGCGGGATTGACCCGGCGCAGCGCCCGATAGAGCGCGAAAGGCGGCAGAGTGAACGGGGCTTCGAAGCGCTGCGCCAGAACGACCTGAAAGACGTCACCAGCCGCAATGTATTCCTTTGCTCGCGCCACCATGGCACGGAACTCCGCCGCCGACGTGTTCGAAGTTGGCGCGATCTTGAGTGCTGCGGTCGCAGCCGCGGTGGCGGGCTCCTTGGCAAGCGGCTTGTCAAGCGCGTCGACCACGGCGGTCAGCCGGTCGACCGCGCGCGCCAGCGCCGCATCCGCGGCCAATCCCTTGATCGGGCGTACCGGCGTTACCAACGTGAGCGTGTGGAGCACGGAATCGAAGATGATCACCACGGTCGGCCGCACCAGGATCGCGTCCGGAATCGCGATTGGGTCAGGATTGGGCGGCGGCAACTCCTCCATCAGGCGGACCATGTCGTAGCTCAGGTAACCAAATACCCCGGCCGCCATGGGCGGAAGGCTATCCGGCAACGCGAACCGGCTTTCGTTGATGAAGTTGCGCAACGCCGCCAAAGGCGGCTCGCCGCAGGGACGGAAGGCATCGCCGTCCTGCCGCGTCGCGCGGTTGATCTCGGCTTGGTCGCCGCGAGCGCGCCACACCGCGTCCGGATCCAGCCCAATAATTGAATAGCGCCCGCGCACCGCGCCACCCTCGACCGATTCGAGGAGAAAACTTAGCGGCTTGTCGGCGCCGGTCTTGAGAAAGGCCGAGACCGGCGTCTCGAGGTCCGCCACCAGCGTGGTCCACACGACCTGCGCGGCGCCGTTCGCATAGGTTGCGGCGAACGCGCCGGCGGAAGGTTCGATCTGCATGGGCGGCTAACTAGAGTGGATTTCGAAAGTTCATCAGAATCCACTCTGATTCGATGCGCGGCCAACGGCTTGGGCAAGGGCAGCCTGGTTGATGTCGGTACCAAAATCGCTTTCGAGGCGCGTCAAGTACTGGCTCAGGAGTTCGTCGTTATAGGCGCCCTTGAGCTGATCGATCAATCTCTTCACGTTCGCTGAGTTTGCGTCGAAAGTCGGTACCTTGATGTCCGTGACTCGGAAGATCACGCGGTCGGCGGAATTCTGGCCCTCTGCGCTGCCAATCGAGTCCCTAGCTGTGCGGAAAACCTCGGTAATGACACGGGCGGGAACCTGCGCGGTCCCCTGGCGCTTCAGACCCGATTTGGTCTCGACCATAAGGCCGTCGGCCGCGGCCACCTCGGCGAGTGAGGCGCCGGACTTGAGCTTGCCGACGATTTCGGCGGTCTTCGCGTTGACGAGCTTGATGATCTCGTCTTCGCGAAAGCGGGCCTCGACCCGATCTTTGACCTCGTCGAGCTTGCGCTCATGCGACGGTGTTACATTGACCACGTCGTACCAGACGAATCCGCCCCCCGGAAGCTGCAGCGCCTCGTTCTCATTACCGATCTCGGTATTAAACGCACTATTGATGACGTCGGCTCCGGCCGGAAGATCCGCGACCGGCTCCCCTTCGGGGGGCCGCCCGGAGCGATCGACCGCCTCGATGGTACGCAGCTTCAGATTGAGCTTCTGGGCGATCTCTTCAAGCCGGGCGCCGCCGCCGAGTTCCTCGTCGATTTTGTCCCTGACCTTGTTCACCTCCGCCTTGGCGCGATCGGCCGCGATATCGCGCTTGAGGTCAGGTTCGACTTCGGCGAACGATTTAGTCGAGGACGACTCGATCTTGAGCACCCGCAGCATCACGGTGCCGAACCGCCCGGTGACCGGGTCGCTGACGGCACCCTCGGCAAGGTCGAAGGCCGCATTGGCGACAGCCGGATCGATAATGTCGGTCTTGGTGACGGTACCGAGGTCGACCAATTTGTCGGCAATTTCGGGTTCCTTGGCGAAATCGTCAAAGGCAAGCCCGGCGGTGATGCGCTCGGATGCGCGCTTGGCCTCCTCCGCATTGGCAAACGAAATTTGCACGACCTGCCGGCGCTCCGGCGTCGCATAGAGCTTCAGCCGATCCTGGTAGACGCGCCGGGCCTCTTCTTCGCTCACCTCGATGGTGCCTGCGATGTCCTGCTGGGACGCCGTAATCAGTTGTATCTTGCGATATTCGGGGGCCCGGAAAGCGACCTTACGTTCGTCAAAGTAAGCCGCCAGCTGCTCCGGCGTGGGTGCCGGAACGTCGCCGACCTTGCCGCCGTCAAGCGTCACGTAGTCGATGCTGCGTTCCTCGTCGCGGAAGTGGTCAATCGCTTCGGCCACGGCCTTAGGC
>Ga0210402_10002527_pt1 | contig 17741 bp, 14 predicted proteins | sample IncBWC7MmetaG_FD_161055 | JGI IMG/M metagenome (GOLD analysis project Ga0210402, IMG submission 161055) | Forest soil microbial communities from Barre Woods Harvard Forest LTER site, Petersham, Massachusetts, United States - Inc-BW-C-7-M | ecosystem: Environmental > Terrestrial > Soil >... | reverse complement strand
TTTCGCACGAGTTGCGGACGCCGTTGACTTCCATTCAGGGCTACGCCGAAACCCTGCTCGACAGTTCTTCGGAGAACACTCACTCGCGCGAGTTTCTCGAGATTATTCGCAAGAATGCTCATCGCATGTCGCGCCTGACCGAAGATCTTCTGACTCTGGCGAGAGTGGAATCAGGCGAGCAGCGATTTGACGTTCAACCCGTAGCCGCGGCAGAGATTCTGCAGGAGGCAGTCCAAAACTTCCGCGAACTGGCCCGTGCGCACGGTATCGACTTGCAGGTGGAGGACTCGGCGCCGGACCTGGTGAGCGCCGATCGCGAAGCTATCCATCAGGTTTTTTCCAACCTCATCGACAATGCGCTTAAGTACGCTGCGTCGGGTGGACGCCTTGTGTTGGGGGCGAGGCGTTCGGAACGCGGCGTTGAATTCTATGTGCGCGATTTCGGCCCGGGCATTCCGTTTGAACACTTGCCGCGCCTGTTCGAGCGGTTCTACCGCGTGGACAAAGCTCGCTCGCGGGAATCGGGGGGTACCGGGTTGGGGCTGGCCATCGCCAAGCACATTGTGCTCGCGCACGAAGGCACGATCCGTGCCGAGAGCGAACTGAACCACGGTTCAGTGTTTTTGTTTACCCTGCCGCTGGCTAACGATTCTTCGCCGGCTTGATCGTCAGGCGTCCTGTCTCTGCCAGGCGGCCGCGGCTCCAGCTGTTTTGTGATTGCCTCCAACCCAAGAATTTACAAGCTTTTAACAACATCCTTGAAACAAAGAACCTATGCTTGTAGTGTGAGCATCACTACAGGCCGGCAGCGAAGACGACCGAATGCGATGCGGCCGCCATTCCGTGAGCCGAGGGAAGTTGCGATGAGTATTGCCGCCTTAAACACCCCAGTGCCCGAGCCTGCCTATTCGCACCTCGTAAAGCGGACCATTGAAGCTTGCTCCCTTGCCAAGGATGCTGCCGCAGCTGCCGCTGAAGGGATCGCGACCGGATCCTCGCCGCTGCTCAATACGATTCGCGAACGTGAGAAAGAACTCGACACGCTGGACCGGGAAATCGACGATGGGGTTACGCTCGCCATTACGCAGGTTAGCGGAACCGAAGCGCGCGAATTGCTGGCGTGCATGAAGTTCATGATCAGCCTGGAACGAATTGGAGATCTGCTGCTCAGTTTTGCCAGCAGCGCACAGTCGGCCGGCCCTCGGATCGATCCCCAGGATACGCGCGATCTAACGCACATGGCGACCATCCTGGAAAAAATGCTGTCTGACGTGGGAGCCGCTTTTGCCACCCGTGACGTGAAGAAGGCCGTGGACGTGTTACGCGCAGATGCCGAGATGGACCGTCTGCGAAATCTGATTTTCCTCCGCCACATCGAAAACCCGGAAGGCTTGCAGCGCCAGGCAAGCCTGCAAGTCATCTTCATGACTCAAGCGCTCGAACGCGCCGGGGACCACGCCAAGAATCTTGCGGAGGAAGTGTGCCATTTCGTCAGCGGCCACACCATCCGCCACATAATGATGACCTACGACAAGCCGATCGAGCAGATGTTCCTGGATTGGCTTCGCCATCGCGACGATCAGCACTAGACGTTCGTAGATTTCGCATACACCAAAGCACATTGTCATCCCGAGCCCAGCGAGGGACCTAGGTTCTTGGTTGTAAAACCAGCATCGCTGTCGCTGCCAACAACCTGGATCGATTTTCTCCCCCAAATTGAATACCCGAACATTGGCTTGGTACACTTTCGCAGATGCTGTCGAGTCATGAATCTCACTCTCCGCCAAGCCGCCTCTGCGGATATCAGTGTCCTGCCCGCGCTGATTGATGCCTCCGTGCGAGAATTGCAGGCGGCCGATTACACTCCTGCCCAAATCGAAGGCGCACTGCAAACCGTCTACGGCGTGGATAGCCAACTGATCGCGGATGGAACCTATTACGTTGTCGAGGCGGGACCGGAGCCGGTCATCGTCGGCTGTGGCGGCTGGAGCAAACGCAAGACACTCTTTGGTGGCGACCGTTGGACCGGCCGAGAGGACTCGTTGCTGAATCCTCAACACGACGCCGCAAAGATTCGCGCCTTTTTCGTCCATCCAGACTGGGTGCGCCGCGGAATCGGCAGCATGATTCTCGAGGCCTGTGAAAGAGCGGCTGTGGCGGCGGATTTCACTCGCTTCGAAATGGGTGCAACTCTCACCGGAGTCCCGCTGTACCGCGCCAAGGGTTATGTCGCCTTAGAAAATCTCGAGGTGCCACTGAAGAATGGAGAATCGCTAACGGTAGTTCGCATGGAAAAGCGAGCGGGTCGGGAAAAGTAAGCCGGCATTTGGGCCTGCTTAGTCCCCACATCGTCTTGTTCGGCTGGGCGGACGAGGCGCCAGGGGTACGTGTGCTGCGCGGGATTCGGCGCTGGTGATTCCGTCTCTGGCGGTGGCCTGTTATCCTGCTGCCGACGACATGCTCTTGATCCCGCCCACGGCAGTGCCGGATGCCCGACTGGCTGCGGCATACATCATTTTCTTGGCGAGCTATCTGGTATTCGCCATCGGCAAGTTTCCCGGCCTCAAGATAGACCGTCCAGGGGCGGCCATCATCGGGGCGGTAGCCATGATTGCCTTTCGGGTGGTGCAGCCTTCAGACGCGCTGCGTTTCATCGACTTCTCCACTCTGGTGCTTCTGTTTTCGATGATGCTGATCGTCGGCAATCTGCGCCTGGTCGGCTTTTTCGAGTGGAATGCGGAAGTAGTTCTGCAGCGACTGAAGCCGACCCACCTGTTGCCAGCGGTGATTTTCACTTGCGGGTTTCTCTCGGCATTTCTGGTGAATGATATCGTCTGCCTGGTAATGGTGCCCTTTGTGCTCGGCATCACGCGGCGCATGCAACTGCAACCCCTGCCGTACCTGCTTGCGGTCGCCACTGCGTCGAATATTGGCAGCGTGGCGACCATTACCGGCAATCCGCAGAATATGTTGATTGGGTCTTTCTCCGGCATTCGCTATTACGATTTTCTTTTTCATCTGGGTCCGGTCGCGGTCGTGGGACTGTTTCTCGACTGGGCCGTGCTGCACTGGATTCATATGCGCGACATTAAGCTGCGACCAGAGATAGAAGAAAAAATTCCGCTGCCCGCGCTGGATCTATCGCACCTCACCAAACCTGTCGTTGTAGTGACTGCGGTCGTCATCGGATTCTTCTTCGGCGTGCCTCCCGCGATGATGGCGGCGCTGGGTGCGGCTGCGCTGCTGATTACCCGAACCCTTGAACCGCGAAAGCTTTACCAGGAAGTAGACTGGGGATTGCTGGTGTTTTTCGTCGGGCTGTTTCTGATTGTGGGCGGAGCGGAGAATGCTGGTATCGTCGCACGATTGCTTGGGTTGGCGGAACATTGGAACCTGCAAAGGCTGGGTACGTTCACCGTGGTGGTTGCGCTGTTCAGCAATATCGTCAGCAACATGCCTGCGGTGATGCTGCTGAAGTCGTTGATCCCTGGGTTCAGCAATCCGCACACAGCTTGGTTGGCTCTGGCCATGTCTTCGACTCTTGCAGGCAATCTTACAATCACGGGAAGCGTGGCCAATCTCATTGTGGTGGAAAGCGCCAGGCCAGAGATGGAAATTGGTTTCTGGGATTATTTTCGGGTGGGCCTGCCCATCACGGCGGCGACTCTTCTTGTGGGATGGGCATGGCTGGCTTGGATTCACTAGAAGTCGATTTTATAGAGTCTCAGAGATTCGATTTGGAGCATAATCAAGTCCCCAACGAATTGGCGGAAGGGTCAACTCGGATTCTGGTTCATTCGTGGCACTGAAGGGCGGGAGCGCTTTTTCATGGTCGGGTGGTTGGCGGGTGTTGTGCTTTGGCCCGTTAGGATGCTAAATCCTGAATGGGTTGTGGCAATGAGGTACATCAACCTCTTCGGGATGGCGGTTGCACTGCTGGCGGCAGTGGCTCTCCTGTTGGTTCTACCCGACGTGGCCGACCGTGATCGCCCCCAGATGATAAATCGCCACTTAACAAAGCTTGGACAGTTCAGGTCGAGAGTTTCCAGGTTCATCGGTTTCGAGGAGGCATACTTGAAAATCTGCGTTGTAACGTTGTTGATTTCCACGGCGAATGTGTTGGCTCAGGCCGCACCCAGCAATGTTGTGAAGTATCACGCCACCATCAACGACGTGAAATATGTTTATGCCTCAGTCGCGCCTGTCGCCCGGTTGAAACCGGGGGACATTCTCGACACCAATACGCTTGACTGTTTTGGCAATGCCATCAAGAAGCCGGGGGACACGCTCAGCATGAGCAAGGGCGACAATCCGCTTACCGGCCCGTTTTATATTGAGGGCGCGGAGCCGGGCGACACTTTGGCGGTGAAGATTCTCGATCTTGAAGTCGACGGTGACCAGGGCGTGGGAGCATTTGCGCCGGGATTTGGGGCGCTGAATGAGACGAACTACACACCCATGCTGCATCCACCGTTGCCCGAAAAGATCTGGTTTTATCCCATCGATCACGCGAACAACACGGCGACGTTCCAGGCGCTGGATTCGAAGTTCTCGGTGAAGATTCCGCTGCATCCTTTTTTCGGCTGCATTGGGGTTGCGCCCTCTGCAGGCGAGGCCCGCAGCTCGATCGTGCCGGCGGAGTTTGGCGGCAACATGGATTCTCCCGAGGCCAGCGTTGGCAACACGGTTTATTTTCCCGTGAACGTGGCTGGAGGCTTGCTGTATATGGGCGACGGGCACGCGGCCATGGGGGATGGCGAAGTCGCCGGTACGGCGATCGAAGTTCCTCTGCGGGCGCGGGTGCAGTTGAACCTGATAAAAGGCCAGAAGATCAACTGGCCGCGCTTCGAAAATGACGACGCGATCATGACGGTCGGAGCGTATCGTCCGTTGGATGATTGCGTGCGCATTGCCTTCACCGAGCTGGTTGGGTGGATTCACCAGGACTATGGGTTGTCCGAGTTGGATGCATACGAGCTGTTGTCCAAGGTCGCAAAGATCCATCTGAATGAAATGGTCGACCCCAACTACGTTGTCGTGGCGTCGATTGAAAAGAAGTTCCTGCCGCCGAAAAAGAAATAACCACGATCCATGCGCCCCTGGAGTGCGCAAAAACTCTGTTTGCATCTGGCCATTCTCGGGCGATAATACTTGGAACCCTTTGGATCGCTACTCTATTCTCGATCAAACTTCCTCCGGCGCGCCGGGAGTTCCTCCACCGGGGTCTCCGGCTGCAAAAGAAGAATTCCTTCCGCCCCTGCTTTCGCATCCTTCTGCAGATGCCGGCAGCAAGTCCCTCATGGAGATGGCACGACGCGACCTTGAAGCTGCGCTGCAGTTGTTGGCAGAGCGGGCACAATACATCACGGGCGCATCGGGTGCGGCTATTGCTCTGCGGGAGGGAAGCGCGATGATTTGCCGGGCGAGCGCAGGCCCGTCTGCTCCAGAACTGGGAGCCGAGGTCCAGATAAAATCAGGCCTGACTGGCGAAAGCGTACGCACCCGGAAAGTTCTGCGCTGCGATGATGCGGAAACCGATTCGCGGGTTAATCGCGAGAGTTGCCGCGCTCTCGGCATCAAGTCTGTCATGGTGGTGCCTCTGCTCCGCGAACAGGAAGTGACCGGCGTGTTCGAGCTACTGGCCGACCGGGCCAACGCCTTCGAGGAGCGCGATGTCACGGCGCTGGAGCGCTTGGCCGAGATGGTACAAACTGGCCTGGAGCACGCGGACGCAGCAAAGCGCGCGCTCCAGGAGATTGCCGCAAAAAACGCTCAAGCCGCGGCGCAGCAGGCAGCACTAGAGAAGGAATCGAAGACACCTGAGACGGCACCAGCACCCGCTCCGGCAGAAATAGAGCTAGCGAAAATAGACCCAGCGCAAATAAAAAAAGATGCTTCCGTGATCGTCGCGAGTGCGCCCAAGCCCTCAGACACGAACGCGCCCAAGCTCGATGCTTCGCCAGTTCTAGCGCCAGAGCTGGACAAGATCCGAAAATGCGAGGCCTGCGGATTCCCCGTTTCAGAAGGCCGCACTCTCTGCCTGGACTGCGAGGCCGCGCGGCTTTCAGGCGAGAGTCCTGCACCTCTCGCGAGCAACCAGGCTCCAGCTTTCCTTGCGAAGTTCGAAAGTCGTAAAGAGCAGGGTTGGCTCGGGTCTCACATCTACACCATAGGAACCGTGCTGATCGTCATTCTCACCGTCGTGCTGCTCGTCCTCCGGCTGCGCTAATCGTTTTTATTGATTTGCGAAAAGTTTTGCGTCGCGGCCACTCTTACGGGCGACCTTCGATATAATCCGCCTTCAGTCCTGAGGCGCGTGCTTGTATATCCAACCTAAAGTCGATCTGCTGCTGGTTTTGTGTCTCACATCCCTGCCGCTGATGGCACAGCGCGAACCGGTGCTCAAACAGATCGACCTGCCGCATCCGTATTACTACCGCGAGATGTATCTACCTCAGCTCACCACCGGGCCAAGTTCTGCCGCGTGGTTGCCCGATTCGCGGACCCTCGTGTACTCCATGGCAGGCTCGCTTTGGAAGCAGAAATTGGATTCCCCCGATGCGGAGCAACTTACCGCCGGCCCCGGCTACGACTACCAGCCCGATTGTTCGCGTGATGGCCGCTGGGTCGTGTATTCCTCGTATGCCAACGATGCCATCGAACTCTGGGCTCTGAATCTTGATACTCGACAATCGCGGCAACTTACTTCGAATGGCGCGGTGAACGTGGAGCCACGATTCTCGCCTGATGGGAAGCGCATTGCCTTCGTCTCGACAACTTACCAGAAGCACTTTCATATCTTTGTGGGCCAGTTCATCAATGGCGAGTTGACCGACGTAAAGCGGCTGACTGGGGAAACTCGCAGCGACCTGCCTCGCTATTACTACAGCGAGTTCGATCATGAAATCAGCCCCGCGTGGTCGCCCGATGGCTCGGAGATGATTTTCGTTTCCAATCGCGGTCACATTTATGGCACTGGCGGTTTCTGGCGGATGAAAGCCGAACCCGGTGCGGAAGCGCGCGAAATTCACTACGAAGAGACAGCGTGGAAGGCTCGGCCAGACTTTTCTCCCGACGGCAAGCGAATCGTCTACGCATCGTACTTGGGTCAGCAATGGCACCAGCTGTGGGTGATGCCTTCAAACGGCGGAGATGCGTTTCCGCTGACCTACAACGAAGGCTTCGCATTTCTTTTTCACGGCGGTTTTGACACGATCAATCCGCGCTGGTCGCCGGATGGAGCCCGGATCGCGTTCATCTCGAACCAGTGCCTCAACACGTGTTTGATGGTCGAGGAAATTCCGGGCGGGGGTATCACGGCCGTACATCCCCTGCTGCCTCACTATCTGAAGCCAATGGGCAGCATTTCTGTCACGGTGCTCGATCCCTCGGGAAACCCGACGCCGGCGCGGATTTCCGTTACTGGAGAAGATGGCCGGGCCTACGCACCCAACTACGCGTGGATACACGCCGACGACAGTTTCGTTCGCTCTGAGCGACCCTTTGAAGCGCATTATTTTCACGCCAACGGGGCCGTTTTGCTGGAAGTACCAGCGGGAGAAGTAACCGTCGAGGTGATGAAGGGCCTCGAATTTCGCTTCGAGAGGCGGACCGTACGAATCGCCGCAAATCAAACAGGGGGAACGGCCATCCGGCTGAAAGCTCTCGACATTCCCGTGACCAGCCATTCTCACTGGGTCAGTGCCGACGTTCATGTCCACATGAATTACGGAGGAACGTACCGCAACACGCCGAAGAATTTAGTGGCGCAAGCGGCGTCAGAAAATCTTTCTATCGTGGAAGACTTAATTGTAAACAAGGAGCAGCGGATCCCCGACATTGCATATTTTTCGACCTACGACGGTGGTCTGCGCGATGCTGCATCGACCGATTCCACGCTTTTGTTTCATGGCCAGGAGTTTCATACGAGCTATTGGGGACATCTCGGCCTGCTCAACCTGAGCCAACACTTCCTTATTCCGGGATATGCGGCCTACTCCAATACTGCCGCGGCCAGCCTTTATCCGACGAATGCGGCAGTGGCTGATATGGCGCACGAACAACGTGCGTTGGTCGGATATGTGCATCCCTACGACACGTTCCCCGATCCTGCGAAAGATGCCACGCTTACGCATGAGTTGCCGGTTGACGTTGCGCTGGGCAAGGTGGATTACATCGAGGTGCTCGGCTTCAGCGACCACAAATCTACCGCGGCAGTGTGGTATCGGCTTCTCAACTGTGGCTTTCGCCTGCCCGCTGCGGCTGGCACGGACGCTATGGCGAATTTCGCATCGTTGCGCGGGCCGGTTGGCCTCAATCGCGTCTACGCCGAAGTGCCGAATGGCCCGCTCAACATTGAGTCGTGGCTGAGTCCACTCAAGCAGGGACACACCTTCGCGACCAACGGCCCGCTGCTGCGATTTACCCTCGGCGGCCAGCAAGTGGGAGTCGAACTTCAGTTGCCTCCGGGTGAAAGCAAAGTAAAGTTTAGCGGCTGGCTCCGTTCGATTGTTCCCATCGATCATCTGGAAATGATTTGCAATGGCCGCGTGGTACGCGAGCTGAAGTTAAATGAGGATCGCGAATCCGCCGACTTTGAAGACGAGGTCCCGCTTTCGCAAAGTGGATGGTGCCTGCTGCGTGCCTGGAGCGAAAAGGCCGAGCATCCAGTGCTGGATGCTTATCCATATGCGACGACGAGCCCGATTTACGTGACAGTCGCGGGTTCCGCGTCGAAGCCCGCCGAAGATGCCGCCTACTTCATCGCCTGGATTGACCGCATGATTCAGGACGCGAGGTCAAACCGGGATTGGAACACGGACGCAGAGAGAACCTCCGTGTTGAATATGTTGGAGAAGGCCCGGGCGGTTTACGTGGGCTTACAAAAATAAACGGCGTGGCTTCTTGCGAAAGACGGGCGGGGACGCCCGTCTTTCAGCCGAGCATAGTTAGCAATCCGGCTTCACGCGTGTTGCATCTCCAGCTCTAGTAGCGCCTTCTTTCTCTCCAGACCCCAGCGATAGCCGCCCATGTCGCCGCTCTTTCTCACGACCCGATGGCACGGAATGGCGACCGCTACCGGGTTGGTTGCGCAGGCTCGGGCTACTGCTCGCGTCGCCGTGGGCTGGCCGATCGCCTTTGCTACTGCGGCGTAGGAGCGCGTTGCCCCGAAAGGAATGGATTGCAATTGCGACCACACACGTCGCTGAAAGGCGGTTGCCTGAATATCCAGCGGGAGCGAGGTATTCAAACGTTGGCCACGCATCTGGCGAAGCAAATCTTTTTTCCAGTGCTGCATGGCAGCGTCGTCGCGCCGCCGGATGGCGAATGGAAACTCGTGTCTCAGTCCTTGCTCAAGTTCCGCGTCGGAGTTAGCGAATTGGATCGCACAAATCCCCTTGTCGGTGGCCGCGATTAACATGCGTCCCAAGGGAGAGTCGGCGAAGGTGTAGCGGATGGGCGCCGCGATCGCGCCGCGGCGATATTTGTCCGGCGTCATGCCGAGTTGCGACGCGGTCCGCTCGTACAAACGGCTGCTGGAACTGAAACCTGCGTCGTACATGGATCGAGTGACCGAGTGCCCGGCGCGAAGATTGTCCTTGAGTTGGCTCATGCGGCAGGAGTCGGCGTACGCCCGTGGGGTGATCCCGAGGACGCGCTTGAATGTCCTCTGCAAATGGAACGGGCTCTGGCGAAATTCCGATGCTAGCCGGGCCAGAGTGAGCGGTTCATCCAGGTGTTGCTCAATGTAGCGGCACATCGCTTTGACCATTTCGACGGCGCTATTGCCTCCGATCGCCTTGGGGCGGCAGCGCAAGCAGGCACGGTAGCCGGCCTTCTCCGCCTGGTCAGGCTGTCCGAAAAAGGTTACATTCTCGCGGCGGGGACGCCGGGCCGGGCAGGAGGGCCGGCAGTACACGCCCGTCGAGGACACGGCAAACACAAACTTTCCATCCTGGCCGGCGTCACGGTCGAGAACTGCCTGCCAGTACGCGCTCTGATTGTTTTCGTCTCGGCTTTGCTTGCTAGGGGCCATCTCCGTCGCTTCCGTCAGGTTGAGTATCGCATTGGTTGTCATAGTGTTAACAGCATAAGATGGCATTTCCAAGTGGGCCATCCGGATCTTGCGCTCAAACAATATTTCTTGCCGAGCCTTGATTTTTCGTGAGGGAGTTCGACGTAAAAAATCGCTTTTCTAATTGATGGCAAGAATTTATCGAGATTACAAATGTCATCCAAAAGTCGCAACTTCTTCATTAGCCCTTTGTGGCGTTTTGGCGCGACCTTGAATTCCAATTAAGCTGTGGGATGCACCAATATCAAAGATCCACGGCGCGGGTGGGAACTGGCTGGGGGAGCCAGCCCCACCCGTTTTATTTTCGATCATGGGTTACGATATTGCTTCTGTTCTTTGTCGCAGCTCCCAACATGACTGCTCAGAAAAAGCCGGAAGCGAAGCGCGATGTTGTGAACGGCGAGATTCTCGCGAAATACGTTGATGCCGTTCGCCTCGATGCAGCGCATCCTGATGATGTGTGGCAGAACGCGATCCCGATTGCCTTTTCGACGGACTGGCAGGGAAACAATGCCAATCCCGGACGCGAAACCGAGGTGCGGATCTTGTGGTCGCGGCAATATCTTTATCTGAGGTTCGAGTGCCGCTACCGCGAGCTTTTTATGTTCGAGGACTCCGATCCCAATGGTCGTCGCGACCATCTGTGGGATCGCGATGTGGCCGAAGCATTTCTGCAGCCCGATCCGTCGCGTGAACGCTTCTACCGGGAATTTGAAGTGAGTCCCAACGGCATGTGGGTGGACCTCGACATTTTTCCCGGCGGGCTGGCAGATCTGAAAAGCGGTTTGCAGCGCTCAGTGGTTGTGAATAATAAATCCCATACCTGGACTGCGGAGTTGGCAATCCCCATGAAATCGCTGACTACAAACTTTGATCCCAAGGCGATTTGGCGAGCCAACTTTTACCGGGTCGAAGGGATGAAAGAGCCGCGAGCTTATCTAGCCTGGCGGGCTACGCACACGCCGCAGCCAAATTTTCACGTACCCAGCGCCTTCGGCAAGTTGCGGTTTGCCGGTGCGCCCGCGAACTGACTCGTGTTGGATTGCGGGAGTGAATTAAATCGGCGTAATGTTATGCTCGTCATTTATGGAGGAATCATGCATCGTAAAGTGATGCAGGTCGTCATCTTTTCATTTTGCCTGCTAGCGACTCTGTTGGTCTCGGCCACGGAGCCCGGTCCCGGCGTCTTGAGCCCAGAAGATGTCAAACGGGTGGTGCCGCCGAGTTATTTCTTTCGTGGTCAGAGCGCTACGGTGCAGCTTCGCAATTCGGCGGGTTTCCGCACTTCTGATGGCAAGTTCGTGTTGGCGGGCTTGGTCGACACCTCCGGTTATTCAACCGACGTAGCGGAGAAATATCAGGGTTTCCTGATCACGGAAGTGAAACTGAACGTGGAGGGAACGAACCTTCCGCCGGGCGAATACGGCTTTGGGTTCAGCAAGGATGGCAAATTTCTAGTGATGGACGTAGGGGCGAACGACCTACTCAGTGTTGCGGCGCATCTGGATGAGAACCTGCATCGAGCTGTCCCTTTGACGATCGTGGCCGACCAAAGCTCATACCGTCTCTACGCCGGCAAGAAATGGGTCAGTTTGAAGGCACAGTGAGCGACTTCAAAGCTTAGTCCGACAGAGGCTGCAACAGACCGAATACTTGCGTGACTCCCGAGCGTCTCCGCAGTTCCGCGAGCAACGCGTGCGCGGCGTTTTCATAAGTCTTGGTGGCATCGGACGGATCCGCCCAGACCGCGTCGTAGACAATCTGTGCCGCTTCCTTCAAGTCCATGTGCAGTGCAGCTTCCAGCACGTCCACCCGTTCTTGCAAGTGATCGTAACAGCCTTGGCAAACCACCGCGGGTTCGGGGCCACTGGGATGGTTTTCCTCGTGAGCACAAGGCAGGTTACCGCTCGCGTCGATCGGTAACTGGGACGCAAAAACTTGTGTCTTGAAGTCACGCAAGAACCGTTCGCGCTCCTCTTCGAGAGCAATTGGATCAGGACACAGTTCGCTAGCCGAGACAGTAGAACGCGGCGGGACTGCCATCGGTGAAATTCGCTCCGCTGCTTTGCACACTGGGCACGCTTTCAGATCGGCTGCGTAATAGGTCTTGCAATTCGCGCAAGGCATGCCATACCCGGTTTGCTTGGGGACGGCCTGAGGCGCGATCGTTGGAGTCGCTTTCACCGCTCGCTCTGTAGTTTGGGTGTCGCTGTTAGAAGGGAGGACTGTCGGAGAGACTGGTTTCCGGATTCCGACCGGGGTCGTGGGGGTGGAAGTCATGATAAAAACTCCAGACGGCTGAACGGCCGTGCTAAAACTTGGGACTTCGCCATTTTAGGAGCCTCTGTGTCGCTTTACGAAGGCACGGAGGTTCATGTCTAGATGGCGCCTTTCCCTCTCATTGCAGTTGGCCGACCAAACATGAATGCTTAAAATCAGCGACTTGCAAGGAGAAGACCGGTCTTTTTTCGCGACAATCAGCCCGCCGTTCTTTCAAAGTGAGACCGCGCCATCGCGCTTGCGACACTTGAAACGACGCTATCGATCGCGCCGGTTCTCGCCGCGCTCCGGCGGACTCGATAGAAAACGTATTGAGGTTGACGGAATAATCCGGCTTGAGTAAGGTTAAAAGAGAGTAGTTGTGTCTGCGGGAGGTTCTTATGTTCGAAGGTCTTTTTCAACCGATGCACCTTCTGGTGATCTTTTTTATTGCCCTGCTCGTGTTTGGTCCCAAGAAACTTCCGGAACTCGGAAAAGGAATTGGCGAGGGGATTCGCGCTTTGAAAGAGGGCATGAAGGATGGAACCTCGGAGCAAGCAAAAACTCCGGCCACTGAAGTGAAGAGTACCGAACTGAAGAGCTAGTTCAGCGATCCATCATCATTCCTTCAAGCGCCGGCGCCACCCGCATTTTTTCTCCGCATTTTTCTTGAAGACAAGCAGCACATCCCGTTCGGCCAGAGTCAATCCCTACATCAGGCAAGAGTCTTTCAGGGTTTCCCCTATAGCGGGATTCCTGCATCTGCGGTAAGTTAATCTCTTCGCGGTTGTTGTCATCCACGGGCCCCGTAAACGAAAGTACAAATTCATAGATGGAGAATTGCTATGCGTAAGCTGCAGCTCTGGGTAGCGCTTTCAGTGTTCGCATTCTGTTCCGCGCTCTTCGCCGATCAAGTGGTGCTGAAGAATGGCGATCGGCTGACCGGGACGATTACAAAATCAGACGATAAAACCTTGCTGATAAAAACGGAGTTTGCGGGCGACGTTACGGTTCAGTGGCCCGCCGTCCAGGAAGTCACTTCCACACAGCCGTTGCATGTAGCGCTGTCAAACGGAAAGACCGTAGTCGGTCCGGTTACGACAACCGACGGCAGTCTCGCCGTGGTCACTCCGGCGAGTGGAACCGTAAACGTTTCGAAGGCGGACGTGACCGCTCTACGCAGCGACGCGGAACAAGCGGACTATGAAAAGTCGCTCCATCCCGGACTTCTGCAAGGTTGGAAGGGAGGAGCTAACGTGGGATTCGCCTTCACCGCCGGAAACAGTCAGACTTCGAATTTGGCCTTGGCCTTCACTGCCGATCGCAAAACAACCAACGACGACATCTCGCTCTATGCGAACTCAGTGTATTCCACCAACAACGCTCCCGGTGCAACTCCGACTACGACCGCGAATGCGATTCAGGCCGGAGCTCGATATTCCCGAAACTTTACGCCTCGTCTGTTTGGTTACGGGGCCGCCGATTTCCAAACCGACGCGCTGCAGCAGTTGAATCTTCGATCCGTTCTAGGAGGCGGTCTGGGATTCCACGCTATCAAGTCCGACACCACCACGCTGGATTTCCTGGCAGGCCCAAACTACACCCGAGAGGATTACGTCACGGTCACAAACAGCTTTATGGCATTCTCGGTGGGAGAGGAACTGAGCCACAAATTTGGCGCTTCGACCATCGTTACTGAAAAGGCCTACTACTTCCCCGACCTTACGCAGAATGTCGGGCAGTATCGAACCGCCTTCAATCTTGGCAGCGTAACCAAGATCAGCAAGTGGCTGGGATGGCAAAATGCGTTCAGCGATATCTATGTGAGCAATCCGCCGATTCAGCCTCCGGGCACGCCGGCGCTCAAAAAGAATGACATCGTCCTGACTACCGGGTTGAATGTGACGTTTACTCACTGACCGTGTAGGCGCGGGCGTCCACGCCCGTGTGAGCGCCGCGAAGTAGTACGCAGGCAAAAGAAAATTGCGCGCGGGGACACTCGGCCTGCAGGCGCAAGTATCACTCCAGCGTTACCGACTTGACGAGGTTGCGCGGGCGGTCCACGTCCAGGCCCTTTCGTACTGCCATGTAGTAGGCGAACAGCTGCAACGGCACAATTTCCAGGATAGGAAACAGCAACTCCGACGCCCGGGGAACGAAAATAGTGTGATCGGCGAGCTTGCGCATTTCCTCATCACCCTCGGATGCAATTGCGATCACTCGCGCCGACTGCCGTTTGAACCCTTTGATATTCGCAACGTTCTTCTCGTAACGCAGCACTGATCCCTGATCGTTGCGATCGCAGGTGACAACGATGACAACCGGCAGATTCTCATCGATCATCGCATTCGGGCCGTGCTTGGTTTCTCCCGTGGGATAGCCCTCGGCATGGACGTAGGAAACTTCTTTCAACTTGAGCGCGCCGTCCATAGCCACAGGATAGTGAATGGCACGCCCGAGGAACAGAAAATCTCCCACTTGATGATACTGGTCAGCGAGTATTTTGCAATCAGGCGCGGATTCAAGCACGATCTCGGTTTTGGCAGAAAGTTCCAGCAGTTCGCGAATATACCGCTGCACCTGCTCTTTCGTGAGCTTGCCGCGCACCTGGCCAAGATAGACCGCGAACAGAAACAATACTGCCATCTGCGCCGTGAATGCTTTCGTGGAAGCGATGCTGATCTCAGGTCCGGCATGCGTGTAAAGCACGCCGTCCGCCTCGCGCGCGATTGTCGAATCCATCACATTGGAGATTGCGATGGTGCGCGAACCCTTGGCCTTGGCTTCACGCTGGGCTGCGCTGGTATCGGCGGTCTCCCCGGATTGCGTGATCACGATGGTGAGCTCGTTACGGCAAATTAGCGGATTTCGATATTCGAACTCACTGGCGTAGTCCACATCCACGGGCACATTTGCCAGGTCCTGAATCATGAACTGTCCGGCCATGCCGGCATGGCGACTGGTTCCCGAAGCCACGATGTTGATGCGCTGCAGGGAACAGAGTTCGTCCACGGTAATGCGCACGTCGTCCAGACGGACCAATCCCTCTTCGAGCGAGACGCGAGGCGCGATAGTGTCGCGCAACCCTTGCGGCTGCTCGAAAATCTCCTTTAGCATGTGATGGGGGAATCCGCCCTTGTCTGCCATCCTGTCTCCTAAGCTCCCACTAAGCTTCAGCCACATCGCCGCGAACGATTGTGTCTCTCACTTCGCCGCTGGGACTCAACACAACGAAATCGGCTTGGGCGCCAGCCTCAAGCCTGCCCCGATTCCCCAACCCAACCACCCGCGCAGGATTGAGCGTGGCCAGACGGAGCGCCTGTTGCAGATCCCAGTGAGCGAACTGCATCACATTGCGCACGGCGCGATCCATGGTCAGCACGCTGCCCGCCAACTTGCCGTCAAGGAGGCAGCGGCCGTCTTTCACTTCCACTTCGAATGTCCCGAGGCGATAGCGTCCCTCCGGCATGCCTGTAGCAGAGATCGCGTCCGTGATCAGCACTGCACCATCGGCACCTTTGGCTTTCAGAAATAACTCGACGATCGCCGGATCGAGATGAATTCCGTCGGCGATGATATCGGCGGAAAGCCGCGAGTCCGTGAGCACTTCGCCGATTATTCCCGGGTCACGGTGGTCCAGTGGCCGCATCGCATTAAACGTGTGCGTAGCATGCCGTGCGCCGGCGGCCACAGCGGCGCGCGTCGAATTCATATCGCCATCGGAATGTCCCAGGCTGACGCAGACCCCCCGTCGCGCGGCCTCCGCGATCACCTCCCGCGCACCCTCCAGTTCGGGAGCAATGGTCATGACGCGAATGTGCCCGCGCGCCGCCTGCCAGAAGCGGTCGAAGGTCGGCAGGGTGGGCGACAGCAGGTTCGCTGGCGGATGCGCGCCGCGGCGAACGTGACTGAGGAAAGGGCCTTCCAAATGGATGCCAAGGGGCTGGGCCCTTTTCGCCTGCGAGCCATCGTCCCGCGACGCACTCTCAATCGCGTTCGCCAAGCGGTCGAGCGCAGACCAGGTTTGATCGAGCGGTGCAGTCACGGTCGTCGGAACGTAACTGGTCACACCGTGCTTGAAAAGCAGTTGCTCAACCGCACATAATCCCGACGCATCGGCCTCCATCAAATCGTGTCCCGCTCCTCCGTGAATGTGAATGTCTACGAAGCCCGGAGCCAGGATGGCGTCGCCAAAATCCACCACGCGGGCTCTTTGGGGTATCGGACGTGCAGTGCGCGAGACGCACTCGACGATCGCGTGGTCTTCCACCAGAAGCAGTGGCTGCTCCACACGCTCAAGCGGCGTGTACAGACAATTTGCGGTAAAAGCAATCATCAATTAAAACGATAATCTAAAGGGAAATGTGTCCAATTGCCAGAGCCCCGCTAGTCTAGGCGGCGGCCCGGAAATCATCTCCAGTTATACGACATTTTCGGGTGCCGCGTTGGTTTTTCATCACGTTGTCGAGTGTTGCAGGCGCGGGTGAGCGTGGTGAACCCATAGCTGGCATGGTGCAGGATGTTATAATTAAGTCTTCTGAAGCCTGCGCGTGCTGGCGTTTCCTTCCTCTTGGCGCAGACTTACGAGTTCGTCGGGGAGTGGCTCAGCCTGGTAGAGCACCTGGTTCGGGACCAGGGGGTCGGAGGTTCAAATCCTCTCTCCCCGACCATCTTTCAACAACTTAGCTTCCCTCACCTTGGGCGCAATTGGGCGCAAATCAGGCACAGTGAAGCCGAGTCCGGCCTTCTGAGCCATCATTGTGCGGAACAAGGTGTCACGCTTGATGCCTTCGAGAGCGTACTTGTCCGTGATGCCCTCGGTTGAATGCCCGATCCACACGCGGAGCAGGATCTCAGGCACAAGTTGTTTGCGGAGGTGAGCTACGCGAAACCTTCGGAACGCATGGAACCCGCAAGGCTTCTTGCCCATCTCCAGGAGTATCGGATGCAAGGATCTCCGCAACAGGTTTGACTTCCGCAACGGAGTCCCCCGCTCGGAGGGGAACACGTATCCGGTTGTTCGTCCCCCGAGGTATTCCCGCAACATCTCAGCGAGCGAGCTGCAGAGATCCACTTCGCGCACCCCGTTCGCTGTCTTCGGACTGCTCAGTGATCCTTCCCATGCGCTGTGCCGGACACGAAGCACTGTGTCTTGCACGTCCTCCACGCGGAGAGCGCAACACTCCCCGATGCGGAGGCCGGATCCCGCGAGCACAGAGTAAAGCACCCCATCTTGCCGCTCGGCCTTCGAGATGATGTCTTCAATCTCAGCGGCCGTGAAGCTCGGAGTGTCTTGCTCCTCGATCACCGGAAGATCCATGTACTCGGAACTCCACTTCACCGGGTAGATGGGCTCTCCTTTGTCGTTGAGGACTGAAGCAACCACGGACTTGATGACCGCGAGATA
>Ga0210402_10002525_pt1 | contig 17758 bp, 13 predicted proteins | sample IncBWC7MmetaG_FD_161055 | JGI IMG/M metagenome (GOLD analysis project Ga0210402, IMG submission 161055) | Forest soil microbial communities from Barre Woods Harvard Forest LTER site, Petersham, Massachusetts, United States - Inc-BW-C-7-M | ecosystem: Environmental > Terrestrial > Soil >... | reverse complement strand
CGCGGTCGGCTTCAAGGTAGTTGGAAAGATTTCAGGCGACGAAGTCAAAGCATTCGAGCCGCAGATTGAATTGGTCATCGCACAACGAAAACAGCGCCCAATCGGGATCCTAGCCGATCTCTCCCAGATAGAAGCTGCGGATTGGAAGGCGCGGTGGGCTGAAATGCGTTTTCTCCAGAAATATACCGACCATATCGCGAGAATGGCCGTGGTGGGCGCAGACAAATGGGAAGAAGTAGTCGCCATGGTCCTCGCTGGAACCGCCGTCCTTCAAGCCGAGACCCGGTATTTTACAACTGCGGAAATCGTTCATGCCTGGGAGTGGGTCCGAACCAGCAACAACGCGGATCGCGTCCCGGTACGAACCATGTACGCCGGTACAGGTTTGTTTAAGAACTACATCCCTGAGTACACGGAGCTGTAGCAGAAAACCATCTCGACCGAGGGTCGTGTTCTTCCGTAACCTCCTCTATTACCAAAGCCCGTGCGATAGTGAATTTGGCCCATGGCCACCATCTCACACGCGCCGCATGCGGCTGCGCTCGAATAAGCCGCACGGAACAAGGAAGGCCGAACTCGATGCTGCAGTCCACACTGAACCCATCCAACGCTCCTAAGTTTGCTCCGAGCCCCAACTCCTTTACACCACCCAAGAACATTTCCTCCTCGATGGAACAAGCTACGATCGGACGCTCGGTAGTGATCAAGGGCGAGGTCAGCGGCGCCGAATCGCTCTATGTCGACGGCCGCATCGAGGGCACCGTCAATTTCGCCGACAGCCGCGTCACCGTTGGGCGCAGCGGAGTCATCGTCGCCAATATCAATGCCAAGGAAGTAGTAATTATGGGCACGGTGACTGGCAATATCCATTGCACCGATCGCCTGGACATCCGCAGCGAAGGCTCGCTCACCGGGGACGTCGTAACCCCACGCATCTGCGTTGAAGACGGAGCGGTGCTGAAGGGCGCCGTCGAAGTTCGTGCCGAACAACACCAGAACGAGAAAGCGCAGTCGAAGCAGACTGAAGCCGTGAAGTCCTCCGACTCCCCGAAGGTCGCGGCCGCCGCAGCCGGAGCAGGAACATCCGCAACCCTGTCGCACGGCAGCAAAGTCATGTACAACGAGTCAAACTAGCAAGACACCAAGGACTGCGGGCACTGAGGACTAATATCCACAGTGCCCCCTTTTGTTTTGGGTTGAATCTACAGATTCGACTCATGCCAGGGTTACTTCACTATGACTTTCACCCGCATCCAGGGGTGGATGCAGCATTGAAAATCATGTTCGCCCTTCGACAGGCCGGGGATCTGGATGGTGCTCCCTTGCAGCATTCGGGTCCTGGCCACCTTGACTTTGTCGAAGCCGCCTGCACATTCGGGAATTACAGTTTCTCCCGGCCCATTGAGTTGTGGAATAAAGCCGCCGCCAAACTGTGCGACTTCAGTGAAGGTATGCGGCTCGCCGCCCTGGTCAACTATGCTTACTGTCGTGCCTTGCTTGATGCGGAGCGTGTCCGGTTCGAAGTCCCACTTCTTGTCGGGATGGCCAGATTGTGCTTCTGTAAACAAGTCGTTCAACGTAGTGAACGCTCCCAGTGAGACGTTCTTGCAGAAGTCGGGGCCAAGGGCTTGATTGAAGGTGGTGGGATCGCATTCATCCAGGGCCACGACTTGGGCCACACTCGGTGGAGTTACTAGTGGTGGATTCGTTTGCGCAAATGCGAACGTCGCGCCGGCGAAGATCAAAATACCCAACATCCATTGCCTGCAAATTGTCATTTTTTTGTCCTCTTCAGTTTAATTTGTGTTTTTGAGACCATCTAGAACCAAGAAAATCCAAGCATCCGATTTCTGGTTGCGATCCAGCCTTGCACTACACGGGGGAGGGCCTCCTGGCTACTTCATCCGTTCGGCCGAGACGGAAATAGGAACTCCCTTTACGATGGAATCGAAGACAGGCGAAAAGGTCGGACCCAGGCTGCTGAGTTCCTTCAGCTGTGCGTCCGTTACATTCGCTTTGATTCGCTGTTTCAGCCGGATCTGCTGATAGCCGTTTCGAACCGTGGGATCGAGACCCAGAAAACCCTGCAAGTCGAGATCACCTTCAAGCGAGGTTTCAACCTGTTCGATGGCGATACCACGCGCTGCCGCGTGATAGACCATGGAGGTAGTCACGCAAGCCGCTAGAGCGTGCAGCAGGTGCTCAACTGGATTGGCTCCTTTGTCGCGGCCCAGCAAGATTTCCGGTTCGTCCGCTTCGAGAGTGAAGCCTGCCTTGCGTGACTGGTCCTGTCCGCAGCCGTAGAACGCGTTCACTTCAGACCGGTTTTCGCCTCCATCGATCCAGCGATTCTCGATCCGGAATTTGAAGCGGCCAAGTTCTGGCGTGCTTTTGACGGCGCCGACCGTTTCCTTCAGGCGGGTCGTGTCCACACCGTTCGTTTTTTGCGTTAGTTCGAGTTTCATTGTGGCTCCTTCTCCCAGGGGAACTGCGGTTTTGCTTGTCGCGTTGTCTGTAGGCAAAGGAAGTGCCAGAGCCTTTTACATCAATTGTGATTGGCATCAATGGCTTCGGGGGATAGGACAGGAAGGGCTGGTTACGATTTCTCGCGAATTACGATTTCTCGTGAGCGATTTTCGTAAGCGGCGACGATGAAGAATTCTATTTAGGTCGTTGTATGCGGAGAGCCTTCATTCGCGAGGAGAGGGTTGACGGAGGAATACCCAGGACGCGAGCTGCTCCGTGATCACCCGCGACTTTCCAGTTGGTCTGTTCCAACACGCGGGTCAAGGTTTCACGTTCTAGCTCTCGAAGTTCAGCCTTAGTTCGAAGTGTCGGAGAGGCGCTGGGGTTTCCGCTGTCTCTAACAGGGCGCAAACAATCAAGTGGCAGTACGTCGCGCAGTGCCAACTGGCCGTCTCGCGCGATGATAACTGCCCTCTCGATGACGTTTTCCAGTTCCCGCACGTTGCCCGGCCAGTGATAGGAACGAAGGCGTCGCAAGCAGTCAGGAGTCATTTCAAGGCTCGGTCTTCCCATGCGCGAGCAATAGCGGTCGATGAACAGCCGAGCGAGAACCTCCACATCGGCCTCCCTATCGCGTAAGGGCGGAACTGTGATAGGAAAAACGTGCAGGCGGTAGTAGAGATCTTCGCGAAAGCGGCCGGCAGCCACTTCGGCCTCCAGACTTCGATTGGTCGCCGCGATGACCCGCACGTCGACCTTCCGTGTTTGGGAACTGCCGACGGGCTCATATTCTCCCTCCTGAAGGACCCGCAGAAGCTTGGGCTGCAGGTCGAGAGGCAGGTCGCCAACCTCGTCAAGGAAGACCATTCCATTCTGCGCCAGTTCGAACCGCCCGGTACGCCGATTCGCGGCACCCGTGAACGCACCCTTCTCATGGCCAAAGAACTCGCTTTCGCAGAGGGCCGCCGGAATGGCTGCACAGTTCACCCGGATGAAGGGCTTCCCCGCTCTCTGACTCTGCTGATGAATCGCCCGGGCTACGAGTTCCTTCCCAGTGCCAGTTTCGCCCTCAATCAGAACGGTAGCCAAGGTGGGGGCCACTTGATGCACAGCGGTTACCACGGCCCGGATTGCCGGACTGTTTCCGACGATCTCGCCGCCATCTTGCCATTGGGCAATTTCACTTTGTAAGTAAGCCGTTTCTTGTTCGAGCTGACGAAGGCGGCTCTCGGCGGCTAACTGGTGCTCCACGTTACGCAGAATCACGCTGTAACGAGACCGCCCGGAGAGATCAAAGCGTGAAACACTGGCCTCGGCGGGAAATTGAGAGCCGTCAGAGCGGACCGCGTCCAAGCCGCGAGGCACCCAGGCGAAGTGCTGGCCCTGCGTTTTGAGTTCGTCGACGACGGTGCTCAGCTTCTGCGCGCTGCTCGGACTCAGGAGATCCGCCAACTTCTTATTTGCGAGCGATTGGGGAGGAACCGCGAAGATCGAAGCGGCTGATTCGTTGGCTCGTTGTATCCGGAAGTGCTCGTCCAGTTCGAAGATGGCATCCATGGCGCTCTCAAACAGCCTCGAGAAGCGATCTTCGCTTTCGTGAATTGCGGACTCCGCGCGAATCCGGTTGAGCTCAGCCGCTGCACGAGAGGCAAAAATCCGGAATACAGATTCAATCTCCGGCGAGAGGTTGAGGGGCTTCGTATCCAGTGCCGACAGGTGTCCGAGAACCGTGCCGTCGGGCTTCAGAAGGGGAACGCCTGCGTAGCTGACGGCGCTGAGTGTCGTCAGATCAGCATCGTTCGGAAACAGCTCAATGATGCGATCCGGATAGTGAACGAGGGCTCCCTTCTCGATCACCACCTCGCACGGAGTTCCCGACAGCTTGTACTCATAATCCTCGATATAGCGATCGTTCAGCCAGAACGCTAGCGACCGCAGAACCTTGCGATCGGCTAGATATTCCGTTACCCAGACTCCAGCAACGTCCATGGCCATCGCAGTGGAACGCACCAAAGCACGGAAGAAGTCCTGCCCGGTTTTCGAGGAGGTTCCTTCCAAGAGATAACGAATCAGTTCTTCAGGCCTGCTCTGGAGGGTAGTCATGCTCATCTTTTAGACTTCTCCCACAGATCTTATACTGTCGCTAGATCTTTTTGGTTTCGTCATGCTTCAAATCGAGCGCCGCAGAATTCATGCAATAGCGCAGACCGGTCGGGGCGGGACCATCAGGAAATACGTGGCCCAGGTGAGCGTTGCAGCGAGCGCATCGAGCCTCAGTGCGCACCATCCCGTAGGCGTTGTCAGTCTCCTCCGCGATCGCGGTCTGATCGATCGGCTTAAAGAAGCTTGGCCAGCCCGTGCCGGAATCAAACTTGGTTTCCGAACTGAACAGCGGCTCTCCGCAGCACACGCATGCATACGTGCCCGCGTCTTTGGTCTTCCAGTACTTGCCGGTAAAGGCCGGTTCGGTGCCCGCCTTGCGAGTTACGACGTACTGCTCGGGCGATAGCTGCTTCTTCCAATCTTCTTCAGATTTCGTGATTTTGTCAGCCATAAATTCTCCTTATGAGCTCTTTCATTGGATTGCGACAGGGCACGAAAAGTTACGGCCCTTGACTTCGCGGTGAATCCGCAAAGTTCTTGACTTCGCCTTTCATTCGCTTACAATGACGTCATGGCGATTACGCGCAGGCAACGACAAGTCTACGACTTTATCTCCGAGTTCGTGCAGAAGCACGGCTACTCTCCATCTTTCGAAGAAATCGGAGAGGGCTTGGGGCTGAGTTCGCTGGCCACGGTGCACAAGCACATCTCGAACCTCGAAAAGAAGGCCCTGCTCACGCGCGATTACAACCGCAGCCGCTCCATCGATCTGCTCCCACCGAAGGGCCGCCTCAAGCAAGCGATGTCGGTGAATACCACGATGGTGCTCCCGCTCCTGGGACGGATCGCTGCAGGCCAGCCAATCGAAGCCGTCGAGAACCCGGAAACGATTTCCCTGGCTGATTTCGTCCGCTCGAAAGACGTATTCGTGCTCGAGGTAAGGGGCGAATCCATGCAGGACGAACACATCATGAGCGGAGACTATGTACTAGTCGAAAAAGCAAAGACGGCCCACAACGGAGACATCGTGGTCGCGCTCGTTGGGGGAACGGACGCCACCCTGAAGCGTTTTTATCGGGATGGCGACAACATTCGGCTGCAGCCTTCGAACGCCAACATGCAGCCGATCGTTGTGCCGGCTGCGTCCGTCGAGGTGCAAGGACGTGTGATTGGCGTGTTGAGGAAGTATTGAAGTCCAAGGTGTTAGCCGTCAGCCACCAGCTCTCACCTATTGGTTCAAGTTGCAGCTGAGAGCGCAGGATTCCCACAAACAAAGCGCCTGGCTTAAAGCCAGGCGCCTCAAGTTTCTGACCAGCGACCAAAGACGATCGACGGGTTATGCTAAGTGTTTATCGATCGCCTTCTGAATGGTTTCCTTCGGGACGTAACCAACAATCTGTTCTTTTACCTGGCCACCTTTGAACACCAGCAAGGTGGGGATGCCACGCACGCCATAACGCATGGGAGTGGCACTGTTGTTGTCAACGTCCATCTTGCCGACTTTCACTCGACCCTGATAGTCCTTGGCCAGCTCTTCCACAATAGGAGCAATGGCGCGGCAGGGTCCGCACCAAACAGCCCAAAAATCGACCAGGACGGGAGTCTCTGACTTGAGAACATCCTGGTCGAAGTTCGAATCGGTTACTTCAAGTATTCCGTTGCCTGCCATAATTTCCCCCAGCGGGGCATCCACGTTGGGCATGCCCGGCGAAACAGTATAAAAGCCCATCTATCGATGGGCCTACTAAATCTTAACACCCTATTGGATGCAACGACCGTACTTGAAGTCGCAAGCGACAGATTCCGTGCTCCCGATCGCTACTCCCTTTCGCCTGAAACCGATTCTGCACTGTCACGGTACCAATAAAAACGTCCTAAACTTGTCAGTTTAGGACGCCTCGGCAGCCCTCCCCCAGAACTGCCAAACTACCCTTGGATCGTAGCCCCGCCTCCCGGTTCTGTAAACGTCACTTAGGTAATAGAAATTTGCTTGAGGGTAATGCCTGATATAGCTCGTAAGTAATCGCCGGGCCCAAATGTCAACTAACCAATTTGGCTGGAGGTAAAGAGGATTGCTCGGCCGAAAGCCTTGTCCTTCAGGTTACTTCGGACCGGCCGACTTTTTGCACAGCCGACTTGATAAACGTTGCGGGCCTCATCACGCGCCCGAGCGTAAGGTGAAGAGCGTTATTTCGGGAGGACAGTTTAGACGGATGGGCAGACGAATCGTGCCTAGGCCCATGTTGGTGTAAAGAATTAAAGGGCCAATCCGGTACAGGCCGCGAGGATACTTGCGAGCAAGCATCGGTAGCCACGGAGCACCAATCCCTGGAATCCAGATTTGCCCGCCGTGCGAATGACCGGAAAGCTGAAGATCCACGGGGTAGTATGCGGCTTCATCGGCGAAGTCCGGCTCGTGCACCAATAGGACAACAACTTCGTCGCTGGGGACTCCGCGCAACGCGAGATCCATGTCCGGATCTCCTTCCCAGACGGAATCCAAACCGCACAACCAGATTCGTGATCTATCCTTCTCAATGGGCATGGAGCGGTTGCGGAGAACCCGAATGCCATGGGAATCGAGCGTGTGGATAATCATCGGAGCATTCGCGTCCACATCGTGATTTCCTAGAACAGCAACAATCCCAAGTGAACGTAACTCGGAGAGAAGAGCGGCACAGGGTTCGGAAGCCCGCGCCGCTCGCTTCGCGGTGTGGAAGCGGCGATGAAGGGGCGGAACTGTAACAAAGTCGCCAGTCAGCACTATGAGATCCGGACGCAGGCGGTTGACGATCTCGATCGCAGCTCTCATGGGCACCGCCGAGAAAACGTCATAATGAAAGTCGCTGAGCTGGACGATAGTGAATCCGTCGAAGGCCGCCGGCAAACGAGTTAGCTCAACCTCAATCGACTTCAGGATGGGGCGGTTCGGCTCAAGAATTATGATGTCTTCGACGAGGACAACAGCGCCGGTGGCGACAATACCGGCGGCAACTTGAAGAAACTTTCGTCTGCTTGCAAATGACAATCGAAACTTGTCTCCTCGTACGTTGAGCGGCCTGGAGGCCTTTTATCACGGACGCACAGTCCCTGTTTTTAGATTGTAGCGGAGGGGTAACCACGTTATTGCTGGGTTTGCCACTTTTCTAAGTTACAGGCTCCAATCAGGTGCCCCACTAGCTGCTATCGGTCTCAAACGCATCTATGTCACTCTGGTCGTTGTGAAGCATGGAGGATAGGAATGCGATTTCGGATGGTTGCGACGGACTACGACGGAACACTTGCGAACGACGGGCGTGTCAGCAAAGATACACTGCAGGCGTTGCAGCGCGTTCGGGAGTCAGGCCGCAGGCTGGTTCTGATCACCGGCCGCGAACTCGAGAGCCTGCAGGGTGTCTTCCGCGAGCTGCATCTGTTTGATCTAATTGTGGCGGAGAACGGAGCCCTGCTTTATTACCCCTCCACGAGGGAGGAGAAACCTCTGGCCAAGAGTCCACCCGCCGGGTTCGTGGAAATGCTTCGACGATCTGGTGTGAGTCCTCTTTCAGTGGGCCGTTGTATTGTTGCTACCGTAAAACCTCACGATGTAGCGGTCAGGCTGGCAATTCGTGAACTTAGGCTCGATTGGCAGATTATTCTCAATCGCGAGTCCGTGATGGTTCTTCCTGCCGGAGTCGATAAGGGCACGGGATTCCGCGCCTCATTGGGTGAGTTGGGCGTTACGGACGCCAGTGTTGTGGGAATCGGCGACGCGGAAAACGACTCCGCGTTTTTGACTCTCTGCGGGCTTTCGGTGGCCGTTGCTAACGCAATTCCAAGTTTGAAAGAACAAGTTCAGCTAGTGACGTCGGGCGAAGATGGTGCGGGTGTGGGTGAAGTCCTTGAGAAGTTGCTCACGGAAGAAGATTCTCTGGGCGTGGTCCACCCTCGGATTCAATGACCGGTGCCAGCGCTGAATCCCTTGAGTCCTGCCATGGCTTCTATGCTCTCGGGCGCGAGGCGCACGTTGCTGAGTTCGGCGATGAGATTGCCTGCCCAGCGGTAGACATTGTGTTCCTGCACGACCCGCCGCATGCGCCGCATTCGCGCTTGGCGTTCCTCGGCGGGCAGTTCGAGCGCGATGCGAATGGCCTCGGCCATCTGCTCGATGTCGTAAGGATTAACGATCAGGGCGTCGTTTAGTTCGCGGGCCGCCCCGGTAAAGCGGCTCAGGATCAGCACTCCCTGCTCATCGTCGCGCGCAGCCAGAAACTCTTTCGCCACCAGGTTCATTCCATCGTGCAGCGACGTGACCATGCACAAGTCGGCTGCCCGGTAATACTTCTCGACCTCCTCGTGGCTGAGGTGGCGCTGAAGATATACGATGGGCTTCCAGGAACCATTCTGAAAGCGCCAATTGATCCGGTCGGCTTCCGCTTCGACTTCCCCGAGCAGATCGTGGTAGCGCTTAATGTGAGTTCGGCTCGGCGCCCCGATCTGCACGAATGCGAACTTGCCTTGATAGGCTGGATACTTTTCCAGCAATCGTTCAATGGCAAGGAATCGCTCGAGGATTCCCTTGGTGTAGTCCACGCGGTCAACTCCCATTCCGAGAAACGACGCGTTTACACCCAACCCTCGCAGCAAATTGACCCGTTCGGTATAAGGGGATTCACCTGACCGCGGACTGCTGGAGATCTGCTGGAAATCCACGCTGATCGGGAACGGCTTCACGATCGTACGATGGTCTTCACGATCAATAGCAAAATGTTCCCAGTCGATTCGTGATTCGAGCGTGCGGTCGACGGTTTGGAGAAAATTGTTGCAATGCGACTGGATATGAAAGCCGATCAAATCCGCTCCGAGCATTCCCTCGATCAGTTCGCGCTGCCATGGACAGATGCCGAATGCTTCGGCGTTGGGCCACGGAATGTGCCAGAAAATTGCCACGCGCGCGTCCGGCCGTTGTTTCTTCACCAGGCGCGGCAAAAGTGCGAAGTGATAGTCCTGGACAAGCAAAAGCGGCTGTTCCACGTCGACCATTTCTTCCAGCACGGCGTCGGCGAACTTCTGATTGACCTCGCGATAGGCCTCCCAATCGGACGTGCGAAAGATCGGCCGGGTGTGCGCGATGTGACAAAGCGGCCAAAGCCCTTCGTTGGAAAAGCCGAAATAATAACCTTCCTCCTCTTCCTTTGTCAGCCACACTCTGCGCAGCGTGTACTTCGGGTCGTCGGGCGGAACTCGCAAATGGTCGTTCGCATCCACGGCTTCGCTGTCCGCATCACCACTTCCGTGGGCTACCCATTTGCCATTGCAGGCGCACAAAATCGGCTCCAGAGCCGTGACCAGGCCGCTGGGAGGAACAACTATCTCGAGCCTCTCTCCTTTTCGGGTGTGCGAATAAGGCTCGCGGTTTGACACCACGATCAGCGCGCTGTTGGCAAGTTTGCTGCGCACATGGACTCCGAGACGCTCGGCGGTCCAGACACTTTCTGCGGTCTCGCGCAGCTGGGCTTCCGCTTCGGCCGCCGAACGCGCAGCCATCAGGCTCGCTGCAAAGGTCTGCATTTCACGGGCCAAAGGGCGCAACAGATCCAGGTCCGGGGCTTGGGAGGGCATTGCCCCCTTGCCTGTTCTTAACGCTTTCATCCATTGTGCGGCCTTTGCGATCGGCCCAACAATGCTCCAACGGACAATCAGGAGAGTAATCAGCGTGATCAATAAGACCTGCACCAAGACCCGCACAAAGGCCTCGCGCCACATGCGCGTGCTTTGGGTATTGATGTAGCCGGCGTCGTGCACGATCACTAGTCCACCGACAGCTTCGTCGTGTTGTCGCAAAGGATAGGCGTAGATGTGAACCGAAGCTTGCCCGAGGCGACTGAACTGGCCTGAACCTTGGTTGGTTGCGATTGCCTGAGCCACCAGGGGCGGTTGCTGACCAAGGCGATCGGGCAGGCCAGGAGTTGCTGCAAGCACGGCACCTGCCTTATCGTAGATCGCCATCCCTTCCAAGCGTTCGCGATTGCCGAACCGATCGACAATCCGCTGAAGCTGACGCGGAGATTGCTTTTCAAGGTAAGGCTCAATATATCCGGCGAGACTCTCCCCGAGTACGGCCGCTCGTCGCTCCAGATCCTTGCGCAGAGCGAGCTTCTCCCGCTGCACTTCTTTGTAGGAGAACGCCAACGAGACCAGCGTGATCCCTAGAATCAGCGAGACAATGAGTCGAACACTTAGCCAGCGCATGGAACCTTTCTGTTATGAAACCAAAAGTTTATAGGGCGCGCGGATCGACTAACTATGAGACGGGTGATGAACCGAGTAGGGTTGTTGCGCCCCCAAAGCAACGCCTGGAGATTGGTTCGCTCCAGGCCTGACATCGGCTTCTCCACAATTATAGGGCCTTCGGCCGCCGGAGAACATCGGGAACACACTGTATTTTGGACGCGCAACGGATTGTAGTTCACCGTGACAAAACATCTGCGCATCTTCGACCCGCTTGATCTTCCTCCTGTTCTATTTTTGTAACAAAATCGGTAGTTCAAATGCCTGTCTGGCTACACGTCGTATAGTCTTGACCATTCAAAGAACAGGGGGATCTGCGCGCAAGGGTGTGTGGGCTATAATCCAGCGGGGAAGGTTCCCCGGAACGCGAGCGCTCTATGTGGAAAAAGATCGCGATTGTGGTAGTGGCTTGGGCTTTGTCGGTTCTGGTCTATGTTGAGTTTTTCAAAGGCAGATAGAGACTAGTGGACGCGTGCGCTTAACTTGACCGGGTTAGAAGCGAGGCGACGCTTTGCCGAGGTGACATGGTTACCCCGAACAGAAACGCTGTGAGGTTTAGAAAATCGCGAGAGGAAGGCGAACAGTTATTCGGCCACGTCTTCGAGGAAGCGTCCTTAGGAATTGCCGTTGAGGACCTCGAGGGGAAGGTATTGCTAGCCAACCCAGCTCTTTGCCGCATGCTGGGCTATACGAATGAAGAGCTGTGCGGTATGAGTTGCGACCGGTTTGCCAATCCCGAAGATTCCCAAGACGATTGGGCTTGCTTTCAGAGGCTTCGAGCCGGCTCCATCGACCACTATTCGCTGGAGAAACGCTACGTAAGAAAAGATGGCGCTCGGATTTGGGGACGCCTTAATGTCTCGCTCTTGAAACGTGGCTGTGGAGGGCCTCCATTGGTCGTTGCCTTGGTGGAGGACATTACCGAGCGCAAGGTTGCGGACGAGGCGCTTTCCAATGTGAGCCGCAGGTTGATTGAGGCACAAGAGCAGGAACGTACCCGAATTGCCAGAGATCTCCACGACGACATCAATCAACGTCTGGGGTTGCTCGCGATCGAGCTTGAACGACTCAAGATGGACGTTCCCGACTCGAGCGTTGAAGTCCTCAGGCGCATGGATGAACTCCAGAAGCAGGCTGCGGACATAGCCGCTGATATCCAGGCTCTGTCCCACCAGTTGCATTCTCCGCGGCTGGAATATCTGGGCATCGTTGCAGCCATGAGAGGTTTTTGCCAGGAGTTCGGGGCGCAGCAGAAAGCGGAGATTGATTTTAGAAGCCACGGTTTGTCCGGGCCGGTGCCACCAGACGTGTCTCTAGGCCTCTTCCGCGTTCTGCAGGAAGCCTTGCACAATGCGGCAAAGCATAGCGGGGCATCACGCTTCTCAGTGCAATTGTGGGGAACGCCGGGCGAAATTCATCTCACGGTTGGCGATACCGGCTCGGGATTCGATCTTGAAGCGGCCATGAAGGGCAGTGGGCTGGGTCTAGTCAGCATGCAGGAGCGGGTGAGGCTGATGAACGGTACGATCACGATTGGATCGAAGCCGGGGGGGACGACCATCAGCGCCAGCGTGCCTGTTGCCTCGGACATCGATTCAGCGCGCGCGACCGGATAAGATCCGCTGGAATCTCGGCTACTGCAGCGCTTGGCTTGACCCGATCTCCTGACGGCCACCGATGTTATAGCGCTTGAGCTTGCGATACAGTGTGGCGCGGCTTATGCCAAGCATCTTGCCCGCGAGCGCCTTGTCCCCCTTGACCTGTTCGAAGACGCGCTCAATTGTTGCCCTTTCGATGTCCTCAAGATCGGTGGAAGAAACTGCACCCGTGAGCATATTCGTCGCAGGTTCAGAGGAGGGCGAGGCGGACGCGATCGTCGGAGGCAGATCCGAGAGATCGATGAGCTTGCCGTCGCCCAGGGCCACGGCGCGCTCAATGCAGTTTTCCAACTCGCGGACGTTTCCCGGCCAATCGTATTGCAGCAGGCATTTCATGGCAGCGTTGGTAACTTGCATCGACGTATCAGGCGCGTGACGGTCGAGAAACCAGTGCGCCAGCATCGGAATGTCGGAGCGACGCTCGCGCAGTGACGGCAAGTGGACAGTAACCACGTTCAGGCGGAAGTAAAGATCCTTACGAAAAGTGCCGTTGCGATATTCGGCTTCAAGATCGCGGTTGGTGGCGGCGACAACGCGGACATCCACTTTGACCTTCTGATTGCTGCCCACAGGGCGAATTTCCTTTTCCTGTAGAACCCGCAGCAGCTTAGCTTGCATCTCCAGCGGCAACTCGCCGATCTCGTCGAGGAAGATAGTTCCCCCGTTAGCCGACTGGAATAACCCCGTCTTCGATCGGAGGGCGCCGGTGAAGGCGCCTTTTTCGTAGCCGAACAATTCGCTCTCGATCAGGGTGGGCACAAGCGAACCGCAGTCGACCGCCACGAATGGGCGATTGGCGAAGGAGCCGCGGAAGTGGATCGCGCGCGCAACCAGTTCCTTTCCGGTGCCGCTTTCGCCGGAAATGAGCACCGGAGTGCGGGTATCTTTCAACCGAGAAACCATGCGCAGTACGTCCTGAATCTTGGCCGAAGAGCCGACAATACCGTGCAGGTCGGATTCTGTATCCACGCGCTCTCTTAGAAATTGGTTCTCTTCTACCAAGTGGACCTTTTCAGCCATCCTGCGCAAGAAAAGACGTAGTTCTTCCAACGGAGAAAATGGTTTACCGATGTAATCGTAGGCGCCAAGCTTCATCGCCTGCACGGCAGTTTCAATGGAGCCGTGGCCGGTCATGACCGCGACCTCACTACGCGGCAGAAGTTTCTTCACCTTCTCCAGAAACTCGAGTCCGGACATATTGGGCATGACCATGTCGGTGAGAATCATGTGCGCGGGTTGCTCTTCGAGCAGAGCCAGAGCGGTCTCGCCGCTATTGGCTTCCATGCAGGTGTACCCCAGCGCCTCGCCCACAGTCATACATAAGCGGCGGATGCTTTGCTCATCGTCAACAATCAACAGGCGGATACGTAAATCTTCACTCACGGTGCCTTCCCCATAGTCTTCTCGATGACTGAAATAAATTGTTGAACCCGGAAGGGTTTCTCGACGCACGGTGCGCCGGTCTTGCGTAGAGTCGCGACGGTGTCTTCATTGGCAATATCGCCAGTAATAAAAACAATGCGCGCGGCGAGATCGGGACGGTGCCGACTCAACCACGCGTGCACATCCGCACCGTCGACGCCGCCGGGTGTCCGCATATCCGAGACCACACCCAGAAATTTCTCGGACTCGAGAAGCCGTAAACCTTCAACTCCGGATTCCGTGCATACGACCGCGTATCCGCTTCGTTCAAGAGTGGCACGGACGTATGCCATTACAGCTGGTTCATCCTCGATCAGCAGGACGGGCAAAGCGGCGGGATTCGTAAGAGGCGGGGTCGCGGTCATGCTGGGATCACTCCTGCGGTTGCGCCGGCTGAGGCCGTTTCCGGAACTGCGGGCAGCCGCACGATAAACGTCGCACCATCGCCGTCCCCGTTGTTGTGGCAAAGAATCTCGCCTCCGTGTTCGCGCACGATGCCGTAGCAGATACTCAGCCCCAACCCCGTGCCCTTGCCAATTTCCTTAGTCGTAAAGAACGGGTCAAAGATGCGCTCCGGAAAAGAAATTCCATAGCCGTTGTCGCGAAACAGAACCTCGACAAAACCGCCTCGGTTCGTGGTCTTGATTTCGATGCGAGCGGGGCGTCCTATATCGCGCACGGCGTCGTAGGCATTGTTAAGAATATTCAGGAATACCTGCTGCAGCTGGTGCGCGTCGCCAATCGCCTGAGGCAATTCGGAATCGAGTTGCTCGATCACTTCGACTCCCCGGCTGTGGAGGTCGTAGGCGCGCAACTGTACGGTGCGGCTGAGAATCGCGTTGAGCTGAACCGGTTTGCGTTGCGGCGGCATTTGACGTGCGAAGCTCAGCAGGTTCTGCACGATCTGCTTGGTGCGTTGGGCTTGCTCTAGAATGACGTGCAAGTCTTTACGGGCGCTCTCCGGAATCTCAGGGTTCTCCATGAGCAGATCGGAAAAACCGAGAATCGCGGTCAGCGGGTTGTTGACCTCATGCGCGACGCCGGAGACTAACTGCCCCACCGCCGCCATTTTTTCCGCGTGCAGCAGTTTGGCCTGCAACGTAGCGGCATCGGTGATGTCACTCATGACCACAACAATGCTGGCGACATTTCCCTGTTCGTCGCGCATCGGACTCAGGTTCATGGAGAAATGTCCGACGCGGCCTTCACCGTGCACGATCTGCACTTCCAGGTTGTCGATCTGCTGGCCCGCCAAAGTAGAGGCGAATGCCTCATTCAGCGCCTGACGCCGTGCGGGAACGATGAGTTCTTCCAGCGGCCGGCTCAGCAACTGGTTTTGCTGGTAACCCATGTCATACCAGCGGCGGTTCGCATAGCTGACGAGCCCAGCGGTGTCTGCCACCAGGATCAGGCTCTGGGTATTATTCAGAATCTTGCCGGAGAAATCGCGCTCGCGCTGCAGTTCGGATTGGAACGTCTTCAGACCGCTGATATCCAGCATCACGCCGCGGTATTGAACGATGCGTTGCTGGGCATCGCGCACAGCAAAAGCGTTGATCAGGACATGAACCGGCGATCCGTCATGGCGGCGCAGAGTTTGTTCATGATTCCGCACCGCGCCGTACTGCTGCATCTGCCCGGCGAGCTCCTGATACTGTTGGATGGAGAAGCATACTTGGGTGCGTACATCAGCCTGCAGCAGGTGCTCTCGGTTGCGATAGCCGAGCATGCGGACTAAAGCGTCGTTGACTTCGATGAAGCGGCCGTCAGGCGTCGAGAAAAATACTCCTTCCTGAATATTGTCGAAGAGTTCACGATAGCGGCGCTCGGCTTCGCGGCGATCCGTGATGTCCTTAAGCACGTGAATCGTCTGCAGGCCTTCGCTGCTTGCCCCATGAACCCGCGATGTGGATACAAGATAAGTTCGGTCCAGAACGGCGAGTACGTATTCATCGGTGGTTGCATCGGTAATCGAGCGGCAGAATGGACATGCCTGCAGCGGCGCATCGTTTCCCATCGCCAACAGAGCACCCATGTTCACGCCGATGAGTTCATGCGGCTGAACGCCAATGAAATCGGCCAGAGGGCGATTGACCCGCAGAACATGATCGGATTGATCGTGGGCGACGATGAAGTCGGTAATGGCGTCGAAGATCTCGATCCAATGCCGGTTCGCCTGATCCATGCGAGTGAAGAGCCGCGCATTCTCTAACGCGACGGAGGCTTGAGCGGCGACGGCCTGCAGGAGTTGCTCATCCTCTTCTTGCAAGGGCTTGTCGCGGTTCGCGAGACACAAGACTCCGACCAGATCCCCCGATGAACCAAGCAATCGGATCATGGTGCAATCTTTCCAGCCTAAGAGCGAACTCAGCTCGGGACCGAGCAACTCTTCGGCACTCGTTGAAACAATCTGCAAGAGATGCTGTGCCAGAGCATCGACGAGGGCATGATCAAAACGGCGCAGCAAGGAGCTCAGTTGCGGGTCGGGAATCGAGGTTTCCTGGAGCACTATCGTTTCGAGATCTGAACCCTGCCGGACAGCGAATGCTGCGGCTTTGGCCCCCATCAGATCGACAGCTCGGGTCACGAAATTCCTGGCGCACTCGGGAAGGCGAAGGTGGGAGTTCAACTCCAAGGCGAGCCCCTTCAGCGCTTCGGCGCGGCGGCGGTGCTGCTCGGACAAATGCAGATTACGAGCCGCCTCCAGTGTTACCGCAACCTGAGCCGCCAAGGCCTGCGCAGAACGTACGTTCTCTTGCGAGATTCCTGTGTGGTCCACGCGGTCGAGAACCCCGAGCAGTCCTAATACCCTTCCCCCAGCTCCGAGGAGGGGTACGGCAAGTAGTTGGCGCACCTTGAACTTGAGAATCATTTCAAGGTTGGCGCCCGGGATCTTCGCGGGATCGTTGGCCCAGAAAGGCTCCTTATTCAAAAGAGCGCGGCTCGCGACTCCATCCGGAAATATCTCGTCGACTGGGCCGGGCTGGCCGTTTTCGGCTCCCCAGCGAACCCGAAACGCCCCCCCCTCCACCAGTCCGACAAAGGCCCGGCCAAAACCGAGGAAGTCGGCCGCACGAACCACAAATTGCCGCAAGAATTCATCAAGATCTCCCACCGAGCTTAGTTCCGAGAGGAGATTGAGGAGTTGATGCAGTTCGTGAGCCTGAGCGCGAGCAGTTCCGTAGAGCTCGGCGTTGGCGATCGCGACCGCTCCCAATCCGGCCACAGCTGAGAGCAGCGACCTTTCCTCAACGCTGAAGGTTCCTTCCTTCCGCGGATAAATCAGCACAGCCCCTTCCGCACGGGAAGTACGAATTGGAGCAGCCAGCAGCATGCCAGCGGGTACCAAGTCGCCAAGAGCGTGGGTGAAGGGATCGATGGCAACAGTGATCGGAGCATCGGCAGCAATGGCGCGGGCAGCAAGGTCAGCCGCAAATTGTAGGCCCTTGCGATCAAAACGGGCACGGGCTGAAATTGCCAGTTGCGAAGACTCAGCAGCAATCGCGTGCAGACCCACTGTCTTCCCTTGGCGCAAGAGAACGCAGACCAGTCGGGCGCGCAACAGAATCCGTAAACGATCCGCCACGGCCTGAGCCACCGCAGATGAGTCGGGGACAGCATGCACCGCTTGGGCGACCTCGGTCAGGATCTCGGAGCGACGGCGCTCCTCCCGCGATACCTGGGTCAAGCGGCTTGCTTCCAGCAAAGTGCCGAGTTGGCCTGCAAGGATGGTCGCCTTGGCCGCCAGATCCTCGTTGAAGTAATTCGGTTCGGAGGCCTGCAAAAAGACTGCGGCGCCGATGACTTCATCCGAAACTACCAGCGGCGCGGCCATCAAG
>Ga0210402_10002524_pt1 | contig 17767 bp, 17 predicted proteins | sample IncBWC7MmetaG_FD_161055 | JGI IMG/M metagenome (GOLD analysis project Ga0210402, IMG submission 161055) | Forest soil microbial communities from Barre Woods Harvard Forest LTER site, Petersham, Massachusetts, United States - Inc-BW-C-7-M | ecosystem: Environmental > Terrestrial > Soil >... | reverse complement strand
GCCGTTCGCACGATCGAGGGCGCAACATGAGCAACATAGGGAATCCGTTCGGCGGCGGTGATCTCGCGCTGTAGAGCGGACGTGCGGTTCAGTGTCGGCACGATGCGGCCTCCTTGTTCGGAATCGCGGGATTGCCGACGTCCAAAACTGTGAAGCTGTTCATGACTACTTCTTGACTGCTGTGTTGCGCGGTGCGCGAGATTTTTCGTCCGTCGCGTGGCAGGCAGTCTGGAAGAAGCCCCACTTAAATTGAATTCAATTAACTGGCGAATTCGCGCAAAAAAGCAAGTCGCTCCGGATTCGGCAATCTGCACGTTTGCCGGGCCGAGTCTGAATCCATGGCCGGGCAGCCCTAATATGTTGGGCTCGAACGCGAATTTGAGAGGGCAGATTTTAGCCATGATCGTAAGTCCCGAGCGGCCGATCTGTCGTTGAACGGAGCGAACTGCGCACGCCCGTTTGCCGAAGTTTGGGATGCGCCTTAGAATCGCGGATCCACCTTTGCAAAGGATTCAAGCGATGCGCGATGTCAAAGTTGCCTTTATTGCGGCGGCGCTGCTGCTTGTATCTCGCCACTCGTCTGCCGCGGACCAAAAGCCGGCGCCGGCAGCGGCACCGGTGAAACCGATGGTCGAGACGCTCTTTGGCAGAAAGATCACCGACAACTATCGGTATATGGAAGCGCTCGATGCTTCCACGATCGCCTGGATGAAATCGCAGGGCGACTATACCCGCTCGCTTCTCGACAGCATCAAGCCGCTCGCACCGCTGAAGATCGACGTTGCAAAATTCTCCGCGAGCTTTGGACTGATCCAGGGCTATGTGCATTTCGGCACACGGGGATTCTACGAGGAGCGCGCGCCGGGGTCAGACAACTTCGACCTGATGGTGTCCGATGCTGCGGGCATCCGTAAGATCGTCGACGTCGCCGCATTGCGCGCCGCGAACGGCGGCAAGCCTTTTGCGATCAATTATTTTCTGTCGTCGCCCGACGGCAACAAGGTGGCGGTCGGGATATCCGAGGGAGGTTCGGAAGACGCATCGATCACGGTTTATGACGCGGCGAGCGGCGCAAAAATCGGCGGACCCGTCGATCGCGCGCAATTTGGCACGACCTCATGGAGCGATGATTCCAAGCTCCTGTACTTCATTCGTCTGCAGAAGACTGCCGCGAACGCGCCAGCGACCGACAAGTATCAAAATGCCACGGCCGATGCCTGGGACTTGAAGTCCGAACCCGTGGCGATTCTGGGGGCTTCACTGGGCCACGGCCCCGCGCTCACGCCGGTCGAGGCGCCCGCTATCGTCATGGTTGTCGGTGCGCCGATGGCAGCAGCGCTGTCGATCAACGGCGTCCAGAATGAGCTCGCCATGTGGCTGGCCCCCGCCGCGCAGGTGAGCGATCCAAAGGTCACATGGACCAAATTCATTGCGCGCGAAGATGCGGTCACGAGCTTCGACATGCGCGGGCCGGAGATTTTTCTGTTGTCGCATAAGGATGCGCCGACCTTCAAAGTCCTGACGCTGCGCGCGGGCCAGCCTCTGCCCTCGGCATCGGCGCTGGTGCCGGCGCAAGCCGATCGTGTGATCGAATCAATCCATGCGGCAGCCGATGCCCTCTATGTTCTGGCGCGCCACGGCGCCTATTCGCAATTGCTGCGCATTCCAGCCGGGTCGACCGCCATCGAAGAAGTCGCATTGCCATTTCGGGGCCACATTGGCGAAGCCTTCACCGATCCGCGCACGCCGGGCGTTGCCCTCAATTTGTCGAGCTTTACCGCACCTCCTGCCGAGTTCGTTTACAGCCCCGCGAACAAAAGCTTCAGCGAATTGAAGGTCGGCACACAGGGTGCGTGGGTTGCATCCGACTATGTGCTGAGCGATCTGCAAGCCAAGGCCCCGGACGGCACCCTGGTGCCGCTGTCGCTGGTGCAACCGAAGAGCGCCAAGGGTGCGCAGATCACCATCATTGAGGCGTACGGCTCCTACGGCATTTCCGAGCTCGCCGATTTCAGCGTGCGCCGCGCCACTGCGATGCGCAAGGGCATCACCTATGGAGTGTGTCACGTGCGCGGCGGCGGCGAGCTGGGCGAGCAGTGGCGGCTGGGCGGCAAGGATGCGAATAAACACAATACCTGGGGCGATCTCATTGCCTGCAGCGAATATTTGATCGCGCGCGGCGTCACGACGCCGGCGAAGCTGTTCGTCCTCGGTGGGTCGGCGGGCGGCATCACCATGGGGCGCTCCTTGACGGAGCGGCCGGATCTGTTCGCGGGCGTGCTCGATCTGGTCCCCGCGGCGAACACATTGCGTGCGGAATTCACCGCCGGCGGACCCCCCAATATTCCGGAATTCGGCTCAGTGACCACCAAGGAGGGCGTTGCCAATTTGTACGAGATGGATACCATTCAACACGTCAAGAAGGGGACGCAGTACCCGGCGGTGATGATTACAACGGGACTCAACGATCCGCGCGTGGCACCCTGGGAACCGGCCAAGCTGGCCGCCGCCCTTCAGGCCTCCGGCACGACGAAACCCGTGCTGCTGCGTATCGACGAAGAGGCAGGGCACGGGATCGGCTCGACCAAGACGCAGGGCGACCAGCTGCAGGCGGACATCATCGCCTTCGTGTTCTGGCGCGCCGGTCTGCCCGAATGGCAGCCGGCGCAATGAGTGAGCGACTACGATGCATGCCGGCAAGGCGCGGGCTTTAGCTGATCGCGTAGACGTTGCCGTCGGTGCTGCCAAAATAAATCATGTCTCGCTCGATGACGGGCGACGACAAAACGGCCCCGACGCTCAGCATTTTCGACACCCCGATGACCAAGTCGTCATAAAAGGCGTCGCCGAATGCCGCGGCGTAGTTGGGATCGCCGTCTTTCTGCGTCAGCGCCGCAGCATTCTGGTTTGCCGCGTCGGTGCTGAAGGTCCACGCGGTGGCATGCTTGTCGAGGTCGATCGCGATCAACGTTCCGGAGTTCGAACCGATGTAAAGATTCCGGCCTGCGATCGCCGGCGAGGAGAACATCGGCCAATGATGAAAGCTCAGTGAATACTTGAGCGCACCGGTCTTGGCGTCAACTGCGTGGAACAAGCCGGAATCCGACGTCGCAAAGTAGAGCGTCCCGTCCTGCGCAATGGGCGTCGAAATGACCCACGAGCCCTTGTTTGAAAAGGCCCATTTTTTTGCGCCGCTGACGGCATCCAGCGCGTACAAGTTGGAGTCGCGGCAACCGAAGTACACCATGCCGCCGGCGATTGTTGCCGAAGATTGGATGCCGACCTGGTTGGCGATTTTCTGATCGTCGCCGGTCTTGAAGCGCCAGCGCTCCAGTCCCGACTTGGCGTCTAGGGCATAGAAATAGGAATCCCAACTGCCGATATAAACCATGCCGTTCGCGATCGCGGGGGATGCGTGCACAACGTTGCCGGTGCGAAACTTCCAGCGCAGGGCGCCGGAGGAAGCATCGAGCGCATAGATATTGCCGTCGCCACTGCCGACATAGACGGTGTCCTCGGCGATGGTGGGCGAGGACAAATAGAAGTCGAACGGATCGGGCATCGATTCCCCGGCAGGATCCGAGCCGTGAAGGTGCCGGCCGGTGAAGCGCCGCTCGCCCTCGGATGCGAATTTCCAGCGCTGCTCGCCGGAATTTGCATCAACCGCATATATGTTGCCATCGTAGCTGGCAAAATATACGCGGCCATTGTAGACCGCGGGAGATGAAGTGACGCGGCTGCCGGTCTTGAATTTCCAGCGCTGCGCGCCGTCGGCAAGATTCACCGCGTACAAGTAGTGATCATTACTGCCGAAATAGGCGGTGCCGTCGCTCACCGCCGGCGTGGAAATGACCGCGCCGCCCGTTTTGAATTTCCACTTGATTCCGTGCAGCAGCGGTACTCCAGACTGCAGGTAAATGCCGCTGTGCTGCGCGTCGCCGCGAAACGATGCGATGGGTTGCGAGAAAGCCGGTACCGACAAGCAGGCGCAGACCAGCGCGACGACATGCTTCATGGGATCTCCGTGGCTAACGTGAATAACGCTCAGCGATCATACTCGGTGGCGATTTCTGCGCAAACCCGGCACTTAATTGAATTCTAGTTTGACGCGACTCCCGAGAAACTATTGCCACGCGACGGCTACACCGGTCAGCGCAATACACACTCAAGGAGTCATCATGAATAGCTTCACTCTTACTGCCGTGGGCAATCTCGCCAGAGACCCGGAATTCGCCGCCAAGGGCGATACCAGCTACGCACGGTTTTGCCTGGTCGGCAATGATTACGCAGGGAAGGACGAGCATGGCAACGCGCGCGAGGCGGTTACCAGCCTCTGGTTCACAGCATTCGAAAGTATCGGGGAAGTGATCGCAAAAAATGCGCGCAAGGGCGATCAGCTCATTATCCAGGCCCAGGTTCGTGCCAACAACTGGACCGACCGCGAGGGCGAGAAGCAATACGACCATTCCTTCGTCGTGCAAAATTTTCGCTTCGGCGCTCCCGGTCGGGCGAAGCGTGAAGAATTGGCCGCGCGGCGTGGCGAGAACGAAATCGGCGCGCTGGAGACGGAGGTCTGACATGCGATTACTCCGGACCCGAGGATCGGCGCACCTGGCACTGACCGCCTTGCTGGTGGCGATGATCTGCGCGCCTGACTTCGCTTTGGCACAAGCTTCGCCCTTCATGACCGGCGCGAGTTCCTTGCAGACCAACATTCTTGCGTGGCTGACGCCGGTGGCCATCATTCTCGTGATGGTGCTCGGCGGAATGGCTATGGCAAACCGAATGTCGTGGGGATGGTGTCTAGGCGCGATTTTGGGGATAGCCATCGGCTTCGGTGCACCGCAAATCGTTACCTGGGTTCGCGGAATGTTCGGCGTGTAGGGAGAAAAATTTGAGCGAACGCAATCCAGGGCTCACCGCCGATCCGCTTTTCGTTGGGGCAACCCGGCCGTCGATGCGATGGGGTGTGACGTACTCTGCCCTTTTGTTCAATATGGTATTTACCTTGGAGGTCTTTCTTTTCACGAAAAATTTGCTGACATTGCTGCTCTGCGCGCCCATTCACGGCGTTTGCATGCTGTTGTGCGCCCGCGATGCGCGGTTCTTCGATCTTGTGCTGCTGTGGGGGCGGACCCGGTTGCCCGCCTGGTTTGCGAATGCGCGGGTTTGGAAAGCGAGTAGCTACTGCCCGCTGGTGATCGAAGTGCCAAATCGCCGCGGACGGCGCGGCAGGCAGAGCTAGTCATGGCAGCACTCCGCGCTCCACCCTCCGCCCGCCCTCCAGCACTACGGTGGCGGCTGTCGGGCACTTCAATTCCGCTATCTGAATGCGGGCCCGCTAAGTGGGTGTTCCCAAGGGCAACGGAGGACGGAAGCGAACCCGGTCCACTTCGACAATCGCAAGCCTGCCCCCAAGTGGCTCCAGAAATGCAGGCTGCATTAGAAACCGCTCCAGGACACGCACGATGTCTTGGGCCACAGTGGTGTCCGGCAGACGCAGAACAACAATGCCCTGGTACCGATCCGGTGGATATCGCCGCACATCAGCGAAATCCAAGTCCCGAGTGAGAAGTGCCGCGCCAGTATCTCGGGCACGCGCGGCAATTTGTTCATCGGAAGCCGCAGCCAACCCAACATCTCGTGCGAACTCCACCTGGTGCCCGAATTTTTGGCACATGTGGATTGCCGCCCGCGGCAGGTTAGCGTCGATCAGAAAACGCATGCCGAGCTAGGCTGCTGGCAGTGGGTGAAACGACTCCTGCTCAGCCAGTTCACCCACAAATCGGAGCGCAGCCCGGATGTCGTCGGCCGTGACGTCGTACTCACGTTGTACGTCCTCGAATGTCATACCCCCGGCCAGGCTGCCGACAATCACCGTTACCGGCAAGCGAGTGCCCCGAATGACGGGTTTGCCGTGACAGACGGCGGGGTCGATGACAATGCGGTTCGGGGTGGTCATGGTGAGTCAGATGATAGTGATTTGGCTGAACTTGTCGAGTTTGGCCTCCCGCAACGTTAACCTCGTCGCCTTTGCATCTGGGTTGAATTCGCCGGGACCGCCGAGCGCATCAATCACATTGGCCTTGTCGTACCGGGAGCGCGGGTAGGCCGCATGCGCCTGCGGCGCCGCCCAGCCTAATTTATGCGCGATGGCAAGATCCTTTACGGTGCCGCAACCCGCTCCATGTGCACCTTGAAGCCGGGCATCCAACCGTCCTTGGATTTGAATTCAGTCACTACATCGTAGGCAACTTCACCGCTGCGCTGCCAACGGCTGCGATACACCATGGTCTGGCCGTTTTCCACGAAATTCGTGTCAGGAAAGACTAAGGAATCCTGGTCGATTGACACGGGGCCGCGGCTGAAGCCGCCGTCGCTTTCGATATAGAGATATTCCAATTGCTTATCGGCGGAATTCCAAAAGTAAATTGACTCGCCCATCGCGTCCGGCTTTCCTGTAGCGCGTACGGTGTGGCGATCGCGCAGAAATTTACCGTCGTATACCCAGGCAAAACAGTGCTCGTCGGTCCTGCCCCCGGGAAACGCTCCCTTCCAACAATGGTCTGCAAGAAACGCCAGCGGCTGGTAAGCCTGATCCGGATGCGAGAACCCGAAGCCCGGCGCGAATAGAAGCAAACAAATCCACTTACGCATGGTTTTTCTCCTGTGACTTTTTGATCAAGCTTTTGAAGTATTGGCGAAGCTGGCGGACGGCGGCATCGAAATAATTGATGTCCCGGAAAGTACGCGCCTGCATGACGCCGCCTTCCATGGTCGTCAGTACGAATTGCGCCAATTCCCTGCGGTTGAAGTCCGCCGGCAATCGCGGCTTCGCCTGCCGCAAGCACTCCGCGACAGCCTCGATCCAGGCGTCGAAATTCCTGGCTAGCCGTTCGCGCACCGCTGGGTCCGGCTCATGTAGTTCGAGCGCCAGACTGCCGATCGGACAACCATAGGAGCAGTCAGTGTCGGCCAGTGATTTGCGATAGCGAGCAAGCAGGGCGAATATCCTCTCGATGGGATCGTCCACACCTTCCCATGCCGGTTCGAGCAACATCGGACCGATGCCCTCGTGATATAGATCCAGCACAGCAGCCAACAGATCGGTCTTGCTCGGAAAGAAATAGTAGAGGCTGCCGCTATTGACCTTGGCGGTCTGCAACACGTCGGCGATGCTGGTCGAGTTGTATCCCTTTTCCCAGAAAAGCTGCATGGCTGTAAGCACCAAACGGCTGCGGGTATCGGATATCGGCGCGACTTGATTGATCATTCAACTAAGTTACGCCGGAAATGGCGTCCGATCAAGATTTTTCGCTTGTGCGCTCGCTAAGATGCTCCCTAACCCTAATCCGTCTTGACGTACTGTGCCTTGCCGTCACCGAACGACCAATCTTCGGGGGCGACGCCCACCAGTGAAATGAGCACATCCTCAGGTCTCATGCCTGGATTCTTCGCCAGCCGCGCGGCGATGGTCTTGTAGATCGCCAACTTCACTTGTTGCGAGCGTTGGTTGAGGGTGATTTGAATCATCACAATGTCGTCCGTGCGATTCACGCCCAGATAGGTCGGATCGTAAATCAGGTCGGCCGGCGCATGCTCGGTCAGTACTTGGAACCGGTCCAATTCCGGAACGCTTGCGGCCTCGACCAACGCGCGGTGCACTTCGTCGGCCACAGCTTGACGATATTGGGTGGATTTTCCTGCTCGAAATGAGATTCGTACCAGCGGCATGGCGTTGACCCCGGATGTTTCTTTACAACTGTTCTGATTATAGTGTCGATCCTGCAATCCGATACCGTCAGTACAGGATGAGCCGGGGCGCCGAAAAACATGTACTACGCCGAGGGACAAGCATGAAACCCAACACCGCGCTTTTCACAACAACCTTGCGTGCCGCTCTGGCGGCGGCTGTCGCGATCTTGAGCCCCTCGGCGGCTTCCTTAGGCCAGGACAGCCACGCGTCAAAACACCACGTACTACCTGCATCCACCGAGAACGTGCAATGGGGTTGGTACGATATCAATGAGAAGCCAAAGCTGACCGTCAAGTCAGGCGACACCGTTTCAATCGAGACCCTGTCCCATTCCCTGGGGCAAATCAAACCCGGGGTTCCAATGGATGAAATCGTGCGATTGCGCAAGGCAAATCCGGGCGGCGGACCCCACTCGATCACGGGGCCCATTTACGTCGATGGCGCGGAACCGGGCGACACGCTGGAAATTCATATTTTGAAAATCGTGCCCAAGACCGACGGCTTCAATTTCAACGTACCCGGTAAGGATTTCCCCACCGTCGGGCAGCTCGCGCCCGAGTTTCCCGAAGGCTTCGTGCGCTACTACAAGCTTGACCTGGCAAAGATGCAAACCCAGTTCAAGCCGGGAATCGTCATTGACCTTAAACCCTTCCCCGGGACCTTCGCCGTCGGCGTCGACCCCAACGAACCGGATGCCAAGGCCGGGCCGCCGATTCGCGATGCAAAAGGTCGCACCAGCACGCTGCGTCCTTGGAAGAACGGTTCCAACATGGATGTGAACGAGCTTCAAGCGGGTGCGACCATGTATTTTCCGGTGTTCCAGAAGGGTGGGCTGATCTGGACCGGCGATTCGCACTGCCGGCAGGGCAACGGCGAGGTCAACTTGACCGCGCTGGAATGTTCGTACAAGGAAATTGAAATCAAGCCCATCGTTCGCAAGGACATGAAGACCGAATGGCCCTGGGCGGAGACGAAAGCCGATTGGATCTTCATGGGCTTCGACGAAGACTTGAATCAAGCCATGAAAATCGCCGTGGACCAGACCGTCAACTGGCTGTCGAAACAAACCATCGTGCCAATGAGCCGCGAGGAAGCCTACGCGCTGACATCAATTGTGGGAGATTGTCGCGTATCGCAAGTCGTCGATATCCGCAAAGGCGTGCACTGTATGATTCCGAAATCGGTGTTCGTCGACTACAAGGCGGGCAAACGCTAGCGCCCTTAATCTTTCGCCAGCTGCACCACCATCTTTCCCGTGTTCGCGCCGGTGAACAATCCGATCAGGGCAGCGGGTGCCTGCTCGATGCCTTGCAATATCGTGGTGCGGTATTTCAAGCGGCCCTGGCGTATCCATCCTTTCATGTCGGCGAGGAACTGCGCGCGCTTCGATTCGAATTCGTAGTAGACGAAGCCGCGCAGCATCACACGGTTGTAGATGATGTTCGAAAGCGTGGTCACCGGTTCCGAGACGGCGCCAAAATTATTGTAGGCTGAGATCATGCCGCACACGGCTATGCGCCCCAGTGCGTTCATACGCGGCAGCGCCGCGTTCAGGTGCTCACCGCCGACGTTCTCGAAGTACACATCGATCCCTTTGGGGGCAGCTGCCTTGAGCGAGGTGCGAAGCTCTCCCGCCTTATAATTGATGGCGGCATCCAGCCCCAGCTCTTCCTTGAGCCAACGACATTTCTCATCGGAGCCGGCGCTGCCGATCACGTAGCAGCCTTTGATTTTCGCGATTTGGGCGGCAACGCTGCCCACCGCGCCGGCGGCGGCCGAGACGAAGACGTTTTCGCCGTCTTTGAGCGCGCCGATCACGAGCAATCCGCCATAGGCCGTGAGTCCGGTCAGCCCTAAGACACTCATGTAAGCAACCAAGGGCATGCCGTCGGCGTCGAGAACGGTCAGGCCCTTGCCTTCCGACACGAAGTATTCTCTGAAGCCCTGCATCGACTCGACGTGATCACCCTCCTTGAACGCAGGGTTGCGCGACTTCAGCACCCGTCCGATCGTGCCGCCGATCATCGCCTCGTTGAGCGCTGTCGGCCCCGCCAGCCTCGGCCGCATGGCCGGATCGACCGACATGTAGATGTTCTCGACCAGCACCTGACCCTCGCCCGGGTCCGCTACCGCGGTCTCCACGATTCGAAATTGCGCGGGTGTCGGCAGGCCTTGCGGGCGTTCAATCAGATGGACTTCTCTGCTTCGCATATTTTTGTCCTCAGACGGCGATTAGCCGTTTGGCTAGCGCATGTTTCCAACGACCGGACTTAAATCGCCAAATGAGCATCGAACCTTTGAGCATATAGTCGCCGATGATGGAGCTGTACACCCAGATCACCGACAGGTGAAACACAGCGAAGGTCGCTGCCAGTGCGCAGCGCACGCCGATCAGCCCAAGGAAGGAAGTGATGAGCGGGAAGCGCGTGTCGCCGGCGCCGCGCAAGGAGCCGCCGATCGCCATGTCGACTCCCAGCAACGGCAGCATCGCCGCCATGATGTAGGTAAATTCGGTGGTGCGCAGCACGGCGATCTCATCCGATCCTAAAAAAAAGCGCGCCAGACCTGAGGCGTTGATCACAATGAGGAATCCGATTAGAGACATCGCCCCGACCGCCATGCTGCAGGCTCGCCAGCCGCTGCGTGCCGCGCCCTCGACATCTCCCGCTCCCAGATGCTGGCCTACGAGGGTTGCACCCGCGATTGAGAATCCGCTGCCCACCACCATGGCCGCGTTCAGCATATTGACGCCGACATTGTAGGCGGCGAATGCCTCGGTGCCATAGTAATGCCCGATGAGCGACATGAATAAGAAGAAGCCGAACTGCAGGACGAGCTGCTCGAGCGCCACCGGGTAGCCGATGTGCAGCAGCCGCTGGTAACGCGACCTGTTGAAAATGTCGCCCGGATAGAACTTGATGGTCAATTTCTGCCGCATCCATAACGACACCAGGACAGCACCGCACAAAACGAATGACAGCCCGGATGCAAACGGCGCGCCCGCCGCTCCCATCTGTGGCGCACCCCATTTCCCCAGGATGAAAGCATAGAGCAGCGGCAGGTTCACCACATTCACCGCCAAGCCGAACAGCAGCGGAGTCCACGCGTTGCCGGCGGCGCGCAATGCACTCGACAGAATGATGTCGATGGCAAAGCCGATGATGAACGCCGCGAGCCAAAATATGTTGCGCGAGGCCAGCTGGGCCGCGTGCTCGTCCAGGCCAAATACTTCGGCGATCTGGTGCGAGAACAGCATGCCGAAGATCATGAGCACGAGTCCAACCAGACCGCCGAACATGAGCGACGCGGAGGTGATGCGGCTGGCCTCCTCGCGCTGGCCGGCGCCCCAGGAGCGCGCGACCAGGGCCGTCGTGCCGACGCCGATGGCCATCAACAGCGCTTGCAGCGCGAAGAAGACGCGCTGACCCGCTCCAACGGCGGCCACGGCCGGCGCCCCCATGCTGCCGACGAATTTGGTCTGAACCATGGCAACCATCGAAAACATCAGGTTGGACGCGATGGAAGGCCCGGCCAGCTGCCATATGGTGGGGCGCTTGTATTCCGGCGCCCTCGATTCGTCCAGGATTGTCATCGGTCGTTGGTTCAGATCTTCAAGACGGCGGGCTTTCGAATCCATATCGTCAACAACAAGTAGTAAAAGATACCGATCGCGATCCAGGCCAACCCCAGGACCTTGGCTGCGCGATCCATTTCGTACAGCACATACACGATGATCGCCAGGCCGATCAGCGGAAAAATCAAATGCCGCAGCCAGTCGCCGCTGCGCCGCCGGATCAGATAGTGGTTGATCACCGACAGATGCAGCAAAACGAAGCCGGTGAGCGCGCCGAAATTGACGATCAGAGTCAAATCATCGACGCGTGTTGAGAATAACAGTCCCACCAGCAGAGAAATGACGGCAACCACCAGCGTGCTGACGTAAGGGGTTTTATACCGGGGATGCACCTTGGCCAATATCGCCGGAAGCTTGCCGTCGCGCGCCATGGCGAAGAGAATCCGCGACACCGCGGCCTGCGCAGCCATGGCATTGGCTATGGCGGAGGCAATGACGATGGCAAGAATCGTGATCAGCCGCAGCCAGGTGCCGCCGGCGCGCTGCGTGATTTCGTAGAACGCCGTTTCGGGCGAGGAAAAGCGCATTCCCGCGCTCAAGTCGGTTGCGATCCAGGTTTGCAGCATGAAGAGCGCGCCAACCAACATCAAGGACAGCACTGTGGCGCGGCCGACGGCATTCGTACCGGCGCGATTTTCCTCGGACAGCGTCGAGATGCCGTCGAAGCCGAGAAATGACAGCACTGCGATCGAGGTGGCGCCGGCCACCGTCGACAAGGAGAACACTTTCGCATTGTAAATCGGCGCGAGGGTCAGTTTGCCCGCACCCATGCCGCCGTACAGCGCAAGCAGACCGACCACCACGAACAGCGCCAGCACGATCAATTCAAAGATCAACATGTAGCGGTTCACCCGGGCCGTGAATTGGATGCCGACCAGGTTGACCGCGGCGTTGAAGGAGATGAAGACGGCGAGCCAGACCCAGGCAGGCACGGCGGGCAGCACCGGCCTCAAGGCCACGGCGCTGAACAGGTACAGCAGCGAGGGCACGAGAATGTAGTCAAGAAGAATCAACCAGCCGGAAAAGAAGCCGGCAATTTCATGCAGTCCGCGTTGCGCGTAAGTGTAGACGGAACCGGCCAGCGGGAAGGCGCGCGACATGGCTGCGTAGCTCAGGGCGGTAAAAAACATGCCGACGAGACCGACCAGATAAGCCAGCGGCACCATACCCTTGGCGTCGTTGTAGACGAAGCCGAATACCGAATACGGTGCGATCGGCACCATAAAAATCAATCCATAGATGACCAGATCCTTGGTCGTGAGCGCGCGGTGCAATTGCTCCGTATATCCAAATTCTTCAATCGACAAGCGCGCGGGCTCCTTTTGTTGCGCAGTCTATCCCAAGAGACGATTGACGCGATCCATGATTTGAGTCGCGCAGCGGCGGCAAGATTCCGTACAATATTAAAAAGCACGTCCGGCCGATGACCCCAACCGCACATCGACATACGATTCACCATCGGCATCATGGCTGGGATCACAGCTTTGCCGCCGTGACGCGCATCGCACCGGGAGAGTCGTTGGAGTTCGACGTGACCGACGCGTCGGGAGGCCAACTCGTCGAGACGTCGACCGTCGCTGATGTAGGCCGGATGGACTTCGGCAAAATCAACCCTGTGACCGGCCCTGTGTACATCGATGGGGCCGAACCGGGAGACATTCTCAAAGTCACTCTGCTGTCGTTTGCCCCCTCGGGTTGGGGCTGGACCGCCAATATCCCCGGATTCGGCCTGCTGGCCGACGATTTCAAGGAGCCGGCGCTGCATCTGTGGCGCTACGATGCCCGCACCCTTGCGCCGGCACTATTCGGCCGCTGGGGCAAAGTACCCTTAAAGCCCTTTACGGGGACCATCGGCTTGGCGCCCGCAGAGCCCGGACTACACAGCATCGTCCCGCCCCGCCGTGTCGGCGGCAATATGGATGTCCGGGACATCGCCCAGGGCACCGAACTCTATTTGCCGGTCGAAGTGCGGGGCGCACTGTTTTCGGTGGGCGATACGCATGCGGCGCAGGGTGATGGCGAAGTGTGCGGCACGGCAGTCGAGAGCCCGATGCGCGTGGCGCTGCAATTCGACCTGCTCAAGCAGACGCCTTTGAGCTTCCCGCGCTTCCGGACCTGCGGTCCTGTCACGCGGCACCTGGACGAAAAGGGGTATGAGGTCGCGACCGGGATCGGTCCCGATCTCATGCAGGCGGCGCGTGCAGCCGTCCGCTCCATGGTGGATCTGCTGACGCGCGAGCGCGGCATGCCCGCCATGGATGCCTACCTGCTGTGCAGCGTCTGCGGCGATCTTCGCATCAGTGAAATCGTCGACGTGCCGAACTGGACCGTTTCGTTTTACTTTCCGCGTGTTGTGTTCGAGTGATTGCAGTCGCGGCCACGCGGAATACGCGGACAGACCTCTAGCGATCGACTTCTTCGACGACCGGCTGGCCGGAAACGCGCACGCGAATCAGCGCCCAGCACAGCCCCACGGTCAACATGCAGGCGATGAAGAACAGCGCGATCCAGAGCATCGCGGTATGGCTGGACGTACTGAGCCAGCCCCAGCTGCTGATCAGCCAGATCACGGCGGCGAAAAATGCGAGCCCCAGCGCAACCCCCAAGGTGCCCAACGATCTCCAGGTCGCATGGACAAAGAATATCCACACCGCGAGCAAAACGAGACCGACTACTGCCTGGAGCGGCTGCAGGTGAGGAAAATTTCCTGCAAGCCAGCTGACAAAGGAAACTCCGGAGGGATTGTAGGTTGCCAGCACCAGGGCGAGCGACGCTAGAAAGCGTCCGAGCAAGCCGCCCATGGTGAGTCTACCCATGGGGCTATCGTACGCGGATCGGACCTGAATTCACACGGAACGCCGATAAACGACAAAGCCCGAGCGCTCGGCGACCTGCTCGTACAAGCGCATGGCGACGGCGTTTGTCTCGTGAGTCTGCCAATAGACACGGGGCGAGCCGGCGAGCCTGGCATGTTCGTACACCGCGCAGATGAGCGCCCGGCCGACGCCCTGCCCGCGCACGGCATCCGCGGTGAATAGATCGGCAAGATAACAGGTAGGCGGGATTTGAATCGTGCTGCGATGATAGAGAAAGTGCGTGAGCCCGACGATCCCGCCCGCGCGTTCCGCAACCAATGCGTGCATGGGCTCGTACGAATCAAAAAAACGCGTCCAGGTCATGAGGGTGACTTCGGGCGCCAATGCGGTCTCACCTGATCGGCCGTAGAATGCGTTGTACCCGTCCCAAAGCAGCTTCCATTGTTGGAAATCGACGCGGCGAACTGCGCGTATTTGGACTGCTTCGCTCAACGGAGTTCTCCTACAGGCTGCCGATCGCTCGCTTGATCGCCATCCTTGATATTATTCTCAAATGCGGCCAACCACTTTTGATATGAGCAAATCATTGATCTCCGCCGCCGAAATCCGCTCTACGTACGCGATCATCGCGCCTCACATCCGCCGCACGCCGGTCATCGAAGTGGATGGTTCGGACTTCGGAATAGATGCGCCGCTCGTGCTGAAACTCGAATTGCTGCAGCATGCCGGCTCGTTCAAGGCGCGCGGCGCATTCACCAGCTTGCTGAAGCGCCAAGTTCCCCGTGCCGGCGTGGTCGCCGCCTCGGGCGGAAATCACGGTGCGGCGGTGGCCTTCGCGGCCATGAAGCTCAAGGTGCCCGCCAAAATATTCGTTCCCAGCATTGCTTCGCCGGCCAAGATCCAGCAAATAACCGACTACGGCGCGCAATTGGAAATCAGCGGCGAACGCTACGCCGACGCGTTGGCGGCGAGCGAAGCCTGGATCGCTGCGTCGGGAGCGATGCCGATCCATGCCTTCGACCAGCATGAGACGATGCTCGGCCAGGGCACCGTGGGCCTGGAGTTCGATGATCAGGCGCAGATCGATACGCTCATGGTCGCCGTCGGCGGCGGCGGACTCATCGCCGGCCTCGCGGCGTGGTATGAGGGCCGGATCAAAATCGTCGCGGTTGAACCCGAGAAGGCCCCGACGCTCACGCGGGCGCTCGAAGCCGGCCGGCCCGTCGATGCCGAGGCAGGCGGCATTGCCGCGGAATCCCTCGCGCCGCGCCGGGTTGGGGAGCTGGTATTCCCCATCATCCGGCGCTTCGTCGACAAGACCGTATTGGTTTCGGACGACGCCATTCTCGATGCGCAGCGCCGGCTATGGACTGCACTCCGCGTAGTGGCGGAGCCCGGCGGCGCCGCGGCGCTTGCGGCACTGACTTCGCGAAAGTATGTACCTACCCTAGGAGAACGCGTGGGCGTGCTGATTTGCGGCGGCAACACCGCCGTCGTGAATTTCAAGTCCCACTAGAAAGGGCTCTTGCCTCCGCGACCAGCGGGTGGGAAGGACTGAGATTTTGTTCCACATGCGTCAGCGCTTCGCGCGCGCTCGCAGCCGCCGCAACCTTGTCCCCCAGGCCCAGTTCGCTGCGGGCTCGCAGCAAAAGTGCCTCGCCGATCCATGCAGAGGACTTCGGATCGATTGCCTCGAGCTTGGCCCTGTCCACAGCCGACTGCGCGTCCTTGGCGGCGGCTGTGTACTGGCGCTGCGCCAGCTCGATCTCGGCCCGCAGCGCGACGATGTGCTGCCACTCGGGATCGCTGCTCGGAAGACCCGCAGACGCCAATGTAGCGGCCTGCTGGATTCCCTCGGCAGCTGCGCCGAAGTCATGTTTCGCCAAATTCAAGCGTGCGTGAGCCATCAACAGCCGTTGCGCATCGCGGCGCCACGCAGGATCGGCGAGATACTTTTGCTCCAATGAAGCGGTCGTGTCCCAATAAGAATCAGCCGCGGCGATACTACCTCGATTGATTGCGGCCCGAATTGCCCCCGCACGATAAACTGCAATCGCTGATGCCATTCCCTGCTTCTCGGCCTGCTCGGCCGCCCGCATCAAGCCCTCGCCATTGGAATCGAGGGTTCCCGCGGCGGTGCGCGCCAACAGCACCGAGGCATTCAAGTAGAAAGGGAGATCGGCATTCGGATTCGATTTTTGAGCTTTTTGTATGGTTGCTTGCAGCAGCTCGAGCGATTTTCGGGGCTGTCCGCCGGCAAGCAACGCCGTGCTGCCGACGTTGACCATCGCATCGTAGGCATCGCTGTCATCGCGCCCTACGTCCGCAACGATTGCCATCACGGACTGCTCGGCAGACCACGCGGCCCGATAGTTCCCTGCGAGCACCAGCGATCGGGCGTATTCGTGTGCGATGCTGGTGTACCGGGAGGTGCGCGCAATCCCTGCCTTCTCCAGCGCGTTCATCGCTCCGCGCATTGCACTCGTTGCACGGCCGTAATCACCCTCGCGTTCTGCGATATAAGCGCTTGCCATGGTGCATTCTGCCGCCTGTTCCGCATCCACGAACTTGAGCCTGTGCAGATTGGCTAGACCAAGGGCTGCTTGCTCGCGCGCGAGTTTGAGATCTCCCGTCTCGACAGCGTCTTCCGCCTTGCCGCAGGCTATGTTGGCATTGAGGTCCGGATCATCGAGGCGATGACTGATGGTTTCGACCTCGTTCATGACTTCGGCGCCAGCTTTGAAGTCGCCGGCATCGATGAACCGTCCCGACAGCCCCGTCAGCAAGGATGCTTCGATGGCCGGCTCGGTTCGAAACCGGCGCTGGATCAAGGCACGGGCACGATTGAGCCGTTCCCCGAGTACTTCGCGCGGCGCCTGACTCAAGCTGTCGCCCAACAGAAACTCCGTGAGTTCGACTTGAGCGTTGGCATGCGCCACCTCTTGTCGGGCAAGATCGCGCTGCGCGCGTGCCTCGAACAGCTGAAAAAGAGCAAATGCAACGGCGCCAATCAAAGCGGCAGCCACCAGAGTGCCCGCAACGACCCCGCTGCGGTGACGGCGGACAAACTTGCCGATCCGGTACGGAATCGTGTCGGCATGGGCGTTCACCGGTTCATGATTGAGGTAGTGCCGCAAATCGTCGGCGAAGGCACCCGCCGAGGAGTAGCGCTCGGACGGACTCTTTTTCAAAGCCTTGCTGAGAATGTTGTCAAGATCCCCCCGCAGCGCACGCGGCTCGATGCCGGCGCCGGCCGCAACGCTCGAGGCGCGCGCAGGTTCTTGGGTCAACACGGTACGGATGAGTTCGGCGCTGGAGCGTGTGTGCGAGGGCACCGGATGCGTGCCGGTAAGGCAGACGTAGAGAACGAGACCCAGCGTGTAGATGTCGGTCGCGGTGGTCACCGCTTGCCCCAGCAGTTGTTCGGGCGCGGCGTATTGAGGCGTCAATGGGCCCAAGCCGGACTGCGTCAGTGCGGCCGACGGATTGTCGCCGTCGATCAGTTTCGCGATGCCGAAATCCAGCAACTTGACCGTTCCGTCTTGGGTAATGAAAATGTTG
>Ga0210402_10002521_pt1 | contig 17779 bp, 13 predicted proteins | sample IncBWC7MmetaG_FD_161055 | JGI IMG/M metagenome (GOLD analysis project Ga0210402, IMG submission 161055) | Forest soil microbial communities from Barre Woods Harvard Forest LTER site, Petersham, Massachusetts, United States - Inc-BW-C-7-M | ecosystem: Environmental > Terrestrial > Soil >... | reverse complement strand
TCGCGCTGTCGCCGGTGGTCGAGGAGGATCTCGACAAGCTCGCCTTGTTTGCCGAGACGGCAGGCGGTGGAGCGGCGCTCAGCAAGCGCCGTGGCGAGGATTTGGCCCGCGCCAAGATCGCCGCCGCGCAGAACCTGCGCCTCGAAGCCGCCGAATAACCTTGCCGACCGGCGCGCCGGCGGACGCCGGCGGCGCTATGATCCGGCCATGGACGACGAGATCCCGAACCGCGTCTACGGCGATCCGCTGGCGCGCTGGTTCGTCACCGAAGCCTATCGCATCGCCGACACCGGCCAGCTGATCGCGGCCGCCGGCGAGCAGCTCGTCGCCGCCGGCATCCCGCTTTTCCGGCTGGCTTACTTTCAGCTCACCCTGCATCCGGAGTTCGCCGGCAAGGCCTATACTTGGCGGCGCGGCCATGGCGTCGAGGTCGGCGAGGCCGCGCACGGTCTGATGGAGCGCAGCGAATATCTCGACAATCCGCTGCCGCCGGTGTTCGAGCAGCGCCGCACCGTGCGCGTGCGCCTCGAGAAGAGCGAACCGCAGGCGCCGCTCCTGAAGCAGCTCAAGAGCCAGGGCGCGACCGACTATGTCGCGTTGCCGCTGCTGTTCACGACCGGCCATGTCGATGCGCTGAGCGTGGTGTCGGACAGGCCGGGCGGCTTCTCGGCAGCCGACCTCGACCGCATGTTCCAGCTGCAGTTCGCCTTCACGCGCATCGTCGAGACGCACGCGCTGCGCGACATCGCGGTGAACCTGCTCGACGCCTATGTCGGGCGCGCCGCCGGCCAGCGCATCCTGGCGGGCGAGGTCAAGCGGGGCGACGGCCAGACCATCGAGGCGGTGCTGTGGTATTGCGACCTGCGCGGCTTCACCCGCGCCTCCGACCGCCTGCCGCGCGACGCCATCATCGGCCTGCTCAACGACTATTTCAGCATCATGGGCGGCGCCGTCACCGGCGCGGGCGGCGAGATCCTGAAATTCATGGGCGACGGCATGCTGGCCATGCTGCCCATCGCCTCGCCGGCCGAGCGGGCGGCGACGGCGGTGCGCGCCATCGAGGCAGCGGTGGGAGCCTATCGCATGATTGCCGCCTTGAACCTCATGCGCGCCACGGTCGACGAACCCGCGGTACGTTTCGGCCTGGCGCTGCACGTCGGCGAGGTCATGTTCGGCAATATCGGCGCCAGCGCACGGCTCGACTTCACCGTGATCGGACCGGCGGTCAACCATGCGGCGCGGCTGGAAAAGCTCTGCGGCCAGCTCGACCGGCCGATCGTCGTCTCCCAGGCGCTGGCCGCGTTGCTGCCCGAGCGCGACGTCGTCCTGCTCGGGCGGCACCTGCTCAAGGATATCGACGAGCCGCAGCCCGTTTACAGCCTCAGCAACGTCTCGGCAGGCTGACGCCGGGCACGTCAGAGGTGATCATCTCTCGCGCAGGCTCTCTTGCTTGTAGCGCGCGAGCGGCGAGAGCAGGTAGCTGATGATGCTGCGCGAACCGGTCTTGATCTCGACGGTGACGGCCATCCCGGGCGAAAGATTGACCGACTTGCCTTCGACCTGTATCCGCGTGCGGTCGAGCGACACGCGCGCGGCGTATGACAATTCCTGGCCCTTCGGTTCGCTGCTGCTTGCTTCGGGACCCTGCGGCTTGTCGGTCGGTTTGTCCTGCGGCTTGTCGTGCGAGATGGCGTCCGGCGAGACGGAGAGAACCTTGCCGTGCAGCAGGCCGTAGCGTGTGAAATTGAACGCATCGACCTTGATCGCCGCATCCTGGCCGACTTCGACGAAGCCGATGTCGCGGTTGGAGATCATCGCCTCGATCTCCAGCCGGCTCTCGGCCGGGACAATGACCATGAGCGCCTGGGCCGGCGTCACGACGCCGCCGATCGTGTGCATGGCGAGCTGCTGCACCACGCCGTCCACGGGTGCGGTCAGGCTCTGGAGACTGGTGCGCTGTTCGGCCTTGATGACGTCCTGGCCGAGCCCCGCCAGCTTTTGCTCGGCCTTGGAAAGATCGTCGAACAGGCCGCGCTCGTACTCGGCCACGGTCTTGAGCCGTGTCTCGGCCAGGGCGGCAATCGCCGAGTCCGTCTCGCTGAGCTTGCTTTCCTGAACGAGGATCTCCTTTTGTTGGCCGAGCAGGTCCTGCAGCTCGGTCAGGTAGACGAGCTTTGAGCCCAGTTCCTTGTTGAACATGCGCTTGCGGATTTCGACCCGCTCTTGCAGCGGCGGAACGACCGCCTCGAGCTTCTCGATCGACGCCCTGATGGTGGCGCGTTCGGCTTCCTTCTGGGCCACCTGCCCGTCGATGGCGGCGAGCTTGGCATGCTGTTCGGCGGTCTGGCTGATCAGGAAGCGGCGATGCATATCGACCAGGGCGGCCGGCGCATCCGGCGGTGGCTTGAGCTCCGCGGCCGGATCGTCCTTCGCGGCCAACGCCGCGCGCAGCCGGGCGGCGTCCAGTTGAGCCGCCACCAGATCGCTCTTGAAATGTCCGAGCTCCGCGCCGGTCATGGTTGGATCGAGCTCGATGAGGATGTCGCCAGCCTTGACGCTTTGGCCGTCGCGGACATGGATCGCCCGCACGACGCCGGTCTCGAACGGCTGGACTATCTTCGTGCGGCCGCTCGGGATGATCTTGCCCGGCGCCACCGCGACAATGTCGACCGTGCCGATGCACGCCCAGCCCAACGCGACAGCGAACACGGCGATGACGGTGAAGGCAACGGCGCGTCCGACCGGCGAAGGCGGCGTTTCGACGATCTCGAGCGCCGCCGGCAGAAACGCCAGTTCGTCCCTTCGACGCTCCGTGCGCCCGGCCGGGAAGGCCAGGATATTCCTAGCGGATTTCATGCAAGCCTGCCTGGAGCCGATAGAGTGTCGCATAGCGGCCGCCCGTCTTGATCAGATCGTCATGGGTGCCGTCCTCGACCAGGCGGCCGCGCTCGATGGTGATGATGCGATCGGCAAGCCGCAGCGCGGAGAGCCGATGGGCGATCACGAGCACCGTTCGGCCGCGGGCGATCTGCGCCATGTTCTGCTGAACGATCCGCTCGCTCTCGTAGTCGAGAGCGCTCGTCGCCTCGTCGAAGATGAGGATGCGCGGGTCGGCAATCAGGGCGCGGGCGATGGCGATGCGCTGGCGCTGGCCGCCGGACAGGCTGCTGCCGCGCTCGCCCACGATCGTGTCGTAGCCTTCCGGCAATTCGAGGATGAAGTCGTGGGCGCCCGCAAGCTTTGCCGCGGCAACGACACGCTCGGTCGGCAGGGCGGGATCGGCCAGCGCGATGTTCTCCCGGATCGAGCGGTTGAACAGCACGTTTTCCTGAAGCACGACGCCGATCTGGCGGCGCAGCCAGGCCGGATCGACTTGCGCGAGGTCGACGCCATCGACCAGCACACGGCCGCTTTCGGGGACGTAGAGGCGCTGGGCGAGCTTGGAGAGCGTGCTCTTGCCCGACCCGGACGGGCCGACGATGCCGACCAACTGGCCAGCCGGAACGGTCAAGCTGACATCGTGGAGCACTTCCGGCCCGTCGACACGGTAGCGGAAGGTGACATGCTCGAACGTGATGTCGCCGCGGATCGCGGGGAGCGAAGTGCGGCCGGGATTGTAGACCGGCTCGGCCGGGGTGTTGAGGATATCGCCGAGCCGTTGGACCGACAGGCGCGCCTGATGGAAATCCTGCCAGATCTGGGCGAGGCGCAGCACTGGCGCGCTGACGCGGCCGGCCAGCAGGTTGAAGGCGACGAGTTCGCCGACGGTGAGGTCGCCGTCGATGACCAGCTTTGCCCCGAAATAGAGAATGCCTGCCACGACCAGCTTGTTGATGAACTGCACGATCTGACTGGTGGTGTTGCCCAGGCTGATGACCCGGAAACTGGCCGCGACGTAGCCGGCGAGCTGCTCCTCCCATCGGCGCTGCATCTGCGGCTCGACCGCCATCGACTTCAGCGTTTCCGCGCCGGCGACGCATTCGACGAGAAACGCCTGGTTTTCCGCGCCGCGCTGGAACTTCTCGTCGAGCCGGCGCCGGAACAGCGGCGTCGCCGCGGCCGAAATCGCGATGTAGAGCGGCAGCGAGGCGAGCACGATCCAGGTCAGCAGCGGCGAGTAGACGAACATGACGGCGAGAAAGACGAACGTGAAGAAAAGGTCGATCACGAGCGTCAGCGCCGAACTCGTCAGGAAGTTCCGGATGTTCTCGAGCTCGCGCACCCGGGCGACCGAATCGCCCACGCGACGCGCCTGGAAATAGGCGATCGGCAGCGCCAGGAGATGGCGGAACAGCCTCGCCCCCAGCTCGACGTCGATCCGGTTGGTCGTGTGGGAGAACACATAGGTCCGCAGGATGCCGAGAACGGTCTCGAAAACGCCGATCGCGACCAAGCCGATCACCAGGACATCGAGCGTGCTCATGCTGCGATGCACCAGCACCTTGTCGATGACGACCTGGAAGAACACCGGCGAGATCAGCGCAAACAACTGGAGAAAAAACGAGGCGATCAGCACCTCGCTCAACAGCCCGCGATATTTGTGGATCGCGCCCAGAAACCAGGTGACGTCGAAGCGCCTGCCGAGGTCGGTCAGCTTGGCTCGTTTGGTCATCAGGACGAGGCGGCCGTCCCACACGGCTTCGAGCTCGGCCCGGGTCATCAGCGTAGGCCGCTGCGAATCCGGCGCCTGGACGAGGATCTTGTCCTCGCCCGCCTTGCCGAGCAGCAGAAACCCGCCGTCGCGCAAAGCGGCGATTCCCGGCAGGGGCGTGCGCGCCAGCCGGTTCCATTGCGTCCTGGACTCGCTGGCCTTCAGGCCCAGTTGACGGGCGCAGCGCAGCATCTCGGGCACACCGATCGCCTCGGTGCCGAACTGATGGCGGATCTGCGCCGGATCGACGCTGAGCCCATGGAAGCGCAGTAGCATCACGAGCGCGGTGAGCCCTCGGTGATCCGAATTGCCCTCCCCGGTCTGCCTTGTCATGTCATGTTCACGCCGGACCCCCAAACGGGCGGCCGAATGGTAGCACAACCGAGACTATTGGGTAGGCTTTGGCAGCGCAGCCTAGTGCAGCACCGGCGGGCGCACTTCGGCCAGACCGTCGGCGTCGGTCGCCGAGATGGTGGTGCGCACCATCGAGCGCTCCTTCTTGTAGTCCCACGGCCGGCCGCGATGGAGCATGGCGCGGTTGTCCCACATCACGGCGTCGCCCTGGCGCCATTTGTGGGTGTAGACGAACTCGCGCCGCGTCGCCTCGTCGAGCAGCTCGGCGAGGAGCTGGCGGGCGTCGCGGTCGTCCATGCCGTCGATGGCATAGGCGTGGCTCGCGACATAGAGCGCGCGCCGGTCGTTCGCGGGATTGCGCCAGTTGAGCCGCCAGCGCACCGGCGGCAGCGCCTTGCGCTCCTCGGCATTGGCGAGGTCGGGATGGATCTGGTCGCGGCTGTTGGCGTAGGAATGCGTCGCCACGGAATCCTTGAGCCTGGCCTGCAGGTCGGCCGGCAGGCGCTCCCAGGCAAGCCGCGTCGAGGTGAATTCGGTGTCGCCATCCTCGCCCGGCAACACGCGCGCGGTGAGCACCGACGCCAGCGCCGGCGTCTGCTTGAAAGAGGAATCGGTGTGCCAGAGCGCATTGGCCTTGGCGACCAGCACCTGGCGATGATCGGGCGGCACGATCTCGCCCTTCTCGTCGAGGTTGGTCAGGCGCGAGTAGAAGCCGCCGGCGCCGAGCGAGGCCACCTTGGTGAGCTCGAGCGGCCCGAAGGCGCGGCTGTAGGCGACCTGGATGTCGTCGGCGATCGGCTGGTCGCGGAACACCAGGAGCGAATGGGTCTCGAAGGCCGCGCGCACGGCCTTGTAGGCCTCCGCGTCGATGGCGACGTCGAGCAGGGTGACGCCCTTCACCTCGACGCCGAATCCGGGCCCCAGCGGAACCAGCTCCATCTCGTTCCTCCTCGCGGTTCTTGTGTGCAGGGGATTTTATCGCACGGCGGCGGCGGGCGGCTATAGTACGAATCTTGCATTGAAGGCATTACCAGACATTCCGATGGCCTCCTCCTCCCCGCCCCTTCCCAAGTTGGCGTTCGTTTCGGCCGCCACGCCCACCGCCCGCGTCGTGCGCGCCCGGCTGGAGAAGCGCTATGGCGCGGTGAAACCGGTGCAGGCCGATATCATCGTGGCGCTGGGCGGCGACGGGCTGATGCTGCAGACGCTCCACCGCAACATGCGCCGCGGCACGCCGATCTACGGCATGAATCTCGGCACCGTCGGCTTCCTGATGAATACCTACAAGGAGGCGGGGCTGCTGCAGCGTCTCAAGAAGGCGCGCCAGGTGAGGCTGACGCCGTTGCGCATGCTGGCGATCAATACCCGCGGCCGCGCCTTCGAGGTGACGGCGATCAACGAGGTGTCGCTGCTGCGCTCCAGCCGCCAGACCGCGCGCATCGCCGTCTCGGTGGACGGCATGAAGCGCCTGCCCGACCTCTATTGCGACGGCGCGCTGGTGGCAACGCCGGCGGGCTCGACCGCCTACAACCTGTCGGCTCACGGGCCGATCCTGCCGCTGGGCGCGGGCCTGCTGGCCCTGACGCCGATCAACGCCTTCCGCCCGCGCCGCTGGCGCGGCGCGTTGCTGCCGCGCCACGCCAAGGTCGAGTTCACCATCCTCGATCCGCGCAAGCGCCCGGTGGCCGCCGCCGCCGATTCCGTCGAGATCGCCAATGTCTCCAAGGTCACGGTGACCGAGGCGGCCGACATCGACCTCACCCTGCTGTTCGATCCCGAGCACGATCTCGAGGAGCGGATTCTCAAAGAGCAGTTCGATCCTTGAGCAGCAAAGCGCTCCCCTTCAAGTCCGAGAAGAAGCACATCATCGGCCACGAGGGGCTGAAACCGCTCGCGCTCGCCATCGCCATCGGCACGGTGGGCGGCTTCGTTTTCAACTGGCTGAAGATGCCGCTCGCCTGGATGCTGGGCGCCTGCGTCTTCTCCACCATCGCCGCCTTCGCCGGCCTGCGCATCGGCATGCAGGTGCGGTTGCGCCAGGGCATGATCATCATCATGGGCGTGCTGCTGGGCTCGGGCTTCACGCCGGACCTGGTGCAGCAGCTCGGCAAGTGGGGCGTCAGCCTCTGCGTGCTGACCGGCATGACCATGACCGGCGCGACGCTGGGCTATTTCTGGTTCCGCCGCTTCACCACCTGGGACAAGGTCACCTGCTACTTCGCCGCCATGCCGGGCGGGCTGAACGACATGACCATCATGGGCGGCGCCATGGGCGGCCAGGAGCGTGCCATCGCGCTTGCCCATGCGCTGCGCATCCTCACCGTCGTGCTCACCATCCCGGTCTGGTACCGGCTGGTGGCTGGCGCGCAGACCAGCGTGCTCACCATGGTGCACGGGCCGACCAACAACGACTGGAAGGACTATGCGGTGCTGATCGGCTGCGGCGTGGTCGGCGCCGTGGTCGGCCGCCTGCTCCGGCTGCCGGCCAGCTTCATGATGGGCCCGATGCTGATGAGCGCCATCGCCCATCTCGCGGGCCTCACCAACTCCAAGCCGCCCGGCGAGCTGGTGGCCGCCGCGCAGATCGTCATGGGCGCCGGCATCGGCTGCCGCTTCGTCGGCGCCGCCATCGACCAGCTTCACAAGGAGCTGGGCGCCTCGATCGGCGCGGCGGTGATCCTGATCGGCTGCGCGGTGATCTTCGCCAAGGCCACGGTGGCGCTGACCGGCCTCAATCTCGACGCCACCGTGCTGAGCTACGCGCCGGGCGGCTTCGCCGAAATGAGCCTGATCGGCCTGGCGCTCGGCATCGAGGTGGCGATGGTGGCGACCCATCATCTCTTCCGCCTGTTCCTGATCGTGCTGACAAGCCCGTTCATCTCCCGCTTCGTGCTCACGCGCGGACGGTGATGCCGCCGTCGACCACCAGCAGGTGGCCGTTGACATAGGCCGCTTCGTCCGACGCCAGGAACAAGGCGGCGTTGGCGGTGTCCCAGCCGGTGCCCATCTTGCCTGTGGGCGAGGCGCGATCGCGGATGGCGATCATCTTGTCGTAGGCCTGGTTGTGATCATTCTCTCCCTTGGCGTACTGCTCGGCGAGAAAGTCGATCATCGGCGTGTGCATCAGGCCGGGCAGGATGGCGTTGCAGCGAATGCCCTTGTCGGCGTACTGCGAGGCGATCGCCAAGGTGAGCGAGTTCACCGCGCCCTTGCTGGCATTGTAGGCGATGTAGGAAACGCCCTTGGGCGAGCGTATCGAGGCAATCGAGCTCACATTGACGATGGCGCCCTTGCCCTGCTTCTCCATGACTGGCAGCACATGCTTGGCCGTGAGGAAGAAACTCTTCACGTTGACGTCGAATACCAGGTGCCATTCGTCTTCGCTCAGTTCGACCGGGCCGCCGGTCGAGCCGATGCCGACATTGTTGTCGAGCACGTCGATCCTTCCCCATCTGGCCAGGCAGGCATCGACCATCGCCTTCACGTCGGCATTCTTCGAGGAATCGGCCTCGAACGTCGTGGCCTCGCCGCCTTCCTTCGCGATCAGGCCCGCCGTCTCCTCGGCGGCGGCGCGCTTGCGGTCGACGCACATTACCCGGGCGCCTTCGCGCGCAAAGGTGACGGCCGTGCACTTGCCGTTGCCCCAGCCCGGACCGCTCGAGCCCGCGCCGACCACGATCGCCACCTTGTCCTTCAACCTGCCGGCCATGGCGCTGCTCGCGCCTCCTTACATCGAGGAACGGTAATGTAGCACTCGCCGCGCCGTCATGACGACCTTGCACGAAAGTGCCGATTGAGGACCGATCTGAACCCTCTTTTGCGAGCGCCCGTTGGAACACGCATTCCGCCTCCGCCCAGCCCTGCCACGCACGGTGCGCGGCCTCGAACAGGGGAAGGGCGGCCTCCGGCGTCGGGTGCTGACGATCGAGCGTCGAGAGCTTGTCGAGCGCCGCATCATAGGATTCCTTCAAGAGCTGTTCCCAGATTTCGAGTTCCGCCACGATACAGGCGCTCTGGTTGCTTGCGGTAGCTGGTCGAGCGGTTGGTTGTCCCCGATGCAACGATCTGTTTCGGCAAGAATGCACTTGTCCGCGCTGCCGTTGGAGGGAAACCCGTACGCTCCCATCGGCGGAAGAGTCCGCTCTACGGACTCTATACCGGTGAGAATCCTTTTCTTGTCGGCTTTGTAGATGCCCGCCTGCTGGGCAGCCACGACGACAGGCATCACAAGAACTACCGCGGCGACCCAGGCACAAAAGGGGATGAAAAGAACACGATAACGAGCGGTACCGGCACCATCGAAAACCTTGCTGGGTCTGTTGCCTGTTTCGGTACCGTAGAGAACGCTCTTGATCTGATCGAGGGTTGCCATCGTTGCGTCCGCCGCTGCTGCATGTCCACAATGCCGCGATCTTACGCGACACTTAAGGATAAATCAAGTGAAACTTGGACAAATACCGCAGGGTATATAAGGAAATTCGCAAGCGTTCGGTTCTCGGGGTCAAAGCTCAACCAGCGAATAAGTAAGCACCAGTTGACGGGTAAACGGGCTTTGCCGCATTGAAATCGCTGCACAATTTCTCCCGATCGCGGCGCGCCTGCGGTCGACGCAAAGCGCTCGGACGCCCTCGCGCGCAAAGCCATGGCCGTGCCTTGCCGTTGCCATGACCCGGGCCGATCGAGCCCTGTCGTTCACTCCCTTTCGCGGGAGCCTGGCATGCGCCTCCCCTACTGCGACGTTTGCTTTCGCAGCGCCGCCACGTCCTGCTCGGTGATCCGGGATCCCGTGCTGCCGAAGCGCGCGGTGACGTAGTTGGCGACGGCTGCGATCTCCGCATCGGAGTAGGCGCTGCCGAAGGCCGGCATGGAAAGCGCATCGGGCGGCGTCTGCCGCTTGGTCCCGGAAATCACGATCTGCGCCACATTGATGGCGCCGGGATCGTTGACGGCCCGCGCGCCGGTCAGCGTGGCGAAGGGCGCCAAGGGGCTTTCCCCCGTCCAGCCGTGGCAACTGACGCAGGCGCCCTGGAAGACCATCTTGCCCCGCGCATCCGCGGTGCCGCCGGTCTTGGGCGATTGCGGAGCCGGCGGCGCCAGCGTCGCCGGCTCGCTCGAGGCGACGGCGGGCACGCTGCGCAGATAGGCCACCAAGGCGCGGATATCCTCGGGCGGCATCCGGCTGAAGCTCTCGTCCACGGCCTCGCCCATGGGCCCCGAGGCGGTGCCGCGACCCGTGGCGTGTCCGGTCGAAAGATAAGAGATCAGCTGGTCGTCGGACCAGGCGCCGACGCCGGTGCCCTTGTCCGAGGTGATGTTGTAGGCATGCCAGCCCGCCGCCACCGCGCCGGCGAACTTCTGGCGGTCATCCAGCGCGAACGCCAGGTTGCGCGGCGTATGGCACTCGCCGCAATGGGCCAGCGCCTCGGCGAGATAGGCGCCCCTGTTCCATTCGGGACTCTTCGCCGTGTCGGCCTCGAAGCGATGATCGCGATTGAACAGGGCGGACCAGAAGGTCATGGCCCAGCGCTGATCGAAGGGAAACATCAGGGTGTTCGCCGGCGCCGGCGCCCGCACCGGCGGGAGGCTGAAGAGATAGGCCTTGATCGCCAGCGCATCGGCATCGGTGATGTAGGTGTAGGACAGGAACGGCATCGCCGGATAAAGCCGCGCGCCGTCTCGCCGCACGCCGCGATGGATCGCGTCGAGAAATTGCTGGTCGCTGTAGTCGCCGATGCCGGTCTCCTTGTCCGGCGTGATGTTGGTCGAATAGAGCGAGCCGAAGGGCAGCTTGAACGCCAGGCCGCCGGCATACGCCTTGCCGCCCGGAACCGTGTGGCAAACCATGCAATCCGCCGCCCGTGCGAGATATTCGCCGCGCTCGACAAGGCTTGCCTTGGCGAGCGAAGCCGGAACGCCGGTGGGATCCGCGCCGTGATAATCCGCCAGCGCCACTTTCGGGCCGTTGGCGAAGGCCATGGGTCCCGGCCCGCGCAGCCACCACAGGCCGGCCGCCGCCACGACCACCACGACGACGGCGCCGCCGACGAGGCCCCGGCGCACCGCCGGCCTCATGACTTTTTCCTCACGGCCAACAGGTCGCGATCGATGGGGAGCCGGCGCAAGGCGACTCCCGTCGCGGCATAGATGGCGTTGCGCAACGCCGGTGGTCCCGCGGTCGCGCCGGTCTCGCCGATTCCGCCGGGTGACTCGCCGCTCTTGATGACGTGGACGTCGATCTGCGGCACCTCGTCGATGCGCAGCATGCGATAGTTGTTGAAGTTGGACTGCTGGACACGTCCCTTCTCGATGGTGACTTCGCCCCAGAGCGCGGCCGTCAGGCCGAAGATCAGGCCGCCCTGCAGCTGGGCCGCGATCGTGTCAGGGTTGACGGCAATGCCGGTATCGACGGCCGACGTGATGCGACGCAGGCGCACTTCGCCCTGATCGTCGACTTCCGCCTCCACCACCGTCGCGATGAAGCTGCCGAACGAGGGCTGCACGCAGACGCCGCGCCCGACACGCGGGGGCAGCGTCTGGCCCCAGTTGGATTTCTCGGCCACGAGATCGAGTGCTGCCTGCAGGCGAGGCGCATTTCCCAGCATGTCGCGACGGAAGGCGATCGGATCGTTGCCGGCCTTGCGCGCCAGCTCGTCCATGAAGCATTCGATGGCGAAGACGTTGTTGTTCGCGCCGACCCCGCGCCACCATCCGGTCGGCACGGCGCGCGGCTCGGCCCGCATATATTCGACCAGGAAGTTGGGGATGTCGTAGGGCATGTCGACGGCGCTATCGACGGCGTCGAAGTCGATGCCGTTCTGGAAGGCAGGCGGCAGCCAGCGCGCGACGATCGCCGAACCGGCGACGCGATATTTCCAGCCGACGATCTTGCCGCCCGACAGGGTGGCGGAAATCGTGTCGCGATAGACCGGACGATAGATGTCGTGCTGGATGTCTTCCTCGCGGGTCCACACGACCTTCAGCGGGCCATCGACTTGCTTGGCGATGCGAACGGCCACAACCACCATGTCGGGCTCGAGCCGGCGCCCGAAGCCACCGCCGATCAGATGGTTGTTCACGGTCACTTTCTCGACAGGCAGGCCGGCGGCCTTGGCCGCCTCCGACTGAACCCGCGCCATGATCTGGGTGCCGGTCCAGATCTCGCAGCCGTCGGGCTTGAACTGAACCGTGCAGTTCAGCGGCTCCATCGTCGCATGGGCGAGAAACGGCAGCTCATAGGCGGCGTCGACCCTGTCGCCGGTCGCCAGGCCTTTGGCGATGTCGCCGGTGGACTTCGCGACGACGCCGTCCTTTGCGCTCGCTGCGCGCAGATCTTCCCAGATGTCCTTCGAACTGAGGTTGGCGTTCGGCCCTTCGTTCCAGGTTATGACCAGGGCATCGAGCCCCTTCTTCGCCGCCCACATGTGATCGCCGACGACCGCGACGAGATCGTCGAGCACGACCACCTTCTGCACGCCCGCTACCTTTTTGGCCGCGCTGTCGTCGACTTTGCCGACCTTGCCGCCGAACACGGGACATTGCACCAGGGTCGCGAACTTCATGCCGGGAAGCATCGCGTCGATGCCGTAGACGACCTTGCCGTTCGTCTTGTCCGGCGTGTCGAAGCGTTTCAGCGGCTTGCCGATCAAGGTGAAGTTCTTCGGATCCTTGAGCGGGACGTCACTCGGTGACGTCAGCTTGCCCGCGGCCTCGGCCAGGGCGCCGTAGGCGAGCTTGCGATCGCTGGCCGCGTGGATCACCTGCCCGTTCGACGTGGTGCAGCTCGCCGGCTCGACCTGCCACTGCTGCGCCGCCGCCTGCACCAGCATGGCGCGCGCGCCGGCGCCGGCCTTGCGCAGCGGCAGCCAGAAAGCGCGAACCGAAGTGGAACCGCCCGTGGCCTGAAGCCCGAAGATGGGATTGGCGTAAAGTTTGTCGCTGGGCGGCGCATGCTGCAGCGTCACCTGGGCGTAATCCGCGTCGAGCTCCTCGGCGAGGATCATGGCCACCGCGGTATAGATTCCCTGGCCCATCTCGACCTGCGGCATGACGAGCGTGGTCTTGCCGGCAGTGTCGATGCGGATGAAGGCGTTTGGCACGAACGGACCTTCGGTCGCATAGGCCATCGGCACCGGCTCGTTGGCGGCGCGCACGGGAAGATGGAAAGCGAGCAGGAATCCGCCCGCCAGGCCGCTGGTCAGCAGGTGACGGCGCGAGGCCCCCTCGGAGAGTTTGTTCGCAACAGCCATGATCGCCTCCTACGACTGTTCGGAAGCAGCGCGCTTGATGGCCGCGCGAATCCGCACATAGGTGCCGCAGCGGCAGATATTTCCCGCCATCGCGGCATCGATGTCGGAATCATCCGGATTGGGTGTGGCCGCAAGCAGCGCCGCAGCGGACATGATCTGGCCCGACTGGCAGTAGCCGCATTGGATCACTTCGAGGTCGAGCCAGGCCTTCTGCACCTTCGCGCCGGCCGGACTGGCGCCGACGCCCTCGATGGTGGTGACGGCGCGGTCGCGCACGGCACCGACGGGCAGCAGGCAGGAGCGCACGGGCTTGCCGTCGATATGCACCGTGCAGGCCCCGCATTGCGCGATGCCGCAACCGAATTTCGTGCCGGTCATGCCGAGCACATCACGCAGGACCCAGAGCAGCGGCATGTCATCCGGCGCGTCGAAGGTCTTCTGTTCACCGTTGATTTTCAGCGTCGCCATGGGAGCCTTCCAATCCGGTCGGTCGAGCGGAACAACTCTTCTTCGGCCGCCAAGGTTAGGCGTCGATTCGACCAAGCCGCAAGTGTCCACCGTCGACTTCGATCACATAGCTGACCCACTGCGTTGGGGGCTACCGACGAGTTCTTTGGGTAGGCTTAGGTTTTCTTTCGAGAAATGACATTTGTCATACCGATAGGCTGAGCATGGGCTTCACACCCAGCAGCACCAGCCGCGATGGGGCGTTGTCGTTCCAGGGTCCGCCATCGCTGACATCGAGTCGATGCCCCACGAGATGCACCACCGAGCGGCGGGCCGGCGCATCGGTGAAGCGCACGATACCCTTGGCGCGGAGCACACCGGGTGCATCGCGCATCATCGCCAGCACGGTCTCACGGTCCACCGGCTCCGGCCATTCGTAGCACCAGCTCGCGAAGCTGTCCGCCGCGCTGCAGCCGGCCGGGCCGCCATGACGGTCCAGCCCGAACAACAGGTCGAGGGGCACATCGGCGCGACGGGCTTCCAGGACAGGCGCCGCCGACTGCGTCGACAGCCAGCCGCGCAGGGTGTCGAGGTCAAGGGCGAGGTCGACCTTGTTCAGGACCAGCAGGTCGGCCGCGCCAAGCTGGCGCGTCACCGTATCGCCGACGCGACGGTCGGCGGCGCGCTCGCGGACATCGGCGGCATCGACCACGACGATCACGCCGTCGCGGGCAAGCCGCGGCTCCAGCACGGCGAGATCGGCGACGCGGCCGGGATCGGCCACGCCCGACGCCTCGACCACGATATGATCGAAGCGTTCCGGACGGTCCAGCAGCGACAAAAGCGTGGTCACCAGCGAATCGCCGATCGTGCAGCACAGGCAGCCGTTGGCGAGCGCGATCGTGTCGCCGCCGTGATCGGCCACCAGCCGTCCGTCGATGTCGAGGGCGCCGAAATCGTTGACCATCACCGCGAACCGCCGGCCGGTCGCGCCGCGCAGCAGGCGGTTCAGCAACGTCGTCTTGCCGGCGCCCAGGAAGCCGCCGATCACGGTGAAGGGTATCGCATCGCTCATTGCGGCCGCACCGTAGTAGAGACATCACTTCCCGCAGGACACCACGGGCTGCGATGCCAGCAAAATGCCAGCACGTGCTGACTGCGGACAGTTTGTCGAGCCAAGTATTTGCCGGGAGTTTCCGCAGTTTCCGCCAGCGATTTGCCAATCACAGGCTGCACTTCAAAACCTCGTTTCATCAATTCCCGCATTTTCCGCAATTTCCGCTACCCGTTTTGACCGGCCGGTTGGAGTGCTCGGGTTTGTAGAGGGGTGGGTGTCCAGGACCGGACATGGCTGATGCTCCTGACGAAGGACTGGAGCGTATTTAAGCATGGCTTTGCCAATTGTCAAGTAGTACTTTGGGCACACTTAAGACGGTCGATCGAATTTTCGGGCGCCATAGCGACCGAAAATACCCGTTCTGGCCCGGTGCGCGCGGACATGAGTGTCGGGCGGATGCGAATAAGTAAGCACCATCAAGGGGGGTAAACGATTTCCCCCAAAATTCCGAAATACCGAGGGATCGCGAAGGTGGGGGCATCGCACGATGTGTCCACGCCTTAGGCCGTGAACCCATGAACGGGCTCTACGCAGCGGCGCAAGGATGTTCGCTCCCGGGCCAAAAGCGGCCTTCGTTAGCATGGTTCCAAGTGGGTGTGCGTCACGTCCGCCGTTGGCCTTTGATGCTTTCTCCTCACTGCGCGATCCAGAACGTGTCTGGCTGGTAGAGCCCGATATATCCCCCGGGCTCCCAGGCGTAATAGCCTTCCTTCGGCACGTTACGCACCTTCAGCCCGACGACGATCGGCTGGCGGATGCCGTTCACGGTGCCGATGGAGAACACCTCGTCGGCGTTGGCCTGGAGGATCGCGCCCCAGGCCCTGCGGCGCGCTGCGGGATCCGCCGTGGTCTCCCACTCCTTCAAGTCGTCAAGCAGCTTGCAGGCCCGCTCCAAGTCGCACTTCTCGCCCTGCTTGCCACTGGATTCGACGAACATGCCCCAGCGCGACCATTGGAGCGCCCCCCTCGTCGTTGGCGCGAACTCCTTGGGGCTGGTGTCGACGGTCGGCACGGTGGTCACGACGCCCTCGAAGGCGGTCATGATCGCCTCGCCCGAGAAGGTGCGCCGGCGCAGAGTCTCGCGTGTCTGCGGCTTGGCCAGCATTTCGATGCCCACAGTCTTCCAGTAGTCGGCGACCAGTTCGAGGGTATCGGTGTCCTCGGTCTCTTCAGACGTATACTCGACCACGATGGTTGCCGGCCGGCCGTCCGGCAGCAGGCGGATGCCCTGCGCATCACGCTCAGTGAGGCCGATCTCGTCCAACAGCTTGTTGGCGAGCTTGGGGTCGTACTGCGCCCATTTGGTCGCGTACTCGGGCTTGAACAGCTCCGACCGCTCCATGATGGTGTTGTTCGATGGCTTGGCCAGGCCGAGATAGACGACCTGGTTCAGCTCGTCGCGGTCGATCGCCACCGACAGGGCCCGGCGGAAGCGCACGTCACGCATCAGCTTGCGCCACAGCTCGTCGTCGGCGTTCAGGTTGGGATAGAAGGCGATCTGCGAGCCCACGCCCGCCTCCCACAGGTGCACGGCGACGCCCGCCGATTTGCTGCTCTTCTGCAGGAAAGTGTAGTCGCGCATGTTGAGATAGCGCACTTGAAGGTCGGCCTCGCCAAGGCCCGCCTTGCCCGGGATGAGATTGGCTGTCGCCACGGTGAAGATCACGCGGTCGATGTAGGGCAATTGCCGGCCCCTCTCGTCGATGCGGTGATAGTACGGGTTGCGCACGAAGACGAAGCGCTGGGCCGGCGACGGCGTAGTGTTGACCCAGGGGTTGAGCGTCGGCAGGTCGATGTTGTCGTCGGCGTACATCACGTCCAGGCGGCGGTAGATCTCGATCCAGCGGCCAACCTGCTCGCCGCCCCTGGCCGAGTTCAGGATCTCTTTCTCGGGCGTGTATCTGATGTGGAATTTCTTCAGGTAGTGCGCCGGGCGGAACAGGAAGAGCGGAGCGGCGCGCACCTGGCTCGGGATGAAATAAGGATTGGGCTTGTCCCAGGTGTAGCGGATGGTCCGTTCGTCGATGATGTCGACCTTGGGCGGCTTGCCGTCGACCAGCAGCTCGACCGGCGGGCCCGACGGCGACAGCTCCTTGTTGTTGGCGACGTCTTCCCAGAAAAAACGGAAATCCTCGGTGGTGAAGGGCTGGCCGTCCGACCATTTATGGCCAGCGCGCAGCTTGAAGGTGAACTCGCGGCCGTCCTTGACGTCATAGCTTTCCAGGATGTCGGGGTGCAGCTCGAACCTGTCGTCGTACACGATCAGCCGGGTGTAGCCGTAGACCGTCATCAGGAGCGTGTCGCGCGCACCGGCCACCAGCATGTTGAGCTGTCCGCCCGGCTGGCCTGGGCCGTCGCCGCCGGCGAATCGCCTGAGGATCCGAGGTTGCTCGGGAATGCGCTGGCCGACGGGCGGCAACGCGCCCGATTGCACTTGCTCGAGCAGCGCTGGGGTTTCCTGCATCGCCGGTACTGGGGCGGCGGCGAGCTCCGGGCTCACCAGCATGCCGAAGCCGATGACGGTCGCGACAATGCGCCAGCTCATGCAAACCTCGGGCGATATGCGCCGGGATAGTCACTCCTCGCGAAACTGGTCGCCGCAGGCGTGGAGGGCGGCGGAGCCGACCAGGCTTGCGGCGAGGATCAGAATGAGGGCGATCTGCTTGACCTTGTACGACATGACGCCGGCTCGCAGAAGGTAATCGATGAAGTTACTACCGTTGCGTGCCAGGCGTTATTCCGCGCATCCGGGATTGGAATAAGATCAATAATCGGCCGGTATTTCGAGGCTATGTACGATACGGGCTATGCCCAGGACCCGACGCTCGAAAGCGATCTCAGGTGTCTCTCCGACTGGCAGCGGCGACATCTGCCCAACATCCACTCTGCACTTGGCCAGCAGATACTCACATGGCTGATCAGACATCGAGATCAGCCGAAGCCTTTCAGTCATCTGCTTGTTTC